>Ga0302317_10000858_pt1 | contig 23919 bp, 19 predicted proteins | sample III_Palsa_N3_3_FD_200450 | JGI IMG/M metagenome (GOLD analysis project Ga0302317, IMG submission 200450) | Peat permafrost microbial communities from Stordalen Mire near Abisko, Sweden - III_Palsa_N3_3 | ecosystem: Environmental > Terrestrial > Soil > Palsa > Peat permafrost | place: Sweden...
CCCACGGCTTGTCCTTGTCCTCGGTGCGGATCGCGACGAGGTTCTGGTAGGTCGGGCCCGTCTTCTCCAGCGCGAGCGCCTCGGTGATCTTCATGCCGGAGGCCAGCGCGAAGTTGCCGTTGACGAAGGCGTAGTCGACGTCGTCCAGCGAGCGCGGCAACTGCGCGGCCTCGATCGGCACGAGCTTGATCTTCCTGATGTTGACGGCCACGTCGCGCTCCGACGCACGGATCGGATCGACCCCGTCGCGCAGCTTCACCCAGCCGATGTCCTGCAGCACCACGAGCGCCCGCGCCGCATTGGTCGGATCGCTGGGCAGCGCGACCTGTGCGCCTTCCTTCACGTCGAGTGTCTTGTGCTTGTGGCTGTAGAGCGCGATCGGCGCGGTGGGCACCTTGATCAGCTCGCTGATCGCCAGCTTGTTCTCGGTGGCGAACTTGGTCAGGTAGACGATGTGCTGGAACACGTTCGCATCCAGCGACCCTTGCGCCAGCGCGAAGTTCGGCTGCACGTAGTCGTTGAATTCGACGATGCGCACGCGGTAGCCCTTCTTCTCCAGGATGGGCTTGATGCCCAGCTTGACTTGGTCGGAATACGGACCGGCGGTGGCGCCGATCACCAGCTCCTTCTTGTCCTGCGCCTGCACGCCGGTGGCGGCGACGACGGCGAGCGACAAGGCGATGACGCGGCGGCGATGGAATTTCATTGAGGTGTCCTTGGAATGAGAAGAATCAGCGCTTGTCGATGCGGCGCGCGATCACGTTGCCGGACCACTGCAGCGCCTGCACCAGCACGACGAGGATCGCGACGGTGAGCACCATCACGTCCGTCTGGAAGCGGTAGTAGCCGTAGCGGATGGCCAGGTCGCCGATGCCGCCGCCGCCCACCACGCCGGCCACGGCCGAATACGACAGGAAGCTGATGGCCAGCACGGTCAGCGCGAGCACCAGGCCGGAGCGGGCCTCCGTCAACAGCACGCGGGTGACGATCTGCAGGTCGGACGCGCCCATCGCCTGCGCCGCCTCGATCACGCCGCGCGGGACCTCGCGCAGGTTCTGTTCGACCAGGCGCGCGAAATACGGAATGGCCGCGAACGACAGCGGCACCGCGGCGGCGACCGGCCCGATCGACGTGCCGGTGAGTGCGCGCGTGAACGGCACCAGCGCGACCAGCAGGATGATGAACGGGAACGAGCGCACGAGGTTCACGAACCAGCCGACGACCGCGAACAGTATGCGGTTGTCCAGGCTCTGGCCCGGCCCCAGCAGGAACAGCCAGATGCCCAGCGGGCCGCCGACGAGCACGGCACTGCCCAGGCCGATGGCCAGCATCAGCAGCGTCTGGCCGAGCGCGATCCAGAGCTCGGGCAGGATGGCGACGATGTCTTCAGGCAAGCGCGGCCTCCGCGAAGTCGATGGCGCGGCCGGCGCGGGCCGCCTCGTTCAGGCGCAGCAGGTCGCGTCCGAGGCGCGTGGCGGCCAGCGGCGCCGCCGCCGCGCTGCCATCGAGCACGAACTGCTCCGCGACGCGGCCGTCCTCCACCACCGCGACGCGGTGGCACAGCGCGGTGACGACCGCGAGCTGGTGCGTGACGATGACGATGGTCACGCCCAGCGTCGCGTTGATGTCGCGCAGGGTGGCGAGCAGCGACTCGGTGGTTTCGGCATCGAGCGCCGACGTGGGCTCGTCGCACAGCAGCACGTCGGGCGCGCTGGCGAGCGCGCGCGCGATGGCCACGCGCTGCTTCTGGCCGCCGGACAGCTGCGCGGGATGGCTTGCCACCTTGTCCTCGAGCCCGACCAGCGCCAGGCACTCGGCCACGCGCGTGGCGATCGCCGCCTTCTCGTGCTGGCCGTGGATGCGCAGCGGGAACGCGACGTTGTCGAACACATTGGCGTTCTGCAGCAGGTTGAACTGCTGGAAGATCATGCCCAGCGAGCGTCGCGCGTCGCGCAGCTCGCTCTTGTTCAACGCCGTGAGGTCACGGCCATTGACCAGCACTCGCCCGCCGTCGGGTCGCTCCAGCAGGTTGATCAGGCGCAGCAGCGTCGACTTGCCGGCGCCGCTCTTGCCCACGAGGCCGAAGATCTCGCCGCGCTCGATGGTCAGCGACGTCGGCTTGACCGCATCGAAGCTGCCGCCGTCCGGCAGCTTGAAACGCTTGCTGACGCCGTCCAGGCGGATCAGGGGCGTGCGGATCGGGACAGGTGCCGTGCGCGCGGCGTCCGCGGTCGACGGAGGAAGATTGGCTGACATGCCGCCAGTGTTGCAATTGCAACGCGGCGCGACAAGGAACGTTTCCGTCTGTCGTAGTGCGCTGAAAAAGCATCAGTCCGTGTCGCGCCTGAAAGCCTGCGCGGCATGCCGCTCGGGCAGGCGATCGCCCTCGCAGTGCAGCTTGTGGCGCAGGCTGCCCTCGGTGTAGGCCGTCTTGTAGACGCCGCGCTGTTGCAGCTCCGGCACGACGAGATCGACGAAGGCCTCGTGGCATTCGGGCACCACCGTGCGCGCCAGGTTGAAGCCGTCGACGCCCGTGTCCGCCACCCAGGACTGCAGCGTGTCGGCCACCTGCACGGCGTCGCCGACGATGGCCGGGTAGCGGCTGCCGAGGTCGAACAACTCGAGCAACTTGCGACGCGTCCAGCCGTGCTCCTGCGCCGCGCGGGCATGCGACTCGATCGCGTTGCCCATCGTGTAGTCGATCGTGTCGTCGAGCCCGACCTTGCCGAAGTCGACGCCGACGCCGGCCGCGAAGTGCGCAAGGCCGGCCTCGCGACTCGCATGCTCGCGGTACTCCGCCTCGAGATCGCGCGCCTCGGCGCCGGTCGGCGCGACGATGACCGAGGCCACCATGAACACCTTCACGTCGTCGGGCCGGCGCCCGGCCTTGACCAGTTCCTCGCGCAGCGCGCGCACCGAGCGCGCGACATCGGCCTTGCTGGTGGCCGCCACGAACACGCTTTCGGCGTGGCGGGCGGCGAAGCGCTGGCCGCGTCCGGAGCTGCCGGCCTGGTAGAGCACCGGCGTGCGCTGCACGGACGGCTCCGCGAGGTGGATGCCTTCCACGTCGAAGTACTTGCCGTGGTGGATCACCTTGTGCACCTGCGCGGGCTGCGCGAACACGCGCCCCGCCTTGTCGCGCCGCACCGCGCCCTCCTCCCAACTGCCTTCCCACAGCTTGTAGAGCACCTCCATGTACTCGTCGGCGCGGTCGTAGCGCTCGTCGTGCGGCAACTGGCCGGACAGGCCCATCGCACGGGCCGCGCTCTCCAGGTAGCCCGTGACGATGTTCCAGCCGACCCGCCCCCCGGTCAGGTGATCCAGCGTGGAGAAGCGGCGCGCCAGCAGGTACGGCGATTCGTAGCCGAGGTTGACGGTGACGCCGAAGCCGAGGTGCCGCGTGACGGCCGCCATCGCGGACACCAGCAGCATCGGATCGTTGACCGGCAGCTGGATCGCCTCGCGCGTGGTCACGTCCGCGTTGCCCTGGTAGACGTCGTAGACGCCCACGATGTCGGCGATGAACAGGCCGTCGAACAGGCCGCGCTCCAGCGTCTTCGCGAGCCCGGTCCAGTAGGGCAGCGTGTTGTAGTCGATCGAGCGGTCGCGCGGATGCGTCCACAGGCCGTGCTGGATGTGGCCCACGCAATTCATGTCGAACGCGTTCAGGAGGATGTGCTTCGATGCCACGGCGTCTCGCTTCGGCTGCAGGATTTCAGAACGCGTGCGCGGCGCGCAGGCTGTGAAAGACATGGGAGCGCGCGCTGGCCAGCGCGGCGCTGTCGCGCTCGCGCGGCTGCGCGAGCGGCACCGCGATCTCCTCGCGCAGCCGCCCCGGATCGGCATCCAGCACCAGCACGCGGTCGCCGAGCCAGACCGCCTCGTCGATGTCGTGCGTGACCACCAGCGCCGCGACGCGGTGACGCCGCACGAGCGCCAGCAGCAATGCCTGCAGCTTGATGCGCGTGAAGGCGTCGACCGCCGAGAACGGCTCGTCGAGCAGCAGCACGCGCGGCCGGCCCGCGAGCCCGCGCGCGAGCGCCACGCGTTGCGCCTGGCCGCCCGAGAGCTGCCTGGGCAAGGCGCCGCCGTAGTCCGACAGGCCCACCTCGGCCAGCAGCGCGGCCACCTGCGGATCGTCGCGGGACGCCCCGCCGCGCTCGAAGGCGATGTTGTCGGCCACGCTGCACCACGGGAACAGGCGCGGCTCCTGGAACACGAAGCCGACATCGGACGACGGCGCGGCGTGCGGCCGGCCGGCGACGCGCACGTGGCCATCGAAGTCGGCATCCAGGCCCGCGGCGATGCGCAGCAGCGTGCTCTTGCCGCAGCCGCTGGCCCCGACCAGCGCGACGATTTCGCCGGGTTGCAGGCGAACGCGCACCTCCTGCAGCACGGCGCGCGTTCCGAAGCGCTTGGCGCGCACGTGGACCTCCAGCGCCGGCGCGCCGGCGATCTCGTCACGCGATCCGTCGCAGGATTCGCAGGGGGCCGCCGTGTCGCCCCAACCCGGCCCGGCCAACAGCCGGCGCAGCCCCCGGGACCACGTCATCGCGGCTTGCCGTCGTCGAACACGTCGCGCCAGGCGAGCGCGCGGCGTTCGATGCGCGCCATCGCCGCGTCGCTGGCCTTGCCCAGGCAGGCGAGCAACACGATCGCCGCCAGCACCAGGTCGGCGCGACCGGTCTCCCGGCCGTCCGTGAGCAGATAGCCCAGGCCGCGCGTCGCCGCGATCAGCTCCGCGGCCACCATGAACATCCAGGCCAGGCTCAAGCCGTTGCGAAGCCCGGTGAACACCGACGGCAGCGCCGCCGGCAACAGCACGCGCCGCACCAGCGCGACGGGCGACAGCCGCATCAGGCGCGCCACCTCCACCAGCTTGCCGTCCACGCCACGAATGCCGGCGACCACGCCCATGTAGACCGGGAAGAACGCGCCGATCGCGATCATCGCGAGCTTGGGCGCCTCGTCGATGCCCAGCCAAAGCAACAACAGCGGCACCCAGGCGAGCGACGGAATCGCGCGCAAGGCCTGGAAGCTTGGATCGAGGATCGCGCGCGCCGTGCGCGACAGGCCCACCAGCGAGCCGACGACGAGCGCCAGGCCGGCGCCGAACGCATAGCCCGCGGCCACGCGCGCGGTGCTGGCGGCCACGTGCACGGCGACGGTGTGCCAGCCGAGTTCGAACAAGGCGCGGCCCACGTCACTGGGCGCCGGCAGCAGGTTGGAGGTGATCCAGCCGAGCCGGTTCGCCAGCTCTGCCAGCAACAGCACCGACACGGGCACCAGCGCGCCCAGCAACGCGGCGGCGAAACGCCGCGCCAGCACCCGCGGGCTGCCCAGCGCGACATCCGACGGCTCGCTGGTCGAATGAACGAACCCGATGAACGGATGAAGTTCGGAGATCATCGGCAGGCCATGTCCATTTCCGGCGGGCCGCTGCTCAGGCCGCCTTCGCCGGCTTGCCGGCGAAGCGCGTGTCGACCAGGTCGAGCACCGTGCGGTTCAGGTCGGTGCCCGGCCTGACCAGCGCCTCGGCCTGAAGGATGGGCGACGCGGCCTGCAACGCATGCACGTGCTCGGAGGACGGCCACGGGTTGGAGAGGTCCGTGCGCAGCTTGAGTTGCAGCAGCGCCACCTGCAGGCTGACCTTGGCCTCTTCCGACAGGATCCTGGCGGCCTCGGTGGTGTTGGCGATCGTCCACAGGCGTGCGCGTTCGTAGGCCGCGATCACGCGGTGCACGGTATCCGGATGCCGCGCCAGGAAATCCTCGCGCACGTTCAGGAAGCCATAGGTGTTGAACGCCACGTTGCGATAGAGCAGTCGATGGCCGTCGTCGAGCTCGGCCGCGGCCATCAGCGGGTCGAGGCCTGCCCAGGCATCGACCTGGCCCCGGCGCAACGCCGCCAGGCCGTCGGCGTGCTGCAGCCCCACGTGCTCGACGTCGCTCTTGTGCAGGCCGACCGTCTGCAGCGATCGCAGCAGGAACAGGTAGGGATCGGTGCCCTTGGTGGCGGCCACCTTGCGGCCGCGCAGGTCGGCCAGCGTCCTGATCGGCGAGTCCTTGGTCACGACCAGCGCCGTCCACTCCGGGCGCGAGAAGATGTACGGGCAGCGGATCGGGTTGCCGTTCGAACGCGCCAGCAGCGCCGCCAGGCCGGCGCTGGAACCGATGTCGACGCTGTTGGCGTTCAGGTACTCGAGCGCGCGGTTGCTGCCCGCGCTGAACACCCATTTGACCGGCACGTTGTCCTTGCGGAACTCCTCCTCCAGCCAGCCGAAGCGACGCAGCACGAGGCTCGTCGGCGAGTACGTGGCGTAGTCCACGCGCAACTCCTCGAGCGGAGCGGCGGACTGCGATCGGGCACGCGTGCCCGCGAGGCTGGACGCGAGCGCGCCGGCGAGTTGGAGAACGGTACGGCGAGGGATCAAGACAGCTCCGTCAAGGCGATGTTTCGTGAAGGGAAAGGCCTGTGACGGCAGGCTTCTCAAGAATAGGAACCCGGTTCGGGGAGGTCGCCGCCGAGCGCGTGGCGACCGATCTCGCGCAGCTTCACGTCCACCGGGTCGTGCAGCGTGTGCACGCGCGCGTTGCGCCAGAAACGGTCGAGGCCCAATTGCTGCGAGGTGGCGCGCGCACCGGTCAGTTCGAAGAACCGCGAGCTGACCTCCATCGCGGCGCGATGCGCCAGCACCTTGGCTTCGGCGATCTCGACGGCCAGTTCGCCACGCGTGCCGGCATCGAGCGCCGCGCCGCGCGCGAAGGCCGCCTCCAGCGCGACGGCCGCGGCGTCGGCCACGGCCGCCGCGGCGCGGATCGGCAGCTTCAGTTCTGCGTAGCGCACCTGCACGAGGGGATCGTCGATCGCGCGTGCCACGCCGGATCCCGCCCAGGGACGCGTCTGCTCGCGCGTGTATTGCCGCGCCTCGTCGAACGCGCCGACAGCGATGCCCAGGTAGAGGTTGGCCATGATCAGTTGCGACACCAGCGTGCGCAGCGTCATGCGGGGCGTGTACACCGTGCCCGGCGCCACGAGCACGTCGTCCGCGTCGATCGCCACGCGCTCGAACGCCACGGTGCCGCTGTCGGTCTGCTTCTGGCCGAACGCGTCCCAGTCGGCGCGCACGGTGATGCCCGCGCGCTGCGTCGGCGTGGTGGCGATGACCAGGCTCTGGGTTGCTCGATGCCAGCCCGACACCACCATGCGGTTCGACCCGACCGACCCGGAAGCGAAACTCTTCAGGCCGTTGAAGATCCAGCCCGCCGGCGCCTCGGTGGCCACCGTTCGTTGATCCAGCGGGTTGAGTGCGTTGCCCCAGAACAGCCGCTGCGTCACGGTCTCCGCGAACTGGCGCTCCTGCTGGGCGGGCGTGCCGTACAGCAGCAGCGTGGCCATCTGCAGGTGGTGGAAGCCGTAGAGGTGGGCCAGCGCGCTGTCGGCTTGCGCAAGCCGGCGCAGCGTGGCGTAGAACGTGGGCCAGTCGGCCCCCATGCCACCGAAGCGGGCCGGAACGGTCAGCGCGAGCAGGCCGCTCGCGCGAACGTGCTCGCGCGCCTCGGCGGCGTGGCCGCCCGCGCGATCGCGCGCGACGGCGGTGGTGGCGAGCAGGCGTGCCAGTGCATCGGCAGTGCCGTGGACATCGGTCATGGGGGCAGTCTCGGTGGGCGGACAGGACGACGCAACGACGCGATTCGGCTATCGATCGCAGGTCGGCGCATGAACCCCGATTAGAACGCCGGCACCATCGAGCCGCTGAACTTGTCGGCCACGAACGCCTTGACCTCGGGCGACTGGAAGGCCTTGACCAGCTTGGCCACCCACGGCTTGTCCTTGTCACCGGTGCGCACCGCGATCAGGTTCGCCCAGGGCCCGTGCGCATCCTCGATCGCGATGGCGTCGCGCGTGGGCACCAGGCCGGCCTGCATCGCGAAGTTGGTGTTGATCGCGCTGGCGTCGAGATCGTCCAGCGAGCGCGCCAGTTGCGCCGCCTCCAGTTGCACGATCTGCAGGCCCTTCGGGTTGTCGACGATGTCGGCCGCGGTCGCGCCGATGCCGGCCGTCGCCTTCAGCTTCAGGACGCCCGCCTTCTGCAGCAGTTGCAGGGCGCGCCCGCTGTTGGACGGATCGTTCGGGATGCCCACCTTCGCGCCGCGCGGCAGCTCGGCGAGCGACTTGACGCGCTTCGAGTAGAAGCCCATCGGGAACGCGACGGTGTAGCCGACGGCGCTGATCTTGTAGCCGCGCGCCTGGATCTGCGACTCGAGGAAGGGCAGGTGCTGGTAGCTGTTGGCGTCCAGGTCGCCGGCGTCCAGCGCGGCGTTCGGCCGGATGTAGTCCTGGAACTCGACGATACGGATGTCGAGCCCGTCGCGCGCCGCCACCTTCTTCGCCACCTCGGCGATCTGCGCGTGCGGGCCGGCCGTGACGCCGAGCCGGACGATTTCGGCAGCCTGCGCGGCTGCGAGGCCGGCGGCCAGGGCCGACGAAACGAGAAGACGGGCAAGGAACGAGCGGCGTGGCGACATGGACGGCTTCGAGTAACGGGGGTTGCCACTGTCACCCGGCCTGCGCCCCGGGGGAACGAAGTTTTCCGCAGTTGCTTCGAAGCAGCGTGACCGGGCCTGTCCCAGGCTCAGGTCACCGGCGCCGGGTTGAACAGCACCAGCGCGTTGTGCAGCTTCCAGTGCTCGGCCCAGGTCTTCTGGCCGCTGGCCACCGACAGCATCAGGCGGAACAACTCCCAGCCCAGGTCGGCGATCGTCGCGTCGCCGTCGGCGATCTTGCCGGCGTTGACGTCCATCAGGTCGTTCCATCGGCGCGCCAGGTCGCTGCGCGTCGCCACCTTGATCACCGGGCATTCGGCCAGGCCATACGGCGTGCCGCGGCCGGTGGTGAAGACGTGCAGGTTCATGCCGGCCGCGAGTTGCAGCGTCCCGCAGATGAAGTCGCTGGCCGGGGTCGCCGCGTAGACGAGGCCGCGCTGGTCCGGTCGCAGCTTCTCGCCCGGCGACAGCACGTGCGAGATCGCCGACGAGCCGCTCTTGACGATGGAGCCCATCGCCTTCTCGGCGATGTTGGACAGGCCGCCGGCCTTGTTGCCCGGCGTCGTGTTGGCGGCGCGATCGACGCGGCCGCGATCCAGGTAGCGGTCGTACCAGCCAAGCTCGCGCACGATGGCATCGGCGACGGCCGGCGTGGCCGCCCGGCTGGTCAACTGGTCGACGGCGTCGCGCACCTCGGTGTTCTCGCTGAACATCACCGTGGCGCCGGCGCGCACCAGCAGGTCGGCGCAGAAGCCGACGGCCGGGTTGGCGGTGACGCCCGAGAACGCGTCGCTGCCGCCGCATTGCACGCCCACCACCAGCTCGCTGGCGGGAATCGTCTCGCGCCGGCGCGCGTCCAGGCGCGCGAGGTGCGGCGTCGCGCTGGCGAGGATGTCCTCGATCATCGACATGAAGCCCACGTGCGAGTCGGCCTGCAGGCAAACGGTCTCGGGTCCCAACGCGGCGTCGCGCTCGTCGGCGATCGGGAAACTGCCAGGCGGCAGCAGGCGATCGGGTTGCAGCTTCTCGCAGCCCAGGCTCACCACCATCACCTCGCCGCCGAAGTTCGGGTTCAGCGAGATGTTGCGCAGCGTGCGGATGGGAATGTCGGCGTCGGGCGCGTCGATCGCCACGCCGCAGCCGTAGGTGTGCTCCAGGCCGATGACGTCGTCGACGTTCGGATAGCGGGGCAGCAGCTCGGACTTGATGCGGGCGACGGCGATGGCGACGACGCCGGCCACGCACTGCACGGTGGTCGTGATGGCGAGGATGTTGCGCGTGCCGACCGTGCCATCGGCGTTGCGGTAGCCCTCGAAGGTGAAGCCGGCGAGCGGCTGCGCTTGCGGCGCCGCGACGGTGGCCATCGGCAGGCCTGCCAGCTCGCGCGCGGCGGGCATCCGGATCAGGCGCTCATGCACCCAGCTGCCGGCGGGAATCGCCTTCAGCGCGTAGCCGATGGGCACGTCGTAGCGCAGGATCGCGGCGCCTTCGGCGATGTCGGCCAGCGCCACCTTGTGGCCTTGCGGCACCTTGTCGCGCAGCGTGAGACCGCCGCCCGGCACGCCGGCGGGCAACCGCGTGCCGGCGGCCAGGCCACCGTCGTTGGCGACGATGGCCACGTTGTCGCCCGCGTGCATGCGGATGGTCAAGGGGGGTCTGGCGTTGCTCTCGGTCATCTGGTTCCCGTCTCAAGTACAAGGCCCCTGAAATCCATGGCGTCGCATGAGGTGTGTTCTTGGTAAAGTCCCACTGAGTGATTGTAGTACGTCATCAGTTGTCGTACAACATGCATCCACCACCCACTTTCTCCCTCGCCGGCTGATCAGGGCACACACCAGGCTATGAGCACCACCGAACTCGCACGACGCCGACCCCGCTCCCTGGCACTCGAACTCGTGTCCGCGCTCAGCGAACGCATCCGCGACGGCCGGCTGCAGGTGGGCGACAAGATGCCCACCGAGGCGGCCATCATGGCCGAATTCGAGGTCAGCCGCACCGTGGTGCGCGAAGCGCTGTCCAAGCTGCAGGCGTCGGGACTCGTCGATACGCGCCACGGCATCGGCACCTTCGTCCTGGGCCTGGGCGACGATGCCGGCTTCAAGATCAGCCGCGAACAGTACGGCACGCTGCAGGACGTGGTGGCCGTGCTCGAACTGCGCATCGGCATCGAGACCGAAGCCGCCGCGCTGGCCGCGCAGCGCCGTACCGAGGCCAACCTGATGGCGATGCGCAAGGCGCTCGATGCCCTCGCCCACGCGCTGGAGCACGGCAGCGACGCGGTGGCGGCCGACTTCCAGTTCCACCAGGAAGTGGCCCGAGCAACGCAGAACGACCACTTCGCCGACCTGATGACCACGCTCGGCAGCCGCATCATCCCGCGCGCGCGCCTCGAGCCGGCCCAGGTGATGACCGACGAGCGCCGCGAGTACCTGCGGCGGGTCAATGGCGAGCACGAGAGCATCTTCGACGCGATCTCGTCGCAGGACGCCGAAGGCGCGCGCGCGGCGATGCGCACGCACCTGGCCAACAGCCGTGAACGGCGCCGACGCTCGCAGACCGAGCTGCGCTGAGAAGGCCGCGTCAGCGCGCGGCTGGCGCATTCCCCGTGTTCTTGATATGCTCTTACTTGTACGATGACTGACAAGTAATCAAACGCTTGCCACCCTTCCGGCCCCTTCCCGCATGAAAGCGCTCGCCATGTCGCCCCAAGAACTCAAGACCGTCCTCGGTTCCGGCCTGCTGTCGTTTCCGCTGACCGATTTCGACGCCGACCTGCAATTCGCACCGAAGCCCTTCGCCGATCGCCTGGAGTGGCTGCAGCCCTATGGCGCCACCGTGCTGTTCGCCGCCGGCGGCACGGGCGAGTTCTTCTCGCTGGAGCCCGGGGAATACAGCGAGGTCGTCAAGGTCTCGCTGGACACCTGCCGCGGCCGCACCCCGATCGTCGCCGGCGCCGGTGGCGGCACCACGCTGGCCATCAAGTACGCCCAGGAAGCCGAACGCCTGGGCGCGCAAGGCATCCTGCTGTTGCCGCACTACCTCACCGAAGGCAGCCAGGAAGGCCTGATCGAGCACGTGACGGCCGTGTGCAAGAGCGTGCGCATCGGCGTGATCGTCTACAACCGCGGCAGCTGCAGGCTGACGCCGGCCAGCCTGCAGGTGCTGGCCGATCGCAACCCGAACCTGATCGGCTTCAAGGACGGCGTGGGCGACATCGAGAAGTTCGTCGCCGTGCGCCAGACGATGGGCGATCGCTTCACGTATCTCGGTGGCCTGCCGACGGCCGAGGTCTTCGCGGGGGCCTACAGCGCGATGGGCTGCCCGGTCTACTCGTCGGCCGTCTTCAACTTCATCCCGAAGACCGCGATGGCGTTCTACCAGGCCCAGGTCGACGGCGACGTGGAGACGACCAACCGGCTGATCCGCGACTTCTTCCTGCCCTACATCGCGCTGCGCAACCAGGGCGAGGGCTACGCCGTGTCCATCGTGAAGGCCGGTGCGACCGCGGTCGGCCACACAGCCGGCCCGGTGCGCCCGCCGCTGTCGGAGCTGAGGCCAGCCGAGTTCGAGGCGCTGAGCAGCCTCATCGCCAAGCTCGGGCTGCAGTAAGCTGCCCCCTCCCCTCCTTCTCTCTCGCCCAAAGGATCGCCATGTTCAAGAACTTCATCGCCGGCGAATGGGTTGCCGGCACGCGCGTGTCGCGCAACATCAACCCGTCCGACACCAGCGACCTCGTGGGCGAATACGCCCAGGCCGACGCGGCGCAGACGCGCAGCGCGATCGAGGCCGCGCGCATGGCCTTCCCGGCCTGGAGCCTCAGCACGCCGCAGCAGCGCTTCGACATCCTGGACGCCGCCGGCACCGAGATCCTGGCGCGCCGCGCCGAGCTCGGCGACCTGCTTGCGCGCGAGGAAGGCAAGACCTTGCCCGAGGCGATCGGCGAGGTGCAACGCGCCGGCAACATCTTCAAGTTCTTCGCCGGCGAGGCGCTGCGCCCGGGCGGCGAGGCGATGGCGTCGGTGCGCCCGGGTGTCGGCGTCGAGCTGACGCGCGAGCCGATGGGCGTGGTGGGCATCATCACGCCGTGGAACTTCCCGATCGCGATTCCCGCGTGGAAGATCGCGCCGGCGCTGGCTTATGGCAACTGCGTGGTGATCAAGCCGGCCGACCTGGTGCCGGGCTCCGTCTGGGCGCTGGCCGAGATCCTGTCGCGCAGCGGCCTGCCGCAAGGCGTGTTCAACCTGGTGATGGGCAAGGGCTCGGAAGTGGGCGCCACGATGCTGGACGACCGCGGCATCGACGCCATCACGTTCACCGGCTCGGTGGGCACCGGCCAGCGCGTGGCGCAGGCCTGCGTGGCGCGCATGGCCAAGTTCCAGCTCGAGATGGGCGGCAAGAATCCGATGATCGTGCTCGACGACGCCGACCTCGGTGTCGCGATCAATTGCGCGGTGCAGAGCGGCTTCTTCTCCACCGGCCAGCGCTGCACCGCATCGTCGCGCGTGATCGTGACCGAGGGCATCCATGACCGCTTCGTGGCCGGCGTCATCGACAAGCTGAAGACGCTCAGGATCGACGACGCGCGCAAGGCCGGCACCGACATCGGCCCGGTGGTGGACAGCACGCAGCTGAAGCAGGATCTGGACTACGTGGAGATCGCCCGCGGCGAAGGCGCGCACGTGGCGTTCGGCGGCGAGGCCATCGAGCGCAACGCGGACGGCCAGACCGGCTTCTACATGCGCCCGGCGCTGATCACCGAATCCACGCCGCAGATGCGCATCAACCGCGAAGAGGTGTTCGGGCCGGTGGTGAGCGTGCTGCGCGTGCGCGACTACGCCGAGGCGCTGGCCCAGGCCAACGACACGCCGTTCGGGCTGTCCGCCGGCATCGCCACCACGTCGCTGAAGCACGCCACGCACTTCAAGCGCCATGCGCAGGCCGGCATGGTGATGGTCAACGTGCCGACCGCGGGCGTGGACTATCACGTGCCGTTCGGCGGGCGCAAGGGCTCCAGCTACGGCCCGCGCGAACAAGGCCGCTACGCGGCCGAGTTCTACACGGTCGTCAAGACGGCGTACACGCAGGCCTGACAGCCCGCACTCCTCGAACCCGCGGGTTTGGGGCACAATTCGTCCGCTCACCGCAATCCGGCGGTGGGTTTCGCTAGGGGTGCTGGTCGAAAGACTGGCTGAGAAAGTCCCTTTGAACCTGATTGGTCGCAAATGCCTCGGCATGAGCGACCAGGTCGACGGCCAAGGCAGTCGACCCGAGGTAATCCTCGCGCAGGGAAGCGGTCGCACTGCCGGGGCCACTCGCGTCCCGGATCCCGACTCCGTTCCCCTGCCATCGCTTTGAAAGAGCTCGATGGCTTCCGTTGTTCGTTCCGTTCCCCGTCCCCACCTCCTCACGCCACTCACGGCGGCGCTGCTCGCGCTCACAGGCGCCGCGCGCGCGCAGGACGCCCCGGCGGTGCAGACCGTGCAGGTCACCGGCAGCAGCGCCTCGGACACGGCCTCCGTCACCGGCTTCGCGCAGCCGTTGTCGCGCACGCCGATCCAGGCCGACGTGATCGATTCGAAGACGCTGCTCGACATCGGCGCGATCTCGCTGTCCGACCTCACGCGACTGGACGCCAGCGTCACCGATTCCTACAACGCGCCCGGCTACTGGACGACGTTCGCCGTGCGCGGCTTCCAGGTCGACAACCGCTACAACTTCCGCCGCGACGGCCTGCCCATCAACGCGGAGACCGTGTTGCCGATCGACAGCATGGCCAGCATCGAGATCCTGAAAGGGTTGAGCGGCGCGCAAGCGGGAACGAGCGCGCCCGGGGGCCTCGTCAACCTGGTCGTCAAGCGTCCCGACGACGACCTGCGCGACGCGCAGCTGCGCTGGTCGCAGAACGGCACGGTCGGCACCGCCATCGACCTGAGCCAGCGCTTCGGCCAGGATCGAGCCTTCGGGGCGCGGCTCAACGTGTCGGCGGATCGCCTCGACCCGAACTTCCGGGACGCCAAGGGGCACCGGGAGAACATAGCGCTCGCGACGGACTGGCGCATCGACGCCGATCACAAGCTCGAGTTCGAGCTCGAGCACAACGTGCAATCGCAACCGAGCGTCCCGGGTTTCAGCATGCTCGGCGACGTCGTGCCCGATCCGCATTCGATCGACCCGCACATCAACCTGAACGACCAGCCGTGGTCCCTGCCCGTCGTGACGCAGGGCAACACGATGTCGGTGCGCTACACGCAGGCGCTGAACGCGCAATGGCAGTTCCAGGTGCAGGCCTTGCAGCAGCGGCTGGTGAGCAACGACCACCTCGCTTTCGACTATGGCGTGTACAGCGCGGACGGCAGCACGTGCGATCCCTGCGATCGCTTCAGCAGCGACGGCCACTTCTCGATCTGGGACTACCGCAGCGACGATGAGCGCCGCCTCACGCGCGATTTCGACGCCCATCTGAACGGCGACTTCGTCACGGGCGCGCTGCGTCATTCGTTGACCGTCGGCGTGCTCGAGTCGCGCTTCGTCGGGCTCTTCAACGACGAGGCCTACAACCTCGTCGGCATGGGCACCATCGACGGCAACACCATCGTGCCGTCGGATCCGTCGCTGACGTCTCCGAACGTCGACCGCACCGAGCGCAACACCGAGCTGTACCTGCGCGACTCGGTGCAGATCGGCCCCTCCTGGAGCGCATGGGGCGGCGTGCGGCACACGACGATTCATCGCACCTCCTGGGAGACCTCGACCGGCGACCCGGACGCCGCCACCGACTACACGCAATCGTTCACGACACCCTGGCTGGCGGTCGCCCGCCAGTTCGGCGAGCACGACATGATCTACCTCAGCTGGGGCGAAGGCGTCGAGAGCGACATCGTGCCGACGCACGGTTTCCCGGACGGCGGCAAGCCGCTGTCGTCCACCCTCAGTCGCCAGTGGGAGCTCGGGTACAAGCACGGCGATGAATCGCACCAATGGGGGCTGACGGCCTACGACGTCGACCAGCCGCTGGACGACGGCCTGTCGACCGGCGACTTCGGCCACGACGGCATCACACGCTCGATCGGATTCGAAGCCAGCGCGCAGGGCCGCGTCGGCCCGCTGACGCTGCGCGCCAGCGCGATGGCGCAGCACGTGCGCCGCGAACAGGCGCTGGATCCCTCCGACGATGGCCTGCGCCCGACCAACGTCCCCGACCAGGCGCTGAAGATCGTCGCGACCTACGACGTCGCCTACGTGCAGGGCCTGAGCGTGCTCGCCAACATGGCCTACGAAGGCGGCCGCGAAGTGCTGCCCGACGACAGCGCGCAGATCCCCGGCTGGACGCGCTTCGACCTCGGCGCCCGCTACACGCAGCGGCTGGGCGGCACCGCGCTGGTCTGGCGCGCCGGCGTCGACAACCTGTTCGACCGCCGCGCCTGGCGCGAGGCGCCGTACCAATACGACCACGCGTATCTGTTCCCGCTCGAGCCGCGTACATTCCACGCGTCAGTTGAAGCGAAGTTTTGACGATGCCGAAAAAACCGCTATACTGAGAGGCTTCGCGATTCCCCGATAGCTCAGTTGGTAGAGCGCCGGACTGTTAATCCGTAGGTCCCTGGTTCGAGCCCAGGTCGGGGAGCCATCCCTTAGCGAAGCAAATCAAGGCCTTGGAGAAATCTGAGGCCTTTTTTGTTTGTCGGCTCATTTCTCCATGCAGGCAGATTTGCGGGCCATTGCTGCACGCACGCTGCGTACCCAGTCGAGTCGCTGAACATCAGGCCGACGCGACGGCGCACTCGCAATGCTCGCAGATCTTCGCCCGCGCAAGAATCGTCTCGGCGCAGTGCGGACGATCAAAAGGGGCCGCCGGGACAGCCCGTGCGACACTTCGTCCTCGACGACCGCGAAAAACGGCTGCCCGCATTGGCTCGGCTCTTGAGCTACGCCATCAGACAGCCGCGTACACGCCACCCTGCAACTCCAGCGAGGTCGGCCAGCGTTTCCCCCGACATCCGTCGGTCCCCTGCGAACAGTCGCGCATTGACGCGCATGTTCGCAGCCACAGGAACGCGCCATGAACAGCCACCTCGACTTCCCCACCTCCACAAGTCCCCGCATCGCCATCATCGGCGCCGGCCTGGGCGGATTGACGCTCGCACGCGTCCTGCACGTCAACGGCATCCCCGCGACGGTCTACGAGGCCGAAGCTTCGCCCGATGCGCGAGCGCAGGGCGGCTTGCTGGACATCCACGAATACAACGGCCAGCTCGGGCTGAAGGCCGCGGGCCTGCACGACGAGTTCCTCGCCCTCGCGCTCCCGGGTGAGGATGCCAAGCGCGTCGTCGACAGGCGTGGTAACGTCCTGCTCGACAAGCCCGGCTCGGGCAGCACAGCCAAGCCTGAGGTCGACCGGGGGGCGCTGCGTCGGCTCCTGATCGAGTCCCTGCCTGCCGACGCCATACGGTGGGGCCGCAAGCTCGCACAGGCGAGCTGCCTGGCCGACGGGCAGCACCAACTGGCCTTTGCCGACGGCTCGATGACCACGACCGACCTGTTGGTCGGCGCCGACGGCGCCTGGTCGAGAGTTCGTCCGCTTCTGTCTGCCGCAAGGCCAGCGTACATCGGCACGACCTTCGTCGAGACGATTCTCTTCGACGGCGACACACGACACCAAGCCAGCGCCGAGGCCATCGGCAGTGGCACGCTGATGGCGGTCGAGCCGGGCAAAGGCATCCTGGCGCACCGTTACGCGAACGGCACCCTGCATACCTACGTCGCGTTGAACAAGTCGGAAGCGTGGATCGGCGCCATCGACTTCAGCCGGCCGGCGACCGCACTTCACCATCTTTCAAACGAATTCGAGGGTTGGGCCCCGCAGCTCCGTGCATTGATCACCGATAGCGATACGACGCCCATCGTCAGGCTCATCCATGCCCTGCCGGTCGACCACCGGTGGGAACGCGTTCCCGGCGTCACGCTCGTGGGCGATGCCGCCCATCTGATGTCGCCGTTCGCGGGCGAGGGAGCCAACCTCGCCATCTACGACGGCGCCGAACTGGGCCAGGCGCTCCGCGACCATCCCGGCGACATGGAGGCCGCACTGGCGGCGTATGAACGGGCACTCTTTCCTCGCAGTGCCTCCTTCGCTGACCAGTCGGCGCGAAACCATCGGCGCTTCTTCGGCGACGATGCCCCTCGGAGCGTGGTGGCGCTTTTCTCTGCGCACTAGTCGCGTATCGGACGTAGAGGCGTTGCACGCAGAACCCGATGCGTTGAAGTCTGCGCGCTCAGCGCGCCGCCGTGCACTCGATCTCGACCCGCGCGCCCAGCGCCAGGCCGTTGCAGCCGAACGCGCTGCGCGCCGGCATCGGGACGTCGGTGAAGAACTCGCCGTAGACCGCGTTGAACTCTGGCCATTCGCCGATGTCGGCCAGCATCACGGTGCAGCGCACCAGGTTCTCGAGGCCGAGCCCCTGGCTGCGCAGCACGGCGACGATGTTGTCCAGGGCCTGGCGTGTCTCGGCGCGGATGCCGCCCTCGATCAGCGTCAGCGTGCCGGGCAGGTTGCCCAACTGGCCCGACAGGAACAGCAGTCCGCCGACCGCGGTGCACTCCGGAAACGGAAGGGTCGGCGGCAGCACGCCGCCATCGTTGAAACGTTCGACACCCGTCTTGCTCATCGACTCATCCCCATGGCTTGCTCCAGCGCTGCCGGATCGTAGACCTGGCCGCCCTTGATGGTGCGCACGACCTTCTCGATGTCCTTGATGTTGTTCATCGGGTCGCCGTCGATCAGCACCATGTCGGCCAGCTTGCCGGGCGCGATGAAGCCGCGCTGGCCCGGGCCGTCCACGCCCAGCACCTGCGCGGGCGTCAGCGTGGCGAGGCGCAGCACCTCGGCCGTGGGGATGCCGGCTCGCACGTAGAGCTCGAGTTCGTTGTGCAGCGTGTAGCCGGCGAAAGCGTCGGTGCCGGCCATCAGCGTGACGCCGCCATCGTGCAGCGCCTTGAGCAGCCGCATCAGCGCCGGAAGGGCCTGCGCATAGACAGCCTCCTTGCCGGGCGGGACGGCCACGGCGCCGGAGAGCAGGCGACGGCGGGTGATGGGCGGGAAGCGCTGGATCATCGCGCACAGGCTGTGCGCGCACGCGCCCGGCGCGCCCGAATACAGATCCTCGAAGACGGACAGGGTCGGATCGAGCACCGTGTGACGGCGCTGCAGCAGCGCCAGGAAATCGGCGAACTCGGGCGAGTCCAGCTTCAGGTCCTGCAGCTTGTCCGCGGTGATCGTGTAGCGATCCTTGCTGCGCGTGTCCTTCACGTCGGGGAAGAAGTTCAGCACGATGAAGTTCAGGTGCTGGATCTCGTCGGCGCCGTCCTCGATGAACTGGCGCGCGCGCATGAACGCGGGCACGTGGCCGCTCACGCGCAGGCCGCGCGCGTGGGCCATGTCGGCGATCGGCCGCACCAGGTCGGGCGGGAACGAGGAATAGATCTTGATCTGCTCGTAGCCGTGGTCGGCGTACCAGTCGACGGCGGCCTGCGCCTGTGCGCGCGTCTCGATGCGCACATCGGTCGGGCCGGCCAGCGGGCCGGTGCCTTCGACGATGCCGGCCAGCACCACGCGCGGGCCGAGCTCGGTGCCGATGTCGAAGCGCTTGACACGCGCCATCAACGGCACGTTGTCGTTGGCCATGTCGCGCGCGCTGGTGACGCCGGCGATCAGGTCGAAGGTGCCGTCGACGCCGGAGAAGTGCTGGTGCACGTCCCACAGGCCCGGCATCAGGAAGCGGCCGGCGGCGTCGATCACCTCGGTGGCCGGCGGCGCCGCGCTGTCGTCGTCGGGATCGACACGCACGATGTGCTCGCCCTGCACCAGCACGCGCATGTTGTCGCGCACCGTGAGGTCGCGCGGATCGAACAGGCGCGCGTGACGGACCATCAACGCGCCCGCCGGCTTGTGCGCAAGGCGTTGCGCCAGGCCGGCGCTCCAGGCCTGGTCGGCCGCGTTCTGCGCCGCCTGCAGCCTGGGCAGCAGCGGCTTCAGGCCGTCGCCCAGCACCTCGAACCAATCGTCGATCACGGCGGCCGTGGCGCCCTCCTCGTCCAGCCACACCGGCACCGGCGTGAACTCCATGCCGCCAATGCGGTACAGCGTCAGCGTGTGGGGGTGTGTCTTCGAACCCGCCGCGATCTGAGTGCCGCGCTCGAGCCAGGCCTCGCCGGCCGGCAGCAGCTTCAGGCGCTGGCCCGGCGCCTTCAGCAGCGCGCGTGCCAGCACGCCCATGAATTCGGGCGGCGCGTTCGCCGGCAGGTAGAACGCGCAGTGCGCGCTGCACGCCGCCGAGCCGGACTCGATGCGGTTCTTCCAGCTCGCCTGGCCGGCGCTGACCGCAAAGTGCTCGGCGAGCGGTACCTTCCAGTAGTCATTGCCCTCGGCGTCGTATGCCGTCGGCAGGCCCTGGGCGTCGACGCGCCAGCGCGCGTGGATCTGGTCGCCGCGGCCGCGTTCGCTGAAGCCGTAGTCGGCCTGGACCAGGCCCTGCGGCAACGCCTGCAGCTTCTGCGTGCCGACGGCCACGCCGTGGATCTGCACATCGTCGTCGTGGCCGAAGGCCGGCAATGCGGCGACGGCGAGAACGAACCCCGCGAGGATGAAACGCAACGATTGCGGCATGGTGTGCCCTTTCTCAAGCCCAGGCTTCGGTCATCAGGCGGCGGAAATTGCCGCCCAGGATCTTCTCGATTCGCCGCTCGCTGTGTCCGCGCGCGGCGAGCAGGTCGGCCAGGCGCTGGAACTGCGTGGGGCCGCACAGATCGGGCAGGAACGTGCAGACCTCGGCCGTCTCGCCCGGCGCGCCAATGCCCATCCGGCGGCGCTGCGCGATCTCGTCCTCGAGCTGGCGGCGGTAGGCCGTCATGTCGTCGTGGCCGGTGGTGCCGCCGTCGGTGCCCAGGCCGACGTGATCCTCGCCGCAGACCGAGATCGCGTGTTCCAGGTGCGCGATCAGGTCGGCGGCCACGGGCTGGCCGGCGAGGCGCAGGTACGGCATGAAGTACATCCCGATCACGCCGCCGCGATCGGCCAGCAGGCGCAGCTCGGCGTCGCTCTTGTTGCGCGGGTGATCGGCCACGGCGCGGCATGCGGAATGCGTGATCGCCAGCGGACGCTGCGCAAGGGCCAGCGCGTCCAGGCACGTCTTCTCGCTGCTGTGGCTCAGGTCGACGAGCACGCCTTCGGCCTGCAGGCGCTCCAGTACCTCGGCGCCGAAGCGCGACAGGCCCCGGTCGTCGGGCACGGTGGCGCCATCGCCGACGGCATTGCGGCCGTTGTAGGTCAGCTGGATCACGCGCACGCCCATCTTGGCGAACAGGCGCACCCGATCGAGTTCGCGGCCCAGCATCTCGGTATTCTGGAAGCCGTAGATCACGCCCACCTGGCCCGCGCCACTCGCGGCGGCGATATCGGCCACGCTCAGCACGCGGCGCAACGCGCCGGCATGCGCCGCGATGAAGGCGTTCCAGCTGGTGATGTCGCGCACCGTGGCGCAGAACGCATCGGTGGTGCCGGCCACGTGGCCCAGCGTGATGTTGACGGCGGACAAGCCGGCGCTGCGCGCGTCCGCAAGGGCGCGCTCGTCGATCGAGCGCATGGCGCTGATGTAGCCCAGCGAATCGACCTCGCCGGCATCGGCCTGGGGGGTGACGGCCAGGTTGGGATTGTCCAGAACGCCCAGGGCGTTGATGGTGGAAAAGCGGGTCTCGATCACGACATCCTCAGATGGGGCCTTCACACACGGGCCACGCAGGGCTGGCTGCCGGATGCCAGCGGCGCTTCGCCACGAGAGCGAAGTCGGGTTTCGATATATGGGCCGGCGGCCCCGTCACGAACGCCCTGCCCGCAGGCCGGAGCATTTCGGCACCGCGGCAACGGCGTCGAGTGACTAGAAGAATATTCTAGAATACTATTCAACACATGGCACGAAAAAATTTGCAGGCAGAGCTGGCGGGCGGGGTCGACGGCCTGCTCGAACGCGCGTTGCCCGACTTGCGCCAGGCAAGCCGGCGCAGCGTGCTGCGCCATGCGCTGGCCTTGTTCAATGCCGAAGGCATCGAGGCGACGACGATCGACGACCTGCGGCGCGCCTGCGGCCAGAGCGTCGGCACGATCTATCACCACTTCAAGAACAAGGAAGGGGTCGTCGGGTCGCTGTTCCTGCTCGCCTTCGACGACCAGAGCCGCGCCATCGCCGCGCGCATCGCCGGCCTCAGCGACGGCCACGCCGTCGTCGAGGCCCTGATCTGCGCCTATGCCGACTGGATCACGGCGCAGCCGGAGTGCGCCCGGTTCGCGTTCCTCGCGCGCGAATCCGTGGCCCAGGGCCCGCATGCGCAGGATCTGCTGGAACGGCTGGCGGCGCGGTACCAGCCGATCGACGAGATCCTCGCGCGCGAAGCCGCGGCCGGCCGCATCCTGCCGCTGCCGGAGGAACTGATCCCGTCGCTCGTGCTGGGCGCCACGGAATCCTATGCACGCGGCTGGCTCGTCGGCCGCCGCCAGGCGACGCCCTCCAGCTACGCCAGGCAGTTGGCCGTGGCGGCGTGGCGCTCGATCACGTAGAGGGCCGACGCTCTGCCTCCCCGGGCAGCGCTATGCTTTGACGCATGACCATCGACCTCGACACCTTGCGCGACCGCCTGCGCGCCTTCGCGCTCGCGCGCGACTGGGACCAGTTCCACTCGCCCAAGAACCTCGCCTGCGCGTTGTCGGTGGAGGCCGCCGAACTGCTGGAGCACTTCCAGTGGATGACGGAAGAACAGAGCCGATCGCCCGGCGAGGCGCAGCGCGCGGAGATCGCGCACGAGGCCGCCGACGTGCTGCTGTATCTGATCCAGTTGACCGACCAGCTCGGCATCGACCTGCTGGCAGCGGCGCAACAGAAGATGACGTTGAACGCCGCCCGATATCCGGTCGAGGCCGCGCGCGGCAACAGCCGGAAAGCGGACGGCTGAGGCCTCTTTTCCGCACGGTCGTTCGCTCCGAGTACCTGCAAGCGTCGCGAGGAGCCACGCATCGTTGCGACACCCCCGACCCGGCGTTCGCTCGCCGCCGTATTGCCGGATGCATTTCGGGCAGCCACGCCCGCCTCCTCCGGCGGCGCCCGGCGCCCGGTGGGGCAGCCTGACGCCGGTCTGCAGCGCAGGGCCGTATTTACCCTTCACCAAGTTTGGGGGTAATGCCCCCAACTTGAAGCCCGACTTGCACCCGGTTGGGGCGAAATGCGGGTTCGTTCCTATGTCGGTGCACAGTCCCGCTGGCTAACATTTCATTGAATAAATAGAACGGTCGTTCTATTTTTGGAAGAGAGCCGCCGACGATGCCTGTCGCCGCTTCTCGCAGCGAATCGGAGTGCCCCGTGGTCGTCGTTCCCCTGTCCCAACTCAGCGCGTTCAAGGCGATGAAGGATGGTTTCGCACAGCGCGGTCTCGATCTGTCCGGCATCCTTGCAGAAGCCGGCCTCAACCCCGACCCGAACGAAACCGTCGATGCCGAGCACCTGGCCGACATCTTCAGCGTGGCCTGGGATGCCGCGGTCGCCAAGACCGGCGACCCGGCCATCGGCCTGGCCCTGTGCCCGCGCCAGCCGCTGATCGGCCTGGGCTCGCTCTCCAGCCTGATCCTGTCGGCGCCCGACCTGCGCAGCGGGCTGCAACGCATGGCGCGCTACACCAGCCTGATCTCGCCGACCACGTCGATCGGCATGGACACGCCGTCCACCACCGTCGGCCTGCGCGTCGACCAGGACGCCTGCCGCATCACGCTGCGCATCTCCGCCGGCAAGATGGCCGTGCCGCAGCAGCGCTACGACTTCATGGCCGCCACGTTCCTCAAGGGCATGTTCTGGCTGATCGGCGAGAAGGTGACGCCGCTGCGCGTGCATCACCCGTACGCCGCCCCGGCCGACCCGACGCCCTGGGAGGCCGCGTTCGGCTGCCCGGTCCACTTCGGCGCCGCCGCCTTCGTCATCGAGCTGCCGCTGGCGGCGCTCGACCTGCCCTTTCCCACCTCCGATCCGACCGTCGGCGAGATGTGCGAACGCATGGTGGCGCAATTGGCCGCCGAGCGCGGCGGCTGCATCACGGCGCGCGTGCGCCAGGCGCTGATGCAGCTGATCTCCAAGGGCGATCCGCGCCGCGAACTGGTTGCCGCCACGCTGTGCATGAGCGAACGCACGCTGCAACGCCGCCTCACAGAGGAAGGCACGAGCTTCATCGAGCTGGTGGACGACACCCGCCGCGAGCTGGCGCAACGCTATTTCGTCAACGGCGCCTTCACTCCGACGGAAATGAGCTTCGCCCTCGGATTCTCCGATCCGAGCAATTTCTA
>Ga0302317_10000859_pt1 | contig 23919 bp, 20 predicted proteins | sample III_Palsa_N3_3_FD_200450 | JGI IMG/M metagenome (GOLD analysis project Ga0302317, IMG submission 200450) | Peat permafrost microbial communities from Stordalen Mire near Abisko, Sweden - III_Palsa_N3_3 | ecosystem: Environmental > Terrestrial > Soil > Palsa > Peat permafrost | place: Sweden...
ACGCCATCAACCGGATGGCCTATCCCGCCAAGCCGGCGGACCGGGCCAAGAACTACAAACTGTTCACCCAGGCCTCGATCGGCGGCATCGCCGGGGTGACCACGGTGCTGGACAGCTATTGGAACACCGCCGGCGGCGTCTTCCCCTATCCGGCCATGTCCGGCTCGGGCGACCGGATGGGCATCTGCTGGGCGGTGTTCGGCGAGGCGCCGGACCTGTCCATCGGCCTGGGCGAGCCGACCCCGGACACGCTGAAGCACAGCTGCCAGTCGCTGTCGTTCGATGTGCTTGGCAACAACAGTTGCGCCGACGTGGAGCTGTTCCACGCCTGCCGCGGCTCCAACAACTGCAAGGCGCAAGGCGGCTGCGGCTTCGTCCAGCCGACCACCGGCGGCGGGCTGTGCGGCCACTTCCTGGCGGCGCAGAACCTGTGCGGCGGACCCTCGCCGCCGCCGCCGCCCAGCAACACCGTCTATTCCGCGCCCAGCGACAACAAGTGCGGGACCTTCGGCGGCTGCGCGGTGCCGATCTCGGCTTCGCAGCTGCTAAACTCCAGCGGCAATATGGAGCTGTTCGACTTCACCGGCCCGACCAACGCGCCGGCGCCCATCGCCAAGATGCCCTTCACCGAGGGCGAGAGGGTGCATGACGTGGCCTATCGCGCCTATCGCCAGGTGATGCAGCACCGGGGCAAGACCGTGCCCGAGACCCCGCCGCCGCCGGACGACCTGAGGCTGATCTTCATTCCGTCGACGTGAGCGGGTTCCGGCGCCTTTTGCCGAGGGTCCCTAACCCCTCACCCTCCCACCCGCGTTGCGGGTGGGAGGGTGAGGGGTTACGCTCTCTCCGGTCAACCCGATGAGTGACGCCCAATCCGCTCTCGGCCTGCCAAGCCTGGGCGACGGCGTGGGGCTGCGCGACGTGCATTTCGCGCACCTGATGGCGACGCCGCCCAGCCAGTGGGGCGTGGACTGGTTCGAGCTGATCAGCGAGAACTTCCTCGACCACCAGGGCTGGGCCGCGCGGGTGCTGGAGCACGTGGCGGCGCATCGGCCGGTGGTGATGCACGGGGTGTCGCTGTCCATCGGCGGGTCCGATCCGCTGGACATGGCCTATCTGCGCAAGCTCAAGGCGTTGGCGGAGCGGGTGCGGCCGGCCTGGATCTCCGATCACCTGTGCTGGACCGGCTTTGCCGGGGTGAACACCCACGACCTGTTACCGATGCCGCTGACGCCGGAAAGCCTGGCCCATGTGGCTGATCGGGTGCGCGCCGTACAGGATGTTTTGGGCCGGCCGCTGATCCTGGAAAACCCCAGCACCTATCTGGAGTTCACCGCCTCCAGCATCCCGGAATGGGACTTCCTGGGCGCCCTGGCCGACGACACCGGCTGCGGCCTGTTGTTGGACGTGAACAACGTCCATGTCAGCGGCCACAACCATGGCTTCGACGCTTGCGCCTACATCGACGCCCTGCCGGCCGACCATATCGTGCAGATGCATCTGGCCGGCCCAACCGTAGCCGGCGCCTGTTTGATCGACACCCACGACCAGCCGGTGCCGGAGGCCGTCTGGGGCCTGTACGAGCGGGCTCAGGAGCGGGCGCCCGGCGTCTCGACCCTGCTGGAATGGGACGCGAAAATCCCGCCCTTCCCCGACCTGGTCGCCGAACTGGCCAAGGCCAAGGTGGCGCGCGAGGGCGGGGCTGTGGGCTCCGCTTCGCTGACACCGGCTCCGACAGGGGATGGGCCGGTGTCGACGCCGATCAGTTTCCACCTGGCGCTGGCTGATGGCTGAGGCTGGGCTGCGGCAGACCCAGGCCTGGCTGGCTGGCCGCATCCTGGCGCCGGCGGCGGACGACGCCCATTCGGCGGCGATGATCCGCGACGACTATGGCGCGTCGGCGCAGGTGCGGCTGACCATCTACGCCGGCGGCTATCTGCAGCGCCTGCTGGAATGCCTGCGGGCTGAGTTTTCGGCCCTGCGGGCGCTCGTCGGCGACCAGGTGTTCGACCTGTTCGCCAGGGGCTATCTGGCGGCCGTTCCATCGCGGTCCTACTCGTTGTATGACCTCGGCGCCGGGTTCGCGGACTATCTGGAGGCGACCCTGCCGCCGGACGCCGAACCGCTCGACCGCCTGCCCTGCGAGCTGGCGCGGCTGGAGCGCGCGCGGGCGGCGTGCCATCGCGCCGCCGGGCCGGAGACCGACCCCGGCCATGCCGGCCTGGACCCCGTGGACCTGTTCATGACCCCCGGCGCCCGTGTGCGCATCCCGCAGACGGTACGGCTGCTGCGGGCCTCGTTCGCCCTGGCGGATGTGCTTGACGCGGCGGCTCGCGGCGAGCGGCCGGACCCGCCGCAGGCCAGGCCCGTTCTCTACGCCCTGGCGCGCAGCCACTATCGCGTGCGGGTCCACCCGCTGGCGCCCGGCCCGTTCGGCTTCCTGCAGGCCTGCGCGGAGGGCGCCGACGTCCAGGCCGCCGTGGCCGCCGCGGCCCAGGCCTCAGGCCAGCCCACCGGGCCCCTCTGGGCCGACCTGCTGGCCTGGGCCCCCTGGGCGATCGAGGCGGGGCTGCTGGCGCGGCATGGGTAGCGAAGGGAACAGCCCGCCGCCGTGGCGCCGCGCGGCCAACCTGGGCGGCCGAGGTTGCGCGCGCTCAGCGCGACCCTGCGTGGATCCGCTCGTAGCCGAACAGGTCGAAGTCGCGTTCGAACAGCGCGTTGATCTTGTCGATCGAAGCGGGGGTCATGCGGTCGGCGTATCTGTACCCACGCTCGCCGCCGCCGGAGGCGTCCTGGAACCTGACATTGGCCGACTGGGTCGCGCCCTGATGGCTCCCGTCGATCGCCATCTTCGTCGATGGGTGAGGGTCCGAGTCCCTCAACCGCATACTCGCGCCGCAGCATACTTGGGGCCGGTCAGCCGCAGCTCGGCGCCGAGCAACGAGGGCGACAGGCTCCCGTCGTCATCCTCCAGGCTGACGGGCCGACCGGCGCGTTTGAGATCCACTACGCCCTTCACGGCCTAAATCCCTCATGCATACCGGGAGGCGACCCTATGTCGCCGATCGGATCGCGCCTTGATCGTCCTCAACACTGTCGGGCGCATGGAGGTCGCCGGGTCGGCTGCTGCGCCGCTGACGGCGACGGACACGGCTTCGCGGCGATGGTGACGCGGCCAAATTGAGGTGGGTCAATGCCTCGCCCGCCGGTCTGCGACCATGCTTGGGGCGAGCATCAAGGAGAACACGATGGCGTGCGGGCCGATGGCCATCTTGGCGGACTTGCTTGCTGCATCGGCAGCGGAGTGGGGCTGATGGTCCGGATCGTCTGCCGCTGCTGGAAGGCGGCCAACATCGCATCGCCGCCATCGCGCGACACCGGAGGCAATGGCATTATCGAGGCTGCGCCGCCGACTTGCGCCATCGGCTCCGATTGAACTGGATGTTGCATCACGTCCGTCTTCCGCCTCAAAGCCTAGGCGGCGCTCTGGCCTGCCTTGTCGAAATGGCGCTTTACCATCGCCTTGACCTGCGAGCGGCATTGGTCGACCGACTCTGGCGTGATGCCAGGCGCGATCCCGCCGAAATGCAGGTGGTCCAGGACCGACAGCCCGCAGGCGGCGGCGAAGTGCTCGTCGAACAGCTTGCACAAGGCCGCCCAGTCGCCGGACTGCTCCAGCCAGGTCTTCGGGCCGCCGGACGAGGAGAGGCTGATCATCGAGCGGCCGTGCAGCAGCGGCGCGTTGCCATTCTGGCCCGTTCCGAAGCCGAACCCCATCCCGAACACGCGTTCAAGGTAGCCCTTGAGCATCGCCGGCGGGCTGTCGAACATCAGCGGATAGACGAAGACGAACACATCGGCGTCACCAATCATGGCGCGTTCCGCGACCATGTCGGCGCGCGGCGCAAATCCTTGCGGACGCGGCAACTCGCCCAGGGCCAGCCTGGGGTCGAACGCCAGCCGATAGAGATCCCGCAGCACGACGGCGTCGCCAACCGCTTCCGCGGCCGTCTGGTAGGCGCGAGCCATCGACAGATTGAAGCTGTCCACGTTGGGGTGAGCGACGATGATGGCGTGTTTCATGACCAATCTCCTACCTTGATACATGTCTCGGACGCCGTCGGGCCGACTTGAGGTGGATCAAGCGCACGGCGTCAAGGCCAGCTGCATCAGGCCGGATCTGAAGGCCGTGAGCAGCAGGCGCCGGCGGGCGCGGGGGGGCTGGATCGATCAATGGCTCAGCAGCACGAACTTGGAGGACGACATCACTAGGTCCTCGGTGACGCCGCCCAACCACCACTCCTCCAGGCGGGCGCGGCCATAAGCCCCGGCGACGATCAGGTCCGCGCCGTGGCGGCCGGCGGCGTCCTCGATGGACTCCGTCACCGTGCCGGCGCCCTTCGGCGCGATCTCGACACAGGCGCTTACATCATGCCGCGCCAGTTTCTGCGCGATTTCCACCAAGTCATTGGATTGGACGGAGGACGAGGCTTCGCCGCCGTCGATCGCAACGATAACGACCTTCTGCGCCCGTTTAAGGAAGGGCAGCGCGTCGGTCACCGCACGGCGGCTTTCGCGCGTGTCCTTCCACGCCACCACCACGTTGCGTCCGCTGAACGCCGCCGAGCCCTCGGCGGCCACCAGCACCGGGGCGCCTGCCCGCATCAGCAGCTCTGGCAGCTTTGGGACGTAGATCGGGCTGTCGCCGCGCTGGGGCCGGCTGGTGACGATGAGGTCGGCGCCGCGGGCGTGCAGGGCCAGCATCTTGTCTGGATAGCCCTGGTCCCTGATCCAGCCGATGTTGGGGCGGCTGGCGGTCAGGCTGCGGAAGTGAGCCTCGGCCGCGGACAGCTCGACCTCGGTGCGTTCACGCAGCGTCTCCAGCAACATGGCGTCGCCGGCGACCAGGGAGGCGTCGCACGCTTCGGCGCCAAGGCCAGTGATCGTCGCGCCGAACTGCGCGGCGACCTCTATGGCCAGGGCGATGCGTCGGTTGGACCCGGGACCGGCGTCCGCGTGGACGAGGATGGATCGGATGCCCATCAGCAGGCCGATCGCGCCAGGGCGTCGTGCAGGACGACGCAGCGGGCGTTGGGGATCGAGATGGCGCGATCGCGCTCCAGCTGGGTCAGGGTGCGCGAGACGGTCTCGATGGTCAGGCCGAGGTAGTCTGCGATGTCCAACCGGCCCATGGGCAGCGCCACCGCGCCGTCACTCTCACAGCGGTTGGAGAGTTCGAACAGGAAGGACGCCACCCGCTCCACGGCTGTCTCGCGGCCAAGTCGCAGCATATGGTCCTGCATTCGCTGCAGGTCGCCGGAGGTCTCCCTCCAGAGCTTGCGCGCCACCATCCCGTCGGCCTGCGCGGCCTTTTCAACCACTGAGCGGCGCACCAGGGCGATCTCGCTGTCAGCGATCGCTTCGGCCGAATGCCGATGGTGCTCGCCACACTCCAGGCCGAACACGTCGCCGGGCAGGTGGAAGGCGCTGATCTGGCGGCGGCCGTCGCTGAGGATGCGAACGGCGCGCACGGCGCCTGAGATCACCTTGTAGACGAAGTCGGCTTCCTCTTCCTCGACGAACACCTCTTCGTTGCGGGCGAACTTCATGGAGAAGCCGGCCAGCGCGACGTCGGGCGCCAACTCGACAGTCTTGCCGCTCGGCTGGCCCGCCATGCGGAGAGTGGATCCGGTCTGTGCTTGCAAGGTTTGCATGTCCGTCCTCGACGCTGATGACGGGCAACGGTTAGCCGGAACGCCGCCGTCCCGAAATTTGGGTCGATCCCCTAAGGGCTGTTACGGAGGCCGCGACGATGCGTTGGTCGGCCGCGGCTTGCTGACATGAGAGCAGCGGCCTATCACCGGCGCGCGCGTTGGGGATGGATCGCAGCAGGATGCCGGATCGAGGCCCAATCAATCGTCTGCCGACGACGGGCATGGACGACCATCGCATCGAGAGCGAAGCCTATCTGCGCTCGGTGTTGGACACGGTCCCGGACGCCATCGTGGTCATCGACGAGAACGCCATCGTTCAGTCGTTCAGCTCGGCGGCGGAGAAGCAGTTCGGCTGGACCGCCGAGGAAATCATCGGCCGCAACGTCAAGGCGCTGATGCCGCAACCTTATCGCAACGGTCACGACGGCTATCTGGAGCACTACAAGACCACCGGCGAGCGGCGGATCATCGGCATCGGCCGGATCGTCGTGGGCGAACGCAAGGATGGCTCGACCTTCCCGATGGAGCTCGCCGTGGGCGAGATGCGCTCCGGCGGCGAACGGTTCTTCACTGGTTTCGTCCGTGATCTGACGGAGCGCCAGGACACCCAGACCCGGATGCAGGAGCTGCAGGCCGAGCTGATGCATATCTCGCGGCTCACGGCCCTGGGCGAGATGGCGTCCACCCTGGCGCACGAGCTGAACCAGCCGCTCTCGGCCATCGCCAACTATCTCAGCGGCGGCCGCAAGCTGCTGGAGCGCGCCACGCCCGACACCGTCCGCGCGGCCGAGGCGATGGAAAAGGCGGCCGACCAGGCGCTGCGGGCGGGCCAGATCATCCGCCGCCTGCGCGAGTTCGTTTCGCGGGGCGAGAGCGACCGCGAGATCGAGAGCCTTTCGAAGCTGGTGGAGGAGGCCAGCGCGCTGGCCCTGATCGGCGCCAAGGAGCTGGGCGTGCGCGTCAGCTATCGGTTCGATCCTCGCGTCGATCTGGTGCTTGCCGACAAGGTGCAGATTCAGCAGGTGATCCTGAACCTGATCCGCAACGCCATCGACGCGATGATGACCTCGCCAACCCGCGCCCTCAAGATCACGACCGAAGCGGCCGACCGGGACGGCTTGGCGCGCGTCAGCGTGGCCGACACAGGGCCCGGCCTGAGCCCCGAGATCGCGGACCGGCTATTCCAGCCATTCATGACCACCAAGGCCCAAGGCATGGGCGTCGGTCTGTCGATCTCGCGGACCATCATCGAGGCACATGGGGGCCGCATCTGGGTCGAGACCAACGCCGACGGGGGCGCGACCTTCCATTTCACCCTGCGGCGATTCGAAAAGAGCGAGGCCGGCCGTGACGTCTGAGACCATCGTTTACGTCATCGACGATGACGACGCCGTGCGCGATTCCCTGGCCTTCCTGCTGGAATCCGCCGACCTGACCGTCAGGACCTACGAGTCGGCGCTCCAGTTCTTGGAACAGGCGTCGCGCCTTGAGGCCGGCTGTATCGTCACCGACATCCGGATGCCGGAGATGACCGGGCTGGACCTGGTGCGGCATCTTAATGACCAGGGGTCCAGCCTGCCGGTGATCGTCATCACAGGCCACGGTGACGTGCCGCTCGCGGTCGAGGCCATGCGGGCCGGTGTGGCGGACTTCATTGAAAAGCCCTTCGACGACGAAGTGATGCTCACAGCGCTCAGGCGGGCGCTCGATATCAGCCGAAACCACGCCGAGGAGGCGGCGGAGCGCCGCGACATCGCCCAGCGCTTGGCGAGGCTATCGACTCGCGAACGCCAGGTGCTCGACGGGCTCGTCGCCGGCCAGGCAAACAAGGTGGTGGCGCAGAACCTGGGCATCAGTCCGCGAACTGTCGAGGTCTATCGCGCTAACCTGATGGCGAAGATGCAGGCGTCCAGCCTGTCGGAACTGGTGCGGATGACCCTCAACGCCGACCGGTAAGGTTCAGGCTGTCTTGACGCTGATCAAGGCGAAGTAGCCCGACATGGCCCATTTGACGGTTGCGCTATCGGGCGCCGAGGTCCGCCATGGGCGACGTGTCAGCCAAAAAACGTCTTATCGTCGTCGTCGTTGATGATGACCCCGACGTCCTGCACTCATTGCGATTCGCCCTAGAGGTCGAAGGGTTCGAGGTTGTGGCGTTCGCAAACGGCGAGGCCGCCCTGGAGCGTTCGCCCTTTGTCGGGGTCGGATGTCTGGTGCTGGACTACCAGCTGGGCGGCATCGACGGATTGACGCTGCTTGAGCGGCTGCGCGTGACGGGTTGCCGGCTTCCGGCCATCCTGATCACCACGTCCAGCGCGGAGGTGGTTCGCCGGGCGGCGCTCGCCGGCGTTCACATCATTGAAAAGCCGCTGCTCAGCGACGTCCTGGCAGCCGAGGTCCGCCGGCTGATCCAACCCCCGCAAGCCTCAACGTGAAAGATCGTCGCTCCGCCGGGGCCGCTCCTCCGCCGACAGCCCGCCTCAATGGGCGTCTAAACTTCAACGAGTGATGGACAGGCATGTTCGCAGCGGGCCTCACCCTCCGTAATTATCCCTAAGCAATCGGCCGGAATTTCACACGCGGTCTGCAGCCGCTACCCTGCGGCTTCGTTGGGATTGAGAACGGTCATGCAAGGTCCACTGTCGCAAACCGGATCGGTTCCGGATGCCGGCGGCGTTTCCGACGTCAAGGCCGCCGAGTTTGCCCCTCAGCTGGCGCTTGGGTGTTGCGTGACCCGTTTCGAACGCAACGAAGCGATCTTCGCCGGATTCAGCGGAATATGCGGGGCCTCGCCGCCGAACCGTGGCGGCGAGCCTGGCCGATGAGCAGCCCCAGCGCTGTTCTGTCCAGCGACAAGATAAATCTGGCGAAAATCACCTTCCTGCTGGTCGACGACAACCCGCAGTCGCTGGAGATTCTGTCCCAGGTCATTGTAGGCTTTGGCGTAAACAAGATCATCAAATGCACCAGCGCCAGCGCGGCCAGGGCCGTGTTGCAGCAAGAGGTTGTCGACTTCATCCTCACCGACGCGCAGATGCCGGGCGAAGACGGCTATCAGTTCATTGAATGGGTTCGACGCCACGGCGGCGACGCCAACCGTTTTGTTCCCGCCATCATCATCACCGGCCACACGCGAATCTCCCAGGTGGCGCATGGCCGTGATTGTGGGGCTCACTTCATCATCGCCAAGCCGATCACGCCCAAGATAATCCTTGAGCGGATTTTCTGGGTCGGTCACGACACCCGCATGTTCATCGAGTCAAAGTCCTACTGCGGCGTTGACCGGCGTTTCAAACGCGAAGGTCCGCCAGAGGGCGTGGAAGGTCGGCGGGCCGAGGACGTCGAGAACGCCGGCGATCCGGACAGCGACTCCACGGTCGGCGCCGAATCGATCAATTCCATTTCCCAGCCGGCTGAGGTGGGCGCGTGAGTGTGGTCAAACGGTTTCGCGTGCAGAGCCGGCTGGCGACGATCGCCTTTCAAGGCGGCGGCCTCACCGTCAATCAAGCGTTGAAGGGGGCCGACGAGGCCCTCGAGCCGCTGCGGCCGGCCTGTCTCGCCGCGATCGACGCCGCTATCGCCGATATTGACGCCCGCTACGGGCGCGGCGCGCCTACGCGCGCAGGCGAGCCGACCGAAGACCTCTATCTGCTGAGCTCCGGCGTGATCGACGTCGCTGTTTTCGTGCAGGACAGCGGGCTCGTTGGCGCCGCCCAGTCCCTGTGCGGCCTGGTCGACCTCAGCCGGGAGCTGGGCGTCTGGTCGTGGGATGCGGTCGATGTCCACATCGAGGCGCTGAAGCTGCTCCGCCTGGCCGGGACCGCCATGTCCGACGCCCAGCGCAGCTCGATTTTGGATGGCCTTGCAAAGGTCACCATCAAATGTGTCGGCGACCCGAATGACATCGTTGGGACCGCCAAGCCCAACTAAATCGGCGAAGCCCAAGCCGCGCGGGGCGGCGTCGACGGATTGACGTCGCTTGGGCGGCCACACGAAACGCTACAGGCTTGGCCTTGCTCGTTGGCCTTAGTTTCACCCACAGTTGTCATCCCGGGATGGTTTGAGCCGGGATCGCCGCAAGTGCTTAGCCCGATCCCGGCTCAAGGCCGGGATGACAGAGGGGAATGGATCGATCAGATCACAACCCGCTCTGGGCTCGGTCATCACGAAAGGCGCGCTCCGGATCACGCCGGAGCGCGCGGGGTTGATCTATCGCAAAGCTGGCGAAATTTTCGCGTCATTGGCCGGTGCCGGCGCCAGGCCGTCGAGTCCCAGGCGATGGTCGGCCAGCGCCTGCGCCGCCGGTCGGTGGCTGATCAGGATCAGGCCCTGGCCCGTCTCCTCGAGATGGTCACGGAGCCCTTTGACCACCCGGGCCTCGGTCTCGGCGTCGAGGTTCTCCGTCGGCTCGTCCAGCAGTAGCCAGGACGCCGGCCGCAGCAGGGTGCGGGCCAGCGACAGCCGTCGCTGCTCGCCGCCGGAGAGTCTTGCCCCGCCGTCGCCGACCCAGGTGTCCAGCCCCTGGGGCAGGGCTGCGATCTTGCGGTCGAGTTGGGCGCGCGCCAGGACCCGCCACATCGCGGCCTCGTCGGCGTCCGGCGCGCCCAGCTGAAGATTGTCGCGCACGGTTCCGCCGATCAGACGGGCGTCCTGCGGCGCGTGAGAGAACAGCGAGCGCGGCCACGCCGCGTCGAGGCCGCTGAGGTCGCGACCGCCGATGCCGATGTGGCCGGGCGCCGTGTCGCGCAGGCAAAGCAGGCTCTCGAACAGGCTCGTCTTGCCGCAGCCGGAGACGCCGCTCAGAAGCCAACGCTCGCCGGGCCACAGGCGGGTGCGGGCGCCGTTCATGTCCAGTTCGATCCACGCCGGGCGCACCGACGGCTCGGAACGCGCCGCCGCAAGCGCGAGCAGGGCGTCAAGGCGTTCACTCGCGGCGGTGACGGCGCCGGACCGGTCCATCGCCGCCAGAAGTCCGCCCGCGCTCTCCAGCGCCACGCCGGCGGTCAGGGCGGCGAGCGCGGCCAGGGCTGGCGGCGCGCGCAGGCAGAGCACGAGCACGCCCGTGACCGCCAGTCCTGCCAGCGCCGGCTGCAGCGCGCCCATGTCGGCGGTCGCGTCCCAACAGCGGCGACGCGCCGCGCCAAGTCGCGCGTCCAGCGTCATCAGATGGTCGATCGCGGCCTCGGTCAGGCCGTAGCAGCGCAGCTCCGCCGAGGCGCCGGCGTAGGCCTGCAACTGGTCCTTCAGCGCGCCCGTGGCCGCAAGCGCTTCGGCCCCTGGCGCCCGCGACCGCGACCGCCCGATCCAGGCGCCAAGGGCGACCTGGGCGCAGAAGGCTAAGAGAAACGGCGCCAGCGCCAACGGTCTCGCCAGGGCGATCAGCGCCGAGGCCGCCGCAACCGCGGCGAGCGCGCTCCAGGGCGCGGCGGCGCGGATGAAGACATCCTGCAGGGCGTCGACATCCTGGACCAGGCGCGTGGTGGCCTCGCCGGACGACAGCTTCAGGGATCGCGCAGCAGGGGCGGCGGCGAGACCCGAAAACAGCGCCGGCCGAATTTCCGCCAGCGCCTTCAGCGCCGCCGCATGGCCGAACAATCGTTCACTATAGCGAAACCCTGTGCGGGAGATCGCCAGAAACCGGATGGCGGCGCTGGGCAGCAGATAGTTGAACGCCGCCACAACGGCAGGCCCCGCCGCCCCGGCGACGGCCGCGCCGGTCAGAAACCAGCCGGACAGGCCCAGCAGCAGACTGGCCGCCGCAGCCGCGCCGCCGGCCGACAGGGCGGCGACCCAAAGGTCGGTCCGCTGACGCCGGCGCTGCTGGTCCAGCAGCCGGCGGATCGGGGACGGGGCCGTGGAATGAAGGCTCATAGCGTCACCACGATATCGGCTATCTCGGCCAGGGCCGGCGAATGGGTGGCGATCAGGACCGTGCGGCCCCGCGCCGCGCGGCGAATGGCCGAAATCATCTCGGCTTCGGCCTCAATGTCGAGGTCGGCGGTGGGTTCGTCCAACAGCAGGATCGGCGCGTCCTTCAGCAGGGCGCGGGCAAGCCCGATGCGGCGCCGCTCGCCGCCGGAGAGGCCGGCGCCCCGCTCGTCGAGGCGCACGTTGAGGCCGCCGCGATGGTCGAGCACCTCGGTCAGCCCCGCGCTCAGGGCGGCTCGCAACACCGCCTCGCGGGAGGCCGATGGCGCCGCCAGGCCGATGTTCCAGCCCAGGGTTCCGGGCAGGATGGCCGGAGATTGGCCGGCCCACCCAATGCCCGCTGTGAACGGTCCGGCCTCGGCCAGCGAGGCGCCGTCGACCCGCACCACGCCGGCGGCGAGGCGCGACTCTCCGACCAGCAGGCGCAGCAGGGATGTCTTGCCAGATCCCGTGGCGCCGAGCAGCACGGTGATGGCGCCCGCCTTGGCCTCAAAATCAACAGGGCCGATCCGCAGGCTGGGATCGTCGTCGAAGCCGACCACCGCCTGATCGAACCGGATGGTCGGGGCGACGGCGAACGCCGGCGCGCCGGGCCGGGAGGGCTCGGTGGCGTCAAGCCGTTCGCTCAGCCGCGCGGCGGCGGCCTCGCCGAGCTGGCGATCGTGATAGGCGGCCGCGAGCCGGCGCATCGGCGCGTAGAACTCCGGCGCCAGGGCGAGCACGAAAAAGGCGCGCTGGAAGGTCAGCGGATCAGGGAACGGCAGGTTGAGCAGGCCGAGCAGGCGAAAACCGGCATAGACCGCGACCAGGGCCACCGAGAGGGCGGCGAAAAACTCCAGGCCGGCGCTCGACAGGAAGGCGATGCGCAGGACCGCCAGGGTCCTCGTCGACACCTGCCGCGAGGATAGCGCAATCTCGTCGGTGGTCGCCCTCTCAGCCTGGAAGGCCAGCAGCAGCGGCAGGGCGCGCACCCGATCGGCGAACACCCCGGATAGGCGGGCAAGCGCATCCAGCTGCGCCCGCGACGCCTGAGCGGCCGCCGACCCGGCCAGGATCATGATCAGCACAAAGGGGATGAGGGTCGCGACCAGCAGACCGGCGCCGACCGGACTGGCCGCCGCTGCGAACCCCAGCACGATCACCGGGCCCACCGCCGCCATCGCCCGCGCGGGCAGGTAGCGGACGACATAGCCGTCCAGCGCCTCGACCTCGTCTATGGCGGCGGCGGCGACTTCACCGACGCGCGCCCGCCGCCCGCGCGCGCCGAGCACCGCTACAAGCACGGCTCGGCGAACGTGCGATTTGATCGTCTGCGCGGCGCGCGCTGAGAGCCTGGTCGCGGCCCATCCGGCCAGACCCCGAGCCGCGGCGGCGCCGGTCAGCAGAACGAGCCAGGGCCAGACCCCGGCGAGGCCGCGCGCCAGCCCGCCGATCGCGCCGGCCAGGCCAGCGGCGAAGGCGATCGCCGCAAGGGTGTCGCCAACCAGCCAGCCGGACGCCCAGGCGTTCAGGCGGGCGGCGGGACGCAACGCGTCTTTGAGGAAAGCGCGCACCGCGATTGTCGGAATCTTCAAGGTCGTCGGACCGGTCGCCATGGAGAGCCTATGCCCCAGACGCCGCGAGCGCCCCTTGATGTGTGTCAATGCCGGGGCGCCGGTTCAGCGCGATGTCGGCTCCACCTGCCGAGGAGCCGATCCATGGACGTCGCTGTCGTCGAACTGTCGCGCCTGCAATTTGCGCTGACGGCGCTCTACCATTTCCTGTTCGTGCCGCTGACGCTGGGCCTGTCCTTCATGCTGGTGATCATGGAGAGCGTCTATGTGATGACCGGCCGGCCGATCTGGCGGACCATCACCCGCTTCTGGGCGACCCTGTTCGGGATCAACTTCGTGCTCGGCGTGGCCACGGGCCTGACCATGGAGTTCGAGTTCGGGACCAACTGGTCCTACTATTCGCACTATGTCGGCGACGTGTTCGGCGCACCGCTGGCGATCGAGGGGCTGACCGCCTTTTTCCTCGAGGCCACCTTCGTCGGGGTGATGTTCTTCGGCTGGGACAAGCTGTCCAAGCCGGTTCACCTGCTCACCACCTTCCTGGTGGCGTTCGGCTCCAACATCTCGGCCCTGTGGATCCTGATCGCCAACGGCTGGATGCAGAACCCCGTGGGCGCGGCGTTCAATCCGCAGACCATGCGCATGGAGGTGGTCGACTTCGGCGCGGTGCTGTTCAACCCGGTGGCCCAGGCCAAGTTCGTGCACACGGTCAGCGCCGGCTATGTCACCGCCTCGGCGTTCGTGATCGGCGTCTCGGCGATCATGCTGCTCAAGAACAAGTGGCCGGAGGTGGCCAAGCGATCGATGACGGTCGCAGCCGCCTTCGGCCTGGCCTCGGCCCTGTCGGTGGTCGTGCTGGGCGATGAGTCCGGCTACATGCTCACCGACAACCAGAAAATGAAGATCGCCGCCCTGGAGGCGATGTGGAACACCGAGCCCGCGCCGGCCGGCCTGACCGCCTTCGGCTTCCCGGACATGAAGACCCACACCACCAAGGACGCGGTCACCATCCCCTATGTGCTGGGGCTGATCGCCACGCGCAGCCTGGACCATCAGGTCGAGGGCATCCTGCCGCTGGTGGCCACGGCGCAGACGCGGATCGAGTCGGGCGTGCAAGCCTATGACGCCGTTCAGCATCTGCGGGCCAACTCGGGCGACGTCGCCGCTCGCGCCGAGTTCGAGGCGCACAAGAGCGACCTGGGCTTCGGCCTGCTGCTCAAGCGCTACGTCGCCGATCCGCGCACCGCCACGCCGGCGCAGATCCAGAAGGCCGCGTGGGACACGGTGCCGAACGTGCCGGTCCTGTTCGTCCTGTTCCGCGTCATGGCCGGCCTGGGCTTCGCCTTCGTCGCCTTCTTCGCAACCGCCTTTTTCCTGGCCACCAAACGCAACCTCGCTCCGCCATGGTTCCTGTGGCTGGCCGTCGTCATGATCCCCCTGCCCTGGATCGCCGCGGAGGGCGGGTGGGCCCTGGCCGAACTGGGGCGTCAGCCCTGGGCGGTGGACGGGGTGCTGCCGACCTTCCTGGGCGCCTCCAGCCTGACGGTCCCGCAGATCTGGACCACCATCATCGGCTTCACCCTGCTTTACGGAACCCTGGCGGTGATCGAAGTCGGCCTGATGGTCCGCTACATCCGTCGCGGCCCCTACGCCATCCACGAGACCGAGGGCGAAGCCTCCAGCCATCCTGGCATCACGATCACGCCGGCGCCGGCGGAATAGGGAGACCAGACCCCATGTCGATTCCCCTCGACTATCCGACCTTGCGGGTCATCTGGTGGGCGCTGATGGGCGTGCTGCTGATCGGCTTCGCCCTCACCGACGGGTTCGATCTCGGCGTCGCCGCCCTGCTGCCCTTTGTTGCGCGCAGCGACTCCGAACGCCGCATGGTGATCAACACCGTCGGCCCCACCTGGGAAGGCAACCAGGTCTGGTTCATCCTCGGCGGCGGGGCGATCTTCGCGGCCTGGCCGTTCGTCTATGCGGTGAGCTTTTCAGGCTTCTACGTGGCGATGTTCGCGGTGCTGGCCAGCCTGATTCTGCGGCCCGTGGGCTTCAAGTACCGGTCAAAGCGGCCAGGCAAGACCTGGCGCTCCGCCTGGGACTGGGCGCTGTTCGTCGGCGGGTTCGCCCCGGCCCTGGTGTTCGGGGTGGCCGTGGGCAACGTGCTGCAAGGCATTCCCTTCCATCTCGACGGCGACCTGCGCGCCCAGTACACCGGAACCTTCCTCGGCCTCTTCACGCCCTTTACCCTGGTCTGCGGCCTGCTGTCGGTCGCCATGCTGGTGCTGCACGGCGCGGCCTGGCTGTCGATGAAGGCCGAGCACGGCCCGGTGCGGGATCGCGCGACGCGGTTCGGCATGGTCGCCGGCGGCGCGTCCATGGTCCTGTTCGCCGCGGGCTTCGCCTTCATCGCCTTCGGCAAAATGGGCTATCGCATCGTCGGCGCGGTCGATCCGAGCGGCCCGTCCAACCCGCCGCACACCCTGTCGGCGCTGATCACCGGCGGCTGGCTGACCAACTTCGGCGTCCATCCTGTGCTCTGGCTCGCGCCTCTGCTCGGATTCGCCGGCGCGGCCCTGGCGCTGTTCGGCCTGGCGGCGCGGCGCGACTGGGCGGCCTTCAGCGGCTCGTCACTGTCGGCGGCGGGCATCATCGCCACCGTGGGCCTGTCGATGTTCCCTTACATCCTGCCCTCGTCCACCTCCCCCAACTCCAGCCTGACGGTCTGGAACGCCTCCTCCAGCCAGCTGACCCTGTTCATCATGCTGGGGGTGACTGTGGTCTTCCTGCCGATCGTGCTGGCCTATACGGCCTGGGCCTACAAGGTGATGTGGGGCCGCTCGACCACCGGCGCCCTGTCCGTCAACCCCGACCTCTACTGATCAGGAGCGACCAAAGCATGTGGTACTTCACCTGGATTCTCGGCGTCGGCCTGGCGGTAGGCTTCGGCGTCCTCAACGGCATCTGGCACGAACTGCACCTTTCCGATGGCGGCGACGACGGCGCGGACGGGGCTTAGCGCCGCGCAGAGGCCGGTCGCTACCCTATTGATCTCGGGCTTCCTTGTTCGTCACCAGCATGCGTTGGCGAACAAGCACGTCGCGCGCCTCCGCTAGTGTGCCAACCACACTCGCGGTCAGCGTAATGATTGTACCCAGGCCCACTTAGCCCTTGAACACATGTTCGCGGTGGTAGCGGAGGAACTGGGGGTGTGGTCGCCAATCTGGCCGGGCGGTGGCGAGGATCCGCCCCTCAGGTCGAAATAGGCGGGTCGCGGCGTCGGGCACGCGATCGGCGGCGATAAGGATCGACAGGTCGTCGTCCACCGACACAAGGCCACGGTCGAACATCCAATGCACAGTGGCCGAGAGCGCCAGGCCATTTCGAACCGAGTCGGGGCCTTCATCGGCGACGGGGCGAATGTGCGCTGCCTGAGCTTCGGCTCGACCGCCGCCGTTGATGATCTTCAACCCTGTCAGCGCGCAGGTGTCGCCATACGCGCGTCTGACTGCCACGGCGAATGCGGCGTCTCGGAATGGCCTGACGGTCAGGCGTTCGACCATTGGCCTTTCGAACGTCGCAGGTTCCTCGGCGAGGTCGCCATGCTCGTCGGACAGCTCCGCCGGCCGAGCAGTTCCTATGATCGGAGCGAAGCCGGCTGCTAAGATCGCGTTGAACTCCCGGTCCGGCATAGTGCGCACTGCGCGCCCGAATGCGCCCTTGCTGGTGCCGCCATCCTCGCGCTGTAGCGCGGCCTCATAGTAGTGCTCGCCTTCGCGAAACGGCACCGCGCGGTCGAACTCCAGGTAGTTGGTGACGTCAGCGTAAAAGTGATCCGCAACCCGTTCGTCCGCCCGCACGCCCACAACCTTCGCCACAGCGAAATAGGCTAGGCGGCCGCCTGTCTTGTTGCCTGATGGTTCTCGTCGGCGGGGTTCGTAGTAGGTAATCCAGTCGCCCACCGTCTCCTGAACCTGTCGCAGATAGGCGCTCTGAAAATGATACCGCTGTTCGGGCAGGTCATCGTAGGCCGGTTGGACTTTGGTCATGAAGACGCCCTTCATGGTTCAGACCGCCCGCTGCACAATGGATGTCAGCAACGACGAATACCGGCGACTCAGGCCGCGTGGCCTGGCGTCTCGCGTCGCCCCAGGCCTTCTGAACTTGGCCTGTTGTAACCGCGACAATTCCACCGTTGGAGCGGTTGGCGCCGGCCAAAGCCAGTTGGTTGAAGACCTCCTGCTCCATAGCGAAGCCGCCATAGTCTCCCGCCGGAGGGCTGACGGGCAGCAAGAGGCCGCGCTCGTCGGCGAGGTTAAACGGCTTGGCTCTTGCTTAGCGGCTTTGATCGACGCGTGTGAAAGCGGCATTTGGGGGCATCGCCAATTGGTCCTCGCCGAAATACCCCCACGTAGACCGCCAAGTCGGCTGAGGTTTTGTCGGAGCGGCTCGGGCCGTATCGGACTACCAAGTCGCTATATCGCAGAAATCTATGGGATTTTCTAGACCGCGCCGCACTGTATCAGACTGGGTAATGGCGCCGCTTACAGGACTCGAACCTGTGACCCCCTCATTACGAATGAGGTGCTCTACCAGCTGAGCTAAAGCGGCCGCGCGAGACGCCCTCGGGTGAGGGGCGGTCTATTTAGCCGGGCGCGGCGGGCTTGCCAAGCGGGGGCGGCGGGACCGGCGCGGCGGCGGCGGTTTGGGGGGCGTCGGCGGCTCGTCCTGGCCGAAGTCGGCGCCGCCGCCATAGGGGTCGCCGTAAGGATCGAAGGCGCCTTCGGGGTAGGCCAGGCTGGCGCCGTCCGCCGCGAAGGCGCCGGCGTCTTCGTAGGACGGGGGCAGTTCCGGCAGCTCGGTCAAGGTGCGCTCGCGGCGCTCGAACCGGGGATGGATCAACTCGCCGGTCTCGGCGTAGGCGGCCACCAGCCGGGCCCAGTCGGCGGCGGAGTAGGCGAAGGCGCGGCCTTGCGGGTCCAGGTCGGTCCAGGCCGGCTCCTGCGGGGCCGCGGCGCCCCTGGACATCCAGGCGCGGGCCTCGTCGGGCGCCGCATCGGCGAAGGCTACCCGGGCCATCAGCCCACAGACCCGCGCCGAGGGGGTTTCGTCGATCAGCGGCCTGGCCGCCGCGCGGGCGGCGGCGGGCTCGCGCAGGAGAAGGGCTTGTTCGACCGTGAGGAAGCGGCTTTCGCGATGATTAGGATTGAGGGCGATCAGGGCCTCGATCCGCCGGGCGCGCTCCGGCGGGGTCTCGGTGTTGCGCAGGTCGCGCCAGGCCAGCCACAGGGCCGGGTGGGGCGCGGTCTTCCAGGCCTGCTCGATCAGGGCGCCGGCTCTGGCGCTCTTGTGGTCGGCGATCAGCAGGCGGACGGCGATCATGACGCCCGGCGCAAAGCCCGGAGCGAGCCTGGCCGACTGGCTGGCGAAGTCCAGCGCCTCGGTCCGGCGTTTGGGCGCCTCCTCGGCCGCGGCCGCGGAGGCGGCCAGCAGGGCGGCGCGGGCGCGGTCGGCGCTGATGGGAGAGACGATCTTGCGGGCCAGGGCGGTCTGCACCAGATCCAGCGCCGCGGCCCAGTCGCCGATCTCCAGCCGATGTTCCAGCAGGGCGCGCCAGGCCCAGCGGGCGGTGTGGGTCAGGCCGTATGCGGCCTCGGCCTGGCCGATCGCGGCGTGATGGTCGCCCTGCGTCTGGGCCACCTGCATCAGGCCCTTGTGGCCCGCCAGGCGCATCTCGGGAAAACCGAGCATGGCGTTGTAGGCGGCGCGGGCGGCGGGGACATCGCCGGCGGACTCGGCGGCCTGGGCCGCCAGCACCCGCACCAGGGCGGGGTTGTCCTGATCCAGCTCGGCGGCGCGCTGCGCCAGCCGGCGCGCTTCGGAGCCATCGCCCGCCGCGGCCGCCAGAAAGCCCTTGGCCAGAGCCTCGGCGCCCTGTTTGCGACGGATGTCGGCGCGGGCGCGAGCGTCGCGGGAGGGGGTCTCGATGATCCACAGCAGCAGCCGCCAGACGCTGACGGCGATGAAGGTCAAGGTCAGCACCGCGCAGAGGGCGGCCGCGGCGGTCATGTTGACGCGCCAGCCCAGCCACTCGACGCTGGCCTGCCCCGCCTCGCCGGCCAGGGCGAACCCCGCCGCGACCATCAGGGCGATGACCAAAAAGCCGAGCAGGATCAGGGCCGCGCGGATCATGAGAACACCTCTCCCGGAGGGAGAGGGAACCATCCCCGCGCCGCCGAAGCGGCGTGGGAGGGTGAGGGGTCAGGAACAGTGCAGTATGACGCTGCCTCATCGGCGCTCTTTTCGGCGGCCGCGTAACCCCTCACCCTCCCAGCTTCGCTGGGCCCCTCCCTCTCCCTTCGGGAGAGGTGTGTCTCCACATCACCCATGCCCGGACGCCTCGGCCAGCTCCTGGGCGGCGCCCTGGCGGATGGCGGCGATCAGGCGGTCGATCTCCACGCGGCGGGCGGCCCGGGCGCGCCAGGCGGCGATGGCCTCGCGGCCGGCGGGCGGCAGGTCGTTCAGGGTGGTGAGGGCGTCCTCAAGGTCGCCGTCGTCCACCTGCCGCTGGGCCCGGGCGAGGACGGCGTCCGGCGTGTCGCCGGTGAGCTTGTCGACCCGGCGGATGGTCAGCACCGCCGCCAGGGTGTGCAGCAGGCGCTTGATCAGGCCCGAGCCCTTGGGCGGAGCGCGGGAGGCGACGGCCACACGATCGGCCTCCACGGAAAAGTCGGCGGCCAGAGCCGCACGGCTGGGGGTCTGCTGGGCGGCCAGGGGGCGCAGGGTCCGCAGGGCCGAGGAGTCGGGCAGGATGGGGTCGAGCGCGGCGAGCTGGTCGGCGAAGGGACGCGAGGACTGCGCCGCTTCGCCCAGTTCGGAGGCGGCGAGGGCCGCGCCGGCGGCGCTGGCGCTGCGATGCTGGCTCTGCACCAGCTGGTCGATGCGGCCGTTGAGGGCGGAGACGGCGGCCGGCGTGGGTCCGACCGGGCCGGGGGCCGCGTTGATCGGCGCGCCGGACGGGGTCGCGGCGAAGGATGGCGGCGGGGCGTAGACGCTATTGGGGGCGCTGTCCGCGGCGGAGGTCTGGGCGGGGGACGCGCTCTCCACGGCCGGCCTGGCCGGGAAGATCCGCGCGCCGAAGCGGCCGATCACCACGCCGGCCAGCACGCAGGCAAACCCAAAGGCGATCATCAGCCAGAAGCTCAGCGGCAGGCGCGGACGATAGGCGGCGTATTCCGCCGGGTCCCTCGGCAGATCGGGGGCGGCCAGTTCAGCAGGCTCGGGCGCGTCGGTCATGACCCTTGGTGCGACTGACTGATGTTGCGGTCAACCTTGTAACAGATGAAGCAGGCTCGCTTCATCGGGAAACGGCGCCACGACGATGCTGGCGAAGGGCAACGCGCGCAACGGCGCGGCGGCGGCCTCGGAGATGGCGAAGGCCATCAGGTCGGCGGCGTCGTCCGGCGTCACCAGGCCGGCGACGATCAACGCGGCGCGGGAGGAGTGGAGCAGGACCGAATCGATCTCGGCGGGCATGGCGGCCCCAGTGGGGGCGGTCTCGTACACAACCACGCTCCTAGCCTTCACGCCGTGCGCGGCCAGCAGGCCGGCCAGATCGGCGGCCGGTTCGCGGGCGGTGGGCGCGAGCACCAGGGAGGGTCGGGCGGCGACGATGACGTCGGCGAGCGCCCGGGCATCGCCGTTCGAGGCGAGGACGTGCGGGAATCCCACCGCTCGGGCCGACTCGGCGGTGGCGACGCCCACCGCGAAGACGGGAAGATGGCGGGCGGAAGAGGCTTCCGCGAAGGCTCGCACGCCGGCGGCGCTGGTGAAGGCGAGCGCGGCGACGCCCGCCAGATCGATGTCAGCGGCGACCGGCTGGACGACCAGGACCGGGGCTGTGACCGGCTCCAACCCCATCTCGCGCAACCGCGCCGCCGTGGCGTCGGCCCGCGGCTGCGTGCGGGTGACCCAGACGTGGCGCGGGCCTATTCGCCGCATGCCGGCAGGTTGGCGGCCTTGAGCAGGGCGTCCCGATCGTGGCTGAGGTCGCGGCCGTTGCGGGCGGCGGGGTAGGGGGCCTCGCCGCGCAGGCCGCGCCAGAGGGCGTGGTTGTAGGCGGGGGTGTTGAGCCGGTCCTCCTGGCTGAAGTCCTGCCCGGCCATCGCCTGCGTCCACCAGGCTGCGCTGCGGCGCGGATGCACCGCGCAGCCGGCCTCGGCGGTGGCTGCCGGCGGCAGCGGCAACTGGGTGGTCCGCAGGACGGTCGGCACCCGGGCGTCGAAGTTCCAGGTCGACTGGTTCAGGTCGAACACCTCGCTCATCGGCTCGGCCAGGGCGTCGTTGAGGCCCATGGGCGCGATGTTCAGCACCGCCTCCATGGTGCGGATCAGGTTGACGGTGGTGTAGTGGCGCGAGACCACCGCGTGCTGCTTCACGTAAGGGCCGATGACGTAGGCGGTGGAACGGTGCGCGTCCACGTGGTCGGGGCCGTCCTGGGCGTCGTCCTCGACGATGAAGATCAGGGTGTCCTTGGCGAACGGGCTCTTGGAGACCTTGTCCACCAAAAGCCCGACCGCATAGTCATTGTCGGCCAACTCGTCCTCCACCGTGTTCACCCCGTCGATGGCCTCGGAGAAGCCGCCAGTGTGGTCGTGCGGCAGGCGGACCAGCATCAGGTCCGGCGCCTTGCCGGCGGCGACGAAGCCGTCGAACTCCCGCTCCCACTCCTTGTAGCGCCAGTAGTCGGGGAAGGACTGGTCGAAGCCGCGGAAGTAGGGATCGGTGACCGGCATGAGCGCCGCCTTGGCGACGTAGAAGACCTTAAGGCCGGTCTTGGCCGGCTCGCGCTCGCGCGGGATCATGGCCGCGCCGACCTGTTTCTCATAGCGGGTCAGGTCGCCGTAGAAGCCGTAGTTGCGCACGCTCAAGCCCGCCCGCATGGCCGAGTCCCACAGATACCCGCGGCCCTCCTCGCCGCCAGGCCCGTCCGGCGCGGCCACATCGCGGGCGCCGGGCAGGACATTGGGATCGGCGGGCGAGACCGGGTTGGCGGCGACGCGCTCGGCCGAGGTCGCATAGCCGACATTGACGTTCCGGTTGGCGCCCTCCTGGTCGTACTGCAGGCCGCGGCCCGCGTAGTTCACCGGCGCCTCGCGCTCGGACCAGTCGTTGGTGCGCGCGGCGGTGGACCAGTTCCAGCCGGTGTTGCTGCTCTCGCCCGAGTCGAAGAAGGCGTCCAGGTCGACAAAGCCCCGCGCCAGCGCGTGCTGGTTCGGGGTCATCGCGCGGCCGAACACGGCCAGCTTCGGATCGCCGTTGCCCACCTCCAGATCGCCCAGCATCTGATCGTAGGTGCGGTTCTCCTTGATGATGTAGATCACGTGGTGGATGCGCTGGCGCAGGGCGGCGAACACCGCGTCCGCCTCGCGCGAATGGGCGGCGCTGGGATAGCGGTTGTTGGCCGCGACCTGGCGGGTCAGCCGGCCCAGCTCCGCCGCGGCGGGTGGCGCCAGGGTCAGGAAACCGGCCTTCTCCAGCTGCCAGACATAGGTGTTGGCGGCGCGGCAGGCGTCGTCGTGGTGCGGGTCGACGCCGGTGTTGACGCGGCAGGTCTTCGGGTCGGGCCCTGTGTTGCTCTTGCCGTTGACCACGAAGATGCGCCGCCCGTCCGGGCGCACCGCGACGGCCGTCGGGTACCAGCCGGTGGGGATCAGGCCAACGACGGCGGAGCGGTCGGCCTTGGGCGCGTCGTCGTCATCATCGCCCGTCTTGCGAGGGCCAGGCGCGGCCTGACCCGCCGCGCGGGCGCTCAAGCGGATCACGGCGACGTCGTTCTCGCCGCCATTGGTGACCAGCAGCGTCCGGCCATCCGGCGACAAGGCCAGGCCGTTGGAGCCGGCCCCGCCCAGTTTGGACAGACCGTCCGCCACGCCGGCCGGCGCCAAGGTGGCGACCTTCTCGATCACACGGTCACGGTCGGTGGCCACCACCACGACGCCGTCGGTGTTGTCCATGGCGGCGTAGAGCCGGCTGGCGTGTTTGTTCAGCGCCAGGGCGATGGGCTGGCCGGCCGTCTTGATCCGGCTCGCCACCGTGACGGCGCCGCCCGCCAGCTTCAGGACGATGATCTCGCGGTCGCGCTCGCTGGTGACATAGGCCTTGCCGTCGGAGGCCCAAATCACCGCCCGGGGGTAGGTCCCGCCGGCCGCGCCGGCGCGCTTGGGGTCGATGACGCCGGGACGCAGGTCATGCTCGGCGACTTTGCCGGATTTGAGGTCGATCAGGCTGATCGAGTCGTTCTGCACATTGGCCACCAGCAGGCGTGTGCCATCCGGGCTGATCGCCAGCGGTCCGGCCTCCGGCTTGACCTCGAGACCAGCGCCGGCCTTGTGGCCAAGCTGAAAGGTTCGCGCGGCCGCATAGCCGCCGACGCCGCGCGCATACTCCAGCACGTCGTCGTCAACGCCGCCCGAAACGTAGAATCTTGCCCCCGACGGCGCCCAGGCGAGGCCGAGAAAGGTGTTCGGGACGGCGATCACTTGGCGCTTCACCGGCGCCGGGCCGGAGACGTCATAGAGAAAGACGTATTCCTTCGATTGGTCCGTGATCGGCTTGCCGTCCGGCCCGAAGGTCAGGTTGAAGCCGCTGGTGACGATGGCGAGGGTCTTGCCGTCCGGCGACAGGGCCACGGCGCCCGCCTGGCCGGCGGTGAAGCCCGG
>Ga0302317_10000861_pt1 | contig 23872 bp, 5 predicted proteins | sample III_Palsa_N3_3_FD_200450 | JGI IMG/M metagenome (GOLD analysis project Ga0302317, IMG submission 200450) | Peat permafrost microbial communities from Stordalen Mire near Abisko, Sweden - III_Palsa_N3_3 | ecosystem: Environmental > Terrestrial > Soil > Palsa > Peat permafrost | place: Sweden...
CTCAACGGTTGTGCCTTGCCCGCCTGCGCCCCCGATGAACCCCACCAACCATAGGGATAAAACGTGCCCTGGCTGCCAATATCGGCGGTCACGATCGCAACCTGTCCGTACGGGCGCGGCTGCACATATTCACTGCCCTTAAGCCCCGCCAGCACCAGCCAGCCAGCGGTCGCCTTGCTGGCGGCGTCAGCAGCATTATTGAGCGGCACCCACTTGCCGCCCCCGCCGGTGATTTGGGACACGATGTCATCGGCGCTGCCGCTCAGCGCGACCCCCACGCCACCAGCGGCACGCACGGCAAACGCCGCATTATCATACTGGTTTTGATCATAAATCGCGTTGCATACCGCAATTACGCTGCGCGCCTTGGCCGTGGCGGCGCTGTTAACCGTAGAAGGTGAATCCTTGCCCTCGTCGGTTTTACCGCCTTGCCGCGCCGCAGTCTGGCCGCTCATCATCGAGCCAAGATTGGCAAGCCCGCCAGTGGCCATCTCGCTGATCTCGTGGAACACAAAGGCCCCGCCTGCCAGCATGCCGCCCGAAAGGATGATATCGATGCCGTTCCAAAACCAGCCTTGGACGCCGCCCGGCGGCGGCTCGTTGACTTCGAGAAGCACGCTCAAGACCCGCACGCCGCTCAGCGCGAGCAGGATGCCCAGAGTTAGCGCTGCAACCGATGCCGGCCCGTTGGCGGGCGGATTATCGGCATTGACGGTTGGATCGTGGCGGCTGGGTCCGTTCTTGCCGGTGGCACCAAGATACACTTCGACGGCCCGTTCAATCACGATGGTCAACAGCGCCATATTCTCCAGCCGCTGTACCAGCCGGCCGGCCGCGTTAGTGGCAAATTGCAACTCGAACGGCGGCGTCAGAAGATGGAACCCAACTCCCAGCAGCACGACGCTCGCCACCAGCAGAATCACAATCCCCAGGTTCGAGCGGCCGAACCCCATAAATCTATTTCCTACGCCGAACCTGCCAATAGGTGCGAAATTTATCATCGTGGCCCCAACCTCCTTGCTCATCGACGCGTTCATTCGTTTCGCCAAGCGCCGCGTATCAACCAGCCAAAGCGGGGTGAGCGCGGGTCATGATTCTATCCTATTTGCCAGGACCGTAATCGTTGCGCCGCAAAAGTAAATCCATTGCCATATAGCAATTAGCTTGCAGACCACTTTTATTTTGTTTAGGCTACCTCGGTATTGTAGTGGTGTGGCGACTGCGTCCGCGGAGCGTGCGCGCGTCTGGCATTCGGGGGCTCCATGCCTATCACGCTTCAGCTCGTGAGCAACCCGTTCTGCCAAATCGCCGCAATGGCTACGGGTCCAGTCCTGAACGCGGATGGTGTCTCCATCCTCACCCTCACCAGCATTACCGTTACGCTGCCGACGGGCGCGCTTGCCGCGTTCGTGTTGCCGCCTACCTGCACGATGCCCGCTGCCGTGCTGGGGGCATTCTTCGGGGTGCCAAATGCTGGCGTTTATAACCTGAAATCTGCGGCTCAGATTGGCTCAGACGCGCAAGACCTGACTGACGACATTGCCAATGTTGCCAGCGAGGCCCTGAAGCAGGCCGCGCGCAACCAGATGAAGGCATGGGAAGACGCCAAAACCGCTCTGACAGCCGCGCTGGCCAGCAACAATCTGCTAATTTCGGCCGCCGGAGGCGCCAACAGTTTTCTGGGCGCACAGACGCTGGCGGGCGCCGCAATCTCCGCCACCCTGTCCATCGCCATGGAGCAGCTGCTGGATGGCAGCTCGCCCGCCGGCGGTTATCTGCTGCGGGCCGAGGCCAGCGCCAGCGTCAATGCCACCCTGTTTGGTGCGGGTGCAGCGGCGGCGGGCGCCTGCACCGCCAGCATCGCCTTTCTGCTGCGGCGGGGCGGGCTGAACGGCGCGCCGTTCGAAAGTTTCCTGCTGCCCCGCCTGCGCCCGGCGGCCGGCGCGGCTTCGGCCTTCGATCCCGGCTGGTCGGACCCCATTCTTTTCGCCGGACCCCACCTGAACATCGCCCTGCCAGACCCGACCCGCCTGCTCGATTTCGGCGTGCCCGCCCTGCTTGGCGGCGGCACCATGCCGATCACCATCAATTGGACCGTGCCGGTCCCGTCCCTCGGCCTTGCGCTCGCCCTCAACAATGGAGATCTCACCATTCCGCTTCCTCCCGCGGCGGGTGCGGCCGGCGACATCCTGTTTACTCCTGCCGGCGCTGCCGCCAGCACCATAATCGGCCAAATCCAGGGATTCCGCTTTGGCCTCGCTGGCGGCAGCGTGACCCTGACGGGCCAGCTGGTGCTGGGCGCCGCCCAGCCGCTGGTGCCGCCAACCCCGCTCGCCGCACGGAGTTTTGTTAGCCGCAGCCTGCCGATTTTGATTGACATACCCGCGCCCACGCTCAGCATCACCGCGTCCGGCGGCCCCGGCAACCAACTCACCGTGAATCTCGCCAACCCGCTCGCAGGCACGGGGCAATTGGTCACGCTGCTACAATTCCGGAATTTAAAACTCTCGGCCGCTTCGGACCCCACGCTCTTCCTCGCGTTCGATGCCGATGTCACCTTCCGCTGCGATATCTCCACCGGCGCGCTCAGCGCGGGGCTGACGGCGCTCAAGATCACCGCCCCCAACAAGCTCGAACTGATCACCGCCTTGGGCCAAACCGCTTTGCCGGGTGCGCTACGGCTATTATCGCTGATCAGTCCGAACGATCCAGTCAGCGCCGACCCCAATGAGCTGGCGGCCGTGATCAACATTCTCGGCCGCTTTGCCGCGATTATCGCCGCCTCGCTTGCAGATGCTGCCGCCATACTTGGTTCTGCCTTGCTGGATGCCTCTGCCTTTCTGTTGAATGCCGCCGAGACGATGGTGCAGGCGCTGCGCAATGCGATGACCGCGATCGACAGCTACCTGCTGATCGAGCTGCGGCTCGATGCCAGAAGCTGGGCCCTCCAGCAAATCGGCGTAACTCGGGCCGGCACCGCCCCTACCCAGCCAACGCAGTTCAGCACCGCTGCCCTCACCCTCAATCTTCCGGCGGATTGGCAGCCGGGGTTGCTGCTCGATTTCACCGGGCCGCGCCCATTCCTCGGCCTGATGGCCTTTCAGCGCGCGGGCGTGCCCAGCACGTCGCCATTGACCCTGTCCACCGATCTCTGGCTCGGTCACGCCAACGCCCCCAGCGAGCCGGTTCGCGCCATCGACTCCACAAGCGGCGGCGGAACGGACACAGGTAGCGCCCCGTTGCTGCAGGTCACCGCCTCGTTTCAACCAAACATCCAGGCGGTGGCACTGCTGTCTTTTTGCGGCGGCGCCGCCAAATTCTTCCAGGCCGTAGTCGCCGATCAAAGCCTGAGCGAGGTAGTCGCCCTCGCCATCGCCAGCGCCGCCGGCCCGCGACCAATCCCCGGACAGGTCGCCCTGCTTGGCGCATCAAGTGGACTGGTGATCAAACCATTCGGCCCTGGCGATCTCACCTTTGGCGGCCAATTGGCAAAGAATGTCCAAAGCCGCCTGCTGCCCTTCTTGCTGGGACCCGCATCAAATCCCACCGGTCCGGGCGTTACCTCCGTCTGGGGTCAATCGATCGCGATCGGCTCCGGCCTGGGCACCGCCACCTTCGATTCGGCCCGCTTTACCCTGAGCTTCCCGATCCCGATCATCCTGACGCTCGATACGCTCCAGGCTTCCGGCAAAATCACCTTCGTGCTCGATCTCGTCACGTTGAAAGCCAGCCTTTCGGCCAATGCACCGATCGAAATTTGCGGCCCCGCAACCGCAACAACCCAGCAGTTGCTTGGCCTGACAGCGGCCATTTCCGCACAGCCTGCGGGCGGCGCCGTTCCAGCCCCCGATGCGCAGTTCAAGCAATTCACCCTCGATTTTAGCGATGGCGACATCCGCCTCGCGTTCGCTAACGACACCGCCGTCTTGAAGCTCTCCTACCCGCGCATCGCCAGCAGCGGACCCGGCCTTGTCTTCATCGTCGATGATTTCGCCATTGCCAAGAGCGGCATTGATCTCACCGCCCATGCCGACGACACCGCCGCCGTGCCGCTGGCCGGCATCGAGGTGCCGTTTCGCTTCACCGATGGCGGCGTGCAGATCAAATCGAGCAAGCTGCAGAGCTTTCACATCACCGGCAAGGGACAGCTGCCGCCCACCTTGATCGGCGAGGCCAACCTCACCGCCGCGCTCGATTTCGGCCTGAACGAGCAGCAGGCGCTCACCTTCAAATCCGCCAGCGTCACGCTCGACAAGGGCAGCAGCCCGATCCGTTCGGACAGCACCTGCATCTCGCTTTCGCTGCAAAAGGTCGAGCTCACGGCGAAGGATTTCGGCGATGACGGCATTCATTTCTGGTTCATGCTGAGCGGCTCCGGCCGCTTCGCGCCCTCGAACGGCCAATTCGCCGACGGGCTGCTCAAGAACCTCGCCGATCTCGAAATCGAATTCGACAATGCGCCGCTGACTACCAACATCACGGTGCTGAAACGCTATCTGGGCGATTTCCAGATCGCGGTGCGCACCAAAAATAAAATCAATTTCTTCGATCTGTTCAGCTTCGAGCTGCGCAGCTTCGGGCTGCACCCGCAATCGCCGCGGTTCAATAACGACCCGGCGATTGCGATCTCGGGCCAGATGAATTTCGCCGAGACCGGCGATACGGTCAATCCGAGCATCGATTTTCACCAGCTCTGGATCGCGCCACCCGCCAAAGGCCAGTCGCTGCCGCGCATCGCCTTCGATGGGCTCGGCGTCGCCATGACCATCGGCGGCGCGCAGATCACCGCGACGGCGCTCACCGTCGATGGCAGCATGCCCACGCTTGATAACGCCGCCGCACCCAATCCCCACTTCGTCGCGCACGGGTTCCTGGCCGATGGCAGCCTGATCATCGAGGGCTGGGCGCCGATGGCGGCGGCGCTTGGTTTTTTACAAATTTCACCCTCCGGCGGTGGTGATCAGCGACTCTCGTTCTTCGTTTACGGCGAGGCGCGGCAGCTTTCGATCATGATCCCCACCCCGGTCTCCACCCTCTATCTGCGCGAGGTTGGGTTCGGGCTAGGGTATCGCTACACCTTCGCGGGTCTCGCCGCCGCCGATCAGGTGAAAAGCCCCAATGAGCTGGTAACCATACTCGACGAGGTCTCGAAGCGCCAAGGACAATTGAGCAGCTTCGCCGCCTGGGCGCCCGAGCCCGAGGGCAACAACCTCACCCTCGCCATGCGCGCCCTTTTCACGGTCGCCTCGGCGAGCGCCGAAGGGTCCACCGCCGTCACGGAAGCGGAACGTGTGCTGGCCAACCCATTCCTGTTCGACGTCGCCGCAGCGCTCCGCTCCGATCTCACCTTTCTGCTCACCGCGCGGGTCTGGCTCAACACCAATTATTACACCTGGGTCTATGGCGAGCTGGACGACGATACGCCCGGCGCCCCCCCCAAGGTGCGGGCGGCCGATATCCAAACCTCGCCCGCCCTGCGCGGCTACCTCTATCTGTCGGCGCCGCGCAAAACCTTCCTGGGCCGCGTGCTGTCTGATGGCACCGGTTATCTGGGCAATACCCCGCCGCTCAATCCCGACATCGAGAAGGCCATGCGCAACGTCGCCTGGTCGGCGACGATGTTGATCCAGCCGGGGCTGTTCCATTTCGAACTGGGCTGGCCCTACGAGCTGACAATCCATTTCGTCGACAATAGCGATTTCAGCCAGATGAAGGTCGATCTGTTCGGCGGCTTGATCTTCCGCATTGAGGACGGGGCTATGCTGTATGGCATCGCCTTTCGCGGCTCGGGCTTTGCCCAACTCGGCGGCACCGTCGGCAGCGACAGTTTCGGCGCCAGCGCCAAGGCCCAGACCGATTTCCAGATCGATGGCAAATTCATCGCCTACATCGCCGTGGCGGACCCCAGCCGCACCCTGTTTTATGGCGCGTTCAGCTTCTCCTGCACCACCTCGCTTTCGATCAATGTCTGGCTGCGCATCCACACCTTCCTGGGCCACATCAAACTGTCGCTCGGCCTATCGCTCAGCCGCACCATCACCCTCGCGCTCGAAGTGGCGGCGACGCCCGACACGCTGGGCGGCCGCGGCTCGGCCAGCGTTGCCTTCTCCGCCTTTGGCCGCACGGTGCAAATCGGCGCGTCGCTGGCGTTCAACGCCGACAAGGTGGAGCAAGCCCGCCAGCGCGTGCAGCGTTTCATGGCGCTCGGCATAGCTGCCGCCATTCCCGATCCAGCGCAAGGATTACAGCCGCCGCCCACCGCGGTGCCTCCCTCCACCGCCGCGGTCCAGACCGACCGGACTGCGCAGGACCGCCAAGCCCTCACCAATGCGGTGGCGCCTGCTAATCCCCCGCCTGCGCAAGCTGCAGGCACTCAAGCCGCAACGGCGCCGGGCCTCAGCGCGGCCGACGTCAACACCCCCTCCTTCTGGGCGGTGCTGTTTGCCGTTCCGGCCGATCCCGGCAAGTTGCTGATCCTGCTGGTGCCGCGCGATCATACCGAGTTGCCCGGCGTGCCCGGTGCAAATGCGCCGCCACCGCCTGATCCGCAAAACCTGCCCAGTACCTTTCCGCCCAGTACCTTTTATGTGGTGCCGTCCAATAGTTTCATCACCAGCCCCGACCCAAGCGCGCTGACGGATTTCGAGATCACCGCCGATGCTGCCCTGCTGCCGCTATTGATCCCCGCCGATTACGATTACGCTTCGTTCCCTGGCGGTGCGGCGCCGTCGGACGCCACTCACCTCCGGCGCCGGGTGTACCGGTCCAAGACATTGAGCAATGGTCAAGCGCCGGACGGCAGCACCATCAACTTCCAGCTCAACGACCTGCTGTATCATTGCTATCTGCTGCTCGACCAGAACGGCGCGCGCTTGGATGATGGTCATTATCTAAGCCTGCTCAGCGGCAAGCTGCCGGCATTCAATCTGCGCGAACCGCCTTACATCCCGATCGATCCCAGCCCTCAGCGCTTGCCCGCCGATCAGGCCGCCGCAACCGAATCCTTGCGCGCCGCGGGCGAAAAACAATTGCCCATCGCCCCCGCCACCGCCATTTGCGGCATGACCGAGCTGGTCGATTATGCCCGCGAGGTCGAGGAGCGCCGGTCCTCGATCCTGACCGCCATTACCGAAAGCGCCGCCGATTTGGCCAGCGCCGCCAACATGCAGGGCGGGACCCTTGCGTTCCCCGGCTCCACCACCGGCATGATCGACGCGCGCGACTTCGGCCTGCTGTTTCTGGTGGATCGAGATCGGCTGGAGCCTGGTGACGCCGCCACCCAACTGTTTGCCACACCCGCCGCCTCTGACGTGCCGGCGATTTCGCGCTTCACCATCATCGCCCGGACGGACCCCCATACTTCGACCCCGATCAACACCCAGACGCCCCAGCCGGTTTGGCTGCTCAACCCACCGAGCCGGTTCTTCGAACTGCAAAACCCCATGCTCGACGGCGCGCAAGCCCGCCTTACCCGCAACGGCATCGAGCTCGATTGGGATCTGACGCCGCTCTGGGGTGCTGCGGTGGGGCCTTATAACGATCCCGAATTCCAGGTTCGCCACTATCTGATCCGCCGCGACCTGTTGACCGGCGACGGCATCCCCGACCCGCGCTTCCCCTCGCTCGAGATCAATGTCAAAGCCGGCGCGCCGCATCAACGCACGATCGATGCCAATGGCGCGCTGCGCCTCGCCCGCCTGCGCCATAGCGCCCATTTCGTCGACCGGCTCGACGATGTGGCCGCGATCCAGCCGGAGCTCGCAGGTGCGCTGCTGCAGAATGGCGAAGACCCCTGGGCGGCGTGGAACCAGGCGCAGATGGATCACCTTGGCTACAGCCTGCTTTATACCGTGGTGCCGGTGGACCTGGCCGGCACGCGCGGCGCGCCCGCCGTGATCGCCTTCGCACCCCAAAAGCCGCAAGAAAACCCCTGCCCGCTGCGCAAGGTGGAACTCACCTTCCAATACCGGCTCAACGGGCTCGATGACGCGCTGCCCGAACAGGGCGATGCGGCAACGCTGCGCGCGCCGCTCTTGTTTCTGCGCATCGACGATCCCACCCTGCCCGCGGGCGCGACCCCGCCGCAGCCCTATCAGCCGGTGTTGCCGCCCGATGGCACCCAATACCGGTTGCGGTTCCGCCGTGAGATTGCGCAGCCAGGCGGCATTTTCGGCATCGATTCACTCAATCAGGCCGCTGCCCGTCCCACCCCCGCGCAGTTCGGCGCCGAACTGCGCGGGCAGGATTTCGAAATCATCGTGGAGATGACCAACTCCGAGCAGGTGCTGGCCGATGACCCCGATGGCATCAGCCGTCCCTTCACCAACGCGGATCGCTTCCAGCCGCTGCCGATTTACGCCACCATACCGCCCCCAAAAAATCCGTCCCAAAAAAATCCGATCCGCGGCGACGCCTGTTTCCTGGCGAAGCGCATCATCTCCTTCCCCGGAGATGGCGGGGATCCGGTCATCGCCGCACTGTCACAGTCTGATCTCGACGAGCTGCTGCGCCAGCTCGTGCAGAGCTGGCCCGCCGGCAAGCCGCCCCAGCAAGCCGAACTCGTCGCCTATCGCGCGGGGGCGGCAAGGCTATCGGGGCGGCCGCTCACGACCGGCTTCGCGCCAGATCTCACCAACTTTGCCTGGTGTCCGGCCGATCTGTGCCTGCTGGTAAGCCCGGTGACCGGGAGCGGCACGGCCGCCGCTGGCGGACCCGGTCCGCTGATCGAAACCATGGTGGAATTGTTCGAGCATCCGCGCCAGCTCGTCTTCGATGCGCTGCCCTTCGAAGATGTCGATGGCGCGACAGGCCGCCTCGATCTGTATGTGCCCGCCCCGGATAGTACGCTCGAACAATTGGCGAACAAGGATCCGGCCAGCATTCGCAGATGCGTCGATCCCAACCGGCGCACCGCCACCAGGCTGCGCTGGGATGCGGTGCCTTCGGTCCCAGAACTAACACCCCAGGATCTAAGCGTGCTCACGGCCCGGAAAATCGCCGTGCCCGGCCATTATCCGGTCCTAATCGGCGGCTTCGACATTTTCGAAACCGACATGGCGCGGGTGATCACGCCAGCCGATTTCGTTCCCCTCACCCGCCGCATCGGCCGCGTGCAACGCCTGCCCGACGATCAACGCGGGCTGAATCCGGCCGAAATCGCCGATTTTCAGAAAATCGAGGCCTTCTACCCCAGCGCCGTGCTGTGCAGCGGCAACGCTGCGCCCGATGGCGGCGGCCCAACCACGGACGGCCCAGCCAGAGGCGGCAAAGCCGGCTGGTTCTCGACCGCCGAATCCTCGCTGCTGTGGCCCGCGCCAATGCTGCGGCGGTTCCTGGGATTGACCGCGCCGCTCGCCGAGCTGATGCCGCTATTCAATCACGGCCAACCGCTGATGCTGTGCATCAGCGCCACCCTCCCCGCCGCGCCGTCCGACCTGGTCCCAAGCCCGATCCGGCTGGTGCTCGCCAGCTTGCAATCGAGCGGCAGCTCCTGCACCCCACTGACGTCCGACCAAGCAGCGCTCCTGCCCAACCGCGATCTCCTTCGATTCAAATTCACACTTCCGGTGGACGCGAATGGGAATCAGGCGCGCTGGATGCCCTCTCAACTCGCGGGCCTGCTGGCGGGTCTCTATTGGACCGATATCGGGCCGGACGACAAGGCCCTTCAAAACCAGATTCCGATCCACCAGAATCTGGACGCTCGCTACTTCGCCGGCGGCAGCAATCTGACGGCGACCATCACCGTGGAAGCCTGGCTCAACACGCCCGCCAACCCTCGGGCGCTCGCCGACGAGGCGATGTCGTTCACCACCGATCTCGCGCCGCGCCTGCATCCCGTGCTGGCCGATGTGGTGGACCGGCTGCGCTGGTGGTTGCCTGGCGACACGGATAATACCCCCGCCCATCGCCGTTACGAGCCCGTGCTCGACGGCCCGCCGGCCAGCAAGGCCGCCAGCCTCGCCGATTACATGGCCGAATTGCCACCCGCGCGCGATCCCTATGGCTGGGGGCTGTTGCGCAGGCTGGGCCTCGCCACCGGCGTCAAGCTCTATGATCTCGAGCGTTGCGTCTTTCAGCAAGCGGCGCAAACCCTGCCGCAGGTCCAAACCGCCCTGAGCCAGATTCTCGGTGTGTACCTGGGCCAGCTGCCCCCGGCTTCCGCCGATACGCTCGGCCAGCCCTTCGTCGATATCCTGGCCGGCACTGACGGCTTGTTCTCGCTGTCCTCCTTCGATTCCGGCGTTCCGAAGGTGGGCGATGACGATATGAGCAGCTTCGTGAATGACAGCGTCGTCTGCCTGGTGCAGATCGCCTTGCGCCCAGTTCCCGAGGGCTTGGTTTCTCCGAACAGCCCCCCGGTGACCTACGCGCTGGTCGAATACGTCCTGCCTGATCCCCCGGCGCCACTGCCCATCATACCGCACCCGCCGCAGGCCGGCGCGGCGCTGTTCGAATTCATCGATATTTCCGGCGGGCAGAGCGCTGTCCAACGCGTGCCGGCCGGAAGCGATACCGCCTTGTGCAATGGGTTGCCTGCCACCGGCCTGCAGATCAGCGCGGGCTGCCCAAACGGCTTGGGCCTGATCCGCGCCACCCTCACCCAAGACGTGGCAGCAGATTACCTTACCAACCGCGGCTTCAAAGGCGTGCCGGGCATTTCGAATTTCGCCCCGATTCTCAAGCCTCAGATTCTGGGCGGTGCGCCAACGCGATCGAACGGTCAGAAGCTGACCTCCGATCCGTTTGGGCGTTTCGATCCGCTTCTTGGCCAGGCGCTCTACGCGCTGCATGTTCCGCTGCCCGGTGCGGCGCCGGGCGGCGCGGCCCCGCCCAGCGCCTTTTCGGCCCAGAGCTTGAACCGGTTTTTCGCTTATGCAAGCGCCCGCGGCATCGGCGAACCGCCGATCACCCGGTCACTGGCGATCGCTCCGGGGACACCGGAACAGACCGCCTTCCAAAAAGACTGCGCCAGGCTATCGGAAATACACGCGTTCCTCGGCAGGTTCAGCACCTATGGCGCCACCCAGGCGCCCGCCGCGGACGGTCCGGACGGCGTGCCCATACCCTTTGCCCTCGCCTCCCTGGTCAGCCACGATCCCTGGCGCACCACGCCCACCGCCGATGGTGTGATGAGCGCCTTGTTCATCCATGATGATGGCTGGGCGCGGCGGCGGCGCTATGTGGTGCGCCCGTTCGGCCGCTACGAGAATTTGATGAACGGCGCCACCAATGCCAGCCTTCCCGCCACCCAGACGGCGGCTTCGCTGCCCGGCATCGCCGATATCGCGTCGCTGCCCATCGTCAACCCCGATCTCGATTTCGGCGCGCGCAGCATCGATCTGTGCACGCCGCGCACCCAGCCGCTGCTGCCGCCCACCTTCCTCTCGGCACGCCGCCTCGACGCGCAAGAGCCGGTGGATGCCCTCGATCCCAACAACACCGAGATGCGCCGCCTTCCCGGACGCCAGATCGAATTTGTGCTGCAGCGCCACGCCGAGGAGATATTTTCGGAGGCCAATTGGGTGGTCGCCGATGCCTACCAGTTCGAGGGCACCGGCCTGCATTTCTTCCGCGAATATGCCTACCCCAGCTGGGCGCTTGGTTTTGGGCGGCTGCCCGCACCACCCGTCATTGACGGCGTTGCTCAACCTGCCCCCTGGCCGGTGGACCTGGAATTGGCGCCAGCCCTGGCGGCGACCCTGGCCAGCCCCGACCCGCTACCGCTTTCATTCCCGGATGCCAGCTTTAGCGAGATCGCCGACGCCATCAGCGCGAATAACCCTGCATCGGCCGTTTCGCCCTATGATCAATCCCTCACCGCCCGCTTCCCGGATGCCTGGAAGGGCATTGTGGCGTGGCGCACCGCCGACACGCTCTATTTCGATCGCCTGCATGCGGCGGTTCATGCCCGTGCCGGGGTGGTGGTTTCGGATGTCGCCGCCGCCACCGTGCCCGAAGGGCGGGCCGTGCCCCGCCTACCCTGGGCCATTCCCGATTGGGCGGGCGCCAATTTGCGCGCGCAGCAATCCGCCAAGCCCGTCTGGTCCGTGGCCTGGGCAGATTCCGGCGCGCCCCCTCCGGGCGGTAAAATTCTGGTCCTCACCGTCAATTTCACCCTGTTGCGCCACCTCGATGCAGTCACTGCGCCCGATTACGCGACCTGGTTGCAACCCCTGCCTGCATTGCCCGCGGTGCTGCAAATCCCCGACCCCATCGCCTGCTACGCGCTGGCGCTGGAGGCCGGTAGTGCGGCAAGCGGCGCGCGCGAGGTGGCGGCCGAATTGATCCCCTTGCGCCCGTCCGGCGATCCGCCGCGTGCGGCTTATGCGGTCACCTGCGCCGGAACCCGGTTCAAGCTCTACGGCCCGATTGCCGCAGGCCAACTGCCACGCTGCGTGCCGGTCTGGCAAGGCGGCGCCTGGAAGGCTCAGCTCACGCTCTCCCGTGCCGAGGCCGCTGCAGCCCCGGCGGTGACCGAGCCCACTCTGATCATCACCGGCGACGCCGCATGGCGGGTTTTGTGCGGTTTCCTGTTCGACCCCAACGCATTCGCATCCGACGCCATGCGCTCAGCCTGGTTCACCTGGAGCCGGATGATCTCGCTGACGGTCACTTGCGCCTTCGCCCGCGCGGTTAGCAGCAGCGTAGCGGATTGGGGCCACTACCAGCAGATATTGCAGGCTCTGCTCGCCACCTACCAGCGACTGGCCAACGATCCCGCCACCGCTGCGGATTCCGCCTGCGTAAAGCTACTCAAGAAGATGGCGGCGCTCAATTCCGATCAAGCCTGGCGCAATCTGCCGGAACCGACCGGCATTCATCGTGAAGCGGTGGCGGGCTGGACCCCCGGCCTGCCGCAGCAGGCGATTGACAGCGGCACCACTTATTTCACCGTGCAACCGCTCCCCGCGGCGGTAATTCTGCCCTCGCCCGCGGCTCCGCCCATCCAGCCGTGGCAGATCAAAATCACGCGCAATGCCAGCTTTATTCCGTCCCGGCGCGGTCTGGCGCGCATGCTGCTTCACAACAACCTGACCTTGCAGCAAGCGGGCAGCAATCCGGGCGATTGCATCACGCTGATCGGCCGGCTTTGGGGCGCCATGCGTGGCGTGATGCTGCAATCCATGGCCAGCCTCAGCGCCCCAACCCATGGCTACGCGCCGGTCAGCACCAAGATCGATGGCGTGCTGTCGCCGCTGCTGGCGCCGGGCGTGGTTGCGCTGCTGGGTGGCGGAACGATCCCCGCGGTGTTCGAACTGCCGCAGCAGATCTCGATCCCCACGAACCCGCTTGCCGCAGCGGCGCCAGGCCAGCCGCCGCCAGCCAATGCGCTCATCGAGGCCGCCGCCGCGTTGCTCCAGCAGATCGAGACCGCGCCGATCCCTGGCGACGATCAATTGGATCCGCGCGCGGCCATCGCCAGCAGCTACGCCTCGCTCGATGAGGCGGTGCGTTATGCGGACACGCTGCTGGCTGGTCCCCAGCCCGCCGCAGCGCCGCCGGTGATCGTGCTGACCCTGGCCCAAGGCGTGCGCCGCTGGCCCACCTATCAGCAACCCATCGCCGCTTTGATTGCGGCCGCCCCGCAGCAAGCAGGCCAGGCGCCAAGCTTCGCGCTGCCCGCCAGCCTGATCATGCGCCGCCCCCCAACCGACGCCGAGTTCGGGCTGCTGGCGGCCGCACTCGCCCCGGTTCTGACCGCAGACCAAGTCCGCGGCGTTCTGGTGCGGCTGCGCGCGCTCGCCAGCGATCAATTGCTGGGGAGCGGCAGAACGCTCAGCGTGCGCATCACCCGCGGATTTGCCGTACCCGTCTCGGACGTGATTGAAAGGGGCCCGCCATGAGTGACAGCCTCACCGGCCTGCGCCGCGTTATCGTGCAATCGCTGGCCGCGACCGACGCCTCGCCCGCCTCGGGCGCGCCGCCAACCCCGTTCTGGCGCACCACCCTGGTCAGCGGCCTGCTCAACCTCGGTGTGGCCCCCGCGCAAGACGCCTGGTATCGTAACCCTTCCGTCCGCCTTGTCGCCCAGGACCGCACTGCCTCCAACCTCACGGCCAATGCCAACACCAAATTCGCCTCGCAGCATGGCGATTACTTCACCCCGCGCCTGATCGAGGCCGCCCTGCGCCCGGCTACCGCGGGTGACTTCGCTGCCGGCGCCATCCTGTCCCCGCCGCTGAACCAGCTGCTCATCGGCCCTGGCGGTGGCGCGGCGGCCATCGCTTCAGGCGCCATCGCCGCCTTCGATGACCCCCCAAACCCCGAACCTTATTCCGACGTGCTGCTGGCGTTGAACGCGCCGATCACCACAATTCCCGATCAGGAAATCAATCTGCCCGGCACGACGCTGGCCAGTGGCGCCATCACCGTGCGGCTCATCGCCCAAGCCAATGATCCGGCGATCACCCATCCGCGCCTGAATGCGTGGCTTGCGATCGCCAATATCGCACCCGGCGCGGCGCCCGCCCCTGGCACTGCCAAACTCTTCTCGGCGGCGTCGTTCGTGACCGTGGCCACCACCGGCACGGCGGGATTTACCTTCATCAAAGCGGAGCTGGTGCCCAGCGGCATCGAATTCCAGGCCACCATCGCCAACCCCTTCACGCCAGCGCCTGACCCGTTGACATTGCAAATGCGCCTGGAATATGCGGCTGAGCGCGACTGTTTCCTGCTGCGTCCGGTCGACGACGGCACCACGCCGGCTATCACTCTGCGCACGACGTTCAATGCCTGGCTCGCTGGCTTTCAGGCCAACGGCGATTGGCAGCATAATCCTTTGCTGCTCGAGCTCAATCAGCAAGGCTTGCCCTTCGCGTGGGATTTGGGGGGTGGCCTGCGCGGCGCGGCGCCGGGCCGGCCGCTCTGCCTGGATGCCGCCAATCAATTGCTGGTGCTCGATCATGCTCCCACCAGCCTGCGCGCCGCCCTGAACACCAATCCGGCGCCCGGCACCGACATTCCTTCGACCTGCCGCCTCAATGTCACGCAAGCGACGATCACATTCGGCAACCCGCCAGCCAACGCTCCCATTCTGGTGCTAAAATGCTTCCCGCAGCCGCCGTCCGCCCCGGCGGCCGCGCCTGGCTGGACCCCGCCGCAGGAGCAATCGCCGTCGCTCAGCATCGTCTGGCCGCAGGATATGGCGCTGCCCCAGTCGCCTGCGCGCGGCGCATGGCTGGATACCTCCAGCCTGCGCCAGGAGCTGCTCAAGCGTTATCAAGCGGCGGGCTTGCTACCGGCCGAACCGGCTTTGAACCAGGCCCCCCGGCTCGCGGCCTTTCTGCCGCTGGAACGCGGCATTGTGCAACTGCATTTGCCTGAACCGCCGCCACCACCCCCGCCAACTACGCCATCAGCGCCCATAATCGCGGCGCCGCCCCAGGCCTTCACCGGCTTGATCAGCACCCGCCTCAACATCACCGGCAGGGCGCAAGAACTGGCGAACCCATCGCTGCAGATCGGCGGCGCCGAGTGGCTCCGCCTAACGCTCCAAAGCGGGACCGTTGCCGTTCCAGCGCCGACCCTGACGGTGGATTTCTACCGGCAGCGCGGACGTCTGCGCGGCTTGATCTTCGCCGCCGCTGCCACGCCCGGCCGCGATTCGATCCTGCCCCCGCTTGATGGCGGCGCGGTGAGTTGCGAGCCGCTCGACATCCTCTTCAACGACCCCGATCTGGCCGCCGGCGACCCGGAACTCAGCGTCTTGCCCACCGTGGGCTGGAGCATTCAGCCGGCCGGCGCCGTCGCGGGCAGCTCGGCGATGCTCATCCTCACCCTCGCCAATCTGCAACCCAACCCGCCTGCCGGGTCGCAACCCAACGTCAATCGCGGCTATGCGTGGCTGGCGCATGATCGGATGGCGCTCGTGACCACCATGCCGATGACGCGCCTGACCCAAAACGCGGCCAAACCCAGTTCCAGCCGCGATCTGACGCCATTTGCCATCACCGGCGCCACCCCCAACACCACGCCCAGCCTCAAGCTCACCTCCTACATCACGCCAGGCGGGCCGAGCCTGCCCAGCCTTCAGCTCGGCCCCAGCACGGGCCTTGCCGCCTGTTCGAACGCCAACGGCGAGCTTTCCTGGCCCTGGCCGAAAGCCACCGACGACGGCTCCGACCTTAATAGCGACCTCCCGGCCGCCAATGTCACCCTGGCCGCCCTCACCCTGCCCGGCATCGAGTACATCGCCACCGGGATCAACGCCGACTTGGCCGGGAATTGGAGCTTCGCGATCCAAGGCTCGGCGCGCTACGATCTGCCCTTGCTCACCGAACTATTCGCCAGCGCCGCCCCGGCCCCGCCGCAGCCGCCAGCCGATCCGGCAGCGCCGCCGGCCACCGCACTCGATCCTGGCGGGCTGAGCAAGGCCTGGACCCTGATGGCGAATGGCGCCGCCACCACGCGCACCGTGGGTGATCGCATTACCAACTGGCTGGCGCCCGATCAGCCCCAACCCCAACCCCAGATCCTCACTAGCCTGATCGCGCCCTACCAATTCACCACCAGCTTCGCCTTGACCACGGTTCCGGACCATAACCGCCTGCCCTTGGGCGCCTATACGCTCCTCGGCCAGACCCTTGCCGGCACCAGCGCGCTTGGCGGCTTCAGCGGCCAATTGGCCAACCCCGCCGCGGGCCAGAACACCATTCCCGGCGCGCCGGAGCCACCCTCTTTCACCCTAACGGGTTATGCGCTCAGCCCGTTCAAGCAGGGCGGTTATCAGTTCGATCAGACCGGCGCCGGGCTCGGGGTGAAGCCTGAAGCGATTATATCCCCCGCCAACCTCAACAACGCCAATGCCGTCACCATCCGTGCGCTCGCGCAAAAGCAGTTGAGCGGACCTGCAATCAACCTTGCCCCTGCACCGGCGGCGCACCCGCTGCAGGCGGTGCTGGGTTGCAGGCAATTCTTCGCGGTTACGGTTCCCCGCCTCAGCTTTAACTGTGGAGACACCCGGCTCGGCCTGCGCCTGCGCGATCTGCCCGCCTCCCGCGGCAATGCAGCGCCGCTCGCCTACCTATTCGACAGCACCGCGCTGCAAGGAGGCGACCGGATCGTCACCGGCCTGGAAGGACATACCGGCCCAACCGGCGCCAGCATGGCGCGCGATGCGCTACCCGCCTCGCTCTATGAATGGAGCCTGTTCGACCCCACCCTCGACACCCCCTCCTTCGCGATCAATTTCCGCGGCTGGCGCTTGCGGCCGCTGCGCCTGATCCGGCTTGGCCTGACGGTTCCGGCCCTGCAAGTAGATGGGGTCGCCACAGCGGCCCCTGTGATGACCGAATTGGAGCTGATCGCCAATGTCGAGTTCCCCTCTTCCGCCGCCTCGTCCTCCACCGCGATGGATGACGACCAGCCCTACTCCACCGGCAACCCGATCGCGATCGCCTTCAGCTTCGACGCCAATGGCAACGCCACCATCGGCGCCGTCTCCGAAGTGAAGGTAGAGGGCGGATGCATCATGGTGGTGGCGGCTCCAAGCGCGCCAGTGAAATTCCGCCTCAACGCCACGCCGGTCTATGACCAGATTTATGACCGGCAAAATGCACCGGCGCCGGTGCCGCTCGACCTCAGCTTCACCCTGAACCCGCCCACGGCCGGAATGGCTACGAACCAATTCGCGGTTCAGGACGCAACACTCCGCGCCATTCTGTTTGGCACGCAGACCCAGCTCGATCTTACCCTGGCAGGTCCGGGCCTGGTTTTTGCCGCAACGCCGGCCGCAACTAATGATGCCTTTGCCGTCGAAACCTTGCTGCTGGATCTTACGCGCGGCGCCGACCAGGCAATTCTCGGCCTGAAAATCTGGCTGCGCCTGCCCGCGCCGCTCGCCCCCGCGACCGCGCTGCTGGAATTGTCGCCCATTGCGCGCTGCCCCCCCAACCCACCAGATCCCAACCTCGTGCCGATCAATCTCTCGCCGGGCATGCTGCGCTGGTTTGGCGTTTCGCTGGATGCTGGCGCAGTCGCCGCCGCCAAACCCAGCTGCACGATCGATCACCGCCGCGGCAGCATCACCTATCAGATCGAGCTGCAACCCCTGCCCGCAAATGCCCGTTTTCTTGAGGGCTGGACGCTTGAGGGGAATCAGCTGTCGCTGGCGATCGGATTTTCCCTGCCGGTGGCGTCTGGCCTACAAACCGGCTTCGCCACCACGCCGAGCGCCGCCTTCATCGAGGTCTGTTGCACGCCCCCGGACCCACAATCCGGCACTGCGGTCCGCCATCGCGCGGTGATCAGCGCCGGTACGGCGGGACAATGGGATCATCGCATTCTGGTCTCGCGCCTGATCGCCGATGGCTATCAAAGCTCGATCCAATGGCCGGTCGACGGTCTAACACCTCCCGCGCCCCCCAACCCCTGCTTCGCCGCCACATCGACCAATGCGGCCGACTGGTTCGCCGCCATCACCACCGATCTCGCGGGCAGCTATACCCACAAGGTCGATTGCCGCATCGAGGACGCGCCGCTAGACGCCACGCTGCTGGTTCTGGCCGGTAACGGCCCGGCCAAAATGGTCCGCCTGGCCGCGCCCTGGTGCTTTCCTGCGATGAGCCGGCATGAATTCTGGCAGGCCGAAAACAAGCGCTGGGTGTGGAGCAGCATCGACGAGCTTGTGATCGGCCATACGCAGCAATTGGCTGATGAGGCAAATCACGCGGCCGCCATCCCGCCGACGGCGCTGGCCTTCGCGCCGCGTTATCTGGATGATCTGACGCCAAATCTGCGCCAATATGCGCTTTCGGCCGGGATTTTCAGCCGGGCGCTGGCGCGCGCGGGGCTGCCCGCCATCGAAATGGCCGCTGCTTATTTGCGCGCCCAACCTGGGATCGCCGTGCCGCTGCCGGACGGCGCGGTGGCGCCTGCCTTCAACGGGCTGTTTGTCGCCGGCAGCAGCTGCCTTGAGGTCACCTTGCCCGGCCAATCGCGCCAGGGGCACCGCGTGGTCACCCCCTGGCTCGCGCCCTTCGATGCCAATGCCAGCCTTGGCCCCTTCGCCACCATCCCGCAGGCGCCCTTCAATGGCTACGTATCCGGCTACGATCTGGCCCCCATGACGGCGCGCCGCCTGGATGGCCCGGCGGCCGCGCGGCTTGGCCCGCGCGCGGCCAGCGTCATGGCGCTTAAAGCCGCGCGAAGCAATCCAGGCGGCGGTCAAGCACCGTTCGGCGGCGCCGATCCCAGCCTTGCCGCCGCCGCGGGCGCGGCCTGGAGCGTGGCCGATTTCGAGCCGGTGTCGCAGGCGGTGATCGCTGATTTGGTCAGATTTCCGCTGCCGGCCGGGGATTATCGCGAGCCGTTGCAGCGCCCGGTCTGGCTGCGCGCCATCGCCGCCTGGAAGGGCATCTTCGCCGCCTGGCAACCCGTGAACCAGCTCGCACTAACGTCGCTCACCAGCGTCAGCGCTACCCTGGTGCCGCTCCAGGCCAGTGTCGGCGGGCGCAGTTTGGTCGCGCGCCTGGCGCTCACCGGCGATTTTGGGCCGCCACCGGCCAACCCCGCGCCCGCCTCCGATCCGCTGCCATCCACCCAATACGAGATTCTGCTGCTGACCCGCAACCAGGTCCAGGCCATCGCAGTCAACCAGGCTTATGGGGCAAGTCTGGCGGCGGGCGGGAGCGACCGGCCGGCCCAGCTTGCGGTGACCGGGCCCGACGAACCGCTGGCCGCCGCCATCGCCGTCATGAACGACGGCGTGGCAGACAACGCCATTCCACCGGGCGCTTTGGGCCTTGCTGGGCGCACCTACCGCGTGCGCTCGTTCCTCGACCTGCCCGACGATCTTTCCTTGCCCGGCCTCAACCACCCGCTGCGCGATCGCGGGCGCACTCTCTATCCTTCGGCCGCGCTGGGCTGGCCGAAACCGGCCTGGAACATTCCAGGCAACATTCCCTCCCACCCGGCAGCCGAGCCCGGCTGGCCCGACGGGCTGGGGGGCGCCATCGGCTTAACGCTGGGTGACAGCCGCATTCTGCGCGAAGAGCCCACCGCCACCGCAGGCATGGCAGAACGCTGGTCCGGCCCCAGCGTTGCCCCTGCCGCGCGGACCAGCGCGGGTGATCCTGGCGGCAGCTTCCGCTATTCACTCGGGTTCAATGCCTCCGAACGCACCCTCTACCGCCGCCCAACATCTGAAAATCTGACCGCGCCGCCCGATCGCGCGCTGATGGCGCTGCCGCCGCGTATGCGGGTACCGCTGCCCGCCCACCGCGCGGCCGGCATGGCCTCGGCGCGGCTGACCCAGCCTGTGCCGCCGCCCCAGCCTGTGCCGCCGCCCCAGCCTGCCAATCCAGCCGCCCCTGCCTACAACCCGCCAGCGCCGGAAACTGCAATTGCCCCTCTGCTGCCGGCCCATCTCGAACGGGTGGTCACCGGCCAGCGTCCGGGGGTGATGATCCTGTCGCTGCTGGGGCTGAGTTACGCCGATGGGGCGAACGCAGCGTTCGATCCGACGGTCTGGCGCTTTGGCGGCGCGGGTGACATCGGCCCCGCGCTGTTTAAAACCACCCGCGCGCCGCGCTCGGCCGGCCTGCCCAAGATCGCCGATCTGACCCGGCGGCGGCGGAGCTTCATCGGCTCGGACTATCGCGGCAGTGGAGCCGGCGCCAAAGCGGACCCGCTGCTGCCCTTCATCGCCGCACGCGGCGCGATGACGGTGCTGCGCGCCAATTCCCCGCCCGGTGCGCCCGGTCGCGTCGATACGATCCTGCTGCGCCTGCTGGGTGGCGCTGACGGCGCCCTGCGCCCAGACCTTACGCTCGCGGAGGGCTTCGCCTTCGCGCTGCGCGCCACCCTCAGTGCCGCGGACGGCACGGCGGCCATCAACGCCATTCCGCAGATCACGGCGGTGACACTGCAGATCGATCAGGCCCAGTTTGTGCTGACCATCACGCAACCAGATCCCACAAATCCGGCGGCAGTTTCGACCGCTCCACCCCTCGCGGACGGCAGTTTCTGGGATGTGACGATCAGCATTGGCCCGGATATCAATACCCGCGCCTTGATCAACCAGGCGCTCGCCGCCACCACGCCGGACTCCAGCGCCAGCCTGAACATCAAGGTCAACGAGGCCGTGCCGCCCCCGCCCCAACGGCCTGGGCCGCCGCGCCTGCTCAGCATGCCGGTGCCGCTGGCCCCGGCGAGCGGGCCGGCGCCGATCCTTGGCAATGCCACGCTGGCCTTCCGCGATCCCGCCTATGACCGCGAGCTGGCCAGCAAATCGGCCAGCGCCCAGATCAACGACACCCAAAACCGTGACAGCTATCTCCTCGCGCTCGACCGCCGCGAATATGACCTTGCAGGCACGATTTATTTCGCTGCCGGCGCGTTAGAAACCTCGGTGCGGGGCCCGGCGTGGAACGCCAATGGGGAGACCCTCGCCCTCACCATCAAGCTTGCTCGCGCCAGCGATCCTGGCGCCGCCGAGGCCTATCTTTGCCTAGCAAGCAGTAACCGCGCCTATCCGCCGGTCAGCCGAATCCTAATCAGTGGCGACTGCTGTAGTCTCGCGCTCACCGATCTGCTGCTCGCCAAGCCTTCCGCCGCCGGCGCACAAAATCCTTTCACGCCGGGCCCGGCAAATCTCTCGCCCGGTGATCGCATCACCTTTCTGATCGACCGCGCGAGTGGCGAGCCCAAGGGCCCGTTTGCCGCGCCACTTTCGGTGGCGGTGAGCCTGACCGCCACACCGGTGATCTCACCGCCGCCCGCCGCCTATGGGCTCGTCACCAGTGACACACCGGCGAACCTCCCGCCGCGCCTCACGGCCGCCCTGTTCGCCAGCGCCCCCTTGCCGCAATTGATCGAATTCGACGATCTCAGCGGCGATCTGCTGCAGGGGCTGGTGCGGCGCCGCGCCGTGTTTGTCTGGCCGTTCGCGCCGCGCGCGGCACCCGGCTCGCCCCTGATCGCCGCGCTGGTGAAGCTGGACCGCGCCGGCGGCGGCCAAATTCCCGATGGGGATGCGGATTTCCTGCCCTTGCTGCCGTAAGCGCCCGCCACCAGTTTCTTATCCCCAATCGATGGAGCCGATGATGCCCTATATCTCCTTCACCTTCCAAAGCAATCAGGACACCCAGGCCTGGTATTTCAATGATATGCTCAGCACCGCGGCGAACCCCAACGTGCCGGGCGACACCGGCAACCCGCACCCGATCGGCGCGCTGAACAACGGCGATGTGTCCGGCTTGTTGCAATGCTGGGCGGGGCAGGATGGCAGCGGATCCATCACGGTTTACGGCGATCACGCCGCGCAATTAATCTTGGCAATCCTACACGACGGGTATGCCGCGACCTATGGCTAGGCAAAGCGCCGGTCATGATCGCACCCTCGCCCGGCCGAAAAAATGATCAAGCTTCGTGATGCAGGAGACTAATGATTTCCTCGCACAGCGCGATGTTGCTAACCGCCGTAATCATATGACTATCCAAAAGCCTTCTTTGAAACGTAACCAAATAAATTTCGGTGTATTCGGTTCTGAAACCGAATCCGCGCCGGAACGTAAGCCCGGTAAGGACTTCATTGTCGTCGTTCGACCTGACCTGATCTAATGCCCTTTCAAATTCCAACAGCTTATGAAGATGAACCTTTCTTGAGCGTGATAGCTTTAGGTAACATACCCTTCTTCGCCAAAATAGTTGGCGTTCGAGGGGTGTAATACCAACCGCCTTGGTCTGTGACTCTGGGGGGATTCCCAGCGACTGCGAAGTCTGATTCGCTCCTCCCGTGCGGCGATTCGCCGTGAGGGAGGCCTTGATGAGCGCTGCGGTTGAAGTGACACGTCTCGACAATACGCCGACCAAGCTTCGTGCGCTTGCGGCGAGGAGCCGCGACAGCGAGCAAACGCGCCGGCTACTGGCGATCGCGATGGTGCTTGAGGGCACATCACGTCTGGAAGCGGCCAGGCAGGCAGGAATGGATCGCCAAACGCTGCGCGACTGGGTGCACCGCTATAACGCGGCCGGCGCTGATGGCTTGGTGTCTCGCAGCGCACCCGGTCCGGAGCCAAAGCTTTCCGCCATCCAAATGAATGAGCTGCGTGAACTGGTCATTGCCGGTCCCGACCCGAAGATTCACCAAGTCATCCGCTGGCGCTGTAGCGATCTGCGCGAGCAGGTTGCACAGCGCTTCTCGGTCAATGTCAGCGAACGCACGATCGGCAAATGGCTGCACAAACTTGGCCTAACCCGTCTGCAACCACGCCCGTATCATCCGAAGCGGGATCAAGCAGCGCAGGAGGCATTTAAAAAAACTTTGCCCGCATTGTAAAAGACCTTTTCAAACAGCGCGATTGGCAAGGCGAGTTTGAGATCTGGTTTCAGGACGAAGCCCGGGTCGGACAGAAGGGCTCGCTCAGCTATGTGTGGGCGCCGGTCGGCTCGCGGCCGCCAATGGTGCGCGACAACCGGCACGACACCGCCTACATCTTCGGCGCAATCTGCCCGGCACGAGGCGTCGGCGCCGCGATGCTTACGCCGACCGCCAATACCGAATGCATGAACCTGCACTTGGCAGAAATTAGTACCCAGGTTCGCCCAGGTGCTCGTGCGGTGCTGGTGTGCGATGGTGCCGGCTGGCATCAGACTGGCGGCGATCTTGTCGTGCCAGACAACATCATTCTGCTTCACCTGCCGCCCTATGCCCCTGAATTGAACCCGATGGAAAACGTCTGGGACTATCTGCGCGCCAACAAGCTTTCAGCGCTGGTCTGGGACAGCTACGATGCGATCCTCCAAGCCTGCCGAGAGGCATGGATCTTCCTGGTCAACGATCCAGACCGCATTCGGTCAATCGGAACAAGGGATTGGGCAACGGTCAGTATCTAGGGCGGTTGGTATTATAACCCGCCGTTTCCCCGCC
>Ga0302317_10000885_pt1 | contig 23472 bp, 23 predicted proteins | sample III_Palsa_N3_3_FD_200450 | JGI IMG/M metagenome (GOLD analysis project Ga0302317, IMG submission 200450) | Peat permafrost microbial communities from Stordalen Mire near Abisko, Sweden - III_Palsa_N3_3 | ecosystem: Environmental > Terrestrial > Soil > Palsa > Peat permafrost | place: Sweden...
ATTAAATGCCAGTATTTTCCGGGACAAAAGACTGAATTAGCCCGTGTCGCCTTGTATTTTGGCGAAAATCCTGGAGAGAATGGCGGACAGGGCGAGATTCGAACTCGCGATACCCTCACGGGTACTTCAGTTTTCGAGACTGACGCCTTCAACCACTCGGCCACCTGTCCGCAGTCTTGTCGCTCGAATGGGGTTGGTTGAAGACCCCGGCGGCAAGGAGCGCGTATCTAGCGCATGATAATCCGGCTGGCAAGGCGCTTTCGCTCAGATCATGGCAGCATTCCGCTCAATTCACGTTGACAGGGTAAGGCTCGCCTATATGATGCGCCGCTCCAAACGGGCAGGCTTTGGCCCGTCATGTAAATTCAGTCGAAGAAGACCAAACATGTTCGCAGTCATCCGCACCGGCGGCAAGCAGTACAAGGTCGCCGAGAACGACGTCATCAAGGTGGAGAAGCTGGTCGCCGAGGCCGGCAGCTCGATCACCCTGGAGGACGTGCTCATGGTCGGCGACGATGCCGGCGTCACGTCCGGGACCCCCGAGCTGTCGGGCGTGTCCGTCACCGCCACCGTGCTGGAGCAGATGCGCGACGACAAGGTGATCGTCTTCAAGAAGAAGCGTCGCCACAATTATCGCCGCAAGAACGGCCATCGTCAGTATCTGACGGTGCTGCGGATCACCGATATCGTGACGGCCACGGCTGCGAAGGCGCCCAAGGCCAAGGCAGCGCCCGCCGCTGCAGCCCAGGAGTAAGGTTCTATGGCACATAAGAAAGCTGGCGGTTCATCCCGCAACGGCCGTGATTCGGCCGGCCGTCGCCTCGGTCTGAAGAAGTCGGGCGGCCAGGCCGTCATCGCCGGCAACATCCTGGTTCGCCAGCGCGGCACGAAGTTCTATGCCGGCGCCGGCGTCGGCATGGGCCGCGACCACACGCTGTTCGCGCTCGTCGATGGCGCGGTCAAGTTCCTGCACGGCCGTCTGGATCGCACCTACATCACGGTCGAGCCAGAAGCGGTGGCCGAAGCCGCCGAGTAATACTCCCCTTCCACTCGGGAAGGTCGGTTTCGAAGGGGAATGGGTCACCATTCCCCTTTTTCTTTGTTCGCACGCTGTTCCTTGTTCGCATGCTGCCGCTGTCTGAAAGACGCTTTGGGTCATGAAATTTCTCGATCAATGCAAGATCTACCTGAAGAGCGGTGACGGCGGGGCCGGCACGGCGAGCTTCCGGCGCGAGAAATTCATCGAGTTCGGCGGGCCCGACGGCGGCGACGGCGGCCGCGGCGGCGATATCGTGTTCGAAGTCGTCGATAACCTGAACACGCTGATCGACTATCGCTACATGCAGCATTTCCGCGCCCAGGACGGCCGTCCCGGCGCCGGCAAGCTGAAGACCGGCCATGGCGGCACCAACATCGTGCTCAAGGTCCCGGTCGGCACGCAGGTGATGGACGAGGACAAGGAAACCGTCCTGCTCGACTTCACCGAGGCCGGCCAGCGCATCGTGTTCCTGCGCGGCGGCGACGGCGGTTTCGGCAATCATCATTTCAAGACCTCGACCAACCAGGCGCCGACCCGGCGCGACCTGGGCTGGCCCGGCCAGGAGCGCTGGATCTGGCTGCGCCTGAAGCTGATCGCCGATGCCGGGCTGGTGGGATTGCCCAACGCCGGCAAATCGACCTTCCTGGCGGCGACCTCGCGCGCCAAGCCCAAGATCGCCGATTATCCCTTCACCACGCTGAAGCCGCAGTTGGGCGTGGTCGGGGTCGGCGACGAGGAATTCGTGCTGGCCGACCTGCCCGGGCTGATCGAGGGCGCCAGCGACGGCGCCGGCCTCGGCCATCGCTTCCTCGGCCATGTCGAGCGCTGCGCGGTCATCCTGCATCTGATCGACGGCACCGAAGAGGACATCCTCGGCGCCTATAAGCTGATCCGCAAGGAACTGAAGGAATATGGCGGCGGGCTGATCGACAAGCCCGAGGTCATCGGCCTCAACAAGGCCGACGCCATTCCCGAGGATGAGCTGAAGGCCAAGGTCGCCAAGCTGAAGCGCTCGTCCAAGCGGCCGGTCTATGTGCTGTCGGGCGCGACCGGCGCCGGCGTGCCGCCCGTGCTGCACGCGCTGCGCGCCGAAATGACCGCCAAGCGCGAGGCGAAGGAACTGGCGTCGCGCGCCAAGTTCGACACGCTCTAGCCGACCCGCGCGATGCCGACGCCGCACCGCCTCGCACAATCGAAACGGCTGATCGTCAAGATCGGCTCGGCGTTGCTGGTCGATCCGGCGACGCTGGCGATCCGCCGGGCCTGGCTCGACGCGCTGGCCGACGATGTCGCGGCCTGCCGCGCGCGCGGCCAGGAGGTTCTGATCGTCACCTCGGGCGCGATCGCGGTCGGTTCTGCCGGGTTGGGCCTGGCGCATCGCCCGGTGCGACTCGAGGAAAAACAGGCGGCCGCCGCGGTCGGACAGATCCGTCTGGCCCAGCTCTACCAGGAAACCCTCGCCCGCCACGGCATTCCGGTCGGACAAATTCTGCTGACGCGCGAAGATACCGAGGCGCGGCGCCGGCATTTGAACGCGCGCGCGACGATCAATCAGCTGTTGGCGCTCGGAGTCGTGCCGGTCGTCAATGAAAACGACACGGTCACCACGTCGGAAATCCGCTTCGGCGACAATGACCGGCTGGCGGCGCGGGTCGCTCAGATGATTTCTGCCGACACGCTGGTGCTGCTGTCCGACATCGACGGGCTCTATACCGCCAACCCGCGCACCGACCAGACCGCACGCCATCTGCCGGAAATTACCGAGCTGACGCCGGAGATCGAGGCGATGGCCGGGCCGCCCCTGCCCGGCATGAGTTCGGGTGGCATGGTGACCAAGCTGGCCGCCGCCCGCATCGCCATGGCGGCCGGCTGCCGCATGGTCATCGCCCAGGGCCATGTCGATCATCCGCTGGCCGCGATCGAGGCCGGCGCGCGCGCCAGCTGGTTCCTGCCCTCGGCCGAGCCGCTGACCCAGCGCAAGCGCTGGATCGCCGGCAGCGTGGCACCGTCGGGCACGGTCGTGGTCGATCTGGGCGCGATCCAGGCGCTGAAGTCCGGCCGCAGCCTGCTGCCGGCCGGCATCGTCGCGGTCGAAGGCACTTTCGAGCGCGGCGACGCGATCCTGGTGCGGGGCCAGGACGGGCAGATCGTCGCGCGCGGCCTGTCAGCCTATGCCAGTAGCGACGTCGTCCGGCTGCAGGGCCATAAAAGCGGTGAAATCGAGACTCTGCTCGGTTACCGTGGTCGGGACGAGATCATCCATCGCGACGATCTGGTCGTGGGTTGAGGGTGGAGACATGGCGGTAAGCCTGGCCGAGACGGCCGACGAAAGCCTCGCGGCGCGGATGGACGCGCTGGGCCGGCGCGCGCGCGCCGCCGCCGACCAGCTCGCCGATGCCCCGAGCGCCGCCAAGAACCAGGCCCTGCTGGCCGCCGCAGCCGCACTTCGCGCCGACGCGATCAAGATCCTGGCGGCGAACCGGCGCGATCTCGATACGGCGACCGGGCGCGACATGACCGCGGCGATGATCGACCGGTTGACGCTGAGCCCGAGCCGCATCGAGGCGATGGCGGCGGGGCTGGAAGCGGTCGCGGCCTTGCCCGACCCGGTCGGCACCATCGAGCAGGTCGTCATCCGGCCCAACGGCCTGCGCATCGAGAAGGTGCGCGTGCCTCTGGGCGTGATCGGCATCATCTATGAGAGCCGGCCGAACGTGACCGCCGACGCGGCGGCGCTGTGCCTGAAGGCCGGCAATGCCGCGATTTTGCGCGGCGGCAGCGAGAGTGCCGGGTCCTCGGCTGCGATCCTGGCGGCGCTGGCGACGGGGCTGGAGGCTGCCGGCCTGCCGACCGACGCGATCCAGCGCGTGCCGACCCAGGACCGCGCCGCGGTCGGCATCCTGCTGACGCTCGACCAGTATATCGACGTGATCATCCCGCGCGGCGGCAAGTCGCTGATTGAGCGCGTGGCGGCCGAAAGCCGCATCCCGGTGCTGAAGCACCTGGACGGCATCTGCCACGTCTATGTCGACCAAGCGGCCGACCTGGCCAAGGCGCGCGCGATCATCCTCAACGCCAAGCTGCGCCGGACCGGCGTGTGCGGCTCGGCCGAGACGCTGCTGGTCGACCGCCCGGTCGCGACCAGCCATCTGGTGCCGATGCTGCAGGATCTGATCGCCGCCGGTTGCGAGATCCGCGGCGATGCGGCGACCCAGGCGCTCGACGCGCGGGTGAAGCCGGCGACGACCCAGGATTGGTCGACCGAATATCTGGCGCCGATCCTGTCGGTCCGCGTCGTCGATGGCATCGACGAGGCGATCGCCCATATCCGCACCTATGGCTCGCAGCATACCGAATCGATCGTGACCGAAGACGAGGCCGCGGCCGAGCGCTTCCTGGCCCGGGTCGACAGCGCCATCGTCATCCATAATGCCTCGACCCAGTTCGCCGACGGCGGCGAGTTCGGCATGGGCGCCGAGATCGGCATCTCGACCGGCCGGCTGCATGCGCGCGGACCGGTCGGCGTCGCCGAACTGACCAGCTATAAATATCGAGTGCGCGGCACCGGGCAGATCAGGCCCTGAACATCCCCCATCCGACCCGGCGGCGCGCCGCCGGCACCTTGCCGCTGGCCCCCAGTCTGGGCGATCGCCGGGCGCGCAAGGTCGGCCTGCTCGGCGGCTCGTTCAACCCGGCCCATCGCGGCCATCTGCACATCAGCAATCTGGCGCTGAAGCATTTGGATCTGGACGAGATCTGGTGGCTGGTCTCGCCGCAGAACCCGCTGAAGCCGGTGGCGGGCATGGCGCCGCTGGCCGAAAGGCTCGCCCAGGCCGCCGCCGTCGCGCAACATTCGCATATCCGGGTTACGGATATCGAGGCCTCGCTCGGCAGCCGTTACACGGCCGATACTGTCACGGCATTGAAGAAACGCTTTCCATCCACCCATTTCGTCTGGCTGATGGGGGCTGACAACTTGAAGCAGATCAGCCGATGGGAGCGTTGGACCCGGATCTTCCAGCTGGTTCCCATTGCGATTTTTGCCCGTCCGGCGTATTCTCTGCCCGCGCTCGGTAGTTTGGCCGCGCGCCGTTTCGCACGATATCGGATGTTTCCCGGTTCGGTTCGGCGCCTGGCAACGGCACCGCCGCCGGCCTGGGTGTTTTTCGCCACACGGCTTGATCCGCTGTCGGCGACGGCCATCCGGGTGCAGCGGCGTCGATCGGTCTTCGCGCCTCGGGTGCGGAACGAGCATCACAAGATATCCTGAGGGGATAGATTATCGCTAAGAAGCCCACGGCAGTCGAGAGCGCTGCCATCCTTGAACCGTCCCTGCTCGATGTCATCGTCGAGACGCTCGACGACGGCAAGGCCGAGGAAATCGTCACCCTCGACCTGCGCGGCAAATCCTCGATCGCCGACTATATGGTCGTGGCTTCGGGCCGATCGACCCGCCAGGTGACGGCTTTGGCCGAACAGGTCGCGAGCAAGCTCAAGGACATGGGCCTGGGCCGCGTCTCGATCGAAGGCAAGACCCAGGGCGACTGGGTCCTGCTCGATGCCGGCGACGTCATCGTCCATATCTTCCGGCCGGAAGTGCGCGAGTTCTACAAGCTCGAGAAGATGTGGAGCGGCCCGACCGAGCTGCTTCAGGTCGCCCAGCAGGCCTGATCCGGCCGCCCGTGCGCGCGACCCTGATCGCGGTCGGCCGCGCCAAGCCGGGCCCCGCCCGCGATCTGTTCCTGGACTATGCCCAGCGCCTGACCCCGCCGCTGGGTTTGATCGAGGTCGAGGAAAAGCGGCCCCTGCCCTCGGCCCAGTTGAAGGCGCGCGAGGCGGAATTGCTGCTGGCGGCCGTGCCCAAGGGCGCCACAGTGCTGCTGCTGGATGAGCGCGGCCGGGATTTCACCAGCCCCGCCTTCGCCGAACGCATCGGCCAATGGCGTGACCAGGGCGTGGCCGACCTGGTCCTGCTGATCGGCGGCGCCGACGGCCATGGCGAGGCGGCTCGCGCCCGCGCCGATCTGGTGCTGTCGCTCGGCAAGCAGACTTGGCCGCACATGCTGGTGCGCGCGCTGGTCGCCGAGCAGCTCTACCGCGCCCAGACCATCCTGGCCGGGCATCCCTATCACCGGGAGTAAGCTTCGGCTGCCTCGCCCGCACGACCCAGCAGCTTTACCCGCAGCAGGGACGGGAATAGGGGCGAGCCGCTTCCAGATGCCGATCAGGGGCCGTCACACGCGGTACCATGCCATTGTCGCTTGTCGCGATAGTCGATAGATTCGTACCCGCGCTTCCAGCACTTTCGAGATCGGTCCGATGAAGCTCGTCAACATCCAGATATTGCGGTTCTTGGCCGCAATATCCGTCGTTCTTTTCCATGCTCTGGGTACCGGCCAAAATTATTTTGGTCCGCGCATTGGAGGCTGGATCGCCGTTTTTTCGTACGGTGGATTTGGCGTCGATTTATTTTTCGTCATTTCGGGCTTCATCATATATTACTCGACTTCACAACGAGAGCAGAGTGCCGGGCAATTTTTGCGTAGTCGGCTTCAAAGGATCGTTCCGGTCTACTGGTTATTTACGTTTGCTTTCCTCGCGACATCCCTGCTGATTCCGGCGCAGATAAAATCGGATGATCTATTAAATCCAGGATTGATCGCTTCTTCTCTATTCTATGTTTCCTTCCTGCTGGGGCGCATGCCGGTCCTTTTCGTCGGCTGGTCTCTCGAATATGAGATGCTGTTCTATATCGCCGTGTCCGCGCTGCTCTATTTCGGGCGTCGTCCGTCCTGGAATCTACTCATCGCATGCTTCTGCTGTCTGGTCCTGATCGGGTTGGCGAGTGGCCCCGGGACTGAAGGCACGGCCGATGGAGCGGCATTCGATTTTTTCACGAGTCCGCTTCTGCTCGAATTCGTGCTGGGCATCGCCGCGGCACGTTACGCGCTTCAAAATGCCCTGCCCTGGCGTCCGACGCTGATGACGCAGGCGACGCTGGCACTTGTCGCGTTGTTTGCAGCGGCCGGCATGCGTAACCGTGTCGCTATCGTCGGATCGGGCGCAGTTCTGCTCGTAATTTTGGCGGCGCGCACCGGCCGCTTTCGCGCTGAACCCGGCAGGATCCGGGCCGCCTTGGCAATGCTGGGCGACGCGGCCTATTCGATTTATCTCGTCCAGATCTTCACGATCTCAGGCGCATGCAAATTGATGAAATCTCTGATTCCGGGGATGCCCTTGGAAGCGGTGGTCCTCGGATCGACCCTTGTTACGCTGGTCGTCGGCTATGGCAGCTTCATCCTGATCGAACGGCCGCTGCTGGCCCTGTGCCGCCGGGCCAAGTGGCCGACGATCAGGGCCGTGGCAACGTGACCGCGACACTGCGACGAAGGTTTACAACCCGCCGTCACGTCCCCGACGAAATCGCACCGCTTTCACGCTCGCTCCGACAATCCATTTCGACGGGCGCTGTCCCGGGCTGCTGCTCGTCGGCGCAGCCAATGCGCGACCTGTTCCAGGCGCCGCCGACGGCCTAATCGTCGCTTTTCGTGGAGCGAAGCTTCTTCAGATCGCCGCGTTTGCCCTTGGACTCCAGCCGCCGTTTCTTGCTGCCGAGCGTCGGGCGGGTCGGCCTGCGGGGAATCGGCGCGATGGCGGCCTGGCGCACCAGGTCGATCAGCCGGCCCAGCGCGTCGGCACGGTTGCGGTCCTGCGAGCGGAACTGGTCGGCCTGGATGATCAGCACGCCGTCCAGCGTCAGGCGCCGGCCCGCAAGCTTCATCAGCCGGGCGCGGACCGGTTCGCTCAGCGCCGGTGACAGGGCGACGTTCCAGCGCAGCTCGACCGCGGTCGAGACCTTGTTGACGTTCTGACCGCCCGGCCCCGACGCGCGCACGAAGCTTTCATCCAGCTCACGCTCGTCCAGCAAGATGCTGCGGGTAATCTGGATCATAGTTTGGGCGGTGCCTCGCCCAGGTCCCAGAACAGGCCGGTCATGACGCGCAGGCCTTCGCGCAGGATCGGCGCCAGGCCATGCTCGTCGGGGGCATGCTGGCTGCAGCCGGCATAGGAATGCGGCACCCAGATCGTCGGCATGCCGAGCAGTTGCGCGAACAGGTCATTCGGCAGCGAGCCGCCCAGGTTGGGCAGCACGGCCGGCGCCTGGCCCGCGGTGCGGGCGACCGAGGCGATCGCCCATTGCGCCGCCGGGTGGTCCGGGTCGAGCCGGGTCGCGTTGAAATAACCCTTTTCGGCCGGCGTTACCACGATCTGGGGGAAGCCCGCCGCGGCCAGATGCTGGCGGATCGCCGGCAGGAATGTGTCCGGATCGCGGTCGACCGTGAAGCGGATCTGGCAATGCGCCCGGGCGCTGGGCGGGATGGCATTGACTGGCGCGTCGGGATTGCCGGCCTTCAGTGCCAGCACTTCGAACGTGTTCCAGGCGAAGACTTTTTCGGCTGGCGTCAGGTTGGGCTCGCCCCAGCCGGGATCGATCGCGGGCGCGTCGGGCCCGCCGTCGACCGACAGGCCGCCGAGGCACGCCCGCACCGAATTCGGGATCGCGGCCGGCTTCAGCTCCGGCACCTGGATCGCGCCGGTCGGCCCGACCAGCGTCGCAATCGCATGCATCAGGATGATCGCCGGATTGGCCAGCAGCCCGCCCCAATTGCCGGAATGATGGCCGCCGATGCGCAGGTCGATCGAGAGATCGAAGTTCAGCGCGCCGCGCGCGCCCATGAACACGGTCGGGCGGTGGGTTTCCAGCCGGGGCCCGTCCGACGCGATCAGCAGATCGGCCGACAGCAGGTCGCGGTGGCTCTCGCAGAATTCGCGCAGGCCCGTCGAGCCGACCTCCTCCGCCATCTCCAGCAGGAAGCGCAGATTGAATCCCAGCCGGCCGCGGGCATCGCGCACGGTCTGCAGCGCCGCGAGATTGACCGAGTGCTGGCCCTTGTTGTCGGCGACGCCGCGACCGTAGATCCGATCGCCGACCCGGTCCAATTTCCAGGGATCGCGCCCCTCGGCCCATTGGCCGTCCATGCCGCGCACCGTGTCGCCATGGCCATAGACCAGCACGGTCGGCAGCGACGGATCCTCGTCGATCACGCCGACGCCGATCGGCGGGCCGCCGGGCGTCGGATTGTCGTAGATGTGGAACTCGCCGCCCAGCGTCTCGAAGCTCGGCCGGATCTCGCGGATCAGATAATCGGTTAGATGGGGTTGGCCGCGCGGGTCCTGGCTTTCGGTCGGAATCGCCACCCGCCGGGCCAGGGCCGCCAGGAAGGAGCCGTCGTCGAACCGACCGGCCGCCTGTTCGATCGCATCATCCCGTGTCGCCATGAAATCCCTCCAGTCCGAAACGACGGCAGGGTGTCATGCTCCGGCGGATGCGTCAAAACCGGCGCATAAAAAAACGGAGCGGGCTCTCGAACCCGCTCCGCTCCATGAAGGGCCTCAGCGCCGATGAGATCGGCTACCGCCGATCGGAGGCTACTGAAGCTTGCCCAGCTCCTGTTGATTGAGCTGCTCGGCATCGTGGTCGGTACTCTTGCTGCCCGACGCCTTGGTCGTGTCCATGCGCTTGGCATGATGCATCTTATGCGACATCTTCATCGGCTTCTGGTTGGCGTCGTTGCTCGTGCTGTCGCTCGGCTGCGACGCCGGCGCCACGGCCGACGTGCTGTCCTTGGACGACATCGGCGCCGTATCCTGCGGTGCATTGATCGAGGAATTGTTCGGCGCGGTTACGTCGGGGCCCGGTGTGGCGGGCGCGCTCGTGGTCGGCGCGGATGTCGCCGGACCATTGCTGGTCGACTGGGCCAAGACGGGGCTGGCAATCGCCATCAGCGCCACCGAACCGACAGTCATCATCAACTTGTTCATGGACTTGAACTCCCATTGCTGGACTGGGCTGCGGCCCATGCCTCTCCTCTAAACAGGCCGTGCTGGGGTTCGGTTCCGGAGAGACTTGATGCATCCTCGCAGGAGAGCAGAATAGACAGGCAATTTTAATTACTTAGTGGAAATCCCTCGATCGGATCTTCAGCTCGCGCTGATCCTCGCCGGGCCGCAAGACCTCGTCTGCGCGGGCATGGGGCACCTCGAGCTTGCTGTCCTGGTCGAGTTGCCCCAGTTCCGTGCTGAGGTCGATCAGATGCTCGGCCACGACATGCATCACGATGCCCTCGCGCTGCAGCCGACCCTGAACCGCGACCAGCGAGCCGCCCATGACAATGCGCCGGTAGGTCTCGAACTGGTCCGGCCAGACGATGATGTTGGCAACGCCCGTCTCGTCCTCGATGGTCAGGAAGATCGTGCCCTTGGCCGTGCCCGGGCGCTGGCGCACCAGCACCAGGCCCGCGACGGTGACGCACCGGCCGTCGCGGGTCCGGCCCAGCGCCTCGGTCGGCACGATGCCGCGCGCCGCCAGGCGCTGGCGCAGGAAGGCGACCGGATGGCGTTTCAGCGACAGGCTGATCGCCGCATAGTCGGCGACCACATGCTCGCCCGGCCGCATCGCCGGCAGAACGACCGGCGCCTCGATCGCCAGCGGCCCGTCGAGCGCCGCGAACAGCGGCAGCCGATCGGTCTCGATGCCCTTGATCGCCCAGAGTGCCGCGCGCCGGTCCAGCCCCATCGAGCGGAAACCGTCAGCCCGGGCCAGGCATTCGAGCGCGCCTTTGCCGAGGCCCGCGCGGCGGGCCAGTTGCTCCGGTGTCTCGAAGCGTCCGTTGGCCCGGGCCGCCATCAGCTTCTCCGCCTCCGCCTCGGCCATGCCCTTGATCAGGCGGAAGCCCAGGCGCAGCGGCTTGCAGCCGCCGCCGGATTCGAGCGTGCAGTGAAAGTCGCTGTGATTGACGTCGATCTCCCGCACCTCGACCCGATGGTCGCGCGCGTCCCGCACGATCTGGGCCGGCGCATAGAAACCCATCGGCTGACTGTTCAGCAGCGCGCAGGCGAACACGTCCGGATGGCGCCATTTGATCCAGGACGAGGCATAGACCAGCAGGGCGAAGCTGGCGGCATGGCTTTCGGGAAAGCCGTAATTGCCGAAGCCCTCGATCTGCTTGAAGCAGCGCTGGGCGAAATCCCGCTCATAGCCGCGCTCGACCATGCCTTCGACCATGCGCGCCTCGAAATTGCCGATCGTGCCGGTGTGTTTGAAGGTCGCCATGGCGCGCCGGAGCGCATCGGCCTCGCCCCCGCTGAAGCCTGCCGCGACCATGGCGATGCGCATGGCCTGTTCCTGGAACAGCGGCACGCCCAGGGTCTTTTCCAGCACGCCCCGCAGCGCCTCGCTGGGATAGGTCACCTTTTCCTTGCCGTCGCGCCGGCGCAGATAGGGATGCACCATGTCGCCCTGGATCGGGCCGGGCCGCACGATCGCGACCTCGATCACCAGATCGTAGAACACCCGCGGCTTCAGGCGCGGCAGCATGCTCATCTGCGCGCGGCTTTCGATCTGGAACACGCCGATCGTATCGGCTGCACAGATCATGTCATAGACGCCGGATACCCCCTGCGGCAGCGACGCCATGGTGTGGCGGGTGCCGTGATGCCGTTCGATCAGATCGAACGCCTTGCGCACGCAGGTCAGCATGCCGAGCGCCAGCACGTCGATCTTCAGGATCTGCAGGGCGTCCAGATCATCCTTGTCCCATTCGATCACCGTGCGATCGACCATCGCCGCATTCGAGATCGGCACCAGATCGCCCAGCGGACCCCGGGTGATGACGAAGCCGCCGACATGCTGGGACAGGTGGCGCGGAAAGCCGGTCAGCTCGTTCGCCAGCATCAGGGTCATGGCCAGACGCGGGTCGGCCGGGTCGAGCCCCAGCTCGCGCACCCGATGGTCCGGCAGCCCCGCCTCGCTCCAGCCCCAGATCGTGCCGTTCAAGGCCGCGACCGCGTCGGACGACAGGCCCATGACCTTGCCCACGTCGCGCAAGGCCGCCCGCATGCGATAGCAGATCACCGTCGCGGCGAGCCCGGCGCGCTCGCGCGTGTAATGGCGATAGATATGCTGGATGACCTCCTCGCGCCGCTCATGCTCGAAATCGACGTCGATGTCGGGCGGCTCGTTGCGGTCGCGCGACAGGAAGCGCTCGAACAGCGTGTTGCCCTCGGCCGGATTGATCTCGGTGATGCCCAGGCAATAGCACAGCGCCGAATTGGCGGCCGAGCCGCGGCCCTGGCACAGGATCGACTGGCTGCGCGCGAAGCGGACGATGTCGTGGACGGTCAGGAAATAGGGTTCATATTTCAGCTCGGCCACCAGCGCCAGCTCGTGATCGACCTGTTTACGCACCAGGTCGGGCGCACCCGCCGGATAGCGCTCGCGCACGCCCAGGGCGACGCGGAACACCAGCTCCTCGGCGACCGTGCGCCCCTCCAGGCCGTCCTCGTCCGGATATTCGTATTTGAGCTGGCCCATCTCGAAATGGCAGCGCCCGGCGATCTCGATCGTGCGCGCCAGCGCGTCCGGATAGGCCCGGAACAGCCGCGCCATCTCGTCGGCCGGCTTCAGGTGGCGTTCGGCATGGGCCTCGAGCCGGCGGCCGGCCTGGTCGATCGTGCATTTGAGGCGCACGCAGGCGATCACGTCCTGCAGCACGCGGCGTTCGGGCGCGTGATAGAGCACGTCGTTGGTCGCGACCAAGGGCGTGCCGGCGCGCCGGGCGACCGCGGCGAGCCAGGCCAGCCGTTCGGTATCGTCGCCACGATAGCGATGCTGCCCGGCCAGATAGCAATGTCCAGCAAAGACTTGTCCGTCTTTTCTCAGCCATTTTACGAACTCCGGATCGGCCTCGTCCGGCGGCAGCACGATCAGGATCTGGCCTTCGGCATGGGCCGGCAGGTCGGCGGCATCGAGCCAGCACTCGCCCTTGGGCGCGCGCCGCTTGCCGAGCGTCAGCAGGCGCGACAGGCGGTGATAGGCCGCCTTGTCGGTCGGCAGGCAGACGACGCTCGGCCGGTCGCGGAAATCCAGCCGGCAGCCGACGATCAGGCGCATGCCCGCCTTCCGCGCCTCGACCCAGGCCCGGACCACGCCACCCAGGGTATTGCGGTCGGTGATCGCGATCGCGCGATGGCCGAGCAGCGCCGCCTGCCCGGCCAGCTCGGCCGGATGCGAGCCGCCTTCCAGATAGCTGAAGTTCGACGTGACCGTCAGTTCGGCATAGTCGGTCATGCGAAGAAGCCGTGCAGGAACCAGGCGGGCGGGGTTTCCGGACGGTAAAGGCCGCGGCGATACAGCCAGAAGCGCCGGCCGGCCTCGTCCTCGACCCGGTAATAGTCGCGGATGCCGTCGGTGCCGGCTGCGGGCTCGCGCCACCATTCCAGCGCGATCCGCTCCGGTCCCTCGGCCCGGCGCACCCGGTGCGGCACCCGGCGCCAGCGGAACATCAGCGGCGGATCGTCCGGCACCGGTGCCATCACCTCGATCGGGTCCGGGTAGGCCAGCAGCCGGATCGGCCGCGGCCGTCCCGCCGGCCAATCCTGCAGGCGCTTGGCATCGTGCCGAGTGTCGAGCATCGACACCGCGCGCGCCGCCCGTTCCGGCAGATGGCTGTTCTCCGGCACCAGGCGCAGCACGTTGCCGGCGCCCAGCCGGTTGGCCAGGCGATCGACCAGCGGCGCCACCGTGCCGTCGGCTTTCTGGGCGTCGAGGCCCAATTGCCGGGCGGCCAGCGGCTCGACCGCGAGCGCGCGCAGTTGCAGCAACTCGATGCCGAAGCCGGGCGCGATCTGGCCTATCTTCTCGGTCATGAGCCGGCCCAGATGCGCCGGCTCATGGCTGGGCTGGCTGGTGCCGATCGCGATGCGCTCGACCCGGGCATCGACCCGGAAGCAGGCCAGTTCGAGCCGGCGCGCACCCAGCCCCTCTTCTTCCAGCTGCCGGCACAGCAGCGCCATCAACTGGGTCAGTCCATGTTCGATCGCGTCCGGCGTCGAGATCGGCTCGGCCAGGATCCGGCGCACCAGGCGTGGCACGATCGGCTGGCGCGGCGAGATCGGTTCGTCCAGCAGCCCCAGCGCCTGGTCGAGCCGGCGGGCGACCAGCTCGCCGAACCGGGGCGCCAGCGGCGCCCGCGCCATGCCGTAGAGGTCGCCGATCCGCTTCAGGCCGAGCCGCTTCAGATCCTGGACGATCGCCGCCGGCAGGCGCAGGCCCGCGACCGGCAGCGGCGCCAGCGCCGCACGGGCCTCGCCGCCGGCCAGGACGCAAACCGGCCCGCCGCCATAGCGCGCCAGGGCCCAGGCCGCCCCCGCCGTGTCGGCGACGGCGGCACGGGCGGTGAAGCCCAATCGTGCCGCACGGTCGACCAGATCCCGGACCAGCGCCGCTTCGCTTTCCGCCAGCGGCACGCAGCCGGTGATGTCGAGCCAGATACCGTCCGCGCCGTCGACCGAAGTCCAGGGGCTGAACCGGCCGCACCAATCGGCGAACTCGGCCAGGGCCTTGGCATCGCCGGCCGGATCGGCATCGACCAGCCGCAGTTCGGGCAGCCGCGCGCGCGCATCGGCCAGGCTCATGCCCGGCGCCAAGCCCACCAGCGCCGCGGCCGGATCGACCGCGGCCAACACGCGCCGGCCAGCGATATCGGCGACCGTGACGAGCGGTGGCGTCTCGCTAGCCGGCGTGTCGGATCGCCGGCGCCGATGGACCCGATCGGTCGCCCAGGTCCGCAGCCACAGCGACAGCACGCGTCGCATCATCCTCCTCCACCCACCAAGAGCCATATCCCTGTTCGCCAATCGGGGCCGCCCCGCGGCAGCGCTCCAGACTGACCTGCCAGCGCCCGCGCATCAGGCCGAAATCGCGCGGCATGTCCGGACCCGGCGCGGCGCTGGGCGCCGAGGCGACGCGCCAGCGCGTGACCGCCGCGGTCGCCTTGCCGCCGTCGGCCGGACGCAGCACCAGGCCCAGCCCGCCGACGCTTTCGGCCGCGAGCTGCAGCCGCCGGCTCGCGGTCAGGTCCAGCTTCTGCGGCTCGCCCAGCACGGCGGCGAGGCCGGGGGTCTTCAGCCCCTCCTCCATGGCCCAGAGCAGATCCGCGTCGCGCCGCGTCCGCGCCAGGATCAGCCGATCCGGCGCCAGTCCCAGCCGCTGCAGCCCCGGCCCATACAGCTCCGGATCGGCCAGGCACCACAGCACCGGGCCCTGCGCCGCCAAGCCCAGCAGCAACCGGATGACGAAGCCGCTCGCCGCCGCCCGGTCGGCGCCCTCGCCCACGATCTCGTGCAGCGCGCCGCGCGCCAGACCGCCGTCGGGCAGGACGCGGTCGATCGCGTCGAACCCGGTCGGCACCACGCCGGCGGCGGCCCGCCCCGGCCCTTCGAGCCGGCGCAGGGTCGCCCGCAGCGCCGCCAGCGCCGCGTCCTTCTTGCCGCCACCGAGCCGTACCAGGGTCGCCACGTGTCAGCCTCGCTCATGTTCACTCTTTGTTCTAGCACGATGGCGCCCCGGGTCAAGCCCGGCTGCGATGAATGGGATGGCGAATGGGATCGCCCCGTTCAACTGGCACCAAAGAAGTTCCGGGCGTCATGAGCAGAAGACGCGGCCCTCGTTCCAAGAACAGGCCGTTTCATTCGCGCTTTCCATTTGGCTTCGCGCAGTACATTGAGGTTGCTGATGAAGATGCTGTTCGCCGTCCTGGATCGTCTGTCGCCGGCGCTCAGCTATTTTCTGCGCAGCCTGTCCGGCGGCAGCTTCTCGTTGCTTCTGGCCCGCACGGCCCGGCTGCGCCGCGTCGCCAGCGGCATGCTCGCCGCCAGCCCGCGCCCGGCCATGCCGGTGCGCCTGCAGATCGAGACGACCGACGTCGGCAACTTCAAATGCATCATGTGCTCGCGCGAAGTCATCGAGGGCATGAATACCAAGACCATGCCGCTCGACGAATTCACCAAGCTAAGCAGACTCCGACTGGTTGACCAACATTTGTCTCTCTGATTCGCTGTTGGCAGTGATTGGGGGGTGAAGACGTGACGGGACGGTCGCCACTTTCTGCTACTGAGGCGGAACAGAAAGCTCTGAATGCGCTTGCGGGCTCGCGTGATCGCGGCGAGGCGGATCGCGCTCGCGCGGTGCTGCTGACACTGGCCGGTTGGACAAGCCCGCGGATTGCCGAAGCGTTTGGCGTGCGCGAGGACACGGTTCGCCTTTGGCGCAGCGATTTTATGAGCAGCGGCGTCGAGGCACTGAAGACCCGGGTGGCTCCCGGCCCCGCTCCGGTGAAGAGTGAGACGGCGTTGCGCGTGGCCGTGCCGCTGCTGGAGGAACCGGTGGCGGACCGGCACGGTGATCCGCATCCTGTGCGCCCTGCAGCGCGCCAACATGCGCGACTTCCGCCAGATGTATGCGCTCTACAGCAGCCTCGACGGCGTCGATTCCTTCAGCGCGGTGCCGGTGTTCGATTTCGATTCCGAAGGCAATACTTTCGCCTCGCTGATCCCGAGCCATGACGAGGTCGTGGCGTTGCATGCCGAACTCGACGTCGCCATCGCCGAAGCCGGTTCCGAGCCCGAGCGCGCCTTTTATCGCGATTGGCGCGCCGTCTCCAACGAATGGCTGAAGTCGGGCGAGAACAACCGGCTCGATCCGACGACCAACACCAAGCCCTGCACCGTGCCCTGGTTCAGCACCTATATCGATGCCAAGGGCCGCGTCTATCCCTGCTGCTATCTGACCGCCACGCCGCGTTGTGATGGGCAACGTCTACGAGGCCGATTTCGAGACGATCTGGCACGGCGAGGCCTATCAGGATTTCCGCCATCAGCTGGTCACAGAGCGGCCCCAGCTCAACGGCTGCAACACCTGCCCGCGCAACGACACGGTCGGCCTCAAGACCCTGTCGCGCATCAAGCCGCTGCTGGGCTCCGCCGCCTAACGCGCGAAGTTCGGGATCTTCTGCCGGACGATCCCAATCACCGTTTCCGCCCGGATGCGCGTGCCGCTGACGGCGGCGCGCTTGACCGCGTCCATGGCGATCACCTTCAGGCGGACCGCATGCAGCACCGCCAGCATGGTGACGGGGTCGCTGTCGCACACCTTGCGATAGACATGGCCGATCGCGGGACCGACCAACCCGGTCGCCTCCAGCATCAGCAGCGGAGTGAACGGGCCGAACTCGGCCTGGGGATCGGCGGTCGCGACGACCTTGACCAGGGCGATGCAGGCCTCGGCCGCCGCCGGGTCGCCCTGGACCAGCTTGAACACGGCATTGGCCGGCGTGTCGTCGACGTCGATCCGGTCCGGCCGCGGCGGAGTCTTTTCGCCCATCCAGTCCGGGCGCTTCTCGCTTTTCTTACGCGGCGGCTTGCTCATCGGCGATCCTGGAGCGATATCCGATCACCCGTGATCGGATATCGCTCAGACGTTATTGGTCGCGGCGCGCTGGCCTGTCCGGCGCCGAGCGCTCATAATAGCGGCACTTGCGATCTGGTCACGGATTACGGAGGCGAACCATGTATTCGACCGACGACGAAACCAGCGCCCGCCTGCAGGCGCAGTATGAGCGGACCACCGATCTGGTCCGCGGCATGGCCGAACCCTTCCAGGACCTGTGGGCCTTCGCCGACAATCGCGCGGCGGTGAAGGTGCTGGACGGCACGGTCTATGGTGTCTCGGAGATCGTCGAGGCGATGCGCGATGCGGCCGAGCAACTGTGGCTGACCTTTTCGCTGCTCGACATGGACGAGGGCGACATCGCTTCGTTCGAACTGCTGGCCGCCCCGGGCGGCACGCTGGTGCTGCGCAGCCGGGCGCTCGGCACCATCACGCTGCGCTACGATCTGATCGTGGCGGTGCTGGTCGACGAAGAGGTGCCGGACGAAGACGACGGCGAGGAAGAAGTGCCCGATGCGGAAGCGGCCGCCTGAACCAAAGCCCAGGCGGCCCGCCGCTCAGCCCTTGACCAGCGGGCAGCCGCCGTCCTTGAGCGGGCGATAGACCTCATCGCCCGGCAGGGTCTTCAGCACCTTGAACAGATCCCATTCGCCCTTGGATTCGGCCGGCGTCTTGGCCTGCACCAGGTACATGTCATGAACCATCCGCCCATCCACGCGGATCGTGCCGCCGTGCGAGAAGAAATCGTCGACCTTGTTGGCATGCATCCAGGCCAGGACCTTCTGCGGATCCTTGGATCCGACCGCCTTGACCGCCTTCAGGTAATGCAGGATCGAGGAATAGACGCCGGCCTGATAGCTCGACGGCATCAGCCCGTCCTTGGCCAGGAAGCGCTTGCTGAAGGCGCGGGTCTCGTCGTTCATATCCCAGTAGAAGCCGACGGTGAAGATCAGTCCCTGCGCCGTCTCCAAGCCCAGCGCATGGATATCGTCGATATTGACCAGCATGCCGGCCAGCTTCTGGCCGCCGGTGGTGATGCCGAACTCATGGGCCTGCTTGACCGAGGTCTTGGTATCGCCGCCGGCATTGGCGAGGCCGATGACCTTGGCCTTGGACGCCTGGGCCTGCAGCAGGAAGGACGAGAAATCGGCGGTGCCGAGCGGCGCGTTGATCGAGCCCAGCACCTTGCCGCCCTGGCGCACGACCTCGGCGGTGGTGTCGCGCTCCAACGCATGGCCGAAGGCATAGTCGGCGGTGATGAAGAACCAGCTGTCGCCGCCCTGCTGCACCATGGCGCCGCCGGTGCCGTGGGCCAGCGCGTAGGTGTCGTAGGTCCACTGGATGCTGTTGGGCGAACAGGCCGGCCCGGTCAGGTCCGACGAGCCGCCGGCGGAGATCAGGAAGATCTTGTTCTTGTCGCGGGTGATCTGCTGCACCGCCAGAGCAACGGCCGAATTCGGCACGTCGGAGATGACGTCGACCCCGTCGGTGTCGTACCAGGCGCGTGCGATATTGGCACCGACGTCGGGCTTGTTCTGATGGTCGGCGCCGACGACCTCGATCTTCTGGCCCAGCACCGAGCCGCCGACATCCTCGACCGCCATTTCGGCCGCGATGACCGAGCCTTTGCCGCCGGAATCCGAGTAGAGGCTCGACATATCGGTCAGCACGCCGATCTTGACCGGCCCCTCGGCCGCCTGGGCGAGCGCCGTCGTCGCCAGCAACGCCGCGGCGACCGCCGCGGACAGCCCGAATTTTCTCGTCATGTTCCCTCCCCGTCTCTTTTTTTGGTTTAGAGATCCGGGGAGATCAAATCACATGACGGCACCCAACTGCCAGGGCTGAAACTCGTCGTCGCCGAAACCCAGCGCCTCGCTCTTGGTCGGCGTGCCCGACGCCGCCTGCAGCACATGTTCGAAAATCCGCTCGCCCATCTCGGCGACCGAGACCTCGCCATCGGCGATCGGGCCGCAATTGATGTCCATGTCGTCGGTCATGCGCCGGTAAAGCGCGGAGTTGGTCGCGAGCTTCAGGCTGGGCGTCGGCTTGCAGCCGAACACCGAGCCGCGCCCGGTGGTGAAGCAGATCATGGTGGCGCCGCCCGCCACCTGGCCCGTGGCCGAGACCGGGTCGTAGCCCGGCGTGTCCATGAACACGAAGCCCTTGGCCGTGATCGGATCGGCATAGCGATAGACATCGGTCAGGTTGGTCGAGCCGCCCTTGGCGACCGCCCCCAGCGATTTTTCCAGAATGGTGGTCAGGCCGCCGGCCTTGTTGCCGGGCGACGGGTTGTTGTCCATCGAGCCCTTGTTGCCGGCGGTATAGTCTTCCCACCATTTGATCCGCTCGATCAGCTTTTCGCCGACGTCGCGGCTCTGGGCGCGCCGGGTCAGCAGATGCTCGGCGCCATAGATCTCGGGCGTTTCCGACAGGACCGCCGTGCCGCCATGACGCACCAGCAGATCGACCGCGGCGCCCAGCGCCGGGTTGGCGGTGATGCCGGAATAGCCGTCGGAGCCGCCGCATTGCAGCGCCAGGGTCAGATGACTGGCCGACACGGGGATACGCTTCGCCCTCGCGGCCTCCGGCAGCATCGCCTTCAGCCGCGCGAGGCCGCCCTCGATCGTCTTGGCCGAGCCGCCGCTTTCCTGGATCGTCATGGTCTCCAGCAGCGCGCCGGTCTTCAACCCGCCCGACTGCACCATGCCGGCGATCTGGTTCGCCTCGCAGCCGAGGCCCAGCAGCAGCACGCCGGCGAAATTCGGGTGGCGCGCGTAGCCGACCAGCGTCCGGCGCAGCAGGTCGACCGGCTCGCCCTGGGCCGCCATGCCGCAGCCGGTGCCGTGGGTGATGGCGACGGCGCCGTCGATGCCGGGCCAGTTCTCGCGGATCTCGCGATCGAGCAGCGCCACGATGCGGCGCGCAACCGTGGCCGAGCAATTGACGCTGGTGACCACGCCCAGATAGTTGCGGGTCGCGACCCGGCCGTCGGGCCGGACGATGCCCTGGAACGTCGCTTGGGCTGCCACGGGCACGAAATCGGTCGGCTGGGCATCGACGCCGAAGGCATAGTCCCGGTCGAACGCGCCGATCGCGCAATTATGGGTGTGGACATGCTCGCCGGCCGCGACGGCTTGCGTCGCGAAGCCGATGATCTGGCCGTATTTGCGGATCGGCTCGCCGACCGCGACGGCGCGGGTCGCCAGCTTGTGCCCGGCCGGCACGAAACCGGCGGTCTTGACGGCTTCGCCGGGGATATCGGTCCCGGCCATCAGATCCACCCGGGCGACCACGACCGTGTCGTTGGGATTGAGGCGGAGGGTGATGGGGGGCATGCGTATCCTCCTACATATAATTGGCCTGACCAATTTAACCCCTGTTGAGGGAGGCGGGCCAGTCCCTTTTCCGAAGGGTGGCATGTCGGCATCGTCGAACTGTCATCGACCGCTCGGCATAACAGCGCACCTGACGCCGCCGCCGGATCGTGGCATGGTCGGGTGTATTCGTCGTACCAATCCTCCTCTTTCCGATAGAGAGTCCGACCGTGCTCAAAGCAATTTTCCCCGCTCTTACCGCCCTCGCCCTGGTCGCGGGCGCCACCGCGTCGGCCCAGGCCGGCACGATCGAGACCATCAAGTCGCGCGGCCAGCTGGTCTGCGGCGTCAATACCGGCAACCCCGGCTTCGCCCAGCCCGACAGCAAGGGCGTCTATACCGGCTTCGAGGTCGATCAGTGCCGCGCGGTCGCGGCCGCGATCACCGGCAAGGCCGACAATGTCAAATACGTGCCGCTGACCTCGCAGAACCGCTTCACCGCGCTGCAGTCGGGCGAAGTCGACATGCTGGCGCGCAGCGCCACCTGGTCGCTGACCCGCGAGACTACGCTCGGCCTCGCTTTCCCGGTCGTCACCTTCTATGACGGCCAAGCCTTCATGGTGAGCAAGAAGCAGGGCGTCAAAAGCGCCAAGAGCCTGAAGGGCGCCACCGTCTGCGTCGTGACCGGCTCGACCACCGAGCTGAATCTGGCCGACTACAGCCGCGCCAACAACCTCGACATGAAGCCGGTCAGCTTCGACAGCCTGGATACCGTGCGCGATACGTTCCTGGCCGGCCGCTGCGACGCCTATACCACCGACCTCTCGGGCCTGGCCGCGACCCGCGCCGCGATCGCCAATCCGGACGATTTCGTCATCCTGCCGGAAGTCATCTCCAAGGAGCCGATCAGCGTCGCCGTCCGCCAGGACGATGCGGCCTTCCTGCACGCGGTCCGCTGGACCATGTACGCGATGATCGAGGCCGAAGAGTTGGGCATCACCGCCGCGACGGTCGATCAGCACATGAAGGACGAGAATCCGGAAACCAAGCGCCTGCTCGGCGTGACGCCCGGCCTCGGCACCTCGATGGGCCTCAGCGACAGCTGGGCCGCCGACGCGATCCGCCAGGTCGGCAATTACGGCGAAAGCTACGAGCGCAACATCGGCACCAAGACTCCGCTCAAGCTCGAGCGCGGCCTGAACGACCTGTGGACCAAGGGCGGCCTGATCTACGCCCCGCCGTTCCGCTAGGCGCTAAAGCTTCGGCGGCCCGGGCTGCGCCGGGCCGCCGGTTGCTGCGGAATAGGTATTGCGTCCCTAGATTCTCACGTCCCTAGATTCTCAGCGTGGGGCGCTCCCGGCACGAAAGCACCGGGAGCAGTACCGTCACTTCGCGAGCGTGGCCTTTTCAATCACCGCGGCGACTTCCGTCGCATGGACGACGAGGGAGGCATGGCTGCCAGCGACCTCCGTCGTCTGGGCCTTCATCCTGGCTGCGAACATCCTCTGGGCCTCGGGTGCGAGCACCTTATCCTTCGTGGTGATCACATAGAAGGTCGGCTTGTCGCGCCAAGCTGCCGTATCGACAGGAGCCTCGAACGCCGTATGGTTTAGCGGCAGCTGGGAGTTTGCCAAGGCTTCGGCAATCTTCGGAGGCAGGTCGGCCGCGACCGCCGAAGGAAACACCTTCGGATCGATATAGAGGTTGCCCTTTTCGTCGGGATGAATCGCCGCGGTGCCTTCGGTTGCCGGACCGGCTTTGGCCAGGCTCGCCAGAGACTCTCCCACGTCGGGCGCGAATGCGGAGACGTAGACGAGCGCCGAGATCTTAGGATCGTTACCTGCCTGCGTGATGACCACGCCGCCCCAGGAGTGGCCAACGAGAACGGTCTTGCCAACCTGCTTCGCGAGCGCCTGTTTGGTGGCATCGACGTCCGCGGCGAGCGACGTGAGCGGATTTTCGACGAGCGTTACGTTATAGCCTTTTTTCGCGAGGATATCGGCAACGGGTTTCCAGCTCGTCTGATCGACGAAAGCACCATGGACGAGCACGATGTTGTGAGCTGCCCCCTGGGGCAGCTCAGCCGATTGGGCAGGGGTGGCAACTGCTGTTCCGGCCATGAGGACGGTGGCGGCTGAGAGTAGAAGATTTCGCATTAACTGCTCCTGAAGGATGCCAAACGACGCATGCCAGGGAATGGGCAGGCGTTTCGGCAACGTCGCGATTCTTCCAGCCGTCGTTAGAAAAATGGCTTTGGGGGGTCTATCAAATCCCCAAATTCAAGTGTCAGGCAGCTCAACGGTCGAATTCGCTTAAGCCGGAAACTAGAGGATCCTTCCTTGAAACCCCATGACACCAACGACGGAGTTCTTGCTCCAACGTCCGATCCTCAGCCACACGCCGATCTCCTTTCCGACATCCTGAGGTTCGTTCAGCTCAAAGGGGAGCGGGTGCTGACAACCAGATTTCAGTCGGGGTTCAACGTCGAATTCCCGCGGGGATCGGCTTGCATCCATGTGGTCCAGGAGGGCGAACTCGACATCTCTGTCGAGGGCCGAGCGCCGCTGAGGCTGTACGCTGGCGATATCGCCGTCTTGCCGCACCCCGCGAAGTACAGGCTCAGCGACGGCGGCCAATCCGGCGCTGTGGGAGCTCCTCTTGAGATCGAGGCCTCTGGCGCGAATATCTCGGTGCTCGAACACGGACAGGGCGTGATCGCGGCAAGAACGATCAGCGCGACTTTCCAGTTCGAAAACAAAGGCGGGCCTTCG
>Ga0302317_10000895_pt1 | contig 23361 bp, 20 predicted proteins | sample III_Palsa_N3_3_FD_200450 | JGI IMG/M metagenome (GOLD analysis project Ga0302317, IMG submission 200450) | Peat permafrost microbial communities from Stordalen Mire near Abisko, Sweden - III_Palsa_N3_3 | ecosystem: Environmental > Terrestrial > Soil > Palsa > Peat permafrost | place: Sweden...
AGAATCCGCTGTACGCCGATCGGACCTCGTACGTGATCGCACCGGACGGCAAGATCATCTACAGCTACACCGATCTGAAGCCCGATCTGCACGTCGCCAACACGATGGCCGCCGTCAAGCAGTGGAGGGCTTCGCACCCGAACTGATCCTGTCCGCCGCGCTCTGCTTGAGCGCGTGTTTTTCGCACGCGGCGGGCGCGCAGACCACTGCCGCGCCCGCCGCCTCTCCCACGGCGACACAGCCGATCGATCGACTCGACGAGATCGATGTGGTCGGCGAACGTCCCGGGCCCCGGCTCTGGAAGGTCACGCGCGGCGGTCACGTGCTGTGGCTGCTCGGCACGCTCAACCACGTGCCGCGCAAGATGGTCTGGCAGCCCACCGAGGTGGAGTCGGCACTTGATGAGTCGCAGCAGGTGCTGCCGCACGGCACCTCGTTTTCGGCGGATATCGGTCCGTTCGCCGAGATCCGGCTGTACTTCCAGTACCGCGGAGCGCAGAAGAACCCGGGTCATACCCACCTGAAAGACTGGCTGCCGGCGCTGCTGTACGCGCGGTTCGAAACACTCAAGGCGCGCTTCGACCCGAACGATTCGGGCATCGAGGAGCTGCGTCCCTCCTTCGCCGCGCTGCGCATCTATCAGAAGGCCATCGAGGCGGCAGGCTTGACCGAGCATGATGAGATCGAGAAGGCGGTTTTGAAGCTGGCTTCAAAGCGTCACGTGCCCGTGCGGCGCGCGCAGCTGGTCGTGGAAGATCCGGCGGATGCGCTCAAGGAGGTCAGCGCGCTGCCGCCCAGCGTGGAGATCAGTTGCCTGGAGACGACGGTCACGCGCCTGGAGACGGATCTGCCGCTGATGCAGGAACGCGCGCTCGCCTGGGCGGTCGGCGATGTCGATCGGCTGCGCCATCTGCCGTTTCCCGATCAGCGTGAAGCCTGCATCAGCGCGATGTCGAATGCGCCGCGCGTCAAGGCGCTGATCGAGGAGGCCGCGGCGCGCTGGGACAGCGCGGCCGAAGCGGCGCTCACGAACCAGGGCGTGAGTTTCGCGATGCGGCCGATCTATGATCTGCTGGCGCCCTCGGGCACGCTGGCCCGCTTCCGTGCCGAGGGCGCTACCGTCGAAGGGCCCTGATTACCGGTGAACGATCAGCGCCGGCGAAAGCCGCGGCCGCCCCAGTAGGCGCGGCGGTAGCCGTAGCCATAATGGCCGTAGCCCCAATAGCGCGCACCGTAGTAGCCGGGACCGAACCAAACATGCGGGCCATAGTAGTAGGGCGCCACGACGGGTACCGGTGCGGCAATCACCGGCGCGGGAATGCCGACACCGACGTAGACGCCGGCCGCGTGGGCCGCTGGCGTGTAGAGACTGCTCGCCGCGCTGGCGGTGAGGGCAAGGACAAGGCCGGGCAGGTAACGCATGGTGCAATCTCCAGTGCAGGCAACCAAATGAAGAACCTACAGCTAGTCCAACGGCGCAGATGCTGGCGGGTTGACGCGGCCGGGACGTCCGCAGCCGCGGTTATGATAGGCGGCGCAGCAGAGCGGAGAGGTGCATGAGAACCCTGTGGATCATCATCGGCGGTATGGCGCTGTGGGCCGTGCTGGCAGTGTTGGTGCGATGGAAGATCCGTTGAGGCCGGCACACACGACGATTGGCTTCGGTGAGTTCGTCGTACTCGCCGCAGCCTTGCTCGCCACCCAGGCGTTCGCCGTCGATGCGATGCTGCCGGCGTTGCCTACGATCGTGCGCGAGCTCATGGTTGCCAATGCCAACCACGGGCAATGGGTCGTCACTGCCTACGTCGTGGGCGTGGGTCTCGGCCAACTTTTCTGGGGCGTGCTGTCGGACCGGTTCGGTCGGCGGCCGGTGCTGGTGGGTGGGCTCGTTCTATATGTCTTCGCGGCCGCGGCGTGTGCCCTCACGCACAGCTTCACGGCGTTGCTCGGCTGGCGGGTGCTGCACGGCCTCGCGGCAGCCAGCGCCGTCGTCACGCGTTCGGTGATCCGCGACCTGTATTCGGGCCGCACCATGGCGCGCGTGATGTCGCTGACATTCGTCATCTTCCTGATGGTGCCTACGGTCGCGCCCAGCATCGGGCAGCTGATCCTGTTGCTGGCGCCGTGGCGGTTCGTGTTCATCGTGTTCGCAGCCTTCGCGGCGGTCATCGCCACCTGGGCCATGCTGCGCCTTCCGGAGACGCTGCACCCGGAATTCCGGCTCTCACTGACGGTGCGCCACATCGCCCGTGCGGCCGTCACCGTGATCACCGACCGCACCTCGCTCTGCTACACGCTGGCGGTCGCGGTAATGTTCGGTGCGCTGATTGCCTACGTCGGCATGGTGCAGCAGATCTTCGCCGCGGTCTTTCACCGCGCCAGCTGGATGCCGACCATGTTCGCGCTGTGTGCGATCTTCATGGGGCTGGCCTCCCTGCTCAATTCGCGCATCGTCGAGCGCCTCGGGATGCGCCGCATTTCACACGCCGCGCTGCTGGTCTACATCGCAGTCACGCTCGGGCACGTGCTGGTGGCGGCGCTGGGTTGGGAGCAGTTGTGGACCTTCGTTGTGCTGCAATCGGCCACCATGGCGTGCTTCAGCCTGGCCGTATCGAATTTCGGCGCCATGGCACTGGATCCGCTCGGCGCGATTGCCGGCATCGGTGCCTCGCTGCAGGGATTCATCACCACCTTCGGTGGCGCATTGATCGGCGCCGCGATCGGCCGGAATTTCAACGGCACCACGCTGCCGCTGACTATCGGCGCGCTCGGGGCCGGCATCCTGAGCCTGGTCTTCGTGCTGTTGGCCGAGCGCGGACGGCTGTTTCGACCGCATCACCCGACGATATCCGACGGTCACTGATCCGTGGCAGCATCCATCAAGATTCAGTAGCGATGTTTCAGCAACGATCGACTCGAGGAGATTTGCAATGCGTGGAGTGAAAGGCCTGGTAGGGGCGGCAGCCGCAATGGCGATGGCTCTCGGCGGCATGCTGTCGGCACAGGCGGGCGCGCCCATGGTCAAGACGCAGGCGCCGGGCTACTACCGTGTGATGGTGGGAGATTTCGAGGTCACCACGCTGCTGGACGGCACGATGATGATTCCCATCGAGGGATTGCTGAACGACATCTCGCCGGCGCAGCTCGAGCACTCTCTGGCGCGCGACTTCCTCAAGGATCCGGTGGAGCTGTCGGTCAACGCCTTCCTGATCAATACCGGACCCAAGCTGGTACTGGTGGATACCGGCGAGGGCGGCGGCATGGAGGGCACGGGGCATCTGCTGGAGAACCTCAAGGCTGCCGGCTACGAGCCCTCGCAGGTCGATGAGATCTACATCACCCACATGCACGGCGATCACATCAGCGGACTGACAATAAAGGGCGAACGTGCCTTCCCGAGCGCCCTGGTGCGTGCCAGCCGCCAGGATGCAGACTATTGGCTCAGCCCCGAGAAGCTGGCTGCTGCCCCAGCCGATGCCAAGGAGAGCTTCCAGCACGCGCAGGAAGTGTTCGCGCCCTATATCAAGGCCGGGAGATTCAGTCCCTTCGATGGCGATGTCGAACTCGTGCCCGGTGTGCGCGCCGTGGCGACTCACGGCCACACGCCCGGTCACACCTGTTACCTGATCGAGAGCCGCGGCCAGCGCATGCTCTTTGTCGGCGATCTGCTGCATGTGGCCTCGGTGCAGTTCGCCAACCCTGCGATCACGCTCAAGTTCGACACCGACATTGCGGCCGCGCGTACGCAACGGCAGCGGATATTCCGTGAAGCGGCCGCCAACGGCGAGTGGATCGCGGCGGCGCATCTGCCCTTCCCGGGACTGGGCCATATCCGCTCAGAAGGGAAGGCATACGCCTTCGTGCCGGCGAACTACGGGATCCCGCACTGAACCATCGCATATGCCGCTGGACCGGCCACAAGCCGCACGCTACATCCGCAGCCACGTCGCTGCGCAGCTGTATGACGCGTCCGCAGTGCCGCCGCAGGGCACCGCCATCTACACCTTGGCGGATCCGCGGGAGCTACGCCGAGTGCGCTACGTCGGCCAAAGCCGGGCGCCGAAGCGCCGCTTTCTGCAGCATCTCAACACGGCGCGGGTCTGGATGCCGGCCGATACGCCCTGGTGGGTAAAGGATCCCGGGCTGCGGCCGCTGTCGGAGTGGATCCGGCAGCTGTATCTTGAGGAAATGCGGCTGCCCACCATGGTGATCTGCGACTGGGTCGACAGCACGGCCGCGGCAAGGCTCGCTGAGCGAGCCCGCATCTGTGCCTGTCTCGAAGATCAACTGCAGTTGCTGAATGTCGAAGGGGAACGCAGCGGCAGCCAGATACAACTGCTGTAGCGAACTCAGGCGAGGGGATCTGGCTTGATGAATCCCGGAAATCGCCGCTCCGGATCGTGCTTGCGTCGAAGCGCTTCAAGCCGCCGATAGGCAGCCTCCGACAGATAGCGCGCAGGGTGGTGCTCGATGTTTTCGTCGTTCATCTGGGCACCCGCGGAAATGCTGTCGAGCCTGCGCATCGCCTGTACCGCCCAGGTCTCGCAACGCGCATCGTCGGATGGGTCGTAGTAGACGGCGTTGCTCGAAATATAGATGTCCGCCTGCGTGCTGTACGCCATGTCCGGTAGGTGCTGAACCGGTCCCCACACCTGCATGAAGATGTAGGATTTGGGCGTCGGTCGATCGGTCAGCAGCGGCCGCATCAGGGGTAGCAAGGCTTCAGTGCTGGCGTTGGTCCAGATATTATCGACCGCAAAACGGGCGCCGGTGGGATTGATATCGGTGGGAGGCTCGACGTCGAACGGTACCACGATATCCCGTACCCATTTCTGCTGGGCGCGCGCCACCGCGGGGCAGCGCTGCAGCAGGGCCATGGCGCCGTTGACCTCCTCGTCCGAATCGGCCAGGCAATGTCCCGACAGCTGCAGCATCGGCACGCCATCCACCTCTTTGCCGATCAGCACGACTTCCAGGCTGCGCGGAAACTCAGCCATCGTCTCGCGCACCCAGCCGATGACCGTCTCGCATTCGGATATGCCAAAGATGAAGCCGGCGGTGCGCATGATCTTCGGCTTGGGATGAAGCTGCAGGTAGTAGCGCACGGCGACGCCGAAATAGCCGGGGCCCGATCCCCGGGCGGCCCAGTAATAGTCGCTGTTGTCAGTTTCGCTGGCGTGAATCAGGTCACCCTTGGACGTGACCACATCCAGGGCCTTAAGGTTGGCGCAACCGAGTCCGAAGACCCGGGAATTCCAGCCGTGGCCGCCGCACATGACAAAGCCGCCGATGCCCACGTTGACCCCGTGGGCCGTCGGAGTAAAAAGCTGGTAGTCCTCGCGGAGCTTTTTGTTGAGCACATTTCCATAGACCGAGGGACTGACGGCGACCACGCCCCCGGCATCATCGACTCTGATCTCACTCATACGCGCCAGATTGATCTGGACGGAGCGATCGAGGGTGTGGGATCCGGACCAGGCGTGACCTCCCGAGCGTGCGGTCACCTGCCAGCCGCGCTCCCGCGCCAGCTTGACCGCCGCCACGACGTCATCCTCACCCGCCGGTAACACGATCGCCTCGGGGTACCGGTTCGGTTTGCGCGCGTTGAACGAGGCCGCCTGCCGCAGCGCCTCGTAATGCGGCTCTCCTTTAAACGTGATCTTGCCCGCGAGCTTCTCAGACAGCGCGGATCCGACCTTTGCCTCGCTGCGATCGGTGGCGAGGGCGTAGGATCCAGCGGCCAGAAGAAATTGACGGCGATCAACCATGCGAATTCCCTTTCTCACTGGGTCTTCAGGAAGGCGAGCACATCATCGACGTCCGCAGGATTCGAGTATCCCGGGAAGGTCATCTTGGTACCTTTGACGAAACCCTGCGGGTTGGCAATGAATGCACGCAGATTCGCCTCCGTCCAGGTGATGCCGCTCGTTCGCAGCGCCTGGGAGTAGTCGAAGCCTGGAGTCATGGCGGCTTTGCGGCCGTAGATGCCTGCCAGGTCGGGGCCGATGCCGGTTCCGAGCACATTGTGGCAAGCGCTGCAGGTCTGGAACAATTGCGCGCCGCGCGCCAGATCGACCGCGATGGCCGGAGTCAGCGTGCTGACAGTGACCATCGAGAGGGCAGCGATCAGATATCTCATAGGCGAAATATGGCAGATCAAGAGATCAATCGTCGATCGATCGCTGCGGCAGCCGGGGCCTGGATCGGCCTGCTGGTCGGTGCCAACGCGATCATTTCCTCGACCACCAGCAACTTCATGAAGCCGCTGGCGGCCAGCTTTGGCGTCGATCGCGGCACCATCTCGGCCGCAATCAGCGTCGCCGCACTGACGGTTGCCTTCGCGGTGCCCATATGCGGCCGGGCGATGGACCGGTTCGGGCTGCGTCGTGTGCTGATCCCGGGCGTCATTGCTTTCGGTCTGCTGATGTTTGCATTCAGCCTGGTGGAGAATGTGTGGGAATTCGCCCTGCTGCAGGTGGCGATGGGCATTGCCGTGTCGATGCACAGTTCAGTGGCCTATGCCAAGGTGGTGACGCAGTGGTTCGATCGGTGGCGGGCACTGGTGCTCGGCATCATCGTGGCGCTCGGCGCTGGGGTCGGTCAGACGAGCATGCCGCTGGTGGCGCAATACCTGATCGGACGCTTTGGCTGGCGCGGGGCGTATATAGGCATTGGTCTGATCATACTGTGTATCGGGCTGCCGCTGATCGTGCTGTTGGTACGGGAAGCGCCCCAGTTTGAGCGCACGGCGGCGCAACGACGCGCCGAGCGCCACAACCAGGGTGCGGGCATTGTCGGGGTCAGCGTGCGGGATGCGATTCGCGGACCCACGTTCTGGCTCATTTTCATTGCCATCATGTTCGGCTCCATGACGCTGCTGGGCACGCTGCAGCATGGGGTGCCGATGATCACCGAGCACGGCTATGACGTGCACGTGGCCACAACCGCTCTATCATTCGCTTTCGGCGGGGTCGTGGTCGGTCAGTTGTTATCCGGCGCCATCGTCAACCATATCAATACACCCAAGGTCATCGTGCCGTTCTTCGCCGCCGCATTGATCGGCCTGCTGATCATCCACAGCGTCCACGTGCAATCGGGCGTGCCACTGCTGTTGACCGGTGCCGCGCTGATGGGGCTCGGGCTCGGCGGCGAGGTGACCCAGAATGCCTACCTGGTGTCGCGTTATTTCGGTCTGAGGGCGTTCGGAGCCATCTACGGCCTGACTTTCGGCGCCAGCAATGCGGGCATTGCCATTGGCACATTCACGATGGGCAAGGTGCACGACATTGCCCATAACTATGATCCCATACGGCTAATCTTCGGCACTTGCCTGGGGATCTCGGTGCTGTGCATTGCGCTGCTGGGTCCCTATGTCTATAACTTCCAGAAGAAGCCGTGAAGGGACGGCACTGTCTCAGCGCTGCAGCACCGCCGGATTCGCGACGCGGACGGGCGTGCCGGCGGCGAAGGCCGCGATCGCCTCGGGCATATCGCCGTAGAACGCCCGCAGTGTCTCGATGGTCACGTAGCCCAAGTGGGGTGTCAGCGTGACGTTGTCGAGCGAGCGCAGCGGGTGATCGACCGGCAGCGGTTCCTGGTCAAAGACATCGAGTCCAGCCCCCGCGATGCGCTCCTCGCGCAGCACCGCCACCAGCGCCGCCTCGTCCACGATCGGGCCGCGGGAAGTGTTCACGAGGTAGGCGCCGGATTTCATCTGCCCCAACTCGTGTGCCCCGACCAATCCACGCGTACGCTCGCTCAGCTGCAGGTGAATCGAGAGCACGTCGGCTTCGCGGAACAGTTCATCCTGCTCCACGCGGCGCACACCGACCGCAGCGGCGTTCTCGGCCGTGAGATTCTGACTCCAGGCAATCACCGGCATGTCGAAGGCGTTGCCGTAACGCGCCATCCGCTGCCCAATGCGCCCCAGACCCAGCAATCCCAGCGTGCGGCCGGCCAGCAGCACACCCACGGTGGATTGCCAGGCACCCGCACGCATATGGGCGTCCTCGCGCGCGATGTGACGCACGGTGGCCAGCATCAGGCCCCAGGCCAGTTCCGGCGCGGCGTTGCCAATTCGAGCGAACGCGGGGCGAGTGGAATCGGAATGAACGATCACGATCCCATGGTCAGTCGCCGCCGCCATGTCCAGATTGGCCAGCTTCATCCCGGCGATGGTCACGAGCTTCAATTTGGGCAGTCGCGCCAACAGGCTGCGCGGCAACGCCATCCGCTCCCGCATGGTACACAGCACATCGAACGGTGCCAGCAGAGTGGCGGCTTCGTCCTCGCCGAGGTGACGATCGAACACGGTGATCTCGGCTCCCGCCGGCAGGTGCGACCAATCGGCGCACTGCAGGGCGACATGGGCGTAATCATCGAGAATGGCAACCTTAAGCATGCCGAGGATCCTTACGCGATACGCGTCATAGCCGCCAGAGAATAGCGGCTTTGCGTTGTGGGCGGTAAAGCCAGACACTGCGACATCGTGGCAGCGAATCTCTCAATGGCGATCATCGGGGCCGGCATCGGCGGTCTGGCGTGCGCCGCGGCTTTGGAGCGGGTCGGGATTGAAGTGACCGTCTATGAGCAGGCGCGGCAGTTCCGCCGGTTGGGCGCGGGCATTCAGATCGGCTGCAATGCCATGCAGGTGCTGCGGCGGCTGGGATTAGAACCGCGATTACGGGCCGAAGCCTTTTATCCACGCTCGTGGAACAACAGGGTCTGGGATTCGGGCGAAGAGAAGTTCGATATGGTCTTCGGCGCCTCTGCCGAGGCAAAATTTGGCGCACCGTATCTGCTGGCGCACCGCGGTGACCTGCATGCGGCGCTGGCCGACATTGTTCCGGCCGAGCGCATCCGGCTTGACCACCGACTGGTGGGACTGGATGACACCGCCGAGGGGATCCGGTTGGCCTTCGCCGATGGCTCCAGGCGCACGGTAGACGCCGTCATCGGTGCGGACGGCGTGCACTCCACGGTCAAGGATCTGCTGTTCGGCGAATCTGCGCCCAACCTCACCGGCCGCGTGGCTTACCGGACCACCTTTGCAGCCACTCTGCTCAACGGGCATGCGCTCGATGAATGTACCAAGTGGTGGGGCGAGGATCGCCACATCGTCATCTACTACGTCAAGCCGGATCGCAGTGAGGTCTACTTCGTCACCAGCCAGCCCGAGAGCGGATTTCGAGTCGAGTCCTGGTCGACAAAGGGCGACGTGACGGCGCTGCGCGCCGCTTATGAAGGCTTTCATCCGCAGGTCCAGGCGGTTCTGAAGGCCTGTCCCGAGGTACACAAATGGGCCCTGGTGGATCGCGATCCGCTGCAACGCTGGACCGATGGGTGCGTGAGCTTGCTGGGAGACGCCTGTCATCCCATGATGCCGTACATGGCCCAGGGCGCTGCCATGGCGATGGAGGATGCGGCGGTGTTATCGCGTTGTCTGGCCAATGTCGATCGTGAGGGGATCGCCGAGGCATTTCGGCGCTTCGAGGCCACGCGCATGGAAAGAACCTCGCGCGTCCAGCTGACCTCGCGCCGCAATACCTGGCTCAAGGACAAAACCGACGCGGATTGGGTTTACGGTTACAACGCCTGGACCGTGCCTTTGGCTTCACTATGAAACTGCTGTCCCCTGAAGACCTCGATCAATTGCTGCCGGCGGCGACCCATGCCTTTCCCAGCCCGGTGCCGACGCAAAACGTTTCCAGCGATGAATATCTGCCTCGCCCCCAGTCGCTCTCGCAGGCGCAGGTGCAAGCGCGGCTCGCTGAGCTGGCCGATGAGCTGGCGGGGCGGCAGGGGATCAGCCGGCGGCGCTTCTTTCAGAGCGCCAGCGGCATGGCGGCCTCTTTCCTGGTGATGAACGAGGTCTATGGCGCTCTGTTCGCCGTCACACCGGCTGAGGCGGCGACGCCCGAAATGGCGAACGCGCGCGCCGATGCGCTCCAGGATCAATTCATCATGGACTTCCACACGCACCATTTGCACGAGCCGCTGGCGCCGGATGTCTTCCAGCTGTTCCTGGGCACGCGACAGCGGGCGCGAGACGCGGGCTGGAATCCGGACATACCGAACCGGCCGGGCACCCATGCGGACCTGCTCTATGACAACTACATCAAGGAGATCTTTCTCGACAGCGATACCAAGGTGGCACTGATCAGCAGCGCACCGGCCGATAGCCGCGACGAGTACTTTCTCTCCAACGATGCCATGGTCGAGGATCGCCGCCGGACTAATGCGGCTGCCGGCTCCAAACGGCTGTATGCCCACGGCATCATCACGCCTGGGAGGCCCGGTTGGCTGGACGATCTCGATCGGCAGATCGCGACCACCCAGCCGGATGCCTGGAAGGGCTATACCATCGGGGATCCGTTGGTTGCGGTCAGAAAGGGCCACATCAGCGCGTATCCGTGGCGCATGGACGATGAAAAGCTGGTCTATCCGGGGTACGAGAAGATTGCCCGGTCCGGCACTCGTATCGTGTGCGTACACAAGGGACTGTTTCCACCCTCGGCCGAAAAAGCGTTCCCGACGCTGCGCAACTTCGCCGATGTCAGCGATGTGGGCAAGGCCGCCCGGGATTGGCCGCAATTGACGTTCGTCATTTACCACGCCGGCTATCGCCATGCGGGCGGTGGTGATCCGGCAGTCGCGCTGGCCGAGTATCGGCGCACCGGACGCATCGACTGGGTCTCCGATCTTGCTGAAATACCGGCAAAGTACGGTGTCAACAATGTCTATGGCGATATCGGACAGAGCTTTGCCGAACTCATCATCGCGCAGCCGCGGCTGGCCGCAGCCTTCATGGGCACGCTCATCAAGGGGCTCGGCGCCGATCACGTCGTCTGGGGGACCGATGCGCTCTGGACCGGATCGCCGCAGTGGCAGATCGAAGGACTGCGCCGACTCGAGATTCCCGAGGACATGCAGCGGCAATTCGGCTTCTCGCCGCTCGGTCCGGCCGACGGTACGATCAAAAATCGGATCTTTGGCGAGAACACCGCACGGCTCTATCATCATGAGCGCACCGCCGCGGGCCCGCTGCGCGATAAGCTGTCAGACATCAAAATCGCCTACCAGCAGGCCGGAGCCGCACCCACCAACCTGCGCTACGGCTACATCCGACGGCCAGGCTGAGCTCGTCTCAGCGAAGGTCCGGCGCCGCGCGCGCAGGATTCGCGGCCTCGAATGCGGCCGCCAGCGCGAGCAGGCTCTCTTCCGAGTAAGGGGCTCCGAGAAACGATAGCCCGACGGGCATGTTCGCCGACACGCGGCCGGCCGGCACCGTGATCTCGGGAAAGCCGCTGGCCGAGCCGATGTAACTGGCGCGATAGGGATCGGCGCTACCGCAGACATAGCTGGCGTCATCGATGTCAAAGCGCGGGCTGGCCGGACAGCTCATCGTCGAAAACACCAGCGCCTGCAGCCCATGTGTATCCAATAGCGCGCGCAATTGCTGGCGCAGGTCCGGCATCACGATGCTCTGCAGTCGGATGTACGCGGGTGAGTCGGTCAATTCGGTGGCATCGGCCACTCGCAGCGACTGCAGGCGCGCCGGATTCATCGGTGTGGCGGAGTCCACGATCGGATGCGCGGCGCTCAGGCGAATCAGCTGCGCCAGGGACCGCGGTTGTGCTGGAGTTGGCGGCAGCGTGCGCAGGTAGCGCTCGAACTGCGGTTTGAATTCGGCTTCCGAGACGGGCGCCAGGACCGAATCCCAAAGCTGTTCCATCGGTTCAGGCAGCCGCAGCGTTTCAAGGATCGCGCCCTGTGCCGAGAGCACGCGGAGCGCGGCCTGTTCGATCGTGTCCACCTCTGCGTTGCCGCCACGGAAATTGGTGACAACGCCCAGTCGCACACCCTTGAGCGACGCCGCACCAGGTGCCGATATGAATCCGCGCGCGCGTTCGGGTTGCCCGAGCGTGGCCGCGTCGCACGGATCCTGTGCCGCGATGGCATCGAGCACGATGGCAAGATCGGTGACCGTTCGCGTCATGATGCCCGGCGTATCGAAGGAGAGCGCGCTGGGCATGACCCCGCCGCGGCTCAAGAGACCCAGTGTCGGGCGCAGCCCTACGAGCCCGGTCACGCTGGCCGGTGCGCGGATGGAACCCGAGGCATCGGTGCCCAGCGCAAAGGGTGCGAAGTCGGCGGCCACGCCCGCAGCGGAACCACTGCTGGAGCCCGAGGCGTTGCGGCGCGTGTTATAGGGATTGAGCGTCAGGCCGCCGGCCGAGCTGTATCCGAGCCGACCGTAGGACGCTGCAAGTTCGGACATGTTGGTCTTGCCCAGCAGAATCGCGCCCGCGTCGAGCAGGCGTTGGACCACGAAGGCGTTGGAACCCGGCACCGAGTGCCGCAGCGCCGCCGAGCCGCCGCTGGTGGCAATGCCGGCGGTGTCGAAGTTGTCCTTGACGATGAACGGTATGCCATCGAGGGGACCCCGGTGCATGCCCCGCGCCGCGTCCGCGTCGCGTTGTTGCGCCTGCTCGAGCGCCCGGGGGTTCAACGTGATGAGCGCGTTGATGCGCGGCCCTGCTTGGTCGAAGCGTCCGATGCGCTCGAGATAAAACTGCACCAACTGCATGGAGCTGATCTCATGGGCATCCAGCGCCACGCGCAGCTGCGACAGCGTTGCGTTCGCCGGTTCGAAGGCACCGACAGTGCCCGTCAGCGCCAGCCATGTGCTCAGCATCAGAGCGACACCTGGCGATGCGCAGCGTAACAAGTCGGGCCCTGACCGCGCGGTGCGACAGCGGCTCACGCGGCGTTCTCCACATCAAGTGCGCCCAAGCCCACAAAGCGCGTCTCCGGTGCCCACCGCCCGCACACCAGGGCACCTAAGGCCAGCACCACCACGCAGGCGCTCAAGGCCGTGCGCACGCCGTAGGCTGCCACGATGATGGGCAGCAGGAAGGTGCTGATGGCCGAGCCGATGCGGCTGGCGGCGATCGCCATACCGAGTCCCGAGGCGCGCAGGTCGGTCGGAAACAGTTCCGGCAGGTACACATAGACGAGATTGGAGGCGGCCGACAGCACCCCGGCGAACAGTGCGAACAGCGCGATCATCGGCACCGAGGCCATGTTGCTCCAGACACTTAACAGCAGCATGGTGCTGGCCGCGGCCGTGAAGCTTCCGATCAGGAACCTGCGGCGCGGAATGCGATCCACGATCAGCAGCCCCGCCGCTGCGCCGAGCAGCAGCGATGCGTTGTAGATGAGCCCTCCGAGATAGCCGCCCTGCAGATGCAGCGCCGACATCAGCTGCGCCACAAAGGTGCCCACCGCAAAGTAAGGGATCACCTGGCAGGTGAAGAACACGCAGGCCACCAGGGTGCGCACGCGCCAGCGCTTCGAGAGCAGCTGCCGCCAGCGGCCTCGACGCGTAGCCGCCACGGGGCTGACCGACGGCGCCGATACACCCGGCCCGAGATGTTGCCGCACGATCTGCCGGGCGCGCTCGGCATGGCCATGATTGACCAGCCACAGCGGTGATTCGGGCATCAGCAGGCGCAAGGGTGCGATCAGGAGGCAGGGCGCCGCGCTGGTCAGCAGCATCCATCGCCAGGCGTCAGCGCCGTGGCTCGTGAGCGCAAAACCCACCGCGTAGGCGCAGGCATAGCCACCCGCCCAGGCGATGGACAGCGTCGCGAGCATGCGGCCGCGCAATCGGCGCGGCGACAACTCCGTTAACAGCGCTTTGCTGACCACGTAATCGGTGCCGAGCAGAAATCCGATCAATAGCCGCATGATGAGCAATTGCGCGCCCGAGTGGGCCAGGAACTGCAGCAGCGACAGTGCTCCGGCGAGCAACATGTTGCAGGCAAAAATGGGACGCCTGCCAAATTGATCGCAGATCGGGCCGATCAGCAGCGCGCCCGCGAACAATCCCGCCAGCGATGCCCCGCCGATCAGCCCGATCCAGAACGGCGACAGTTGCAGCTGCGGCGCGGCGATGCTGAGCGCGATGCCGATGATGCCGAGACCATAGCCGTCGGCAAACACGCCGGCCGTGCTCGCGACCGCCAGTCGCCAGTGCAGCGCAGACAGCGGCGCGTCATCGAATGGCACCATCGGGGAAGCTTCAGCCAACCAGGCGCTGCCCGTCGGGATCGAACAGCGGGCGGGCCTGCAGTCGCGCCGGATAGCGCGTGCCCAGGATCTCGATGCTCCAGGGTCCGGACTCGTCGGCGATTTCTTTCGGCACATAGCCCATGACCACCGAAACCCCCGAGGCATGCGCGAATCCGCCGGAGGTCGCCCAGCCACGCACCGCGTCGCCGAACCAGATGGGCTCATCCCCGATGGCATCGGCGTTGTCGGTATCGGCCACGAAGCAGCGCAGGCGCAGCCGGCCGCCGCTGGCGCGCTCGGACAGCGCCGCCTGCTTGCCGATGAAATTCGTAGTTTTGTCGTAGGCCACGAAGCGTGTCAGTCCTGCTTCGAGCGGACCGTAGATGGGCCGGTATTCACGCGCCCAGGAACCATAGGCTTTCTCGAGGCGCAGTGAGTTGAGCGCGCGCGTGCCGAAGAGTCGCAGGCCCAGATCGGACCCCTCGCGCATGAGGACTTCGAACAGATGCAGCTGCACCGCCGGATCGCACCAGATCTCGTAGCCCAGATCCCCGGTGTAACTGACGCGCCCCACGAGAGCCGAAGTGAGACCCAGCGGCAGGCGCCTGATGTCCATGAATCGCAGGGACTGCGCCGAGACATCCTGCGAGGTAAGCCGCGCCAGCAATTCACGCGAGCGAGGACCCGCAATCGCAAGCCCTGCCAGCGAAGCGCCCAGAGCGTTGATCTCGAGGGCTTCCTCGTCGGTCCTGTGCTGTTCGAACCAGCGCAGGTGATAGTCCTCGGCCACGCCCGACCCTATCAGCAGGAATCCTTCGGACCCAAGATTCGCCAGCGTAAAGTCCCCGATCAGTTTTCCATCGTGCTTGAGCATGGGCGCCAGCGCCATACGACCCGGTGCGGGCAGTCGTCCAGCCAGCACCCGATCGAGGAAGGCGGGCGCTGCCGGACCGCGGATGGCGTACTTGGCGAAGCCCGTGGTCTCGATCAGCCCCACAGCCGTGCGCACCGCTGCCACTTCAGCGGCGATGGTCGTAAAGTCGGTGGAGCGGTGCCAGCTGAATTGATCGCGAACGCCCTGCGGTGCATACCAGAGGGGTATCTCCAGTCCCGCCACGGCACCGAATTGCGCGCCATGCGCGCGCAGTCGGTCGTAGAGCGGGGTGACTTTAAGCGGGCGGCCGGCCTCGAGTTCCTCATTCGGAAAGCGAATCGAGAATCGGCGCGCATAGTTCTCGCGCACCCTGGCATTCGTATAGGCCTTGCTGGCCCAGTCGCCGAAGCGCGCCACGTCCATGGCCCAGACATCCATGCCCGGGTCCCCGTGCACCATCCAGTTCGAGAGCGCCAGTCCCACCCCGCCGCCCTGGCTGAAGCCCGCCATGACGCCGCAGGCGCACCAGTAATTGGACAGTCCGCGCACCGGGCCGATCAGCGGGTTGCCGTCCGGGGCGAAAGTGAATGGCCCGTTGACGATCTGTTTGATGCCGGCATTCTGGAACGCCGGGAAATGCCGGAAGCCCACTTCGAGCGAGGGCGCGATGCGATCGATATCCGGAGGCAGCAGTTCATGCCCGAAATTCCACGGAGTCTCATGCTCGGACCAGGGCTTGCAGGCCTTCTCATAGGTGCCCATGAGCATGCCGCCGCGCTCCTGGCGCAGGTACAGCTCGCCGTCAAAATCGATGGCGTGCAATACCTCCTTGCCGGTGCGCGCATTGATCTCGGCGACTTCGGACATGTCATCGGTGATCAGGTACATGTGTTCCATGGCGAGTACCGGATGCTCGCGCCCGACCATGTGGCCGACCTCGCGCGCCCAGAGGCCGCCGGCATTGACCACATGCTCGGCCTGGACGTCACCTTTGTTGGTGACCACGCGCCAGCTCCGATCGGGCTGCTGAATGATTTCCTCGACCTTGGTGAAGCGTTCCACCTGCGCGCCGAGCTTGCGCGCGGCGCGCGCGAAGGCATGGGTGGTGCCGGAGGGATCCAGGTGCCCATCGACCGCAGTCTGGAGCGCGCCGACGAAGCAGCGCGGATCGAGCAGCGGCATCAGTTCGTGCGCGCGCTCGGGCGTGATGATCTTCGCATTGATCCCTAAGTAGCGTCCCTTGGCGACCATGCTCTTGAGCCAGTCGAACCGCGCCTGCGTGGCCGCGAGCATCACGCCGCCGGTCAGGTGCAGCCCGGTGGACTGGCCGGAGAGTGCCTCGATCTCCTGGTAGAGATCGATGGTGTACTTCTGCAGTTTTGCGACATTCGGATCGCCGTTGATGGTGTGCATGCCGCCGGCGGCGTGCCAGGTCGAGCCCGAGGTAAGCTCATCGCGCTCGATCAGCACGCAGTCGGTCCAGCCGAGCTTGGCCAGGTGATAGAGCACCGAGCAGCCGATGATGCCGCCGCCGATGACCACTACCCGCGCCGTTGACTGCATGCGCGAGTGGTCCTCAGGGCTCGCCGGTACCGATCTCGGCGCGACGCTGATCGACGTAGGCATTGAGCGCTTCGAGCACCGCCGGATCCATCGGCGGCTGCTCGTATTCGCGCAGCGCCAGTTTCCACACCTCGGTGGCGCGCTGCGTGGCATCCCTGGCCCCGGCCAGCTGCCAGCCCTCGTAGTTCTGCCAATTCGAAAGCAGCGGCCGGTAGAAAGCGTGTTCGTAACGCTCCATGGTGTGAGGCTCGCCGAAAAAATGACCGCCGGTGGGGACACCCTTGATGGCCTCGAATCCGAGCTCGGACTCATTCACCGCGATGGGCTTGAGGAACTCGGCCATCAGCTGCAGCATCTCCACATCGATAATGAGCTTCTCATACGAGGCGGTCAGTCCGCCCTCCTGCCAGCCGGCGGCGTGGTAGATCAGATTGCCATGACCGAGAATCGCGCCCCAGAGCGACATCTGGGTCTCGTAGGCGCCCTGGGCGTCGGCGACATTGGAGGCGCTGGCGTTGGAAGTGCGGTAGGGCAGCCGATAGCGGCGCGCCAGCTGGCCGCTGGCGACATTGGCCTTGGCGTTTTCAGGCGTGCCGAATGCCGGGGCGCCCGAGCGCATGTCGACATTGGAGGTGAAGGCGCCGTACATGACGGGGGTCCCGGGACGCACCAGCTGGGCCAGCACCACGCCGCAGAGCGCCTCGGCATTCTGCTGCGCCAGCGCGGCCGCGAGCGTGACCGGCGCCATGGCGCCCATGAGGGTGAAGGGCGTAATGACCACGGCCTGGCCGTGCTCGGCCATGGCCATCAGGCCCTCGGCCATGGCCTCATCGAACCGCCGTGGGCTATTGACCGAGATGATCGTCAGCACGCCGGGGGACTGCGCCATCTGTGTCAACGTCAGGCCGCGCGCAATGGCCGTCATGCGCACCGCATCCAGCGCACGGCCGGCGCCAATGGCCGAACAGTGAAACACGCGGTCGGACAGGGTGAGATTGGCGCGATAGGTATCCAGATGGCGGCTATTGGCCGGCAGGTCCACCGGCGCGCAGACCTGGTTGCCCAGCAGGTGAATAATGTTGAAGTGTTGCGCCAGGCGAGTGAAGTCGCAGTAGTCCTGGAAATTTCCCGCGCGCCGGCCGCGTTCGCAATCGTGCACGTTGGGAGGACCGGCCACCAGACCGAAGTTGATGTGGTTGCCGCCCATGACGACGCGGCGCTGGGCATTGCGCGGGGTCAGCACAAAGGACTCTGGCGCTGTCTTGAGCGCCTGTTCGATGAGCCCGCGCTCGAGCCGCACCGTGCGCGTGGCGACGTCGACCTGCGCGCCGGCGCGTGCGAACACATCCAGCGCGCGGCTCGACATGAATTCGATGCCCAGCTCTTCGAGAATGCGCAGCGAGATACGATGGATCGACTCGATCTGGTCGGCCGAGAGCAGCTCCATGGGCGGATACGGGTTGCGCAATGGCGTGCAGGGGAGCTGCGACAGGTTGCCGCCGACGCGTCTGCCGCGACCCCCTTGCCGACGACGGGTGTTTTCCACGACTGCGATGATCCGCCTATGGCCCGGGGCGCCGGTGCGCAAACACGACGCGGCGATGTCTGAGTGCGACGCGGCTCGCACGCTTAACGCCGGGCCGCATGTTAAAAGGAGCGCCATGAATACGACGCGGGGGCGGGATGGAGCGCCGCCACAGTGGGGTCTGCGGGCGCTGCCCGCTGCCGATGGTCCGGCCGGCGATGCCCGGCCCACGCCCGCAGCGCTGCCCCGGTTCAGGCGCGCCGTGGCCGGTGCGCGTGTGGCATCCCCGATCCGGGTGGCATTCCTGCTGGTGCCGCAATTTTCGATGATGGCCTTTTCGGCCGCCCTCGAGCCGCTGCGCTCGGCGAATCGCATCAGCGGCCGCGCGCTGTTCGAATGGCGCCTGGTGTCCGCCGATGGCCACCCGGTCACGGCCAGCAATGGCATCCCGATCGCCGCCCACGAATCGCTCGAACAGCTGCGCAACCCCGAAATGCTCGTGGTCTGCGCCGGACTGGAACCTGCGCAATACGGGCGCCGGCACAAGATTCATCACCACCTGCGGCGCGTGGCGCGCCATGGCTCGAAGGTGGGCGCCATCAGCAGCGGCTCCTTCATCCTGGCCGATGCCGGATTGCTCACCGATCGCCGCTGCACGGTCCACTGGGAATACGCCCAGGCGTTGCGCGCGCGCTTTCCGGGCCTCGATGTGAGCACCGATCTGTACGTGGTCGACGGGCCGGTATTCACCTGCTCGGGGGGTACCGCGGCGCTGGACATGATGCTGCATTTCGTCAGCGAGGCCTCGAGCCGCGAGGTCGCGCTGGCGGTCGCCGAGCAGTTCATCCATCCGCAGATCCGTCCCCAGGAGGATCAGCAGCGCATCGAGATGCACGCGCGTTACGGCATCGAGAGCCCGAAGCTGGTGGAGATCATCGCCCGCATGGAGGCCTCGATCGAGCATCCGCTGGAAGTGCGCCAGATTGCCCGGGCGGTCGGAATTTCGGCGCGACAGGTGGAACGGCTGTTCCGAGAGCAGATCGGACACTCGCCCAAGTCGTTCTACCGCAAGCTCCGCCTCGAAGCCGCGCGCACGCTGCTGCGCCAGACCATCCAGTCCATCCTCAACGTCGCCCTGCAGTGCGGCTTCAGTTCGACCTCGCATTTCTGCCACGCCTATAAGCGCGCATTCGGAGTGGCGCCCACCGACGAGCGGCGCACGGCGGTTCGACGCCTCGCCTGACCTTAGGGCATCATGCCCCCATGCCAGCAAGCGCCGCTGCCGGACGCCACGGCCTCAAAGCCACCTGCCTGTCGTTTCCCGAAGTGCTGTCGCAGTCGGTGGCGAACATTTCCCCGACGCTGACCCCCGTCATCATCGTGCCGCTGGTGTTCGCCTCCGCGGGGCAGGGCACCTGGCTGGCCTATCTGTTTGCGACGGTCGGACTGGTACTGGTGGGCACCAACATCAACCAGTTCACGCGCCGTTCCACCTCGCCCGGCGCGCTGTATTCGTTCGTGACGCGCGGGCTGGGCGTGCCGCTGGGGTTTCTCTGCGGCTGGTGCCTGATCCTCGCCTACATGCTGACCGGGATGGCCGTCATGGCGGGTTCGGTCAATTACGCGGGCCTGCTGCTCGACGCCGTGCATTGTCATGTGCCGCCGGTACTGCTGTTCGCGGCCGGCAGCTTCGGAGTCTGGTTGATCGCGTTCAAGGACATTCAACTCTCCACGCGCATCATGCTGGTGCTCGAAGGCCTCTCGATGCTGCTGATCCTGGTGCTCGGCGGCATCGTGCTGTCGCGACACGGCTCCTTCATCGATCGCGCGCAATTCGATCTGGGTGCGATGGACCTGGCCGGTCTGAAGACCGGTCTTATCCTGGCGATCTTCAGCTTCGTCGGCTACGAGAGCGCCAGCACGCTGGGTGAGGAGGCGCGCAATCCGCTGGTGAATATTCCGCGTTCGGTGCTGCTGAGTGCACTGATCAGCGGGCTCTTCTTTATGCTGACCGCCTATGTGGCCGTATACGGCTTCAAGGGATTGCCCATTTCGCTGAGTGCGAGCACGGCGCCCTTCAACGACCTCGCCAACGGTGCGGGCGTTCCTTATTTCGGCGTGCTGATCTCGATGTGCGCGGTCGTGAGCCTATTTGCCTGCACGCTCGCCAGCGTGAACGCGGCTGCGCGCGTGCTGTTCCAGATGGGCCGGCATGGGATCCTGCACCCCCTGATGGGAAGCGCGCACCAGACCAACCTGACCCCGCATCACGCCGTCACGGTTTCCTGCCTGATCGTGCTGCTGCTGCCGGCGCTGCTGCTGTTCAGCGGGCGAGGGCTGCTCGATATCCTGAATGACCTGAGCACCATATCGACCTTCGGCTTCCTGCTGGCGTACGTGCTGATTTCGATTGCAGCGCCGGTCTACCTGCGCCGCATCGGACAGCTGTCGGCCAGGAGTGCGCTGTTTGCGGTGGCTTCAGTGCTCTTCATGCTGCCACCCATCGTTGCGACCGTGTATCCGACGCCGGCTGCGCCGGCGGATAAATTTCCGTGGTACTTCCTGGCGTATCTGGCCGTCGGGGGCCTGTGGTTCCTCGCGCTGCGCGGCCGCGGTTCGGGAAAACTGTTGCAGCAGATCCAGCGCGATCTGGAGATGGGGTGACGCGCATGGAGCGCACGCCCCCGCGCTTCGTGCTGGCACTGGATCAGGGCACGACCAGCAGTCGTTCCATCCTCTTCGACCACAGCGGCTATCCGGTGGCCGTGGCGCAGAAGGAATTCACGCAGTATTTTCCGCAGCCCGGCTGGGTCGAACACGATGCGCGGGAGATCTGGTCGACGCAGCTGGCCACCATGGGCCAGGTGCTGGACGAAGTCGGCGCCACCGCGGCGGATCTGACGGCCATTGGCGTCACCAATCAGCGCGAGACCTGCCTGTTATGGGATCGCACCAGCCATCGTCTGGCAGGACCGCCGCACGGCGGGGGAGTGCGAGCGGCTGCGCGCGCTCGGACATGAACCGGAAGTCGAGCGCCGCACGGGACTTCGGCTGGATCCTTACTTCTCGGCCACCAAGCTTAGCTGGCTGCTCGAACATGTGCCGCGCGCGAGAGAGCGGGCTGAGCACGGCGAGCTGGCTTTCGGCACCATCGACAGTTGGCTGATCTACAACCTCACGGGCCGCCGCGCCCACGTCACCGATGTGACCAACGCCAGCCGTACGCTGCTGCTGGATCTCGACAGCGCCAGCTGGTCCGAGTCCATGTTGGGCCTGTTCGATATTCCGAGGGTCTGCCTGCCGGAGCTGCTGGCCTCGCAGCTGAAGCCGCGCGAGGCGCCGCAGGCGGAAATCGGCGGCCGGCAGGTGCCGATCACCGGAATTCTGGGGGATCAACAGGCCGCCCTGTTCGGCCAGGCCTGCTTCGCGCGTGGCACCGCCAAGAACACCTATGGCACGGGCTGCTTCGTGCTCATGAATACCGGCGGTGCGCCGACCTACTCGAAGCATCGCCTGGTCTCGACGATTGCCTGGGACCGCGGGCGGCGTACTTACGCACTCGAAGGCAGTGTGTTCGTTGCCGGCGCCGTCGTGCAGTGGCTGCGCGACGGGCTCGGTGTGATCGCCTCGGCGCAGGAGGTCGAGGCGCTGGCGGCCAGCGTGTCAGACACGGCCGGGGTTCACTTTGTACCCGCCTTCACCGGATTGGGCGCGCCGTACTGGGACCCGGAGGCGCGCGGCGCCATCGTCGGGCTCACGCGCGGCGCGACCCGCGCACACATTGCGCGTGCTGCGCTCGAGGCGATCGCTTTTCAGAGTTGCGATGTGCTCTCGGCCATGGAGCGCGACGCGGGCGCACCGCTGATCGAACTGCGTGTGGATGGCGGCGCCAGCGCCAATAATCTCTTGATGCAGTTCCAGGCCGACCTGCTCGGCGTGCCGGTCGTGCGGCCGGTAGTCACGGAAACCACCGCACTGGGCGCGGCATACCTGGCGGGACTGGGCGCGGGGTTCTGGAGTTCGGAAGAGGAGGTCGCCGCCAATTGGCGCATCGAACGGCGCTTCACGCCCATGCGCAGCCGCGACTGGGCACAGCAGCGCATCGACGGCTGGGCGCGCGCCGTTCAGCGCACCAGCCGGCAATGACAGCCGCCGCGCTGCATGTCATCGCGGGCAAGCCCGCCGATCTTCCGCAGGGCTATGTCGAGCGGCTGGGGCGGTATCGTCACCAGGTATTCATCGAGCGGCTGGGCTGGGCACTGGAGTCCAGGGATGGCTGCGAACTGGACCGATTCGACCGCGCAGACACCCTCTACGTGACGGTGGAGGATGCGCACTCACAAATCGCCGGCTGTGCGCGACTGCTGCCGACAACGCAGCCCTACCTGCTCGGCGATGTCTTTCCGCAGCTGCTGCAGGGCGTGCCGCCGCCGCGCGATGCCCGCATCTGGGAGTTGTCGCGCTTCGCGTCCATGGACTTCGCTCAGCCGGTGAACACGCCGCTGGCACAGTTTTCAAGTTCATCCACCGCGCTGCTGCTGCGTGGCGCGATGGATTGCGCCGCGCGCGAGGGAGCGCACCGATTGATCACGGTATCGCCGCTCGGGATCGAGCGGCTGGTGCGGCGCCTGGGGGTCCGTGCTTCACAGGCCGCGGCTCCGCTGGCGATCAACGGGCAAATGATGTTCGCCTGCTGGATCGAAGTGGAGGCTGCATGAGCGCCGAATCCCAGCCGTTGCTCGGTTCCATCCGATCGGTTCAGGTGGGCCGAATTGCGCCACTCGGCCCGGATGGCGTCATGAGCGGCTTCGTTAAGGCGCCGGTCCATGGCCGCGTTGAAGTGGGTCTGTTGGGCCTGGCCGGCGACGAGCAGGCGGATCATTCGGTTCACGGCGGCCCCGACAAAGCGGTCTACGCCTGCCCGCTGGGCAATTACGTGGCCTGGAAAGCCGCCTTTCCGCAATATGAAGCACTGCTCGTGCCCGGTGGGCTGGGCGAGAATCTCACCATCGACGGATTCGCTGAAGGCGAGGTCTGCATCGGCGATCAGATGCAAATCGGCACAACCGTGTTACAGGTGACTCAGCCGCGGCAGCCGTGTTTCAAGTTTGCGCTTCGGTTCGATGATGTGGCCATGCCGCGCGCCATGGTCAGGAATGGTATGTCCGGCTGGTACTATCGAGTTCTTCAGCCCGGAGCGCTCAGTGCCGGGGATGAAGTCCGGTTGCTGGAACGTCCCCATCCGGAATGGACGATCGAGCGCACCAATCGACAAATCATTCAGCGCCGGGGCACCGTGGCCGACAAGGCGGAATTCTCACGG
>Ga0302317_10000908_pt1 | contig 23200 bp, 23 predicted proteins | sample III_Palsa_N3_3_FD_200450 | JGI IMG/M metagenome (GOLD analysis project Ga0302317, IMG submission 200450) | Peat permafrost microbial communities from Stordalen Mire near Abisko, Sweden - III_Palsa_N3_3 | ecosystem: Environmental > Terrestrial > Soil > Palsa > Peat permafrost | place: Sweden...
GAGTTCGACTCCGGCCGGGGCCCCGGCGGGTGGTTCAGACCGCGGTCAGTCGCGGTGCTCCTTGAGGTACTGGGCGAGCTGGATCTTCGCGCTCGCCAGGCCGGTGTACGCGGTCACCAGGGGCCACCGCCCCTCCCTCTTCTCCTTGTCGGCTTCCTGGATCAGCCGGTGCGCGTCCACGACCAGCTGGTCGGGGTCGGCGTCGATCTGGCGCAGCGGGCTGATCAGGCGGGCGAATATCCCGGCCATCGGGGACTCCTTCGTGGTCTTGCTCCTGGACTGTCACCAGGAGCTGGAGGCGGCACAGCGGGGCCGCCCGGGGCGGGCGGCCGATGTGTGGCGGTGCTGCGGGGCGGGCGGCGAGTCGGCCGACGCTCCCGCCAGACGGGCGCGGTCAGGCCGCGGCGCGGGCCCGATTGCGGGCGGCGCGGCGCCGCATGGAGCGCCGCTCGTCCTCGCTCAGCCCGCCCCACACGCCGTGGGCCTGGCCGGTCTCCAGCGCCCACCGCAGGCAGGACTCCATCACCGGGCAGCGACGGCAGATCGCCTTCGCCTCCTCCTCCTGGAACAACGCCGGGCTGCCCTTGCCCATCGGGAAGAACAGCTCGGGGTCCTCCTCCGCGCAGACCGCGCCGTGGCGCCAGTCCTTGGATGCGGCGGAGGAGTCGGTGCTGGTGCTGGTGCGGATGGTCATCGGACTGCCTCCGTCGCGGCAAGAGTGGCGGGCATCGTGAAGGCCAGAAGCTGACGCGGGGCGCGAAGGCTGCTGACCAGGGCGAGCGCGGCGGCGTAGCCGGGCGCCGGGCGCTGGAACGCGGCCGTCTCGACGGGGTGCTCGATCTCGTCCCGCAGGTGCGCGGACTCCAGGTGCTCGCCCGGCTCGACCAGGACCTGGTCGCGCTCGTCCCAGGCGGTGCAGTGCCGGCGGATCCGGCTGGAGCCCAGCGTGCGCACCGTGATCTGCCAGGCGACCGGCCACTCGCTGCGCGGCCCCCGGTCCAGCTCCAGGACCTCGTAGACGTCGCCGGTGTAGGAGCGGTAGACGCCGCCGACCCGGCGCGGGCCGATCTGGAGGGCGAGCCAGCGGCGGTGGCTCGAGGCCTCGCGCCAAGCGACCTTCGCCGACCGCCCGCGGGCGATCAGCGCGGCGGCGTCCGCGGCGATGGCGCCCAGGTCGAAGGAGTAGTAGGGGTTCGGGGTGCGCTGCTTCTGCTTCATGACGGCCTCCCAGCCGGTGACGTGTGCAAAGGGGAGGCCGCCCAGACCAGTGCGGGGTCCGGGCGGCGGGATGCTGCTTCAGGCGAGGTTGCAGCGGATCTGCTTGCCGATCGGCGAGGACTCGATGCTCCAGCCGGGGGCGAGCAGGTCCAGCAGCGGCAGGCCCCGCCCGCCCACGGCCTGGTCGCTGTCCATCGCCGCGGTGCCGCGGTGCGGCAGCAGCTCGGGGACCGGGTCGTGCACGGTCACCGTGACGCCGTCGACCGTGGTGTACGCCTCGATGACCAGCGGCACGTCGTGCTCGCCACAGGCCCGGACGGCGTTGCCGACCAGCTCGGAGAGCACCAGCTGCGCGGTGTCGGCGTGGTCGCTGGTGGCGCCGTAGAAGAGGAGCGCCATCCGGGCGAGCCGGCGCAGGTCGCTCAGGGTGTCCTGGGTCGCGGTGATGTGCGCGACCAGGCCGCCGTCGCGGTGGCGAAGGTAGAAGCCGTCCTTCGTCTTCGGCAGCGGCGGCCGCTGCACAAACACGGTGGTCCCGGTGCCGTGGACGGTCGCGGCGCTCACCGCGTCCAGCCCGTCGCTCGGGCCGACGCGGTGGCGGTGGGGACCAGCTGGTCGGCGGTGGTCCACACCGAGCCGATCGCGAAGGGCTGGCCATCGTGGCGCAGGACGTCACGTACGACCAGGGCCCACTGGGCGCTGCGGCGGCCCAGCAACTCGCGGGCGCGCTCCGGGTCGCGGACCACGTCCAGGACCAGGAAGATCCCGTCGACGTTCTGGTAGGTCGCGCCCTCGATGCGAGGGCCGATCTGGGTGTCGATGACGCGCCGCAGCAGCTCATCGCCGGGGCTGAGGAAGGTTGCCTGGGCGGCCGGGGCCGCCGCTACGATCGTGGTCAAGGTCGTACCTCGCTCTCTGGGAGCAATCGCGGCCTGTTGAAGACCCCGGTAGCCGCCGGGGTCTTCGCCGCGTTCGGGGCCCGGTCGGACGGCCGGGTCGGAGCGCCATTGACCTGATCTCGCGCTCTCCGCCGTGCCCGGACCGAACGAGTCGGGCCGGGCCGGGCCGGGCGCGACGGGCTGCGCGGGATCAGGCGACGGGCAGGAACCGGCGGACCGCGATGTACGGGTGCCGGGGCCAGGTGCGGGCGGTGCCGCGCAGCCGGACGACCTGGTCAACGTCGTAGTCGGCGGCCGGGATGGTGTCGCCGACCCGGTCGTGCAGGCTGGCGACGGCGGTGGCCCCGTTGTCGGTCTGCAGACCGAGCCAGATGGTCCGGCCGCTGCGGCGGCTGGAGATGATCCGGGCCGTCACCTCCACCTGCGTGGCGTCCGGCGTCTTCTCCAGCGGCGCGACCTTCTGTCCGGCCAGTCCCTGGTAGGCGACGGTGAAAGCCGGCACGGTGGCCGTGGTGAGTGGGGCCTCGGTGCTGATGAGCCTCATGGTGCGATTCCCTCCCAGGAGATGCGAAGTGGCGGCCCCGGTCGGGGCCGCCACTGGTAGAGCTGATGAACTCTGTGCTGGTCAGGCGGTGCTGCGTACGCGGTTCGGAGCGCTGGACTGGGCGACCTGGGGCAGGTTGGCCAGCTCGGCCTGGGTGCGCTTGGCCCACCGGCGCAGCAGCGCGGCGGGCTCGCAGAAGCGACCGGAACGGCAAGCCCGGCAGTCCGAGACCATGTGGTCGGCCAGTTCCTTCCGAGCCCGCAGGGTTGTCGGGTTCATCTGCGTGACCGCGGGCGCGGTCGGCACGGTCGGCTTCTTCGGCATGACCTTGGTCGGCCGCCGTGCCGCCGTCTCCGTCGTGGCGTCGAAGCAGTGCTCCTCCCAGGCAGCGATGGTGACGTCGTAACCGACCCGTCGGTTACTGCCGGAGCAACGGCGGGCACCGGGGGTGCCGGCGCGCTCGGTGTGGTGGGGGACCAGCTTCGGGGTCTCGGTCTGGCCGCCGGTGATGGGGCACCAGGTCTTGCAGTCCGGGCACACCAGGTGCTCTTTGCCGGGGAACAGGGAGACCTCCCGCAAGGGCAGGGTCGAAAGCAGGAGCTCGGGTCGGTGGCTGACCGTCTTGGTGCGAGTCCTCGTGGGCCGCTTCTTAGCGGGAGCAGTCGAGCTGGTCATGACGCCTCCATGTGTTGAGCGAGCGCGATCAGTGCGCGTCGGATGCCCTCTCCGCCTTCCAGGGCCCACGAAACTCCGGGATGCCCTGGAAAGCGGACAACGCATCTGCGCTACTCAGCGGGTCACATGCTGGGTGGTTTGGTCGAGCTACACACCCCAGCCACTCCCGTGAAGGAGAGCGTGACTGCTGCTTACTTCAGTACCGCAGAACCTCTCTACCGAGGTTCCGTGGCAAGACCGTAACACCGCCCGGAGGCGCGGTTCAATACCTCCGAGGCACTTGTTCAATACCTCTCTACCGAGGCTAGGATGTCGACCATGCACATCGACCCCACGGACTCACGGTCCCCGTCTCGTCAGATCGCCGATGATCTGCGCGCGCAGATCACAGCTGGCGTCCTGGCTCCAGGTGATCAGCTGCCCTCGGAGAGGCAGCTGGTTGAGACCTACGGAACCGCAGCCCAGACAGCCCGGAAGGCCATCTCGCTGCTCAAGTCCGACGGCCTGGCGGTGGGCGAGCGTGGACGGGGCGTCTTCGTGAAGCGCCCGAAGCCGATGGTCCGTGTGGGATCCGACCGCTACGCACGACATCTCCGTACCGGAGGCCAGGCACCGTTCCAAGCCGAGGTCGAGAGCATGGGGCTGGAATGGCGGCAGGAGATACTCGAACTCGCCGAGGTACCCGCACCCGATTGGGTCGCCCAGTGGTTCGAGATCCCCGCCGGCAGCAGGGTATTCGTTCGGCGACGGCGTACTTGGATCGAGACGATGCCCACCCAACTGGCGGACAGCTACTACGAGCTGGACACGGTGGCTGGCACCAGGCTCCTCGAGGAGCACACCGGACCTGGCGGCGGGTACGCGCGGCTTGAGGAGGCGGGCTTCAAGCTCACCCGCTTCCGCGAGGAGCTTGAAACGGCCATGCCCACCCCGTCGGAGGTCAAGGCGTTGCAGCTCCGCCCAGGCGTTCCTGTCGTCCATCTGCATCGCATCGCCTTCTCCACGAAGGAAGGCGATGCAGAACGGCCAGTCGAGGTGTTCGAGGCCGTCATGGCTGGTGACAGCCACAAGTTCGCCTATGAGTTTCCCGCCCCGGAGTAGGAGCGCAATCCCGTGCCACTTGAAATCCGCCACGCGACCGAGCCCACCCCCGGCGGGGTCAACGAAGACCTGGTCATCGCCGGTCCAAACTTCGCCTTCGTACTCGACGGAGCGACAGCCACCGGCGCTCCTACCGGCTGCATTCACGATGTCGCTTGGTACGTCGGTGAACTGGCAACCCACCTGACCGGGCCGCTTCTGACGTCCAAGGCCAGCCTGGTCGACATTCTGCATGCGTCCATCGGTGACCTGACGGCCGCGCACGCGAGGACCTGCGACGTCACCAATCCGGACAGTCCCTCGTCGACCGTCGCCATCGTCCGCGTGGCCGACGGCCAACTCGAAGCCCTGTCCCTGGCTGACTCGCCAGTGGTGGTAGAGCGGCATGACGGCGAGATCCTGGTCATCGTTGACGACCGAACATCTCACCTGGCGTCGTACACCATCGACGCTGTCAGGGCCTACCGAAACAGCGACAACGGATTCTGGGTTGCCAGCACGAAGCCCGAGGCGGCCCACAAATCGGTTTGCGCGACCCTCCCCCTTGATGAGGTGAAGCGGTTCGCAGTCTTCTCCGACGGCGGGAGTCGACTCGCCGATCGATACGACTGGCCCTGGCTCCGGGTCCTCTCCGAGATGGAGGAATTCGGCCCGTCGCACATCATCGCCGAAACCCGGACTGCAGAGAGAGCCACAGTGGCGGGACGCTTCCGAGGGAAGCCCCACGACGACTCCACTGCCGTGCTCTGCCTGCCACGCGACCTGGTGACCGCGCCATGAGACTGCAACAGACCCCACTTCGAGTCCGATCGGCTCCACTGATCCACCCCCACCTCAACCAGCTCTTTTGGTGGGGACCATCACACACGCTCGTGAGCTGACGTGGAATCACATAGCGCTACAGGTCTCGCTCATGGGCCAGCTCAACACGGATTCAACTTCTAGCTCAACGTGCATATCAGGCCGGCGGACCTAGTCTGACGGGCATGTCGATGAAGGCAGGCGGGGGTATGGGGCAGAAGGCAGAGCACCCGGGCTGGAAGGCCTGGCTGCTCCGGGAGACGCGTGAGGCACACGGCATCACGCAGGAGGAAGCCGGCGAGCAGCTGCGCAAGGTCGCTGAGCGCATGGGGCTGAAGGACATCAAGGCAAACCCGCAGACGATTTCCTCCCATGAACTGGGCGCTATCTTCCCGGGCCCCCACTATCGGCGGGCCTATTGCCAGCTGTACGGGGCCACTGACGTTCAGCTCGGATTTCGGGATCCGCTGCCCGGGGAGAATGTCGCGAAGTTCGAAGTCACTCCCATGGAGCACCGTCATACGGGAGCCCATGTCCTGGCTGTGGAGCGGGCCCTGATGCACCTCTCCGCTTCGTCAGGGGGTGGCGAGCACGTTGGTTTCCAGCAGCGAGTCATGGATGCCTGGAAGCGTCGGCACACCGGTGGCGACACCAATCAGCCCGTACTTGTGCTGGTGGGAGGGTTCGCAGGAAGCGGAAAGACGGAGCTCGCACGCTTTCTTTCTGAGCTGACCGGGTGGCCGCTGCTGGACAAGGACCCCATGAGCCGGGCCTTGGTCGAAGCACTCCTGGTGGAGCTCGGAGCGGACCCCAACGACCGCCAGTCCGCGCTGTACCGCGAGCGGGTCCGTCCGTTGGAATACGAGTGCCTCCTCAAAGCCGCGTACGCGAATATCGACTGTGGGATTTCGACGGTGCTGACCGCGCCGTTTATCGCTGAAATGGCCGATGAAGGTTGGATGCGGCGTCTGGAAAACCGCTGCTCCGCGCGGGGGGTGGCCGTGGCGCCCGTGTGGGTGCAGTGCGATGTCGACTCCATGCGCGAGTACATCGGGCAGCGGTCCGCCGCGCGGGACACCTGGAAACTGCAGAACTGGGCGGAGTACGCCTCCGGCCTGGATCTGGACCTTCGCCCGGTCGTCCCGCACCTGATCGTGGACAACAGGTACGGCTCCGCTGTGTCCCTCGCCGACCGAGCTCGACTCGCCCTGGGGTCGGTGGGCGCATGAGCCCAACCGTCCCTCGCCGTCAGGGCGTCATCCTCTATGGCCCTCCGGCCTCGGGGAAGGACACCATCTCTGCCGCGCTCACCAGTCTCGATCCGCGCTTCCAGCAGTTCTTCCGTCTCAAGGTCGGGTCTGGTCGATCGACCGGGTACCGCATGGGCACGGTGGAGCAGCTGGCACAGCTGGAGGCGGCGGGCGACGTCGTCTATGCGAATTCGCGGTACGACAGCACTTACATCATCGACCGGCCGGGCCTGGACGAGGCATTCGCTGCTGGTATTCCGGTGGCACACCTCGGCCAAGTCGATGGCGTCCGTGCGCTCCTGGAGCGCTATCCCGCTCGCTGGACCACGGTGCTGCTGTGGTGCTCCCGGGCGATCACAGAGGCACGCTCGCAGGGACGAGGCGATGCCGACACTCCGGCGCGGCTCGCCGCCTGGGACGCCACCGAGCAAGACCTGGCCGCCCATGGCGAATTCGCCTGGGACCTGACGCTGACCACCCAGGCCCGGCCGCCGATCGAGTCCGCACAGCGGATCGCGCAGTTGCTGGACCAGCGCGGGGAGGCGACGACGGCATGACGGCTGTGATGGGGGGCTACGGGGTGGCGAGCCGGGCGAGGGCGTCGGCGATGCTGAGCTGCGCGTCGTCCTTGACGTCGTCCCAGCGGGCCAGCGTGCGCGCGACGGCGGTGAGCATGTCTGGCGGCAGTCCGGCGTCAGCGGCCATCGCGGCGGCTTCCTCCAGCTCCGGCCCCCACCGCCAGGCCCGCGCGGCGGTTTTGGAAATGTACTCGGTCTCCGACAAATACGAGCCGCTGCGGCGGGCCGCGATGGCGGCGAGCTCCTGGTCGACACCGTGCTCGCGGGCCAAGCCAGTGGCGAGCGCGGCCAGCACCCGGCTGGCCTTCTGGTACGCGGAGTACGCCAGCTTGAGCGCGGATGCCTGGCCCGGCTCGGTGCCCAGCACGTGGGTTCGCACTGTGGTTCCGGTGAACAGCAGCTCCACCGGCTCGGTCGCGGCGGAGGGTCCGGCCAGGTACAGCGTCGGCTCCTTCCCGTCGACCGGAGGAGAGCCGACCACCGCGGCGTCGACCAGCACCGTCGTCTCTGGCAGGACGTCGGCGATGACGGTGATGCTGGCCGGGCTGATCGCGTTGGCCTCCACGAAGACGCCAGTGAAGCCGATCCCGGCGACCTGCCGGGCGACGTCGGCGGCGGATGCGGGCGGGCACAGGCTGAGCAGCACTTCCGCGTCGGCGAGCAGCTGCTCCAGCGGCGCGCTCTCCAGGCCGAACCTCTCGGCTCGGGCGCGGGTCGCGGGGCTGCGCCCCTCCGGGCTCCACAGCACGCGGTGCCCGGCCCGGACGGCGCAGGCAGCGACGGGTGCGCCCATGCTGCCGGGGTGGAGCAGGCCGATCGTGGTCATGGTGGGCGGCTCCTACAGCATGAACAGGTGGGTGATGGCGGCGAGCGCGTCGTCGACGGCGTGCTCAGCCGGCGGGGCGTGGTGGGTCCAGGTGCGGCCAGCCGCGATCCAGATGGTACGCAGGCCCACGTCGTGGGCACCGCTGATGTCCGTGTCGGGGTTGTCTCCGGTCATCCAGCCGCCAGCCAGCGGCTGCCCGCACAGCGCGGCGGCCGCGCGGAAGATGGCGGGGTCGGGTTTTCGGACGCCGATGTCCTCGCTGATGATGACTGCGTCGATGACCTGGTCGATTCCGGTAGAGCGGAGCTTGGCGGTCTGGATGTCGGTCGCGCCGTTGGTGACGACAGCGACCGTCCAGCCGCGATCGCGCAGCTGCTGCAGGCCGTCCAGCACTGGGGCCGGGCAGGCGATGGCGGCCGCGATGGCGTCGACGTACCAGGCCCACAGCCCTGTCACCTGGTCGGCCAGTCCGTACTCGCTGCGCAGCCTGGCGAAGACCGCGCGGCCGGTGCGCTCGCGGAAAGCGTCGGCGATGTGCGGCACGGCGTCAGCGTCCAGCCCGTACGTGGCACAGAACTGCTCCGCGACTGGTGCGAGCACCGACTGGCGGCGGATGAGGGTGTTGTCGAGGTCGAAGAACGCGAGCGGCACACGAGCGAGCGTAGTGGCCGCCGGTCTCTGGGATGCCCAGGTCGCCGGGCCTTTGGTGACGACACGTCAATCGCTGCTGCACCAGGAGTATCAGACGAGGGGTAAAGTAGCCCGCGAGCATGATCGAGAAATGAGTGTGGCCCCGTCGATCGCCCTTAGACAAGGCGAGAGGGGCCACGGGCCGAAGGACCTTGTGATGGGGGTCCTGGCGGCCAGGCCGCACACCCTTTCTAGCAAGGATGGCGACGTGAGAAGGGTACCCGTACCCGGAGCCGGACGCGCAACACCCCGCCGTAGGGCCAACACCTATGCGCCGCACCGTCCGTACGCCCAGCCGACGCCAGCCACCGCCGCGAGCGCGTGCGCGTTTGGGGTCGGTGGGGCTGTGTGTTCTGACCGCGTATCAACCGGTATGCCCGAGCTGCGGACCGGCCCCGTTGTCGCATATGGCAACGGGAAGATTTGCCGCCATGGTGTCCCCGCGTCTGGGGGTAGTGTGCGAGGCAGCGTGATCCACATCGGGCACGCAGAGACTCAGGCCCCTGGAAGGAGGGCGGTCGACCATGCGCAGGCTGCCCTCGCCCGGGGCCAGGTACGCAGCACCCCGCCGTGGGCCCAGCGAGATGATCGCTGGCCCTTCGGTGGGGCGTTCGTGCTGTCGTTCGGACATGCCGAAGCGCCCCTCTTTCGAGGGGGCGGGATGACCTAGGTCTCTGGGACGGCCCCTGATAAAGGCCGGCCGTCCCGGCTGCGCGCGGTGTTGGTGCACCGTGCATGCAGCCACGCAATTCACGGCTCGGGTTGGTAGCCCGAGCTAAGGCCAGATGAAACCGGCTGGTAACCGGTCAAATCAGGCGAACTTCACTGCCTCCCAGCAGTTTTCACAGACGGCCCCGAGGGGCCCTCTGCTCATGCGCCCACTAGATCAAGGGAGCTCTGTCATTTTGCACGTCAGTCCCACCCTCTGCCAGTTCCCGCCGATCATCTGCTCCGGTGTCGTGGTGTCCTCCCCGCGCGCCGTCGTAGCGGCGGGGGGACACCATGACCCGTGCGCCACCTGCTCAGAGGTTGCTTCTGAGGTTGCCTCAGAATCCGCAAGGGCCACGCTCGGCCCCGCACAGGTTGTGATGCACATCACACCGTTCGGCGGTCACACGGATGGCCCCGTGGACACCTCTTTGAAGGGGGGGCCGTTTTCGCAGCGCCCCTCTGCGTATCGCGCGAGCCCCGCCGTCCGCGCCGGTGCCGGTTCCACCCCTTGGAAGCGGCACCGGTTCCCGGTTCTCACCCGTGGAAGCAGCTGGGTCCCCTGCTGGGTTCGCCCGCTGTCCGTGTCCGGTGTCGGGCACGGTCGCCGGATGATCCGTATGGGAGCGGCGAAGTGAGCGCGGCTGCGGCGGTAGCCGCTGCTGAGGTGGTGCTGCCCGGGCAGCGGTCGGGTCGCGGCCGGCTGCGGTCGGTGCCGGCGCAGGCCGGGCCGGTGCCGGTGCCGGTGTCCGGTCCGGGGCATCCGCTGGCGCTGGGTCGGCGTACCCGGGTCCGGCTGCGGGGTGCGGTGCGGCGGCTGCTGGCCGACCCAGCCCTGGCCGGTGCGCCGGACGCGGTGCGGCTGGCGGCGGTGGTGCTGGCGGCGAAGACGTGGGAGAAGTCGGGCTGGTCGGAGATCACGACGCGGGAGCTGGGCCGCTGGATCGGGCTGTCGCAGTCGCGGACGTCCTCCGGTGTGCTGCCGGGGCTGCGCGGCTCCGGGGTGGCGCGCACGCAGGTCCGCACGCTCCCGGGTTCGGAGAAGGTGCTGGGCTTGCGGTGTGCGGTGGTGCCGCTGTGGGCTGGGCGTGGTGTGGCCGGGGATGAGCTGGCGCTGACGCGCGGGGAGCTGGCGACGCTGCTGCGGCTGGTAGAGGCGTGCTTCGCGCCGGGGTGGCGGACGAAGGGTGAGGACTGGTCGACGGCGCCGGGGCTGCTGGGCACGGGTAGCGGTCCGACTGCGGCGTCGGACCGGCTGGCGCTGCTGCTGCTGGTGCTGGAGTGCGGCAGCCAGGGCCGGGTGAAGCTGTGCGGTGGCCGTGCGGATGAGCGGCACGGGCGGTCGGCGACGACGTTGGCGCGGCTGATGTCGTGCACGCCGTCGCGGGCTGCCCGGATCCTGGGCCGGCTGGAGGAGCAGGGCCTGGTGGACCGGCGCCGGGTGAAGACCGCGTCCGGGCTGCACCATCGTGCCCGGCTGCTGGTGCCGTCGGTGGCGGCCGCGCACGGGGCTGCGGTCCCCGCCGACGTGGGGGAGCGGGCCCAGGAGCAGGCTGTGGTGGCGGCCGGGGCTGCGATTGCAGACCCCGCACCGGCGGCAGGGGTAGGAGAGCCGCCCTCCGATGACGTATCAGTGCAGGTCACGGTGCTGGATGTGGCGGCTGGTGCGGGAGTTTCAGACCCCGCACCGGCGGCACACCTTCACACTGATCACTCTCTTGTGGCTGGTGTAGTTGGTGATGCTTGCGCTGTGGATGGTTTTTCCGGCGGAGCCGTCGTCGGGGCGGGCCGTCTGCGGCCGGAGCGCGCAGCCGTGCGCGGGGACGCCGCCGTCCAGGCTGGGGACGGACCCCGGCTGGCCGTGGTCGAGGGTGGGGGTGGCCCGCTGCGCGGGGAACAGCCGAAGACGGAGCGCTGCGGTGGAACTGCTGGGTGGAAAACCGCTGGCCAGGAGCGGGGAGTGGCGCAGGTCCCGCTGGACCTGGCCGTGGCTCTGTCGCCGGTGATCGGGTTGTGGTGGCGGGTGAAGCGTCGGGGGGAGCGGGCCGTGATCGTGGCCGCTGCCCGGGCGGAGCTGGCGGCCGTGGCCGAGCGGACCGATCCCACCTCGGCTCCTGGACTGCTGGCGGAGCGCCTGGCCTTCCGGCTGGGCCGGCAGGGCGCGGTCGACTCGGTCCGCGACCCGGTCGGCTGGCTGCTGCGGCGCGGCTTGCCCCAAGGGCGCCAGTGCGGTGACGTGCGCTGCGACGACGGCACCCTGCTCACCGACGGGTCCGTCTGCCCGCGCTGCGAGGACAACCGGACCTGCCGCCGCCGGGAGCGGCAGCAGGTCACCGAGGACGTCGACCGGCGGCTGCCGCACGCCACCGCGGGTGAGCGGCGGGACGCGGTCGAGCAGCGGATGCGGGAGCTGGCGGGGATCGAGGCGGAGCTCCAGCAGATCCGTCGGGAGCGGGCGGCCGCGGCTCCGGCGTGGTGGACGTGCACTGTGTGCGAGCGGTCCGCGCCCAGCACCCCGCCGCCGTCGGGGGTGTGCCGGGACTGCCGGGCCGAGGCTGGGGAGGTGCTGTGATGGCTGTCGAGGAGAGCGTCCAGGAGGCGGGGGACAGCGGGCCGCAGGACGCGGCGGGGCCCCGGGTGTCGGGGGCGGACCTGGCCAAGATGGCGTTGCAGGCCGCGAAGGCGTCGGCGCGTCAGCGCGGGGACCAGCTGGCCAAGCAGCGGAAGAAGCCGGTGCTCCGGTCGAGGCCGACCGGCACGGGCCGGGAGCCGGTCGGGTTCGCCGCCGTGCTCCAAGGCTTGGTCGACCAGGGCGCGTGGGCGGTCCCGGTGGCCGGCGGCGGCGTCCTGGACCAGTGGCCGTCCATTGCCCCGCCCGAGTGGGCCGGCCACGTCCAGGCCGTCGCATTCGACGCCGACAGCGGGCAGCTGCAGCTGCGCCCGGAGTCCGCGTCCTACGCCGCGTCGGTGCGGATGCAGACCCCCGCGCTGCTGCGGCGGATCGCCGACCACGCAGGTCCGAGCATCGTGCGACACATCAAAGTTCTGGCCCCGGGGCAGATCGCCGCTCCCCGGCCGGTCCCGGTCCCGGCTGCCGACGGCCCGGGGGCGGGGTCCGCGGTCCGGGCTCCGCGCACCCGGGAGGACGCTTCGCCCGGCTACCACCAGGCCCTGGCCGCCTGCCGGGAAAGCCGCCCGAACACCGGCCCGGCGCCGAACGTCCGGGCCGCGATCGAGCGGCAGACCAAAGCCATGGCCCGCGAGCCGGAGGCAGACTTCACCCCGGCCCTGGACGAACGGTTGCGCGCGGAAGCCGAGCAGCGCCAGGCCAGCGACGTCCACCGCCGGGCGCTGCTCCGTGCCCGTGCCGAGCGGGCCGCCGCGCAGCTGCTGACCATCACACCGAAGACCGCACCGGACGCGCTCGGGCGTACGGCGTGACGGTGCTACGAGCCGGGACGGACAACGAAGGAGCGCGCCGCTATCGTGACTTTCTCGACAACTCACCTGCGCTGAAGAGGAATTGATCTATGTCTGAATCCGGGACGCCGGCCCTGTACTGCCTGGGCGGCAGCTTCTTCATCGGCCCAGACCCTGCCCGGGACGGCGTCCAATGCGTCGCCCTGGCCAAGACCCGGAAGCGGTGTCGACGGTGGGTCGAATACGGGCAGACCAGTTTCTTCGAGACCCTCCAGACAGTGCGGGGTGACGTCGACTTCTACAACGTCACCCAGGACAGTCGGCGTTGGAGGGAGCGGCACTGCACGGTCCACGACGGATCCGACGCAGACGACTTCTGCTCGCCCGAGTGGGAGCCCTTCGACGCGGAAGCGGCACCCGAGTCGCTCTTCGGGAGTCGACCGGCCCCCGCTTGGTGATCGGTTGTGCCTATCTGGGGGGCCGCAGGGCGGGGTAGCGGGCCAGGATCCGGGCCCGCAGTGCGGTCAGCGGACGTGGGGTGCCGCTCTGGGCGAGGCGGTCGCGCCAGAACTGCTGGACGGTGCGCCGGGCGTGGTCGCTGGCCTCGGGTACGGCATCGGCGTCGGGGTGGGGCGTGTCGGGCAGGTGGCGGCCGTAGACGGGGACGACGGCGACTCCGGCGGCGCGCAGCGCGCACAGGCGGTGCTGGCCGTTGGTCAGGTGGGTGTCGCCCTGGTCCCACCACAGGTGGTCGGCCAGGAGCTGGCTCGCCCAGTGCCGGTCGTGGGGGTTGAGCTGGTCCAGGATGCGCGGGCGGGTGTCGAGGTTGTCCTCGTCGCGTTCCTCGGCCGCGGCGATCGCTGTGACGGCGGTGATGATGGCCGGCCAGTCGCCCTGGTGGTAGGGGCAGGCGGCGAAGTCGTCGGGCCGCAGGCGGGTGAAGAGTTCCGCGTGGGCGACCTGGACGGGGTCCGGGCCGTCGTCGCTGGTCGGGGCCGGGTAGGTGGCGGCCAGAGCATGGCCACGGGCGCGGTGGGGGCAGCGGAACATGTCGTGGGGCCAGGGGAGTTCGCTGGTGGCGACCGGGCGCACCGCGCTGACGCCGTCCATGTGCATGGCGCGGTCGAACGCGTTGTCGAAGCGGCTGGGGTACAGGTCGCCCTGGACGGGATCAGGGGCGGGCCGGTGCTTGAGGTCCTCGATCTGCTGTTGGGCGGGCACGGGTTCGGTGGCGCCGGTGAAGGCGTGGAACACACCGTCCCACCAGAGTTCGGTCTCGTCGTTGCGGCGCCGCTCCTCGTTCGGTGCGACCAGCACGGTCACCGGCGCTTCGGGGAGCAGCACGGTACCGCTGAGGCCGTGGACGGTGGCTGCGGTCAGCCGGCCGTGGGCCCAGGAGGGGTCGGCCAGCAGCGCGGGCAGCAGGTGCTCGGGAAGGTGCTGGACGGACTCCACCCGGTGGAAGCCTTCGTCGGTGCCCATGTCGGTTTCGGGGAACCGGGTCGCGTGGATCTGGAGGTAGTCGCCGACCATCAGCGCGGAGGCCGGTTTGGCGAAGACCTGGGCCCTGCGCCCGGGGATTGGCCGCCGAGTGCCGGTGACGGCGGTGGGGCCGGTGACGATCTCGCGGCTGTAGTGCGGCTCGGTGGGCAGGTGGCTGTTCGTGAACATCAGGGCCTGCTCCACCGGCCACCAGGGATGGGCCAGGTCGTGCTGCTGGCGGTCGGCGTCGACTTCGTCCAGGACCCGGTGGTCGCCCAGGCGCAGCAGGACCGGGCCCGGCAGCCCGTGGCAGAACACCGCGGCGTTGGTGTGGGTGGCGGCGTGCCGGGCGATCCAACTGGTCGACTCGGAATGCAGGAACACCGGCGGGTCGATGTGTTCGACCCGCTCGATGCGCGCGTACCCCTCCCCGGTGCGGTGGCCGTCCGTCGCCATCCGGTGCGAAGCGATTCGCAGGTAGTCCCCGACCCTCAGCGCCAGGTCCTCATGCAGCACCGACACGCCCCACCCCTTCACCGTGGCCACGCCGCACAGCGGCAAGGACTCCATCTTCCGCGCTATCGGGCCCGCCGTCCCTCTCCATAGGGACAGCGGGCCGCGACCGCCTGGTCAGGGGGCTTGGAACTCCCGGCTCTTCACGTCGTAGAAGGACGCGTTCGCCGGCCGGACCGTCATCTGCTCGATCGAGTCAGCCATCTTGGCGAAGCCGCTGCTGCGCCGCACGACGCCGAGGAACTTGCCCAGCGCCTCCTTGTCGTCCCACAGCTCCTGAGCGGTGCTGAAAATCAGCGACTTCAACGCCTCGATGGCGTCCGTGTTCTCACTCATGCGATTCCCCTCCCTGGTGGCATGTACCCGATCGACATCCCCACCTTGGCGGCTTCCTACGCCAGCCCCTGGCTGCCGGTGCAGGCTGGCTGGCCGCCCGGTTCAGATCAGCTGGGGTCCGTGTGCGGCTCCAGGAGGGCGAAGTACGTCTCGCGCTGCTGCTCGGTCGGTTCTCCGTCCAGGGAGAGCGCCGACTGCAGCGCGGCCAGCGTGTCCGCCGCCGGGACCTGCCACAGCTTGTGGGCCTGGCTCTGGATCTCCCCGATGACGGAGTGCGCTTCGCCGGGGAAGCAGCGGATGTACCAGTCGAGCGTCTTGGCCACCGACGGCATCAGGTTCAGGTGCCACCACTGGATGCCCTCGGAGACCCGCTCTTCGGCGAACATCTCGATGCTGTCGGTGAAGTCGTGGATCACCGCAGCCCGCACGGTGTTCCCAAGGGACTCGGTGGGGACGATCTGGTCCAGATTGGCGCCCACCGACCAGGCGAGCCTGTCCGCGACCTCGGCAACGGACTCCTTGCTGCGGTGCCGCAGCGTCCAACGCTTGCGCAGATCAGGACGGTCGAACAGGGTGTGCTGGAAGTCGACGGCGAAGCGGTCACGGACCTCGGCAGCACCCGGCGAGAGGCTGTTGCGGTCGTCGGCGGACATCGCTTCGCCGACTCCCTGGTAGGAGCGCTGGCGGGCTTCCACGCGCGGGGTGTCGGGTGCCTCGCGGTCCGGGCCTGCCTCGGGGACGCCCAGGGCAACCGCGGCGGCGTACTGGGCCACGGTCCAGTCCCGGGTGGTGACGGTGTCGTCGTCAGCGAGGTTGTCCAGCCATCTGGTGATCTCGTTTGGGTGGAGTCGGTCCAGGTCGGTCGGCTTCATCAGCATCTCTCGGCGCTCGGGGTGGTTCGGTGGCCGTTCGAACCAACGAACGTGGCCGGTCGCAGGTTGCTCCGGTGCGCCTTCGCGGGCCGAAGCAGCGCCACGATTCCGTCGTTTGTTTAGGCGCCCGCATCCAGAATCGAGCGCGGCTGTCCAGGGCCGGCCGGGTGGATTTCGATTCCGCCGTCGGCGTTCAGCAGTCCCCGTCGGCCTGGGTAGGTGCGTTCCGCCACGATGACGTCGCGCTCGTCGAAGTCACCGGTGAACAGCAGCACGCCGCTGACCAGTTCAACTTTCTCCACGGCGCTGGGCCAGCGGGCGAGCAGCGCATCGACGGTGAACGGAGCGTGCGGCGGGGGCAGGTGGGGGCCGGGCATGTCGATTCCGCCTTCCTGGATCGAGGGTGCCTCGTGTCGTGCGCCGTCTGCCTATGTGACGCCGGCGACCGTGGCAACCTGCTCCGCCGCGAGCAGCTCTGTGCTGCAGCGTAGGAGGCGATGACAGTGTTCGGGTCGCGCCGTGCCACCTTAACCACCAGCGGGTGTGGGCCCCGGACTGTCGTCCAGAGCGAAACCGTCCGGTCGTACTGTGGCCCTCACGTTCCGGGGGCCTCGTCTTCTTCCGCTTCGGCTGGTGCGGTGTCCGGGCTGTCCTCGTCGCTCTCGGCGGTGCGGCGGTAGTAGGGGTGGGTGGAGTCCATCCTGCGGGCGAGGTGGAGCGGGGTGGGTGTGCTTTGGCGGACGTCGGAGGTGATGCCCTGGTTGGTCAGGACTGCGGCGACTGCTCCGATGAGGTCGCTGTCTGCGCCGGTGCTCTGGCCGATGATGGTGAATCGGGTGGCGGTGTGGGCGTAGCCGTTCTTGTTCTGGCTGGTGCTGTCGAAGCGTGTTTCGTCCTTGCCGAAGCGGCCGGCGGGGCCGGCGGCCCAGGTGCGGGGGACGTTGACGAGGAGGAGGTCGGGGTAGGTGCGGGTGCCGTCGTCGGTGGCGAGTTGGAAGAGGCTGTTGGTGGTGTCGGTGGCACGCCAGTTGCCGTCGCTGGTGCGCATGTGGGCGCCGGTGGGACGGCCGATGCGTTCCAGGTCGGTGATGACGCGGACGGTGGCCAGGGGGCGTTGGGCGCGGGGGAGGCTGTGGCCGGGCAGCCAGGACGCCGGCCGGGGCAGGTCGGCGGGCGGGTTCTGCCCCAGGGCTTCGTCGGTGAGGCCTGCCCAGATGTACTCGGCGGCGTCCCCGTTGACGTAGAGCACCGCCGGGGCTGCCGTGGGCAGCTGGGTACGGGCGGCGACGAGAGCCTGTTCGACGATGTGCGCGGCGGCGCTGGCCTGGGGGCTCTCGTCGCCGGTGGTGGGGTAGCCGGTGACGTCCCAGCCGAGGTCAGCAGCGTGCAGCGCAGTGGTGGCCGGGCCTTGGGCCAGCCACTGCCCGGCCTGGGGGCTGTAGGCCCAGATCTGCCAGGGCTGGTCGGGGCCGCCGGTGGGGCGCATGGCGGTGAGGGTGGCGGTGATCGGCGCCGGTGTGGTGGTTCGGCGTTTGCCGTAGACGCGGTGCTGGGCGTGGCGGCGGACGTGGATGCCGATGTGCCACCACGGTTCGAGCGGCAGCTTGCCGAACGCGGCGCCCAGGCGGTGGTTGGTGGCGCCGACGCCGCTGAGGATCTCGCGCAGCACGTTCGCGGTCGAGCTGTCGAGTCCGTTCTGGCGGGAGGCGACTTTCTTGGCGCGGTACTTCTCGTTGTAGGGCTTGCCCTCCCGGGTGTGGGTGGGGATCGGCGGCGGAGCCTGCTTGATGTACTGGGAGGTCGCCCCGAGGCGCGCGAGGGCCTGCTTGGAGGGCCACTTGCCGTCTTCGGCCTCGGCCGTGTCGCGGGCTTCGATGGTCGGGTACCAGCGCTCGGGGTCCCAGTCGGTCTCGCAGATCGCCGCGACGCGTAGGCCGCTGCCGGTGTAGGGGGCGAGCATCTCCTCAAGGTCCCGCTGGCGCTCGGCGCTCGTGCGCGGTCCGTGGGCGAGGGCGCCGGCCTTGTCGTGGAGGAAGACGACCTTGATGCGGCCGTCGGCCGCAGGTTCTTCCATGCCTTCTGCGGCCTTCCACCCGTCGCCGGGGCCCCATTGGGCGGCGATCGCGGCCTTCACCCGGGCGCGGACCTCGTCGGTGCTCCATAGGACGGCGACCAGGAGGGTGTCGATGTCGGCCGCGTCCAGGGCGGCAGGGATGGCCTCGGCGGCGATCGGGCCGCTGACGCGGGAGCCGCTCTCGGTGGGCGGCACCTTGACTGCGGGGACCTCGATGAACACGGGGCTGCGGTGGCTGTACTTCTCGCACCGGGTGTCGATGGCTTCCTCGATGCGGCGGAAGAGCTCCATGCCGTGGCCGCGGCCCAGGCCGGGGGTGCGGACGCTGGCCGGGGCGACGGCCCAGACCGGGCCTGGGGCGGTGCCGGCGAGGGCATCGTCGGCGAGGTGCTCGGGGAACGGGGGCACGTTCGCGCTCAGGCGAGGTAGAGCGGCCAGGCGGCGGCTGGCGGCGACCGCGGGCACGTTCAGTCGGCGGGCCCACGGTGGGCCATCGGTGGCCGCGGCAACGACGAGCGGCTGGTCGGGGTTGGCCAGCAGGACGGTGGACACGCCCTTCCAGGAGATGGCGAGCAAGGTGGTGGTGGCGTTCACGGTCAGCGCGTGGCGCTGGCAGTGCCCGCTGGCGGCGGTGCCGATGGTGATGCGGGGGAGCAGGTGGCGGACGACGCCTTTGCGGTCGGGTTCAGCGGGGAGCTCATGGCCGATCGCGGCCAGGCGGCCGTCGGTGCACAGGGCGAAGCGCACGGGTGTGCCGTTGTTGCGGGGCCAGTCGAGGGCGGCGAGTTCCTCGGCGAGGCGCCAGCGGGCGAGCTCGCCCGGCCACCATCCGCGCGAGCGCCTGCCGGCGCGCGGAGGCGGGGGAAGGACGGGAGTGCGGGGTTCGGCCCGGGCGAGGAGTTCGGCCAGTTGCCCGCCGATCCTCTGGCCGGCGGGGCCGGGGACCACGGCTTCGGCCCAGTAGCGGAACACGTCGTGTCGATCCTGCGCGCTGATCGGCGCGGCGCACAGGAGTTCGTAGTGGCCGTCGTTGCGCTGCCAGCGTGCCCAGGTGCCCGCGGCCGCGCGCAGCACGGCCTCCAGCGCCCGGTAGGGCGGCTGCACGTCCAGTCCCGAGGCGACGTTGCGCGTGTACTCCGCCGACAGCTCCACGGCGAGGTCTGCGGCCGCAGCGGCAGGTCGGTAGGCGATGACCTCGCCCAGGTCGGCCGGGGCGGTGCGGAACTGCAGCAGGCGGGCCTGCTTGCGGGCGACGCTGTCGAGGGGGCGGCTCATACGTGCTCTCCCAGGTGGGCGTGGAATCCCGTGTGCAGGGCGGGGACCAGGTGCGGGGCTTGGGCGTACTCGGCGAATTCCTCGATGGTGTAGCCGTAGCAGGCGCCGAGCTGGGCGAGGTCGTCCGGCGAGGACTGTTCGAGCAGCCCGCGGACCAGGGTGGGCAGGTCGGATCCCCAGGTGGGGTCGTGGAACGCGCCGTCGATGAAGTGGAGTTCGACGTGGGTCTGCCCGCGGCGTCCGCGTCCCGCGAGTTGGACGCTCTGCCCGAGCAAGGTGGCGACGAGCTCGTACTTCAGCTCGTCGGGCAGAGCCGAGAACCGCTTGGGCGCGTTGAGGTTCAGGCGCAGGTGCGCGTCGGCCGCTGCCCGGGCCCGGGCCAGGACAGCGGCGGGATCGTGGCTGGGGACGGTGTCGCGCCAGGCCCGGGCGGCGATGCTGGCCGCCAGCACGGCCGGCTCGTCGGCCGGCATGACCGGCCGGATGCCCATGCCGATGATCGTGAAGGCCGATTCGGCGATGCCCTCGAACACAGTCAACACGTTCAGGCCGCGCTCGGTGCGTGGCAGCGGCGCGATGAGCACTTCGCCGTCCAGGTCGGCGAGTTCGGCGAAGCGGTCGCGGGTGAGCTGGCCGATCGCGTCGCACACCGGCGGCAGGGACGGATCCGGTTTGTCCGCGACGGCGATATAGATCCGCAGCCGGCGTCCGAGGGCGAGCGCGGTGTCGTACAGGGCTTGGGCGAACAGGCGGACCTGCCTGTAGGAGTTGACGGCGATCAGGGCCCGCGCGCGGTGCGCGGTGCGCGGGTCCGCAGCCAGCCTGGTGAGGTCGCGCACCAGGCCCGGGGCGTATCCGGCGGCCAGCGAGACGACGCGCTGGCCGCGTTCGTGGTAGGGCGTGCTGCCGACCGCCAGGGGTTTGCCGTCGGCGACGGGGGTGCTGTTGAAGATGGTCAGGCCCCCGGGGAAGGTGTCGGGCATGGCCCAGTCGGGGCGGGCGAGCAGGTGGGTGCGCGCCGCACCCGGCATGAACCCGGTGGCGGACATGCCCAGGACGGTGCGCTGCCGCCCGGCCAGAGCCAGGGCGACGATGCTGCCGAGGAACTGTGTCTCGGTGTGGGGGTCCGCACGCAGCACCTCCATGCGTAGGCACGCGCGCGCTCCGGGGCCGTCCAGCCCCTCGAAGCGGAACCCGCCCAGCTGGCGGCCCAGCGGACCGAACGGCACCACCGTGCCGGCGCCCTGGTGTCCGACCGCGTCGGCGAGCACCGAGGCCGCGTCGATGCCGTGCCCGGCCAGTTCGCCGGCCCGGTCCGTCAAGTCGAACATCGTGTGGACGATCGCCGTCAGCCAGGCCTTCATCATCAGCGCGTGCAGCACCCCCGCCGTGATCTCGGCATGCGTGACCACCGGCTCCGGCTTCCCGGCCCCGCGCTGCGTAGGCACCGGTGCCTCGCCAAGCACCGCGGAGTCGTCCTGGGCGCAGGAGGGTCCGGCCACTGCGGCGGAGAGGACCTCTCGCAGCTCGTCCTTGATGAGGGCCAGCTGCCACTCTCCGCCCTCGTCGATTGTGAGCATCCGCTCCAGCAGCCCCGGCACCGGACGCAGCCGATCTGGCAGGACGACGCACGAAGGCCGGTCGGCCGGACGGGTGGCCACGCGCGGGAGCAGGGCCTGTAGCCGGTCGGTTTGCTCGTCGGTGGCGGCGGCGTCGGGGGCAACGCCGATCAGGTGCTCCAGCAGGTGCCGGTCCCACTGGTGGGGCTGGTACCAGCGCTTGCGGTCCTGCAGCACCTGCCGGGTCCGGCGCGGGTCCTGCCCGCGGGCCATGGCTCGGGCCTGGGCGATCTCGGTGCAGACCTCCTCACCGGCCACCAGGTCGAGCAACTGCTCGGCCAGGAACACGGCCCGGGTCAAGGGCCGGCGCACGGCCACCGCCAGCCGCGGCGGTGCCTGGTGCAGACTGTCGCGGATCTGCCGCAGCACGGTCACGGGGCGGGAACGGGAAGCGAGCTCCAGCTCGCCGCACGCCTCGAACCCCCGGGACTGATAAGCGTCGACCTCGTCGACGACCACAAAGGACGCCAAGCGCAGCAGGAACTCCCGCACACTGATGGTGTTGCGGACCTGTCCGTCGACCTCCACCGGAATCTTGATCATCCCCGACCGGAAACAGGCGTGGTTGGTCACGATGATCCGGGCCGTGGTCGCGGCCTCGACATGGGAGAACTTCCCGCAGGCCGATACATACGGGCACAGAGCGCGCTCCGGCCGGTCGAAAGCATCCGACGCGGTGACCGTACACGGCTCCTTCCCGCCCTCGAAGGCATCGCGTCCCTCGAGCTGCGCCTGTACCGCGCACCCGTAGGCGGAGTTCTCTACGCGGAAGGCGATGTCCACCGGGGCCTGCACCAGCGGCACGCCCCTACCGTCCAGCTTCGCGGCGGACTGCAGCGCGAAGTCGTAGCGGCTGCTGGGGGCGATGAAAGGCGTGACCTCCTCCCCGACGCCAGCCGCCCGCAGCTCGGCTCGCAGCGTGGCGGCCTCACCGTAGACGTCCCCGTTATCGCTGACCACCAGCACCGTCGTGCGCCCCAGGCCAGCCTGCTGGATCGCCAGCCCCCGGCCGAAGACGTTCTTGCCCACGCCCGTGGGCGCGCTCAGCAGGTGGATGCGCCCCGGCTCCAGGGCGACGGGGTCAAGGGGGCGCCGCCCGCCGCCGACGGTCCCCTGCAGGAGCAGTGCGATCTGCCGCTCACGGAAGGCTGGACCCTCCATGAACTGGTCGGTGTCCCGGCCCTGCCAGCCGAGCTCGTCGGCGTCCACCACCAGCTCCACCGAGGGCGCGGTCACGACCTGGGGCGGCCTGTACACCCCTTGCTCATCGGGAAAGGCGAGCTGGACCCGCCCGCGCGACGTTGCCGCGGACCAACCCGACCCGCGTGCCACCCGCAAACGCCGCTTGCGCCCGGCCGGTGCGAGGAGACGGTCGGCGACCTCCGCCGGATCCTGCCCATGGTTCGGCACCACCTCCAGCGCCCGACCCCGTTCCCTGCGGCCGAGGGCGTACAGGGCGGGCAGCGGGTCGTCCGCGTCCGGGGTGTGGAAAACGTCGTAGACGGCCCGTTCGACGTGGTGCAGCAACGCCTCCCCGCGGTGGCGCGCGCCGAGCAGCGCCCCGACGCGCTGCTTGTCCTCGTCAGACCACTGCTCCCAATCCGCCACGATGCGCGGCGCGTGGCCGGTGAGCAGGACATGGGCATCCGCCACACGCACCACCTGCCGCCCGTCGCGGAACCGGGCCGGCAGGAGATGCTCGGCCAGGGCGAGAGCCGCTGCCAGCGTTGCGCTCACGCCCTCCTGACCTCCGCCAGCAGGTCGGTGTCGGTCAGCACGCGTGCGTCGCTGCCCAGCACGCCGCGGCGCAGGACGGGCAGGTAGCCGCGCAGGTGCTCGGGCACCACGAAGCACAGGCTGCCGGGCCCCTCCGGAGCCTCGCGCAGTGCCTGGGCCAGCCCGTACGGGTCCGCCCAGGTCTTGACGTCGACACGCCACACCACCGAGCAGCCCGGGACGGTGACGTGCAGGTCGTAGGCGTCGCCGAACGGCCACAGGCGGACCAGCGCGCCGATAGCGACCAGCCGGTCGCGCAGCTCGACCTCCAGCAGGCCCGGCAGCGTCACCCACAGCCACAGGGCGTACGGCAACGCCACGCGCCCCTCGACAGGAACCAGCTCCGGCACCGTGCGCAGCTCGCCGCACGGGGCCAGACGCCAGCCGTCCCCAACAGGTTCAGCTCGATACCTGGCACCCAGCAGGCTATGGCGCTCGCGTCCTCGAGCAATGCTCAAGACTTGTGGATCGGTTTCGGGAGGGCACGCGGAGGGCGTACCTTCCCGAATGATCCTTAAGGTCTCCGAGTAGGCCCGCGTTGCA
>Ga0302317_10000909_pt1 | contig 23191 bp, 25 predicted proteins | sample III_Palsa_N3_3_FD_200450 | JGI IMG/M metagenome (GOLD analysis project Ga0302317, IMG submission 200450) | Peat permafrost microbial communities from Stordalen Mire near Abisko, Sweden - III_Palsa_N3_3 | ecosystem: Environmental > Terrestrial > Soil > Palsa > Peat permafrost | place: Sweden...
GTCTCGCAGGCCCTGAATTTCCGCCGACCAGTGCGGATCGGCGACGAGGTCACCGCCGAGGTCAAGGTCACCGCCATCGACGCCGCCCGCGGCCGCGTCACCTTCGCCACCCAGTGCGTCGTCGCCGGCAAAACCGTGGTCGAGGGCGAGGCCGTCGTGATCGTCCCGCGGCGCGCGGTCTGATGAGCCTGGAAATCTACCACGCCTGGCGGAATCTGCCGCCCGACGCCCAAGGCGCGGCGGTCGCCTATGGCAACTTCGACGGCCTGCACGTCGGCCACCAACACGTGATCGCGGACGCGGCGAAGGTGGCCGCACGGCTGGGCGCGCCGCTCGGCGTGGTGACCCTGGAGCCGCACCCGATCGCCGTGTTCACTCCCGGCGGGCCGCCGTTCCGGCTCACCAACACCCATCAGATGGCGCGCGTCGCCGAGCAGCTCGGCGTGCAGCGGCTATACTTGGTCCCGTTCGGTCACGAGATGGCCGGTCTTTCTGACCGCGACTTCGTCAAGGACGTCCTGGTTGGCGGTCTCGGCGTGCGCCACGTCGCGGTGGGCTTCGACGTCACCTACGGCAAGGGCCGCACCGGCAATCCGGAGGCGATGCAGCGCTGCGGCGAGGAGTTCGGCTTCAGCGTTTCCGTGACGCCCGAGGTGGACGCCGAAGACGGTCTGAAGATTTCCTCGACGGGCGTGCGCCGCCTATTGCACGAGGGCAAGCCCGGCGAGGCCGCTCGCATCCTGGGCCGGCCCTTCGCGATCGAGGGCCTGGTGCAGAAGGGCCGCCAGCTCGGCCGCAAGCTGGGCTTCCCCACCGCCAACGTGCCCCTCGGCGAATACATCGCGCCAAAGTTCGGCGTCTACGCCACCCGCACCCTGCTGCACGACGGCCGCAAGCTCGGCGGCGTCGCCAACATCGGCGTCAATCCGACCACCGGCATCGTCGAGCCGCGGCTGGAAGTGTGGCTGTTCGACTTCGACGAGGACATCTACGGCGAAGTCATCGAGACCGAGCTGATCGCCTTCCTGCGGCCCGAGGAGACGTTCCGCGACGCCGACGGCGCTTTCGACGTCCCAGCCATGGTCCGCCAGGTCCATCGCGACGCCGCCAGCGCCCGCGAAATCCTCGGCGACTGAGATGGCTGGCATGAAGCACGCGAGGCCCCTCGCCGCGCTCGCCCTCCTGACGCTGGCGCCCGGTCTCGCCGCCGCCAAGCCGGCCTACATGCCCGACGCCATGCTGATCGCCGCCGCCAAGGGCGCGCCCTTGAAGCTGATCGACGCGCTGGAGACCTACTGCGACGGCGAGACCTCGGTCGGCGACTGGCTGAAAGCTCTGACGGCGGGCGAGGCGCGGCGCATCGCCTGGACCGCCGGGCGCTGCGAGCTCGTCAACAACCTGAACCCGATGGACGCCGGCGGCGGCTACTGCGCCCAGGCGACGCTGACGCTCAGACATCCCAAGAACCGCCGCGACCGGCCCGAGATCGAGATCTACCTGGAAGACCCCAAGGACGGCCAACCGGGCGAGGTTTACGCCTTCCGCGCCATGTTCGACGGCGCCGATGGTCCCGACTACATCCGCTTCCGCATCGACTTTGAATCCGCGTGGCGCGAGCGCTTCAAGGACGCCCCGCCGCCGCCGTGCACGGACGACCCGTAACGCCCTAGCCGGCCACGCGCTGCATACCCTTGGTCGATAGTTCCTTGTAGGCCTCGACCGCGTCGCTGCCGCCGGTCATCGACAGCATCCGGATCAGATTGCCGACCGCGTCGCAGGCCGCCTTGTCGCGCAGCTCGCCGCCGGACTTCAGCGCGTCACGCTCCTCGAACGACAGGCCGTTGAACGCATCCCACGCCCAGATCTTCAACTTGCCGTCGAGGTCTTCGCTTGGCTTCGGCGGCTGCGGCGCATTGGCGGTCTGCTCGAGCAGTTTCAAAGCCAGACGCCGTTCTCGCTGCTTTAGGTCGTCAGGCAAGGCGGCCGCCCACTCGTCCATCGCATCGGCCGAGGGCTCCATGGCGACGCGGTAGCAGAGGTCGGGCTTGCTCTGCATGAACGACCACTCGTCGTTGGAGAGCGCGAGTCCGGCGAGCGCGTTCTCGTTGTTGGCCAGAGGCATCTGCCGCTGCAGCAGGGACTTCATCTGGTGTTCCAGCGCCGCCGAGAGCTGCGCGTGGCTGGCGCCGGTGGCCTTCAGCGTGCTCTCGGTCGACTGCGCCTGGGCGTAGTCGTCAGGGTAATAGGTCCTCAGGACCCGCTCGGTGTCCTCACCCATCGGCGAGGCGTCGACCTTCGGCATGAGCGACGCCAGCGCCGGCATCGGCAGGCCGACGGTCGCGACCAGCCCGAACACGGCCCCGACCAGCGCGCAGCTGGCGATCGCGCCGCGCAGGCGCCCTCCACTCCATTCGGATCGCATCAGCGCCACGCCGCCCAACGCCGCGCCCAACGCGCCGCCGCCCAGCAGCGCGAGCCCCGGAACCAAGATGTCCGCCACACCCGACATGGGCGCACAGCTTAACCGCAGGTGCTGAAGATCTGGTTGCCGGCGGGCTGGCGGAGATGTGAGGGGCCTAATCCCCGACGATAGCGTCAGCCATCATCGTCTGGGTGGTCTTCTGCAGCGGCGGGGCGGTCTCCGACAGCAGCTGGACCAGGCCGACGTAGAGCAGGTCGTTGACCGGATCGACCCAGAACCAGGTGCCGGCGGCGCCGTCCCAGTGATAGGCGCCCTTGCCCACCGGCACGCCCGCCGCGTCCGGGTCTGTGAACACCGCGCCGTTGAAGCCGTAGCCGAAACCGGGGCGAATCTGCTGGTGGCCGACACCGTAGCGCGTCTCCAGCATCTCGTCGGACAGGTGGTTGGTCATCTGTTGCTTCAGCGCCGCGGCGCTGACGATGCGCTTGCCGTCCAGTTCGCCGCCGTTCAGCAACATCTGGGCGAAACGGGCGTAGTCGGACAGGGTCGAGACCAGCCCGCCGCCGCCGTTGGCGACCGCCGGCGGGCTCGCGTGGTCAGTCCCGAGGATGTTCGGCGCCTCCACCAGCATCTTCTGCCGCGGCGACCAGCGATACAGCGTCGCGCGCCGAGCGACCTTCTGCGGCGGAGTGTGGAAGGCGGTGTCGACCATGCCGAGCGGCTCGAAGATACGGGTGCGCATGAACTCGGGCAGGCTCTGGCCGGACAGCTTCTCGACGATCGCCCCCTGCACGTCCATCGACAGGCTGTAGAGCCACTTCGAGCCGGGCTGGTAGGCCAGCGGCAGGCTCGCCACCTTGTCGGCGAACTCCGCCAGCGACGCCGACTGCCAGACCTGCTTGACTTGGTAGAGCTTGTCGAGCGGCTCCTGCGGATTGAATCCGTACGAGAGTCCGGCAGTGTGCGTCATCAGCTCTCGCATGGTCGGCGCGTGCTCGGCGGCGACGGTCTTGGCCGCGCCTGCCTCGTCCAGCCCGTCGAACACCCGCACGCCCTCGAACGCCGGCAGGTGCTTGGCGATCGGATCGTCCGGCGACCACAGCCCCTCGTCCCAGAGGATGCTCATGGCGACGCCGGTCACCGGCTTGGTCATCGAGAAGATGCGGAAGATGGTGTCCAGCGCCAGCGGCTCGCCGCTCGCCAGATCCTTCTTGCCGATCACGCTGGTGTGGACCGTCTTGCCATGACGCGCGACTAGGGTGACCACGCCGGCCAGGGTCCCCTCGTCGATCAGGTCCTTGAGATAGCCGTCGATCGCGTCAAGGCCGGCGGAGGAGAGGCCGACGGATTCGGGGGTGGCGGGGGCGAGGTCTCGGGACATGGCGGGCTCCGGTGAGGGACGCGCCAATCCATAACCATCGCCCGCGCGGTTTCCTATGCTGACGTTGCGGCGCTGGTCCGAACGCCGCCCGATTCAGCGCTTGAACGCCGCCCGCGTCGCCTGAAACAGGATGTCCGGACGCGGTTCCCAGGCGGCGGGCGGGGCGTCGTCGGGCGTATCGGCCGCTGGCGGTCCGTTCCAGCCGCGCGCGATCACCCCAAGGACGGCTTGTGTCCAGACCTTGGCGAAGCTGGCTCTGGCTTGCGTCTGATCGGTCATTTTCGCGGCTCCTAGGTGGTTAAATCTGATGATTGTAATGTGCTCGTTACGAGCCTGGGTGACAAACGAAAGCTCCTGGGGTATGCATAAGTGAGACTTATGTCAGACCCACTCGCGACCACGCCGCTCAGCGCCATCCGCATCTTCGAGGCGGCCGCTCGGCTGAAGAGCTTCACCCGGGCCGCCGACGAGTTGGGCGTCACCCAGGCGGCGGTGAGCTGGCAGGTGAAGGCGCTTGAGCGGCGGCTGGGCCAGGCGCTGTTCCGCCGCCTACCGCGCGAGGTGGCGCTGACCGCGGCGGGCGAGCGGCTGGCCAAGGCGGCCGCCGACGCGCTCGGCATCCTGCGGGGCGCGATCTCCGACCTGACCGATCAGGCCGACGGCGTGCTGGCGATCACCACCATGGAATCGCTGGCGATCCAGTGGCTGGCGCCGCGGATCGGTGGCTTCCAACTCGCGCACCCCGCCATCGCCGTGCGGCTCGACACCAGCACGCTGACGCACAACCTGACCCAGGACGGCTTCGACGTGGCGATCCGCTCCGGCGCGGGCGAATGGCCCGGCCTGGAGAGCCATTACCTGTTTCGCTCGGAGCTGACGCCGCTGTGCACGCCACAGGTCCGCGCCGAGTTGGGCGGGCTGATCCAGCCGTCCGACCTGCTCGGCGCGGCGCGGCTGGGCATGGACGCCGACTGGGCGGCCTGGTTCGCCGCCGCGGGCCTGCCCAAGCCCCCGATCAAGGCCGGCGGCCAACTGATCGCCGACATGCAGGTCATCGCCATCACCTCCGCCCTGGCCGGCCAGGGCGTCGCGCTGGGCTCGCCGCTGCTGTTCGCCGGCGAACTGGCCCGCGGCGCCCTGGTCCAGCCCTTCGACCTGACGATCGCCCAGACCGACGGCTACTGGCTGGCCTATGCCAAGGAGCGTGGTCGCGCCGCAAAGATCGCGGCGTTCCGGGAGTGGCTGCTAGCGGCGGTCGCCGGCGCCGATGGGGCGGCATGAGATCGGCGCCAACGCTGGCCCTGGCCCGGCCCCTCTGCTAACACCCATGCAATGACCCTGGTTCGGATGGCATCGCGAATTAAACGCCCGGCGTGACGCCGCCGGACGTATCTCCAGCGCGCGCCGGGATCTCCCGCATCTCCATTCGAAACCTTCGCTGGAGCCGTCATGTCCGACGACGCCGATAAGCCGCTGCGGGACTACCGCGAGACGGTGTTCCTGCCCGATACGCCCTTCCCCATGCGCGCCGGCCTGCCGACGGCCGAGCCCAAGCTGCTGGAGAAGCTGGGCGATCTCTACCCGGTGCTGCGCGCCGACCGCCAGGCGCACGGCGCGCCGCTCTACGTACTGCACGACGGGCCGCCCTACGCCAACGGGGCGATCCACATCGGCCATGCGCTCAACAAGATCCTGAAGGACTTCGTCGTCCGCTCGCGCTTCGCGCTCGGCTACGACGTCGACTACGTGCCCGGCTGGGACTGCCACGGCCTGCCGATCGAGTGGAAGATCGAGGAGGAATTCACCAAAGAGGGCCGCAAGAAGGACGAGGTCTCCAAGGCCGAGTTCCGTTCCCGCTGCCGCGCCTATGCCGCGCACTGGATTTCCGAGCAGTCGCGCGAATTCCAGCGCCTGTTCGTGCTGGGCGACTGGGACCATCGCTACGCGACGATGGACTTCACCAGCGAAGCGGCGATCGTCGCCGAGTTCCACAAGTTCATCGCCACCCACCAGCTCTACCGCGGCGCCAAGCCGGTGATGTGGAGCCCGGTCGAGCGCACCGCCCTGGCCGACGCCGAGGTCGAGTACCACGACCACGTCAGCCCGACGATCTGGGTGAAGTTCCCGGTGGTCGAGGGCTCGGACGCGACCGCGGGCGGCGCGGTGGTGATCTGGACCACCACCCCCTGGACCATCCCCGGCAACCGCGCGATCTCGTACAATCCGGACATCGCCTACGCCGCCTACCGGGTCGAGGCGCTGGAGCAGGACCTGGCCTTCCAGCCGTGGGCCAAGCCGGGCGATGTGCTGGTCGTCGCCGAGAAGCTGGCCGCCGACGTCTTCGCCGCCGCCAAGATCGCCCGATGGCTGAAGCTGGAGTCGGTCGACCCGCAGGGCATGATCTGCGCCCATCCGCTGGCGGCGCTCGACCCTGGCTACGGCTTCCCAGTGCCGCTGCTGGCCGGCGATCACGTCACCGACGACGCCGGGACCGGCTTCGTCCATACCGCCCCGGGCCACGGGACCGAGGACTATCAGGTCTGGCTCGCGCACGGCCACCGCGAGATCCCGGAGACAGTTGACGAGGAAGGCGCCTACGGGCCGGATGTGCCGCTGTTCGCCGGGCTCAAGGTGCTGGAGACCGAGGGCAAGAAGCTGGGCAAGTTCGGCCCCGCCAACGACGCTGTGATCAAGGCGCTGATCGAGGCCGGGACGCTGCTGGCGCGCGGCCGGCTGGAGCACAGCTATCCGCACTCGTGGCGCTCCAAGGCGCCGGTGATCTACCGCGCGACCCCGCAGTGGTTCGTGCGGATGGACGAGCCGCTGGACGACGGCGTGCACGGCGGCAAGACGTTGCGCGAGACGGCGCTGGCGGCGATCGACGCCACCGCCTTCTATCCCGCGCAGAGCCGCAACCGCATCCGCTCGATGGTCGAGAGCCGGCCGGACTGGCTGGTCAGCCGCCAGCGCGCCTGGGGCTCGCCGCTGGCGATGTTCGTCGACAGGTCAACCGGCCAGCCGCTGCGCGACGAGATGGTCAACGAGCGCATCGTGAACCTGATCGCCGACGAGGGCGCCGACGCCTGGTTCACCCGCCCGTCCCGCGACTTCCTCGGCAACCACGACCCCGAGCGCTACGAGAAGGTCGAGGACATCCTCGACGTCTGGTTCGACAGCGGCTCGACCCACGCCTTCGTGCTGGAGAACCGGCCGCACACCCACTGGCCGGCCGACCTCTATCTGGAGGGCGCCGACCAGCACCGCGGCTGGTTCCAGTCGTCGCTGCTGGAGAGCAGCGCCACGCGTGGCCGCGCGCCGTACGACGCGGTCATGACCCACGGCTTCACCCTCGACGAGAAGGGGGAGGAGAAGATGTCGAAGTCGCGCGGCAACAGCGTCGAGCCGCAGGACGTGACGAAGCAGAACGGCGCCGAGATCCTGCGCCTTTGGTCCGCGCTGGTGGACTACGGCGAGGACCAGCGTATCGGCCCCACCGTCCTGCAGACCACCATCGACGCCTACCGCAAGCTCAGGAACACCCTGCGCTATCTGCTAGGCGCGCTGGCCGGGTTCGAAGCCACCGAGCGCGTGCCGCTGGAGGACATGGCGCCGCTGGAGCGTTTCGTCGTGCACCGGCTGCACGAACTGGATGGCCTAGTGCGCGCGGCCTACGAGGCCTACGAGTTCGAGCCGGTGGTGAAGGCGCTGGGCGATTTCTGCTCCAACGACCTGTCGTCGCTGTTCTTCGACGTGCGCCGCGACGTGCTCTACTGCGATCCGCCGCAGCGCCTGCGCCGCCGGGCGGCGCGCACGGTGATGGACGCGGCGTTCGAGCGGCTGACCATCTGGCTGGCCCCGATCCTGGCCTTCACCTGCGAAGAGGCCTGGGCCACACGGTTCCCGGACGCCGGGCCGAACGCGCTGCGGGTGATCCCGCCGACGCCGGCCGAGTGGAAGAACGACGCCGAGGCGGCGCGCTGGGCGCTGGTCGAGCGGGTGACGCGCGTCGTCACCGGCGCGATCGAGGTCGAGCGGCGCGAAAAACGGATGGGCGCGGCGCTGGAAGCGGCCCCGAGCGTCTTCATCGCCGATCTTGAGGGTGATCTTGGGCTCGCGGCCGCCTTCCACGGCCTCGACCCGGCCGAGGTGTTCCGCACCAGCGCCGCGACGCTCGTCCACGGCGAAGGCCCGCCGGACGCGTTCCGCCTGGACGAGGTCCCAGGCGTCGCGGTCCAGGTCCTGCCGGCCGATGGCCACAAGTGCGCCCGCTGCTGGCGCGTGCTCGGCGAAGTGAAAGCGCCAACGTTCCTGTGCGAACGCTGCGAAGAGGCGGTGGCCATCTGGGACACGCGGGCGGCATGACCCGCGTCCCGCGTCTCGCCCTGTTCGCCTATGTCCTGGCGCTCACCGTCATCGTCTGCGACCAGGCGCTGAAGTACTGGGTGCTTGAGGTGTTCGACTTGCCCGAGCGCGCCTCGGCGCAGGTGGCCGGGCCGTTCTGGCTGACCATGGTCTGGAACAAGGGCGTCAGCTTCGGCGTGCTCAACATTGACGCCGACTGGACCCGCTGGGTGCTCTCGGCCTTCTCCCTCGGCGTCGCCGGCGCGCTGGCGGTGTGGGCCTGGAAGGTCGAGCGGCCGCTGCTGGCGCTTGCGGTCGGCCTGATCATCGGCGGGGCGGTCGGCAATGCGATCGATCGGCTGCGGCTGGGCGCGGTCACCGACTTCATCCACGTCACCTGGTCGTGGTTCCCCTGGGTGTTCAATCTGGCCGACAGCGCCATCAGCGTCGGCAGCGTACTGCTGATCTGGGACCTGTTCCTGGCCCCGCGGAAGCGCGCGCCGGGTTGATCGCGCCGCCAAGGTCGACGAAGCGGGCGCCGCGAAAGCGCGCGGCTGGCTGAAGCCGATTGGCCGGGCGCGGACGATAGGGTATCTGAAGGATTAATCACCGGGCCGGGGGCGGCCTGCCGAGGAAGAGAACTCCATGAACTTCACCCGCGTCGCCGCCGCCGCCGCTCTTCTCGCGGTCGTTGGTCTTGCCGGCTGCGACACCGCTTCGAAGGCGTTCGGCCTCTCGAAGGTGACACCGGACGAGTTCCGCGTCGTGACCAAGGCGCCGTTGACCCTGCCGCCGGACTACTCGCTGCGCCCGCCGGCGCCGGGCGAGCCGCGCCCGCAGGAATTGCAGCCGGAAAGCGTCGCGCGCCAAGCCCTGGTCGGCCAGCGCGCTGGCGACGTACGCTCCGACGGCGAGCGCATGTTCGTCACCAAGGCCGGCGCCGACCATGCCGACCCGCTGGTGCGTTATGTGGTCGACGACGAGTTCGGCAACCTGGCCCACAAGGACAAGAGCTTCGCCGACTACGTGATGTTCTGGAAGAAGGGTCAGCCGGCCGCCGTCCCCGCGCCCGAACTCGCGGACGCCAACGACTCCCAGCCGATCGACCCGGCCACGGAAGAAAAGCGCATTCAGGCCCTGACCGGCAGCAAAACCATCGTCATCGCCCGTCAGGGCGGCGCCAAAATCAAACTCCCGGGGCTGTAGGCTTAGAGCCGCACCGGGGTTAACCCCCGAAAGCAAGCCTTGGCAGACGGCCTAAGGGCAAACACGAAGCTCACAAAGGCCACGAAGCTCACGAAGGGGCGCTGCGCGCCCGCCAATCCGCAAGGATGCAGACGGTTTTCCGGCGCGCTTGCGCGCCCTTCGCGTGCTTTGAGTCCTTCGTGTGCTTCGTGTTGAATCTTTTGGGCTCCCGCAACGCGCGCCCCCGGAATCGTCCTACACTCGGCCCATCAGCCATGACCATTCGCCGACTCCCGCCTGAGCTAGTCAGCCGCATCGCCGCCGGTGAGGTGGTGGAGCGGCCAGCGAGCGTGGTGAAGGAGCTGGTCGAGAACGCCGTCGACGCCGGCGCTGCCCTGATCGAGATCCAGGCCGACGGCGGCGGGCTGGCGCGGATCCTGGTCGCCGACGACGGGCTGGGACTAGGCCCGGACGAGCTGCCGCTGGCAGTCGAGCGCCACGCCACCTCCAAGCTATCGGCCGGCGCCGACGGCGGCTGGGACCTGCTGCGCATCGCCACCCTCGGTTTCCGCGGCGAGGCGCTGCCGTCGATCGGCTCGGTCGCGCGGCTGTCGATCGCGGCGCGCAAGGCCGGCGCGGCGGCGCACGCGATCCTGGTCGAGGGCGGCGATGTCCACGCCGTCGCCCCCGCCGCCTTCCCCGGCCCGCACGGCGCTCGGGTCGAGGTGCGCGACCTGTTCTATGCCACCCCGGCGCGGCTGAAGTTCATGAAGTCGGAGCGCGCCGAGGCGATGGCGATCGCCGACGAGGTCAAGCGCCAGGCCATGGCCCATGCCGAGGTGGCGTTCAGCCTCGATCTCGACGGCCGCCGCACGCTGCGCCTGCCGGCCGAGGCGTCTGGCGAGGCCGGCCGGCTCGCGCGCCTCGCCGCCGTCCTGGGCGCCGAGTTCGCCGACAACGCCCTGGCGATCGACCATGTGCGCGACGAGGTGCGTCTGGTGGGCCATGCCGGCGTGCCGACCTTCAACCGCGGCAACGGCGGCCACCAGTATCTGTTCGTCAACGGCCGCCCGGTGCGCGATCGGCTGCTGCAGGGCGCGCTACGCGCCGCCTACGCCGATTTCCTCGCCCGCGACCGCCATCCGGTCGCCGCGCTCTACCTGGAGCTCGACCCGACCCTGGTCGACGTCAACGTGCACCCCGCCAAGGCCGAAGTCCGCTTCCGCGACCCGGCGCTGGTGCGGGGCCTGATCGTCGGGGCGCTGCGCCACGCGCTGGCGGGCGCCGGCCACCGCGCTTCGACCACCGTCGCCGCCGACGCGCTGGCGGGCTTCAGGTCGGGCTACCAGCCCGGCCCCTCGCCCGCTGGCTTTTCCGCCTGGCGGCAAGGCGGCTGGGCCGCCGAACCCCAGAGCGGGCTACTTGCCGGCGTGGCCGAGATCTCGGCCCGGTTCGAGCCTACGGCCGCCGCCAATGGCTTTGCCGAACTCGGCGCGCCGGCTTCGTTCGACCCGATCGACTTCCCGCTCGGCGCCGCTCGCGCCCAGCTGCACGAAACCTACATCGTCGCCCAGACCCGCGATGGCGTCGTCATCGTCGACCAGCACGCGGCGCACGAGCGGCTGGTCTACGAGCGGATGAAGGCGGGAATGGCCGCGGGCGGTGTGCCCACCCAGGCGCTCTTGATGCCGCAGGTGGTCGAGCTCGATCCATCCGAAGCCGAGCGCGTCGCTGGCCGCGCTGGCGAGCTGGCCGATCTCGGCCTGGTGTTGGAGCCGTTCGGGCCAGGCGCCGTGCTTGTGCGCGAAACGCCGGCGGCGCTGGGCGAGACCGACGTCGCCGGCCTGGTGCGCGACATCGCCGACGACCTCGCCGAGAACGGCGCGGCGTTGGCGCTGAAGGAGCGGCTGGAGCACGTCGCCGGCACCATGGCCTGTCACGGCTCGGTCCGTGCCGGCCGCCGGCTCACCGCACCGGAGATGAACGCTCTGCTGCGACAGATGGAGGCGACGCCCCACTCCGGCCAGTGCAACCACGGCCGCCCGACCTATGTCGAACTCAAGCTGGCCGACATCGAGCGCCTGTTCGGGCGGCGCTGAAGTTTCGCTTTTGTTCCGCCCCACCGTCACTCTAGAGTGACGGCATGGAACCAGGACAGCCGAGCCAGACCGCTTTCCACGCCGCCGCCCACCGCGCGGCGCACCAGGTGCTGGAGGGCGGACGCATCTTCGCCGATCCATTGGCGAACGCGCTGCTGGGTGAGTCCGCCGCCGGGGTCTTCGTCGATCCTCAGTCGCCCTCGACACGCGGAATGCGGCTGTTCATCGCCGCGCGCAGCCGCTTCGCCGAGGACAGCCTGGCGGCGGCCGTGGCGCGGGGCGTGCGGCAGTACGTGGTGCTGGGGGCGGGACTCGACACCTTCGCCCACCGCAACCCGTTCGCTGGATTCGGCCTGCGGGTGTTCGAAGTGGACTACCCGGCGACCCAGGCGTGGAAACAGCGACGGCTGGCGGACGCCGGACTTGAGCCGCCGGCGTCGCTGACCTTCGCCCCGGTCGACTTCGAGCGGCAGACGCTGGCGCAGGGCCTGACGGCGGCCGGGTTCGACGCGGCGGCGCCGGCGTTCTTCTCCTGGCTGGGCGTGGTGGTCTACCTCACGCACGAGGCGATCATGCAGACGCTGGGCTTCATCGCTGGCGCTCCCGGCGGCGAGGTGGTGTTCGACTACGGCGAGCCGCTCTCGGCGTTCGCCAAGGGCGCGGCGCGTGCGCGGCAGGCCGCGAGAGCCCGGCGCGTCGCCGCCATGGGCGAGCCCTGGGTCACCCGCTTCGCCCCCGCCGAACTGGCCGCGGCGCTCCGCGGCCTTGGCTTCGACACCCTGGAAGACCTTGGCCCCGCCGAGATCAGCCGCCGCTTCTACGACATGGAGCGCCGTGACGGACCCGGGGGCCATCTGATGCGCGCAGCAAGGCTGGACCTCGGCCGTTGAAGCCGGCATTCTACCGCCGGTCCCCTCTGGAGGCTTGATGTTAGAGATTGCGGTCGAGGCCAGGGCCTAACAGCTCGCCTCACGCCGGCCGGAATACGGTTCTTGGTCGGCGCTGACCCCGACTTGAAGGCCCTAGATCGCCCGTCCGCCTCCCGACTGGGGCGGGCGCGTAGCCGCACGCCTTCCTCGGATCTCTCCAGTGAACATCTCCAAGCCGCAGCAACGAACGCTGCACGCGCTCGCCCAGGGCGGACGCATCCTGCTCGAACGCGACGAAGCCGGCCGCGCGGTCGCCGCCGAATGCCTGACCCGCGAGGGCTGGCGCCTGAACGAGTGCACGCTCGACCTCTTCAGGTTGCTGAAGCGCCGCCGGCTGATCGCCAGCCAGGGCGGTGGGCCCTATCACATCACCCGCGAGGGGCTGGAGCGGCTGCGCCCGCAGCTCGACAACCGCACCTCAGGACGCAAGTGGTGAGAGGAAGCTGACCCGCGCCGCGCCCCAGGTCCGTTCGTCGAGGAGCCGGAAGCCGGGGGGCGTCGGCGCCGCGTCGGCGAGCCCTCGCTCCAGGATCGCCAGGGCGTCCCGCGCCAGCCAGCCGCCCGCCGCCAGCCGCGCCAGCGCCGCTTCGCCAAGGCCCTGGCCGTAGGGCGGATCGAGGAACGCCAGGTCGAATGCCGCGCCGTCGGCGGTGGTCCGTGCGCTGAGCGTCGTCGCGTCCCGGCGGTCGATCCGTGTACGGTCGGTGAGGTTCAGCGCGCCCACGTTGGCGCCAATCGCCGCGCGGGCGGCCTGGTCGCGCTCAAGGAATAGGCAGAAGCCGGCGCCGCGCGAGATCGCCTCCAGCCCCAGCGCGCCCGCACCGGCGAACAGGTCGATCACACGGCGGTCATGCAGTCCGATGGTCCAGGGCGCATGCTCCAGCACATTGTAGAGGGCCTGGCGCGTACGGTCGGCGGTCGGTCGGGTCGACTGTCCCTTCGGCGCCACAAGCTGACGTGCGCGAAAGGTCCCGGCAACGATCCGCATGGAAAGTCCTTCCAATAGCGACGGTCTCTAGCGGATGAAGGGTCGGCTGATCAAATGAGGGGGAGGATGACTCTTGACCCGCCGCCGCCGCTGTCGGAAGCGCGCTTCATCGCGGACCTGACTCCGCGCGAGCGCAGCCTATGGCGCATCGTGGTGACGCTGCTGGCCGGCGCGGTGGGCGGGGTGATCGTCGCCTTGATTACCGGGATTGTCGCGCTGGTGCTGGTGGTGGTCGCCACCGGCGGCTTCGGCGGCGATTTCCGCTCGCTGCCGCAGCACATCCTCGCCCTGCTCAACGATGACGGCAAGACCATCAAGAGCGCGCTCGGTCTGCTGACCCTGGCGGTGTTCACCAACGGACCGATGGCCGCGACCTTCATCGCCGTCGCCGCCCTGATCGCCGGCGTCAGCGCGCGTCGCTATGTGACCGTCGCGCCAAAGATCCGCTGGCGGCTGCTGGCCAGCGGCCTGCTGCTGTCGGTGGTGGCGATCGGCCCGCTGATCCTGGCCGGCCAGTTGCTCGACCCGCATTCGCCGCCGCCGCCTATGTTGAGCCTGGCCCCCGACTGGCCGAGCCGGATCGGCTATGCGCTGGCCTGTATCGCGCTGCTGATCCCGGCGGCAGCCGCCGAGGAGATCGTGTTCCGTGGCTGGCTGCTGCGCGAGAGCGCGGCGGTGACGCGCAATCCTGTGTTCCTGATGGTGGTGAACGGCGTGCTGTTCTCGGCCCTGCACAACGATTTCGCGCCTGACGCCTTCCTGATGCGGGCGCTGATGGGGGCGGGCTTCGTCTATATGACGCTGCGGCTCGGCGGCATCGAGTTCTCAACCGGCGCGCATGCGGCCAACAACATCCTGATCGTGCTCTTCATCCAGCCGCTGTCATTGAAGCCGGCGGCGTCCGGCGGGCTCGGCCTGGATTCGCTGGCCCAGGCGGTGTTCCTGTTCGTCAGCTATCTGCTGATGGCGGAGCTGGTGGCGCGCTGGCCGCTGCTGCGCCGCTGGTCGGGGGCGGATCAGCTTCCGGGTCTGACAACCAACGTTGTGGCGGAGCACTTTTCCTGAGCGTCTCCAGGCTGGCGCGCAGCGTCTCCAGGAACCGATCGCGATCACCGCACCAGCGCGACGCCTCGCCGACCAGCACCGTGCAGTTCATCGGCGCCGGGAAGATTGCCCCCTTGGGCAGCACGCGGCCGGCGCCCTCGATCCAGACCGGGATCACCGGCGCGCCGGGGAAGGCCGCCGCCAGTCGCGCGACGCCGGCCTTCATCGGGCCAAGCTCGTCGGTGGCCGCGCCGCGCGTGCCTTCCGGGAAGATGATCACGATGTCGCCGGCGGCCAACGCCTCCCGCGCCGGCGCTAGCACGTCCTCGCGGCCGCCGCTGCCCCGCACGATCGGCACGATGCCGATCAGGTTGCGCGAGAACCAGCCGATCATCGGGCCGCGCAGGAAATAGTCGGCCGCCGCCACCGGCCGCAGGCGCCCGATCAGCCGCGCCGGGAACATCGCCAGCAGCAGCAGGGTGTCGAAATGGCTGTTGTGGTTGGCGGCGATGATCGCCGGGCCGTTCCGCGGCAGATGCTCGGCGCCGATCACGTCCGCGCCGGTGAAGAAGGCCGCCAGCGGCCGGGCCACCAGATGCAGAAAGGCGTGTCTGGCCCAGTTCACCTTCGTCGGGTTCATCGGTGCAGGACGAAGAAGGTCATCAGGTGGAAATACAGCGGCGTGGTGAACGTCAGACTATCGATGCGGTCGAGGATGCCGCCGTGGCCAGGGATCAGGTGCGATGAGTCCTTGACCCCGATGTCGCGCTTGACCGCCGACAGCGTGACGTCGCCGGCGAAGCCCGCCAGCGGCAACAGCACGGCCATGATCGCCAGGTTCAGACCCGCCAGCGGGGCGAAGATCGGGCCGATCAGCCAGATCAGCGCCGCCGTGGTCGCCCAGCCGCCGAAGAAGCCCTCCCAGGTCTTGTTGGGACTGACCGTCGGCATGATCTTGTGGCGGCCAAACAGCTTGCCCCAGCAGTACTGGGCGACATCGTTGGCCTCGGTGGCCACCAGCAGCAGGAAGACCAGGCCCGCGGGGCCGGCAGGCATCGGCAGGTTCGGAGGCGTGCGCATCAGCCAGACGACGAAGCCGATCGCGTAGACGCAGGCCACCTGACCCCAGTGAAAGCCGGCCGCGCGCTGCAAATAGTTCTTGGTCTGGCCGATGATCGCCATCAGGAACGGCGTGATCAGGAACACCCAGACCGGGATGAAGACGAGGTAGATGCCGTACTCGTTGACGGCGATCCAGCCGTAGCTGATCGGCACCACCAGGTAGGACGCCAGGATGATCAGCCGGTCTTCCCGGCGGGCCGGCGCCAGCGACAGGAATTCGCGCAGCGCCAGGAACGAGATCAGGGCGAACAGCGCCAGCGTCGCCTGCCAGCCCAGCGCCAGAGCGCCCGTCAGTAGGGCGACCATCACCCACCAGGAGTTCACCCGCTGCTGCAGGTTGCTGTAGTCGCGTCCGGGACGAAGCCGCGGCAGCACGGCGGCGGCGAGCGCGCCCAGCGTCAGGATCGCCAACACGCCCGTCAGGCCCCAGACTAGCGGCCAGGCGATCGGCGGCAGGGCGTGGCCCAGTATCTCTAGCCGGAGCGAAGGGGGGACCGACATGGCGAGAGCGAGTTTGTCCCTTGCCAAGCTGGCCCGCGCAAGCGCCGTTCACGTCGGCATCGCCTTCCTGGCCATGGGCGGCTGGACGCTATTCGCCAACCGCACCCACGGCGCGGCGGCGATCGTCCCGGCGCTGGCCCAGGGTGTGGTCTCCGGACTGATCACCCTGGGGCTGAAGCGGCTGCTGGAAACCTTCTCCGCGCGGCTGTCCGGACCGATGGCCTATGTCCTACCGCCGCTCGCGACCGCCAGCGCGATCCTGGCGCTGCTGATCGGCGTCCACCGGCTGATCGGCACGCCGGAAATCCTCGCTACCATCGCCGTGCCGTGGTCGGTCTCCAGCGGCTATGCCATCCTCTACACTGTCGCGCTGCGCAGGAGCCCTCATGGCCGAGCTCGATAACCGCCGGCCGATCCGCTCGCGCGGCGCCGGCTGGGCGCACCGCGCCGCCGCCGCCCTGGCCAACGCCAACGCCAACCCAAACCTGATCTCCGCCGCCAGCTTCGCCTTTGCCGCCCTCGGCGCGGCACTGCTGCTCGGCGCGGGGATGACCCCGCTCTGGGCGGTGCGCGCGGCGCTGCTGCTCGGCGCGGCGGCGTGCATCCAGCTACGCCTGGTCTGCAACCTGCTCGACGGCATGGTCGCGGTCGAGCATGGCCTCAGCTCGCCGGCCGGTGCGATCTGGAACGAGCTGCCGGACCGGTTCTCCGACGTCGTGCTGTTGGCCGGCGCCGGATACTGCGCGGCCGGCGGCGGGATCATGTTCGCGGTCGAGCTCGGCTGGATCTGCGCGTCGCTGGCGCTGCTGACCGCCTACCTGCGCGAACTCGGGCGCGGCCTCGGTTTCCCAGCCGACTTTTCCGGCCCGATGGCCAAGCCGCAGCGGATGGCCGCCCTCACCATTGCCTGCGTCGCCAGCACGGTGGAGCCGCTGGTCGGCTGGCGCGGCCAGACGCTGGCGATCACGCTGGCGATCGTGGCGCTGGGGACCGCGTACACCGCGGTCCGCCGCACCCGCACGCTGGCCCGCCGGCTCGATGAGAAGAACACCGCAGGAGGAAATCCATGACTCTGGTCACCACCGAAGATCGCGGCGCCGTGCGCCTGATCACCTACGCCAATCCGCCGTTCGGCACGATGACGGCCAGCGGCTCGACCGAGATGTTCGACGCGGTCAGCGCAGCCACCGGCGACGGCGGCGTGCGGGCGATCGTCATCACCGGCGGCCTGCCCGGCATCTTCATCCGCCACTACGACGTCGGCGAGCTTTCGGTGATGTCCGACGCGCTGGGAGGCGCCGCGCCGCCGACGCCGCCGCCATCTCAGCCGCCGGCGCGACGTCCCGGCTTCCTCGAGCTGACCGACCTGATCGCGGCGGCCGACAAGCCGGTGATCGCGGCGATCAACGGGCTGTGCATGGGCGGCGGCTTCGAGCTGTCGCTGGCCTGCGACCTGCGTATCGCCGGCAAGGACGTGACCTCGATCGGCCTGCCGGAGACGCGGGTCGGCATCTTCCCCGGCGGCGGCGGCACCCAGCGGCTGCCGCGCGTCATCGGCGAAGCCAAGGCGCTGGAGATGATCCTGCGCGGCCTCACCGTCGACGGCCCTGGCGCCGGCGCGCTCGGGATCGTGCACGAGGTCGCGGATGATCCTCTCGCCCGCGCGCTGGAGATCGCCGCCGAGCTGGCGACCCGCGGCGCCGAGGGCCTCGCCTTCGCCAAGCGCCTCACCCGCGCCGCCTTGGACCGCCCCCTGGCCGAGGGCCTGGCGGACGAGCGGGCGAGCTTCCTGGCGGTGATGCGGACCGCTTCGGCCCGGGAGGCGTTGCGGGCCGCGCGCCAGCCGGTCGAGATCCAGAAGGCTTGACCTTCGCCTTCGCCCAGCCGGTTTTGTACTTCTTGCCCTCCACCTTGAGCTGAGCAGTCGCTGACGGGATTTGAGGGCGATTGGGCGGAGGCGGTTTGGCTTTGTACTGACGCCCTTGCTTGCCGGCCACCAGCCCCAACACGCCGTCCGCACCCCTTACCGGGGCGGGCAGCTCCTCGACCGCGCCTCGCTCCAAGGAGCCCAATTCATAAGGTCCGTAGGCGACCCGGATCAGCCGGTTGACCGTCAGCCCCAGCGCTTCCAGCACCTTGCGCACCTCACGATTCTTGCCCTCGGCCAAGCTGACGCTGATCCACTGGTTGGCCGCGCCGTCGCGGCCGGGCTCGGCTTCGGCTTCGATCGCCCCATAGTGGACGCCGTCGACCGTGATGCCGTTCGCCAGCCGCGCCAGCTTGCCCTCGTCGATCCGGCCCCGGGCGCGGGCCCGGTAGCGGCGCTTCAGCGCCGTCGCCGGCAGCTCCAGCATCCGCGCCAGCTCGCCGTCGTTGGTGAGCAGCAGCAAGCCCTCGGAGCTGAGGTCCAGTCGGCCGATCGAGATCAGCCGCGGCAGGCCGGGCGGCAGCGCCTCGAACACCGTCGGGCGGCCCTTCGGGTCGCGGTGGGACGTCACCAGGCCCGGCGGCTTGTGGTAGCGGAAGAGGCGCGTCGGCTCGGCGGCGGCCACCGGCCGACCATCCAGCGTCACCAGGTCCCTCGCCGACACCTTTACCGCCGGCGACGACAGCGTCTGGCCGTTCAGCGTCACTCGGCCGGCCTCGATTAGCCGCTCGACCTCGCGCCGCGAGGCGACGCCGGCCCTGGCCAGCACCTTGGCGATCCGCTCGCCACCCGCCGCGTCCGGCGCTTGACCTTCCCCGCCGCGGGCGCTTGCGTCGTCCTCATGATCCATGACGCCGAGACCATGCGCATCGCGCTCACAGAGGCGCAAGCCGCCACCGCCCGCGGCGAGGCGCCGATCGGCGCGGTGGTGCTCGATCCGGCCACCGGCGAAATCATCGCCCGCGCCGGCAACAGCCCGATCGGGCTTTCCGATCCCACCGCCCACGCCGAAATCCTCGCCCTGCGCGCCGCCGCCACGAAACTGGGCAACTACCGCCTGACCGGCCTCACCCTGTTCGTCACCCTGGAGCCCTGCGCCATGTGCGCCGGCGCCATCAGCCACGCCCGCCTGGGCCGACTGGTGTTCGGCGCCACCGACGAGAAGGGCGGCGCCGTGATCAGCGGCCCTCGCTTCTTCGACCAGCCGACCTGCCACTGGCGACCCGAGGTCCAGAGCGGCGTACTGGGGGATGAGAGCGCGGCGCTGCTGCGGGAGTTCTTCCGCGCCCGACGTTGAGCTTGCGGGCCGTCCCCGGCGGCGGGATGATCGGCCCATTAAAACCAATGGGAGGATTTCAGATGGGATTGCTTGATGGGAAGGTCGCCATCGTCACCGGCGGCGGCAACGGGCTGGGCGAGGCCTACTGCAAGCTGTTCGCGCAGGAGGGCGCCTCGGTGGTCGTCAACGACCTCGGCGGCGCGCGGGATGGCACCGGCGGCAGCCTCAGCGCCGCGCAGACCGTGGTCGAGGCGATCAAGGCCGCGGGCGGCAAGGCGGTGGCCAACGGCGACGACGTCTCCACCGTCCAGGGCGGCAAGAACATCTTCCAGACCGCGATCGACACCTTCGGCCGCGTCGACATCCTGGTGAACAACGCCGGCATTCTGCGCGACAAGACCTTCTCCAACACCTCCGAGGCCGACTGGGATGCGGTGGTGAAGGTGCACCTGAAGGGCGCCTACTGCTGCACCATGCCGGTGTGGAACTGGATGAAGGACAATCAGGTCAAGGGCGTCATCGTCATGACCTCGTCGGGCTCCGGCCTGTTCGGCAACTTCGGCCAGTCCAACTACGGCGCGGCCAAGGCCGGGCTCTATGGCTTCATGCGCGTGCTCTCGATCGAGGGGCGCAAGTACGGCATCCGCGTCTGGGCGCTGGCGCCTGGCGCCTACACCCGGATGACCTCCGATCTGCCCGGCCGCAAGGATCGCGAGCCGGACCCGATGAGCCTACCGGAAAGGATCGCGCCCGGTGTGCTCTACATGGTCTCCGACCTTTCTGGCGACCAGACCGGCAAGACGCTCAGCGTCTCGTCGCGGGGCGTGCGCGAGATCAAAATGATGCAGGCCAAGGGCATCTCGCCCACCGCGCCCTGGACCGCCCAGGACGTCGCGGACAACGCCGAGGCGATCTTCTTCCCCGAACAGCCCGCGCGGGTCCCGGCCTGATGCTCACCGTCCACCACCTTGGCGTCTCGCAATCGGAACGGATCGTCTGGCTCTGCGAGGAGCTCGGCATTCCCTACGACCTGAAGCTCTACGACCGAGACCCGGTCACCCGGCTGGGTCCGCCGGCCTACAAGGCGCTGCATCCGATCGGCACCGCGCCGATCATTACCGACGGCGATGTGGTGCTCCCGGAGTCCGGGGCGATCATGGAGTACATCATCGGCAAATACGGCGGCGGCCGGCTGGCGGTGGGGCCGGAAGCGCCGAACTACGCCGACTACCTGTTCTGGTTCCACTTCGCCAACGCCTCGATGATGCCGCGGCAGACGATAGGGCCCAGGCCCGCCGAGGGCGCGGAGGAAACCCCCCGCGCCCGGTTCATGCGCGAACGCGGCGAGCAGACCTGGGCGCTGGTGGAAAAGCGGCTGGGCGAGGCGCCCTACTTCGCCGGCGACGACTTCACCGCCGCCGACATCATCATGGGCTTCCCGCTGACCACCATGCGCGCCTTCGCTCCGCACGACCTGGCGCCCCACCCCAACATCCTCGCCTACCTGCAGAAGATCGGCCAGCGGCCGGCCTATCGGCGGGCGATGGCGAAGGGCGATCCGAACATGGCGCCGATGCTGACTTGAGGCAGGTTGAGACGGCGCGGCCCCTCATCGTCGTATGGGGCCGCTTGCAGTTTTGCTGACGCTTCGACGACGCCAGCGATACGGCAATGTTCACGTGAAACCGTAGATGCCGCAGACTACGGTCCCCTTCCCGAAGCGCCGACACGGCGGCGCCGCAGGTTTCCTGCTGCGTCACGATGTCAAGGACCCGGCGCTCGCTGAGCGGCCGGCCCAAGTCCTGCGCGATTCAATCCCCGTCAACCTCCCTCCTCGCCGGCGCCGCGATGTCGGGGGTGGTCATGCTGCGACGCGGACCGCATCCAGCCGATCGGCCATCGCGCCGAAACAAACGGCGATCTTGGGAAACTGGCCGAGCAAATCCCGTCCCTCGGGCGCCCGACAGAAGTAGTCCAGCATCGGCGCGGCGTGCAGGTCGGCCAGCGTCAGCGACGGGCCCGCCAGCCACGGTCCGTCGCCCATGATCTGAGTCAGCGCCAACAGGCAGATCCGTGATTTGGCCAGCGCCTCGGCGAGCCTCGCCTGATCGGGCTGAAGGCCGCGTTTCGGCTTCTCGACCCGCTCCAGGTGCACACCCCAGACCAGCTGCGGGTAGACGTAGGCGTCGAGCACCGACAACACCTGATTCATTCGCGCCCGGTCCCGAAGGTCAGTTGGCTGCAGCGTTGGCCCGCCGAACGCTTCGTCCACGTACCGCTCGATCGCCTGGCTCTCGTAGAGGTGAAAGCGCTGGTGCTCGAACGCCGGGATCTTGCCGAAGGGATGGCGTTGCAGCTGAGCGGCACGCTGGCTCGGGTTGCCGAAGACGTCCGCCTCGACCAGATCGTAGGCGACGCCCTTCTCAATCAGCGTCAGCCGGACCGCGCGCACGTAGACGCTGTAAGCGGCGCCATAAACGATCGGTCTGGAGGCCGGATTGTCCACCATAGCGCTCCGCTGAAGCTGTCGGAGCGGTTCCTACCGGAAGGTCGGGTGGCTGTCTCGGCCTAGGCCGCGACCCAGCGAGCGGGGTCAAGGGCGATCGGGTCGTCGATCGCCATCTCGTCCCAGTCCAGGTCAGGCGGCGGGCTGGAGGCGGCGGCGATCACCGCGGCGAGCTCGGCGGCTGACGAAGCGCCGACGATCACCGCGTCCGCCTCCGGCCGCGAGAGGGCGAAGCCGAGCGCCGCCTGCAGCGGGTCGGAGCGGCCCTCGGCGATCATGCGGCGGGCGCGCGACAGCCGTCCGGCTGCGCCCTTCAGCTGCGCCGGCACCCGGTCTGGGGGGAGGAACAGCAGGCCGTTGAGGAAGATCGAGCGCAGGTGCACCTCGATCCCCATCTCGCGCACTGCCATCAGGCTGCCATCGAGCAGCAGGCGCTGGTCGAGCAGCGAGGCCGGCGCCTGGATCAGGTCGGGCTTGAAACGGCGGGCGACGCCCACTGGGTCGTCGGAGGCGTAGGCGCAGACGCCGACCTGCTCGAACAGGCCCTCGTCGCGCAGCACTTTGAGCCGTTCCCACAGCGCGGGCCCGGCGGGGGCGAAGAGGTCGCTGGCGCTCTGCACCACCACGGCGCGGGCCTTGGTCAGCCTCAGACGCATCAGGCTGGCGCGCACCTCGGCCTCGACCGCATCGGGACCGCGATCACCGCGCACGGAGCGAATCAGCACGCCCATCGGAACCGGCCGTGGCAGATGTTCGCCCAGCATCGCCTCGCACACGGGCTGGGCGCCGCCGGCGTCGAGGAAGCCGAGATCGGCGCGCGCGGCGGCGATCAGCATGTCGCGCACTTCCGCTTCGGGCGGCCTGCCGCGCTGCGCCGCGCCGCTCGGGAACTGCGACGCGCCCAGTCCCAGCTTGCGAAGTGAGGGTCTCACGCGGCGTCCACCATCTTTTTGCGCTTAGTGCACATTGGGCGGAAGATGCGCCGCCGACCTTTAAGAAGCGGTGTCGACGAGGTTGATCGGAGGTTAAGAACGCCGCGATGAGTGTGACGCTGCCCGATTGGCCGATGTTCGGTCTCGGCGACGACGCCCGGCCGGCGCTGGAGGCCGCGCGGGCGGCCGGCGAGCCCACCGCGGTGGCCACCATCGTTGCCCTCGACGGCGGCGGACCGCGGCCCGTCGGCACGCAGATGGTGGTGGGCGACGGCATTCTGTCCGGCTTCCTGTCGGGCGGCTGCCTCGAGGCCGACGTCGTCGGCCACGCCGAAGCCTGCCTCGCGGACGGCCAGCCGCGCCGGCTGACTTACGGAACGGGCAGCCCGTGGCCGGACATCCGCCTGCTCTGCGGCGCGCGGATCGACATCATGGTCGAGCGGATCGGGCCCGACGACCCGGCGGTGGAACGGCTCATCGCCCTGCGCGACGTCCGCGCGCCGGCGATCTGGCTCAGCGACGGGCGCCGCCGCAT
>Ga0302317_10000916_pt1 | contig 23106 bp, 12 predicted proteins | sample III_Palsa_N3_3_FD_200450 | JGI IMG/M metagenome (GOLD analysis project Ga0302317, IMG submission 200450) | Peat permafrost microbial communities from Stordalen Mire near Abisko, Sweden - III_Palsa_N3_3 | ecosystem: Environmental > Terrestrial > Soil > Palsa > Peat permafrost | place: Sweden...
GGAAAACGAACTTGCCTTCCTAGACCGCTGCTTCGCTAAAGGCGCCCAATCGCCCGCGCTGGTCGTCTTAAAGGCGCCGTCGGGCTTCGGAAAATCCCGGCTCATCGATCGCTTTCGAACCATCTGCGCTCCCGACAACCGCGTGTTCTGTGTGATCGACCCGAGCGTGCGGGCGCGCCCTGGTTCGGCTTTGCTGCATGAGGGATATTATCTCCAGCGATGCGCTGAAGCGTTGTCCGACATGGCGCCCACCGGCGAACAGTCATGGCCGAGTTTTGAACAGTATCTTCGCCAGAGAGGTTGGCGCACTGCAGCGGAGAAGGCGTTGCTCGAAGTCGCCGGTGAACTACCGAGCCTATCGTCGCTCTATAAACAAGGTTTCGACTATCTGACGCGAATGCTCGGGCTCGGACGTTATTCGGCAAGGTCGCTGCTCGGTAGCGACCAGGGTCACGCTGTCTCTCTTTGTTCCGAATACGCGCTTCGAACGCTTCAGAGCCATCCAGTCATATTGGTGATCCGGGAGGCCCAGCACCTCGATATCCTAAGCCTTCGCAGCTTGTTGGGCGCCCAAAGCGGACACAGCGCTCCGGACCTGATCTTCGAGTACACGACCGAGTCTGGAGAGTTCGAGTCGGAGCACCATAAGGCGTTGCTCGACGCAGCGGCGCGGCGCGGCGCGATTTCCATCTTGAATGTCTCGAAGCTGGGTTTGCCCCACCTCGAACAGCTGCTGCGCGATTACGTTGTGGACGCTCCGTATGAACTCAACACAGAGGCCTACCTGATCTGGAACGGCAATCTGCGCTCGGTGGTGGAGCTCACTTTTCGCGTCGGCATTGGGCAGATCGCCGCCAGCCCATCTGAAATAACGGGGGTTCTTGAGGACCTTCAAGGCGGCCTAAACCGTCATTTCGACGAGCTGACTACGCTCCAGCGCTTGTTGTTGGTCGTGATCCAGGTGCACTTCGAGCCGCTGGACGAGATGGTGTTGTCGCGTGTTGCGGCCGCGTCCGATCCGGCTTTGCAGCCCACAACCCTGCAGCGGGCGCTCGAAGAGCTCATCGACATCCACCATTTCGTTGTGCGGTCTCAGAGCAATCTGGCGCTGCAGCACGAAAGCATCGCAACGGCGATCGCCGAGCGTGCCGATTTCCAGCATCTGGTGGCCTTGGCCGAGAGTGGGTTGCGGGATTTTTACCGACGTTCGATTCAAGCTGCGGATTACCGGCAGGTCGGCATGCCTATGGCGATTCGGCAGCTGTTCCGGCTATGCGCGCGAACCGGCGATATCGCGGGCCTGGCTTCTGTCACCCACACCTTCATGGCCGAAATCAAGGCCGCAAAAGACCAAGCCGTCTACATCGATGCGATTGCGACAGCGATTGAAACGGAACCAGACCTCTTCGCTGGCGATCATGAAGAATTGGTAGGTTGGGCCGCCGCTTTGGCTTACGATGCGTCCGATTGGCCACGCGTGCTGCGCCTACAAGACCTTCGGCAATCCCAGGACTCCGGCGCGACTGCGATGCGCGCCTTTGCGCTCCAGGAAATGGGCAAACACGCCGAAGCGCTCGAACTTGCTGACACGATAAGAGAGCGCGCATCAAACAGCGACGATCGCCTTGTCGCCGACCTGATCTCCGCAATTTCGATAGGCTGTCGCGGTGACCACGAGGGCGCACGAGCCATCCTCGATCGGTTGACTGGCGATCCCGCGCTGCAGGCGACGCCGCTTCTCGGCTACGCCTTCCGGCTCTATGACATGATCGACAGCTACACCGACATTCTTCCGAAGATGATGGCGAGTGTCGACTGGTTCGGGCGGTTTGGCCTCGCTAAGTCCAAGGCGTATTCGCAACTCCCCGCCGCTATATACCTCGCCCGCCTAGGCGATATCCGTGGCGCTCGTCGCAGGCTGACATCAGCGCAACGCGTTCTGGCCAATGAGGTGCGTGACCAAGATATCCTGCTAAATAATCGGGCGGCCGTGGAACTGTTGGCCGATGCGCCTGATCATCGCATGTGCGTCGATCTGCTCCAGGCGGCGCTTCAGCAGGCGAGCGACGACTACTCAGAGCTCACCATTCTGACCAATCTCGCGCTGGCCAACTGGCAGAGTGGAAATCTGCCTGCTGCGCTCGGCTGTGTGGCCCGCGCTCAGCGGATCCTTGAGCATCATGATTTTGAGGATAAGGACACCTATTGGCCCGTGTGTTTCAATCTGGCGCAAATTCTAGGCGCGGCCGGCGAGCTGGACCAAGCCCGTGAGATGTTGAACTTTCCGCGGCAGTGGGGGCGTCCCCTGGTTGTCAATAAGAGCTATTGGCTGTTCCGATATGGGGAAAGGGCAGACGTGGAGCCGGCCTACCGATTCCTAGCGTCAAAGCCGATCCACCCTCTTTACCTCAGCCGCTGGCTGGTCGACCTGGAGGGACTGCAGGTGCTGACGCCAGCACCCGTGCAATAACCTCTGCGTAGTCAAAGCCTTTTTGCGCGAGGCTGTTGGCAAACTGGCCTGCCGGCGCAATCCAGGCGTCGGGCGTCAGTTCCAGGAAGCAGAACCGGCCATCGACCAGCCGCCCATCCACCCGACAATATCCATAACGGCCAAAGGCAGCCAAAAAGCGCTTGATCGCAGTATGGTCAGCCGGCGAAAGTAGTTCGTCGATGAGGCGGATGCCCCTTTCCGGCTTGCGATTGAACTTCTCGTCGGCATCATACAATCGGGTCTCAAAGTAGCTCGGATCGCCGGCCATCGCGGTTTCCGAAAAGGCCCACAGCCCCCGATCGGCGGGCTCGATGCATGAAAACGCGACCTCCCGTCCCGGCGCGAATTCCTCGATCAGTATCGCCTGATCAAGGCTTCGGTTTAACTCGACGGCTAACGCTGTCGCATCATCCCAGTTGTCGACCAGGTTCCGCCTCGAGAGCCCGATAGAGCTGCCTTCGAGCGCCGGCTTGACCACCACAGGGAGCGCCAGCCCGCGAACGTAGGGTGCATCCGCGGCACTCCGAAGCAATCGCCAGCGCGGCGTCCACAGACCATGATCGACAGCGATCCGCTTGGATATTTCCTTGTCTTGAGCCACGACGCGTCCGTACGTATCCGGACCGACGTATCGGAGACCGAACGACTCGCAAATCGCCGGCACAAGCGCCATGCGGTTACGGGAGACCTCGCCGCCATAAATTGCCCAGACGACGTCACCGCGGTGGAGGTCTGCGTTGCGCGCAAGATCCGCCGGTTCGAGGTAGTGGCGTAGCTTCAAGCCGAGTTCGCCGATCGCGGTGGCGATAGCGGCAAGGGTTTTCGCGTCGGTCCTCTCAAGATCGCGACGCTCGTGGACCGGCCGATCCCCGACCTCGTCGATCAGGTCGGCGACGAGTACGACGGTGTCGAAATCGAATCTGACCGCCCCTTGACCCATAATCCGGAATTATCATCCACTCTGAACGCACCGCAGTGCCTGAGCACGGACGACGGATTGGTCTTGAGCTGCGGCCGAACCGATCCCCAAGGCGGTCGCTAGTGGAAAGAATCTGACACTTTGTACCCGCTGCGCTGAGGGCGACCGCAGAGGGCTGCAATTCTGCCCGGAAGCGGACCTCGCCAGAGTCTCTGAAGGGGGGCTAGCTGCCGTTAGCTCCCTGTCGGCTCTTGGACAGCGGCGACCAGCGCGAGTAAGTTCAGAGCCCTGGGTGACAATCACAGCGGGAGGCATCGCTATGGCTGTGCGGACATCGAGATGCGCCTGCGGCGCGTGCCAGATCGAGGTCGACGGCGAACCGACGAGCAGCGGCCTTTGCAGTTGCGACAACTGCAAGCGGCGCACGGGCGCTGCCTTTGGCTGGTCGGTCTACTTTCGCGACGAACAAGTCGGGAGAGTCGAAGGTCCTCTGACCGCCCTAATCGGCATGGGCAAGCGGTGGTTCTGCTCGACGTGCGGCTCGACCCTCTACTGGAAGTCTTTCGGGGCCTGGAAGCCCGGCGAGACCGGCTTTGCCGGAGGCTGCTTCGCCGATCCAACGTTGCCGCCGCCGACCATTGCAGTGCGGTGTGCGCAGGGAATGCCGTGGATCGCATACCCAGACGCCTGCCTACTGTTCAACGACATGCCGCCCGCTATCGCGACGCAATCAGGTCGGGCGGACCCCGGATAGCCGTTAGAACGTTCGGCTTCTTTGGCCGAGCACAGTCCGTTGTGGGTCGATTCTCCCCGTTGGGTTCGGGGCGTCAAGCGGACGGTCGGGATTTCGGCGGCGGGTGAGACCTGCGGGACTCAAGCGTCAGATTTTGACCACTAGGCCGATATGACAACCATGCTTTTTACGGGTAGCGACCTGAGCTACAACCACCACAGGACAACTGGATAACTACCGATTATGGACCGCGCTCGGGCCGGCGCGCTGCTCGACGCCATGCGCGCCGGAGGCGCGCCTCCAGCCCCCCTGTCAGGACAGGCATTTCAACGCTTAGTCTTTTGGGCGATGGTCGAGCGAGTGCTCCCCGACCTTGCCGAAGGCAGCTCGATTGAAGAACACCCTCAGGGCGTGATCGATATCGTCGTGACCGAACGCCCCAGTTCAAAGGCGGTGTTGTTCTCCGAGCCTCACCTTCACTACTTCGAATGCAAACACCACGCCCGGCCGCTGGAACTGGACACGATCGCCAAGACTCTGGTCGTCGGCGTCCGCGACCAACCCCTTTCGCTCAGCATCGTGTCCGCCAGTCGATTGCTGCCTCAGGCGCTCGACTACGCCTACGCCCTATTCGCCGGTGGAGACCCGACCCGGCCACCGATGTTTCGTCATCCGGTGTTCCGCCATTTTACGGTCGCCGAGCTCCTTGCACCGACATGGCGCCATTCCGCCGATACCGCGCGCCGAGCTCAGCCCGACAAACTAAATCCAGAGGTCAGTTGGTCCTTCAGCGAATGCTTACCGTTTCTGGAGCGGGTATTGGCCAGTTCCGATACCGACCGCGGTTCAGCGCCAATCCGGATCACCATCGGCTCGACCTATCGCCTCTCCCTGTGGGCTCCCCCGCTAAAGGAGGAACAAGACCTTAGCTTTGCCTCCTCGATCGTGGGATGCCAGCTCGTCAGCTCTCACACTGAGCGCACGCCAGCAGGCGTAAGGTTCGACGCTTTTCTGAGCTGCACGACTCCCGCCCGGGCACCCACGCTTGGGGTGGTTGTCGTTGCGACCGACGATCGCGGCGGTACCGCAATCACACCTGCGTTGCCGGTGGTTATCGAGGCGGCCAGTTCCTTCGCACGCGCGGACGTACGCTCACCGCACACGTTGAGGTTGGCGTCGCGGTTGGCGCATAACGCCGGACCACGCCTGCTGTTCGTTGAAGGCCCAGCCGGCGTCGGAAAAACGTTCTTTTGCGAGGCGTTGGCGACGCGTCTCCGCGCCGAGCATGGGTTCGATGCGGATCGCTTCACCCTTGATGCGAGTACAGACGCGTCATTCCTTCAGCGTATGCTAATCGGCCTATTCACGCCGGCGTCCGCGCGCGCCGATGGCCGCACTGAGATTGGAGCGGAACTCGCCGATGCGTTGCTACGACAGGCGGCCGGATGGGATTCTCCGCCAAGGCCGATCGGGCCTGAGCTCATAATTCCCACGGTGGTTCGGGGCTTGGCCTGCCTGGGCGACCGACTACTGATCTTACGTGATTGTCATCTCGTGTCCGAGGCGTCGGCTGCCTGGATTTGGCTGCTCGCTAGCGGACTGGACGACATCGGCTGGGGTGGGGTGAAGCTTGTTCTCGAGAGTCGTTCACCTGACGACGAGAGAAACCCTTATTGGGTCAGCCTGCGACAGAGGCTGAAGGCCCACATCAAGGGCAGCGCGGTCGAGAACCTCGTCCCCCTAAAGCGAACGGAACTCACCACCACGCTTCGAGGCTGGTTCGCGCATATCGATATAGAAGCTGTGGACGCCATCGTCCGACGGACAGGTGGCTTGCCGCTTCTTGTGGTGTGCCACCTAAATGCGCTGATTGCTGAAGGTATTATCGAGATCGAGGCTGACGATCGATTTCGGATCATCTCGCCCAGCGCCTTCGCCCAATCAAGCGCGCTGGAGGTCGCGGGCGAGGCGATACTGCGCCAGACAATCGGTCAGATCGACTGGCGTGCAGCGGGAGCAGGCCTACCTAAAGGTGTCACGGCTACCGCTCTATTGGGCTTGATAGCCGCTCTTGGGGAGCAGGCGATTGCCTTGACTTCTCCCCTTCTGGGCATCGATGACGGTGCCTGGCGGACGGCCATGGATACCTTTTCAACCGCAAGGGTTGGGCGGTTTGATGAGGCAGGCCAATGGTGGTTTTCCCATGAGCTGATGCGCGCAATGGCGCTGACGGTTGCGGCGGAGTCCGATGATCTCGACGCCATTGTCGATCGACTGGAGGCCCTCGCGCCGGCCAATCTCGGCGTTTGCGAGCCTTTGGCCGACGTGGCCGGCGCCGCTGGTCGCGCGAACAGCGCCCGTCGCCTTTACAACGCCGCCTATGAGCAAGCGGTGCGCGCGGAGGATTTTACAGCGCGACTCAGGATCGTTCGAAAGCTGGTCCACTATTCTGCAGCCGATAAGGACGACGAAGGGTCCGATAGGCGGCTGTCTATGCTCAATGAACTTGGTTGGGCGGAATGGACTGCTGGCTCGCTTCTCGAAGCGCGTAAGGCCTATGACACGCTTGCGGTGGAGGCGTTAGAGTCGACGCGGCGCGGCGCCCCCATGCGCGAGGCCGCTCATCGCGCCGCTGATGGTCGGCGACGCGCGCTGGGCGTCAGTCTTGAACTTGGAGATTGGTGTCGTGTGGTCGAAGACACCAAATCGGTATTTGAACTTGGGCCGTCTAAGGGGAGCTTCGCCTCCACGCTGAACCGCCTGGTGCAGGCCTCGGCTCGCATGGACCTGCCCGGGCTAGGGATATGCTTTGCCGCGCTAGGCATGCCGCACCTGGGCGACGACGCGGGCGAGAACGCTGCAGCGGTCCTGGCGACGGACCTGTCTCATCTCTACTTGGCGGCCGAGCCGGCTCTTGCAATCGCCCTCATTGAACGCGCGGTCGTCCTGTCGGAGACGCCGCGCCAACGGGCTTACGGTCGGCTCAATCTGCTAACGGCCCAATTCGTCTCTACGGGCCGTATTGAGGAGGCCGAAGCCGAAGATCTGGGCGCCGAAATCCATCGGAGTGGTTATGTCACCATGCGGGGCCGCCTAGATCTCCTACGTGCGTGTAACGCCTTACAGACTGGCGAATTGGCAATCGCACGGATCTTGCTCGATCAGGCCGGGATGACCTCGGCTCTCTATGCTCAACATTATCTTGATCCAGCCTTGCAAAACGCCGAGCTGATCTGGTCGATCCTGAAGCAAGATCTACCTCGCGTGGCGCACAATCTGACGGCAGCCAAGGCTGTATACGCTCAGTGGGCGTCGGACCGTGGGCGGATTCAAGCGGGATTCGAACGCCTGGTCGAACCGGCCACGCAGTTAGGGGCGAGGTTCAACGCCGATCTGAACCAGCCCTTTGAACTACCGGCTGTCATCCCAGCCTTCTCAGGAGCCGGCTATCAACTCGGCGACAACCTGGCGAAGCTCGGCTCCTTGCCACGCGGCGCTGAGCGGCCGAAACAGCCATCCACCGCCGACCGCTCGGGGCCAAGCGCCTATGTTCCGCACGGCCCGGTGAGGCTTGGCCTAGCGCCGCATTGAATGAAGCTGGTCGGCGGCGAAGCGCTCGATAAGCTCAATGATTTCGTCGCCACGATCGCCAAGCAGGACGAGATTTCTATTTTGAGGATATCCCCAACGTGAAACCGCGGCCGCGGCGAACCCGCGCTGGAAGCGCTCCTCGATTTCGACCTTCCGCAGCGGTTCCCACAAGACCGCGGCTGGGCGTTGAAATGCGGTCGCCACATGGGCAATCGAGCTGTCGAATCCGACAAACAGGTCGCAAGCCCAGACCAGCGCCAACATTTCACGAATTGTGGTCCTGAACCGCGGCAGGCCCAGCGCCTTGTCTTCGAAGCCATCCAGGCCGACCTCGAAAATCGAGCCGATCGGCGCTAGGCGAGCGATGAGGCGCTCCCAGTTGGTCGTGTGCCACGGATGCCCGACTTGAGGCGAACTCGTGCCGTACGGGTGCACACAGATCAGAGGCCGAGGGAGGTGTCGCAGGCGTTCTAACGCCAAGGTCGCTTCTGCCCGCGACAGATAGAGGCTGGGCCGCAGGGCGCTGGGTCGAATTCCATAGTGGAAAGCCAGATTTTCGATGATGTGGCCGAACTGGCAGAGGTTGTCCTGTTCCAATTCTACATCCGACATCACCACATCAGACGTGCCCGTGGGATCGACTACCTCGCCAACATGAGGATTTTCATCCCAAATCGGATAAGGCGCCTCATCGGTGACGGCGCCGGCGAAGGTGCGGGTTGGGCCAGTTAGGAGCCGCAGCGGCCGACCCAGCTGGCGAGCCAGGTCATCGACTAGCCGGGTGTAGACGAGGACGTTCCCCAGACCGGTTGAGCTGGGAACAGCGAGGTCACATCCGAAGCGGCTCGCAAGCGCCTTGGTTCGCGCCAAAGGCGGGTCGAGTAGCAGGCATCGCTCACCGTCGAGCCCCGGTCCGGTCAGCGGCATGATAATCGGTAGTTATCGGTGCTCTCCGATGCCCGACCGGGCTAACCTTCAGGCTCATAGCCATGCCAAAACAAAGCTGAACTACGCAGCGACAGCAACGATGAATAGCGGCTGCCGTGCAGGCGGAGGCGGCGCCTGGCTCGCGGACACAGTCGAGCATGAATCCCGAAGGACTAGAGGTGTTGGAAACCACACGCTAGGGTGCAAGGAGCCTGGGGGCCAGCTGTTGGATACTGTGAGCAATCATGCGCGGCCGCGCTGGCTTCGCGATCTGGAGCGGTTCGTACCGCTGAAGAGCCAATTCGTGCTCACGGGCAATGTCCGCGATTTGCAGGCTCGGTTCCTGGGCGAGGTCGTGACGACTGCTTCCCTGGACAGCGTCATCGGGGCGAGTCTCGCAGCCGCCGGCTACGCCGATGTGCTGGTCTACGATCTGATATCAGGCTTTCGCCTGCTGGATCGAGCGGATGGCACCCAGGGCGACGCCGACAAGGTGTTCGCCAGCCTCGGTCTGACCGGGACAAAGGGAGTTGCGCCGGCTGGCATCGATCTGTTCGGTTCGGCGCTTGAGCGCCTGGTGCACCTGGACGGGGCGCCCATTGGCCTGATCGCCGATTTCGCGTCGCGGCTCGTCGTGCGTCAAGACGCGCTCTCGCCCGCGGAACACCAGCTGTTCACGCGGGCGCTGATCCTTAGTCAGACAGCGCGCGCCCGCCCTGTGGGGCCAAACCGCGCTCCTCGGTTCAACAGCGTGATCTGGATCCTCGACAAGGAGGGCGACCTTCCAGATTGGCTCACCATCGACAATCCGCGGCTGCGGCACATTCCGGTCTCGCCGCCGGATCGCACCGTCCGCCGCGCCCTCGCGCCCCATCTTGTTCGGACCTTGCCGGGCGCCAAGGACGCCACAGCGGAGACCTTGGCGGCCGCCGAGGAGATCCTGGTTGACGATACGGAGGGTCTCCTGCTGATGGATCTCAACGCCATCACCCAGCTGGCGCGGGCCGAGGCTGTCAGCGTGGACGAGATCGGCGACGCGGTGCGCCGCTACAAGGTCGGTGTTACGGAGGACGCCTGGAAGCTGATCGAGCGCGACAAAATCCGGAGCGGAGCTGAGTTCGTCTCGCGCAGGGTGATCGGACAGTCCCATGCCGTTACCCACATGCTGGATATCGTCAAACGCGCGGTCACGGGGGTCACGGGCGCCAAGCGCGGTGGGCGCCCGCGCGGCGTGGCGTTCCTGGCCGGTCCCACGGGGGTCGGCAAGACGGAGTTGGCGAAGACCATGACGGAGCTGCTGTTCGGCGATGAGAGCGCCTATATCCGTTTCGACATGAGCGAGTTCAGCGCCGAGCACGCCGACCAGCGGCTGATCGGTGCGCCGCCCGGCTATGTGGGCTACGACGTCGGCGGGGAACTCACCAACGCCATCCGAGAGAAGCCTTTCAGCGTCGTGCTGTTTGACGAGATCGAAAAGGCGCACCCGCGCATCCTCGACAAGTTCCTCCAGGTTCTGGACGATGGCGTCCTGACCTCAGGCCGCGGCGAGCGGGTCTACTTTTCCGAGGCCCTGATCGTCTTCACGTCCAACCTCGGGATCTACGCGACCGACGCGGCAGGCGAGCGGGTGGCCAATGTCACGCCAGACCAGCCGTTCGCGAAAGTCCAGGCTCGCGTCCGGGCCGAAATCGAGAGCCACTTCAAACTGGTTTTGAACCGGCCCGAGATCCTCAACCGGATCGGCGAGAACATCATCGTTTTCGATTTCATCCGTCCCGATGTCGCAGACCAGATCTTTGAGGCGATGGTGGCGTCGATCCTGACGGACGCCGCAGGCGCTGGATACCAGCTGACCCTTGCCTCGGACGCCAAGTCCGCCCTGCGCGACCTTTGCGTCGCCGACCTGTCCAACGGGGGCCGCGGCATCCGCAATCAGCTGGAAGCCCATCTGATCAATCCAATGGCGCGCGCTCTTTTCGAGACGAGGGGGGAGGGCGCGTTCGTGATCGAAGCCCTGACGCCGGGTCCGGTCACGACCCTGACCCTGAGGGGCGCATGATCCGGCTCGACCTGTCGCGGCTGCACTTCCCGGTCACCACGCTCGGCCCCGGGCGTCGCATCGGGATATGGGTGCAAGGCTGTACCCTCCACTGTCCGGGTTGCATTTCGGCCGATACCTGGACGCCCGGCCTCGGCGTCACGACCGTGGATGCCATAATGCAGGCGATAGAGCCGTGGATTCCCGGGGCCGACGGTCTGACCGTATCCGGCGGCGAACCCTTCGAGCAGCCTGAGGCGTTGGAGGCGCTTCTCCAGGGCTGGCGCGCGCAGGCTTCTGGCGACGTCCTGATCTTCACGGGCTTTGCGTTCGCGGAGGTCGAGCCCTGGCTGGCGGCGCGTCCGGGCCTGGTCGATGCGGTGATCGCCGGACCCTATCGGCGAGAGGCGCCGCAGACCCTGGCGCTGCGCGGCAGCGACAACCAGACCCTGCATATGCTGACGGACGCGGGGCGCGCCTTCGCCGCCTACGACCGCGCCGCTCGGCCGGAGGACCGCCGGCTGGACGTCATGTTCGACGCCGAGGGCGGCGCCTGGTTCGCCGGCGTTCCCGCGCGCGGCGACTTCCAGCGCCTGCGGACCGCGCTTAAGGCGCAAGGCCACTGGGTCATCCTGTCGGATCGGGCGCCCGCCTCATGATGCGCTTCTGCCCCAGTTGCGAGACCGAGCGGCCGATTTCGGAACTCGTCTGCGAGGGCGTGATCGATGGGCGCGCCTGTGAGTGGGACCTCGCCGGACTGCCGCTGCGCGCGGAAGGCTGGCGGCCGGCGCCGTCGGTGGTGGCGGCCGCGGCCCCCGAGACCTCGGCCTGCGCTAACGGTCACCCCATAGGGCCCGGCGATCTCCTTTGCCCGCTCTGCGGCGCCGACGTGAGCGGCCCGGCCGTCGATCCCGAGAGCCCGGAGGCGGAGGCCACAGAGATCGCCGGCTGGCGATTGGAACGGGCTCTGTCGGCGACGGGCGAAGCGGAAGCCCGCTACATCGCCGCCCGCGATGGGCGGGAAGCCGTTCTGACCCTCTACGCTCAGGGCCGCGAGCCGGACGCCGAGGTCTATGACGTCCTACGCAGCCTGTCGCGCGACCACGTTCCCGAGATCCTCGAGACCGGGCGTTGGGAGGACCGCGCCTTCGAGGTGAGCGAAGACCTGAAGGGCGGAACCCTGGCCGACCTCGGACTGCTCAGCAATGACACCGCAACCCTGTCGCAAGTGCTGTTTGAGGTCGGCAAGGCCCTCGGCGCCTTCGCCGAATGCGGCCTGCGCCACCGCGACCTTCGGCCCGGCGCGATCCTGGTCCGCGACCGCGAGCCGCTCGACCTTGTGGTCACGGGGTTCGGGTCCGCAAGGCTCTCGGAGTTCGACCTTGATATCGTCTCGCCGCTGGAGACTACCCGCTACACCGCGCCTGAGGCCTTGGCGGGCGGCGTCGCGGCGGCCAGCGACTGGTGGAGCCTTGGGATGGTGCTCCTGGAGCAGGTGACGCAGGGAGCTTGTTTCGAGGGCGTCAACGATCAGGCGTTCCTCATCCATATCCTGACCAATGGCGCGCCCATCCCGGAGGACATCGATCCCTCGGTCGGGCTGTTGCTCAGAGGCCTTCTCGCTCGCGACCGGCATGAGCGTTGGGGTTGGGGTGAGGTCCAGCGGTGGCTGGCGGGCGATCCGCCGGCCGCGGCGGCCTCCGCCAGCGCTGTGGCGGAAGTCGCCAGTCGTCATACCCTCAGACTCGGAAACCGGCCTTATGGCAGCGCCTCGCGGTTTGCCCTGGCGGCGGCGGAGGCTGCGAACTGGGACGAAGCGCGCGAGCTCCTCCTGAAAGGCGAGATCGCGACTTGGACCCAGGAGGCCGGCCTGGACCCCAGCCTGCACCGTGAACTCGCTCAACTGAGCCAGAATGCAGACCTCTCAGAGGACCTCCGGTTGGCGCTCGCCCTGAAGGTCCTGAACCCGGCCATGCCGTTGGCCTGCCGCGGCGAGATCATCACCCCGGGGTGGCTGCTCGATCATGCTGAGGCGGGCTACGCCCTGATCAGCGGTCCGGCGCCGGACCTCTTGAAGCGTCACGACGCCGAGCCCTGGCTGTCGCGCCTTAAGGCGCGCGCCGAACAGATTCGCGAACGCGCCCGCCAGCTCGAGGTCTTGCTGAGCGAGCCGGAGCTGCAGGTCCACCTCCTGTCCACCTCGCGGGCGCGGCTCGCCGCCGTGTGGGCCGAGCGCCGCAGGCTGCTGCCCGATACCGACCACCCGGGCCTGAACGCCCTGCTGGAACGCCGCCTGACTGCCGAAGAGGACTACATCCTCCTGCTCAGCGCCGACGTCGGCCAGTTCCGCACGGCGGACGCGCTGGTCGCAGAGGCCGCTGAGATCGCCGCGCGGGCCGGGGTCGAGGGTTTTGATACCGAGGCGGCGACGGCCTGGCTCCAGCGCGCGCGCCGCGACCTCTACGCCGAGATCGAACACCGGCTTGAAGGCTTTGCCCGCTGCGACCTCGAGCGGGTGGACGAATGGGCCGACCAGTTCAGGATGGAGCGGCGGCTGCCGATTGGCCGCGCGCTCGCGCTGCTGGCCGTGCCTCATGACCAATGGCGGGAGCCGCCCCGTCAAGCCTATGTGGCGACTCTGCTGGACTTCTTCTCCAAGCGGATCACCGGGGCGGTTTTGCGCGGCCCGCTGACTCGCATGGTTATCGGCAAGACTACGGCGCGGCTGGACCTGGTGGAACTGGGCAGCCCGCGCCGCCCTGCGTCAGGCCTGCTCGACCATCTGCTGCTGCGCAACGACCAGACCATTGATCTCGACCCGGACGTGCTAACCGTCGATCCCCGGGTCGAGCGCCGCGTCCGGACCCTCCACGGCCACGCCACGCTGTACCGGCGGGACACGGGCATCGACGGCCTCTACCTGGGTTTTCCCTTCCTGGTGCTGCAGGAGGCCAAGGCCTCGGTCCGGCCCCGGATCGCCCCCGTTTTGCTCTGGCCCATCAAGCTAAAGCCCGAGGTCGGCGCACGCGGCCGCGTCACCCTTGGCTTCGACCGGGACCGTGAGGAGGTTCGGCTGAACCCTGCCTTCGAGGCCCTGCTGGGGCCCGATGCGGCGGGCCGCTGGCGCGAGGCCGCCGACGATCTGTTGGGCCGGGCGACGGTCAATGCGGCGCAGGTCATGGAGGCCTTCGCTGACCTTGTGACCGAGACGGCCGGCGCCGAGCTGGCGGCGGTGCCCAATAAGGACGCGCGCGTTCGGCCGGGCCAGGATGTCCTGGTGTGCGCCGGCGCACTTTTCCACCTCGCCTATTTGGGCCAGGCGGTAATGGAGGACCTGCGGCAACTCCGGCGGATCCCGCCCGTAGGCTCCAGCCTCGAGACCGCGCTCAGGGCCGGCGAGCGGGTGGAGCGACCCCAGACTCAGCGGCCGCGGGAACTCGCGCGCTACTTCACAGCGCCCAGCGACCCGTCCCAGGAGCTCGCGGTCCTCGAAGCCCGCGACGCCCAGGGCCTGCTGATCGAAGGCCCGCCCGGCACTGGCAAGAGCCAGACCATCGTCAACATGGTCTCCGACGCGATCGGCCGGCAGAAGAGCCTGTTGATTGTCTGCCAAAAGCAATCGGCCCTCGAGGTGGTGCACAAGCGGCTGGTGGCCGAGGGGCTCGGCGAGCGCATCGTCATGATCAATGACGTCAACAAAGACCGCCGGACAGTAATCCAAGCGATCCGCGACCAACTTGAGGCTCTATTCTCGCGCGCGGGCGGTTCGTCCGTCTGGCTTCAGCAGCGTCAGCAGACAGCGGCTCGGATCGAGGCCCTGGAGACCGACCTCGACCAGCACCACGCTGCGCTGCACGCCGATGATCCGGCGAGCGGGCTGAGCTATCGGCTGATGCTGGCGGACCTCATCGCCTTCGCCGGCGGCGATCGCCCGCCGATCGATGTCCCCGCCCTTCGCGCAGTGCTGGGGCCGCTCGATGCAGGCCAAGTTGCGACCCTACAAGAGATACTCGGTCCCCTCGCGCGTCTCTGGTTGCCGGCGGCCTATGAAGACAGCCCGCTGGACGTGCTCAAACCCTTCAGCGCTGACGAGGGGGCGCTGGCGGCGTTCCGCAGTGACCTGGGCGCGTTCCTTCAGGCCGAAGAGGCGCGGTCCGCGGCGCTGGCGGAAACCGGGCAGGCCTTTCTCATCAATGACCCCAAACCGTGGCGGGATTGGGAGGCGCAGCACGCCAGCACGCTGCTGGACCTCGGCGACGATGCCCGCGAGCGGCTCGCGCGCTGGCTGGACCTGCTCAGCCGATCCAACGGTCTTGAGGCCGCGCAAGCGGAACTCGACGAGATCGCTGCCGGGCTGACCGATCTCGCCAGCCGCTCGGACCTCACGCCCGCCGCGGAGGTCGCGGTCACGTTGGAAATCAAGGCGCTGGCCGATTGGGCCGTCGTCGCCGACACCCTCGCCGCTGCGCCCACGTTCTTGGAGCGGCTGTCGCCTGCTCGGTGGATGCAGACCCGCCGCCTGAAGACCTTCCTGACCGCCAAGGCGCTGGGGCCGACCGCGTTCCGTCAGGCCCTGCACGATGAGATCGCCCTGCGCCCGTGGCGGCAGCGGGCCGAGGCAATCCGCCTCGCCCTGTCCGAGCCGCCGCTCAACCTGGATAACGTGGCGCCGCGGAGTCTGCTGGCGCTGGTGCGGACCTCGCGCATGCAACTCGACGCGGCAGCGGACGCACAACGCCGGATCGCAGCGCATCCCGACGCAGCGGCGGCGCATGACGCCGCTCGCGCGGCGCGGCGCGACGCGGTCGAGACGCTGATCGACCGTCATGCGCAGGGCTATGTCCGGCACGAGGCGCGCGGCCTCAGCCATGCCGCCCTCGCGGGGCTGGAGCCCTGGTTCGGCGAGGCATGGCGTGAAGCCCGGGCTGAGGCGATTGCCGAAGACGGCCGCAGCGGCCAAGCCCTCGCGGCGATCGCCAGCGCCTTGCCAAGCCTCGCCGCCTATCAGCGCTACCGGCCGCGCGTGGGGCAGCTCGACGATCTGGCCCGGCAGGTGTTCCGGATTCTGCGCACCGTCGCGCCGGTCCTGTCGGCCCTCCCTGAAGCTGAACTGGACGGAGAAGTCCGGCGCGTTCTGGGTCGGGAATCGCGGCTGGCCTGGAAGGCGCGGCTCGAGACCGCGTTCCCGGTGCTGCAGTTCGAGACCTCCGAACTCGACGCCAAGGCCGCGGCCTTGGCGCAGGCCGACGGCGACATGCGCAAGCTGAACCGGCGGCTTCTGGTGGACGGCCTGGATGCGACGCGGCTGCGGCCGGCGCGGGAGTGGGAGGACATCACCCGCCTCACCGGCCAGCGGGCACGGCGGCTTCGCGAGTTCCTCGACCGCGGCGCGGACCTGGGCCTGATGACCCTGCGGCCGGTCTGGCTGATGAACCCCGACGTGGCGAGCCGCGTCCTGCCCCTGAAGAAGGCCCTGTTCGACACGGTGATCTATGACGAGGCCTCCCAGATGCCGATCGAATACGCCCTGCCGAGCCTCTTTCGCAGCCGGTCAATGATCGTCAGCGGCGACGAGAAGCAAATGCCGCCGACCAATTTCTTCTCCAGCAAGATCGAGAATGATGAGGCCGACCTCTTCGAGGGTGACGAGGCGGAGGAGGGGGCCGATGACGTCGAGCGGGAGGCGCTCGCCGAGACCTGGAACCGCCGCGAGATCAAGGACTGTCCCGACCTGCTGCAGCTGGCCAAGTCGGTGCTCCCGTCCACCACCTTGCAGATCCACTACCGGTCGCTCTATCGCGAGCTGATCGAGTTCTCCAACGCAAGCTTCTACAACGGTCGGCTCAGCGTTCCCGCCCGGCAGCCGGATGCAGAGATTCGCCGGGTCCGGCCGATCGAGATGCTGCGCGTCGATGGCCCCTATGTGGACCAAACCAATCCTGCTGAGGCCCAGAAGGTCGTCGAGGTGGTTGCCGGCTACTGGAAGACGGAGGCGGGCACCCGCAAGACTCTGGGAGTAGTGACGTTCAACCGCCGTCAGGCGGATCTGATCGACGAGCTATTGGAGGCGCGCGCGCAGCGCGATCCGGCCTTCCGCGCGGCGCTCGCGCAAGAACGCGACCGGATCGAGGAGGGCGAGGACATGGGGTTCTTCGTCAAAAACGTCGAGAACGTCCAGGGCGACGAGCGGGATGTCATCGTCTTTTCCTCGACCTTTGGTCGCAACGATCAGGGCGCCTTCCGGCGCGCCTTCGGGGTCCTGGGGCAGGCGGGCGGCGAACGCCGGCTTAATGTCGCTGTGACCCGGGCGCGCGAGAAGGTCGTGCTGGTGACCTCGATGCCCATCGCCGAGATCTCCGACCTGCTCACGACCCGCCGAGCGGCCGTCAGTCCGCGGGATTTCCTGCAGGCCTATTTCGAATATGCGCGGATGGTTTCCGACGGCGAACTGGAAAACGCCCGTAGCCTCACCGCCCGCCTGGTGGGCGACCGTGGCGACGCCGCCCGAGGTCAGGACCTCGATCAGGACGGATTCCAAAGAGCTGTCGCCGATTACATCGCGAGCTTGGGTTGGCGGGGGCAGCCCGCGAGGGACACAGGCGCATTCTCGCTGGATTTCGCCATCGAGGATCCACGCACCGGACTCTACGGCATCGGCATCGAATGCGACCCGCCCCGCCATGCCTTGCTCTCCGAGGCGAGGGCGCGGGAGATGTGGCGTCCCAGCGTGCTGGGGCGTTCGATCCCCGTCGTCCATAGGGTCTCCAGTCACGGTTGGTTCCACCGCCCCGAGGCGGAAAAGACGCGTCTTAGGGCCGCGATTGCCCAGGCCCTCAAATCGGGGATTGCGGCATGAGCGGTCCCAAGGTCGTGCGCATCGTCACGCGGGAGGAAATCCTCGCGCTCTGCGAAGGTCATCTCGCCCGCGTGGATGCGGCGATGCGTGAGTGGCTTCGCATCGGCCGGCGCAACGACTGCGTCTCGGACGCGGATGTGGCGCAGGCGGAAGGGCGGATGGCGCGGCTGCGCGTCCTGATCAAGACCAACCGGTTCATGGACCTGCAGAAGCAGGCGCCGGAGGAGATCGCCTTCCTGCATCAGGACATGCAGGGTCGCCTGGCAAAGGTCGCCGACGCGGCGGCGAAGGCCCGGTCGGCGTCGCGCCGCCAGAGTGAGGCGGCGGCCGCTCTATTGGCGGCGCTGCGCAAGAAGGGCGCCGACTTGGAGCCGGATCTGGAAGCAGCCTTGAGCCGGGCTGCGGAGGGACAACCGGATACGCACGCGTTGTCCCGCGGCTTCGCCCTGCTGGGCGGCGACGCGGCGCCAGACGCCGCCGCAAGCCACGCGCTGGCGCAAAGCCTCAAGGACGGCGACAGCGTTCAGACGCTCGCCGACTGGATCGCCGGCCAGCCGTCGCCGCCATCGGATCCGGTCCTCGAACGGTTCGAGAGGCGGCTCGCCGAGCTCTCGCTCCTGGCTGGGGCTCAAGAGACCGGCGCCTTTGAAGCCCGTTTGGCCGCCGCCACGGCGCCGGGCGCCGAAAAACGCCGAAGCCTGGTGCTGGACAGTCTCGATCTCGACCTCACGGCGGCCTTGGTCGCGGCGCGCAAGCGCGAGCAGTTGGTCCAGAACCTGCGCCTGACCTTGGCGGAGCTTACCCTCGTCGACGCCGCGGCTGCACAGGCGATCACCGTGCGCGCCGAGCGCACCGACCCCGATACGGCCCTACTGCTCGCCGATACCCAGGCGTCACTCGCCAAGAGCCGCGGCGCCGCGGCGGCGCAGGCGCGTCGCACAGCGGTCCTGAAGAGCCTCGCGGGCCTCGGCTATGAAGTGGGCGAAGGGCTGGCCACAGCGTGGGTCGACCAAGGCCGCGTGGTGCTCCGCAAGGCGGCCCAGCCGGACTATGGCGTGGAGATATCCGGCGACCCCGCCGGCGCGCGAATGCAGATGCGGGTCGTCGCTTTCGGCGGCGAGGGCGAGGCCGCCGATCTTGCGCGGGACAAAGACGCCGAAACGCAGTGGTGCGGCGACGTCGCGACCCTGCAGGCCGCCCTGACTACGGCCGGCGCCAGCTTGGTCATCGAGCGGGCGCTGGCGGTCGGGGCGACGCCGGTCAAGCGCGTGGCTGCGCCGGCGAGCGCCTTGAGTCGTGCAGCTCGCGAGGGGCCTGCGCAACAAACGCTGAGCCGTTCACGGGATTGATGACGCGACGACCTCGACGGAGAGGATCCGGAGGGGAGCAAGGAAAAATCGACGATCGGCGCGTTCGCTGGCGTCGGAGGGCGGGGAGGGGAGATGGTCACTTATCGGCAGGTGGGGCGCGGTATGGCGCGGACGATTCGGGCCATGGACCGCGAGGCCAAGCGTCTCGAGCGCCAGCGGATCGCCTCGGAAAAGGCGCGACAGCGGCATGCCCTCCTGGAAGCCTCCGCCAATGCGGCCCAAGAGTACGAGGACACCCTTGAGGCCCTGACCGGAGCCCACCGGGTCGCGTTCCGCCGCCGCGACTGGCTCACCCTGGCGACCGAACCGCCGCCGGCGCCGACCCAACCCGGCTCGGATCGGGAAGAGGCGGCGCGTCGCGCCGAGAGCCTCTACCGACCAGGGTGGTTCGCCCGGACGTTCGGGTTCGAGAAGCGCCGGAGGGCGCAGCTAGCAAAGGCGACGGTGGAGGCCCGCGCCGCTGACGAAGCGGATTTCCGCAACCGCAAAGCCGCAGACGAAGCCCACGGGGTGGAGATCGCGTTCGCTCAAAAGGTCGTGGCCCACCAGCCCGATGCGCTGGCCGAGGCGCTGGAAGAACACGGCGAATTGGAACGACTGCCCTTCTCCGCCAAGGAAGTAGAAGTCCGCTTTACCTCAGAGGGCCGCCTGATCGCCTTGGTCGATGGCCTCGACTTCGATGACATGCCGGAGCAGTCAGTGACGCTACTGCAGTCCGGCAAGGCATCGTTCAAAGCCCTGGCCCGCACGCGCGTCCTCGAACTCCACCGCGACGCAATCTGCTCCGGCGCGGTCCGCATCGCGCTGGAATGCTTGAAGATCCTTCCGCTCGACGCCGTCGAGGTTATCATGCAAAGCGATCTGCTGGATCCCGGGTCCGGCCACATCGACCGCCGGCCAGTCCTTTATCTGCGGGTGGCGACGCAGGCCCTCGAGGCAATCAATCTGGCCCGTTCGGAGCCGTGGCCGCTAGTCGAGCGCCTCGGCGGACACCTCGACTGGAACAAGCGTGACGGTTTCCGCGCCATCAATCTGGCTGCCTTCAATATTCCCACCGATTCTACCTCGGATTGATGACCCGCGACCTCGAGTTCGGGGCCCTGATGACGTTCGGCTAAAGTCGCGACTGCGCACGACAAACTCCATCACCCCGACGACGTCGATCAGGCTGGGCGCGCACATCGATGGACGCATCCCGTTGTCGATAGCTCACCGAACTGAGCCCGCATGTCACAGGCTCCGATCGCTATTTGTAGTGAGTGTCGGTATCGGTGGTTGCGGGTCCCGCGCCCACTGCCGGCTGCATGCTCCCAATGCAAAGGCTTTGCCCTTCCCTGGCAGCTAAAGGGCTGACCTGTTCCTTGACGGGGCCGCCCGTCTCCCCGCGCCGATGCCGTGAACCATATCAGTCGACAGTGACCTGAGCACCGGCCATCAGGTAGGGGTCAAGATGCTTGTCGTGTCGCTTGGTCGTCGGGCGGGCGTCGAGCGGCTCGCGCGAGCGGCGAAGGCGGGTCACCGTCACCAGCGAGTACCTCTCGCCGGAAGTGGAAATGCGGCGTAGCCAGTCAAAATGCTGTTGCTCACATGCGCCCGCAGCCGCTCAATTTCGGAGGCGATATACCCAGCGCCCCACCCCCTCAACATGTTCTGGTTCCTGCCGACCTCAGGCGACACCGTCTCTGTGCCGCGACTAATGGAGTCCGTGGGCGGACGTTCGCTATTGCCGTCAGCGTCAATTCACGCATAAGTTTCACCGACTGCGGGAATCCCCCAGTCGGAGGGGCGCGGATGGGGGACGTCGCGTGCAATCGAAACGTTGGGAGGCGGCACTGTCCCGCAGCGCCGCGAATTGCTGAAGGCTGTCCTATAGATGGCCGATTTCGGCGGCTACACCCGACTGATTGCGCCCGCGCGCATCGGTATTGGACCGGCGGAGCTGAAGGCGACGCTCGGCTATCTCCACGACATCCGCACGTCGGTCCTCATCCGTGAGCAGCCGGTGTTCCTTGATATGAGGCATTGCGAACATATCTCGCCTGCCGGCTGCATCATGCTCGCGGCCGAGGTCGATCGGTGCAACACCCTCAAGACCAATCATGTCAACGGCCAATATCCGTTGATGGACCGACCACGCGCGACGATGGCCCAGTTTGGATTCCATGAGGCGCTCAAGTTCAACCGGCCGCGGGCGTCCCGCGCCAGGCGACCTGCTATCCGAATTCATTCCGGCCCAAAGGCGCCAGTCGATCAGGGGCCTTCGATCCAGAGCACTTCATCCATGGCCGACGATCTATTCGGCGACTCGGGCTTTGGCGGTAAGGTCGGCATCGCCATATCAGAGGCCATGGAAAACGTTCAAAGCCACGCATTCGACCTGTCTTTCCCGGAGGATCCCTACTGTCTGCGTGGACGGTGGTGGATGGCCGGCCTGATCAACCGCGAACGGAAAGAAGCGTCCTTCTACGTCCTTGACCATGGCCCGGGCATTCCAATCGTGGCGAGCAAAAAGTGGTCCCATATTTTGCAGGATTACTGGAATTCTGCCGAGGCTTCGTATAAGCCACGCGGCGCTCCGGAGGATCGGGATGTGCTGAACGCGGTCGCCTTGGCCCGAAAAAGCGGCGTCGATACAGGCAGCCACGGGCGCGGGTTCAAGACCATGATCGACCTGATCGACCAATGGTCCGAGTCAGGCTCCGTTCAGGTCGTCAGTGGTAGTGCGCGTTTCTCCTTGAACCGTCCCCGCAAGGGAGCAGAGTCCCGCGCCAGGTGTTATCGCTTGGTAAATCCATTTCCGGGTACCTTGATCTCGTGGAAGATCGCGGCCCCCCGGCACATCGCCGCAGAGGTTTGAGATGGAACACATCAACATCGAAGTCGCGAGGGACTTCACCTCGACGCCGTTCGGGCGCTACAAGGGCGACTTCTGCGCGGTGCGTCTGCGCGAAGATTTCATTGCGCCCGCCCTGCGCAAGGCCGAGCGCGTGACCGTCGACCTCACTGGCACGCACGGCGTCGCGCCCTCCTATCTTCAAGAAGCCTTCGGCGGCCTTGTCGAGACCAACAGGTTCACCGTCGACGATCTCGTGCAGCGGCTGGAAATCGTGTGCGCCACCGACGCCTCGCGAGCTGATGAAGCTTGGGCCGAAATCCGCACGGCCGGAGCGCGGCAGAAAACGCTCGAACACGCTCAGGCCTAATCGAAACGGCTGACGACCTTGGAGATCGGCAAGACGCTGCTCGAAGGGGCTGTCGCCGGCTTCGTGGAAGGGTTGGTCGTCGTCATCCTGACGGCGGTCGCCCTTCCGATCATCCTGAAGGATCAGGCGGACGTCTCTTCGTGCGTGAACATGGTCAATCAGTGCATTCGATCCGGCTGTCAGGCGGCGCTTGAAAAACGCCGAGGCGGGTCAGGGCATCAGGCGTTCAACGACATGGTCTATTTTCGCGAGGAGCTCGGCGAGCAGCTACAGCATTGTTTCGGCAATAGGCCGAGCTACGATTCTACGACCAGGGTTCAGCTGTTTCAATTCTCCCACACGCTATCCTACGCGGATCCGGAATATCAGATGCCGGCCGATATCGACGCCTATGTCGAAATCCGCGCCAAGGGCATGCGGCTGAAGCGGCATATAGAAACGATGGCGGCTAAGAACCCGCTCTGGATTTTAAGGGCCGCCGTCACGGGTGATCATCACTAGCGATAGTTGCTTGGTCGCCCCGTCCCGGCGGCTGCCTCAATCGGGAGACTATTTGGCCCGACCGCGGCGCCGAATGGCCGAGCATCGGGTCCCGATCCACATCAATTCTCTGTCGATATCAAATCCGCTTCGCTGGCTGTGCGTCTGCACCTTCCGAGAAAGACCGATCGGTCGCGTCAAACATGCGAAAGTGCGACACACGTGGCGCGGGTCTGTTGACGCTCGTCCGTCAAAAGACAATATGGCCCACCCCAAAGTATGAGTCCCAATTTCAGCCCAAAAAGCTGTGGGTATATTTTGGGGTATCCGCTCATTGGGCGTTTCGAAAAGTATCGTGAATTGAACGTGTTATGAGCGTTCTACGAGTCTTCTCGACCGCACCAGTGAACTGAAGGATAGGCAGCGCCGAGGCGACGTAAGCGGGAGACGGTCTATGACCCCAGCGAACGACGGCCTCAAGGCCGGTCAAGCCGCGCC
>Ga0302317_10000926_pt1 | contig 22946 bp, 18 predicted proteins | sample III_Palsa_N3_3_FD_200450 | JGI IMG/M metagenome (GOLD analysis project Ga0302317, IMG submission 200450) | Peat permafrost microbial communities from Stordalen Mire near Abisko, Sweden - III_Palsa_N3_3 | ecosystem: Environmental > Terrestrial > Soil > Palsa > Peat permafrost | place: Sweden...
GGTGGCCAGGCTCCAGTGCTTCGACAGGTCATACGACAGCCCGGCGTTGTAGACCGGGTTCCAGGAGCGCGAAGCCGAGGCGGTGACATGGGTCGCGCCGAAATGCCCCGTCGCCAGGCTCAGCACACTGCCGAAATTCGATTCCAGGCTTTTCTGGAAATCGCCGTTGAGCGAATAGCCGCTGAACCAGGCATAGCTGATGCCCACGCCGAGATACGGATGCCACTTGTCGGTGCGGTGTCCAAAGTAATATTGCAGCAGTCCCACCGGCGTCCACTCCTGCACCGACACCAGCGGATTGTTTTGCGGGGCGCCGAGATTGACGTTGAGGAACTGCCCGAGCAGGCCGGTCGGCCTGACCACGCCGGAACCGGAGATATCCACCCGCGCCGGAATGCCGGCGACGAACTGCGTCGCGAAGTGATCGGTCAGGAAGCGCGTCGTGATCAGGCCGAAAGTGTCCGCCTGCCCCACCTTGGCCGAAGTCCCCGGCGAATCGAACGAGCTCTGCACGCCGAGCAGGGAGCCGACCAGGCTGGGCTGCAACTGGGTATGCAGCGGCACGCTGCTCGATTCCGGAAAGATGTGCAGCCAGCCGACCTGCACCACGTTGTCGCCAGCCTGCGCCGCCCGCGCGCTGCCGCAAGCCAGCCCCAGAATACCCAGCGCCATCCCGGCGCCGCGCTTCAGCGTGAATCCATTCACCAGACTGGCTCCTCGCGGTCATTTTGCCGATCTGCCGCCAACATTACCTTTTTCCGGTATTGCCGACAGAAAAGCGCGGCATTGAAGCCACTCAGCCGACTCGCCGACCGCCATGGCTGGAGCGAACACAGGCGGTGAATGTTCGCTACGACACCGACAATCCCACTCGAAGGCGATCAATATCGGGAAGCATGGGGGCGTCATGGCATCCGACGCGCACAGAACGAAAAAATGCCGGATGGCATTTTCCATTCCGCAGCCACAACACCGCACCGATCAGATAAGGAATCGCGCTTGAATAAAATGACCGCAATGGATTGGAAGTGGCTGAGCACCGTGGAGGAAGGCAGGCCGCGAACCGTGGTACCGGAAGCCTGCCGGAAAAAGCTCGTCGAGATGCAGTATGTCGCCGCGCGCTACCACGACCCATCAGTCACTATCACCGGGCTGGGCCAGGAAACGCTGCGCCGGCGCCACTTCAACCTTGACCCACCCCAGCCCGAATCAGACGATGGGGCAATGCTGCCCGACGCGATCGAAGCGTAGGCAGCTTCCGGCAGCCGGGATCGCGAGCGGCGAATCCGGCTTCAGCTCAACCATTCCGTGACATGGCCCCAGGGCGGAGCGCTTGAAGCGCTCCGCCAGTCGGGCGCCAATCGATGCCGCAGCGGCGGCGCGCTAGTTCTTGGGCGCCGGCGACAGGTAATCCAGGCTGGCGGTGAGCGGCTGGCCCTTGCCCTGATTGTCATAGGACGGCGTCAGCGTGCCGCCCAGCGGCAGGCTCACCGGCTTCAACATGGGATTCGAAGCCGTGCCAAAGCCCGCGCCCTGGAGGGTGTAGTTGGCCGCAAGCTGGCCCTTCTGCGGAACCGAGAAGTCAGCTGCCACGTCGGTGGGCGTCTTGGTCGAGGTCGGATCGATATTCAGCTGCCGCGTAAACGTGGCCTGACCGTTGCCCGCGCCCGGATTATCGTTGGTCCTGGTGATGCTGCCCAAGCCCGGCAAAGCGATGACCCTGGTCGTCGGCGCGGCGCCCTTGCCGAAGCCCGCAAGGGTCAGGGAGCTTTCGGCCTGAAGCGGCGGCAATGGCAGGTCCGGCAGCTTGCTGCCGGTGGCCGATGCATGGCTCAGAGTCTCCAGGGGATGAGCAGTCGCGACCGTGGCCGCCATCGCGGGCACGGTGCAGAGGCCCAGTGCAACTCCGAATAAGAGCTTTTTCATGATGTTCGTCCTTGAGCGTATGAGGGAGGAGAGGCTTGGTTATCGAGTGGCGCCATCAGTGCGCCTGGTCTCCTTACTGAATTCCGACCCCCAGCCTGACGCTTAGTTCAGATTGAATCCCTCTGGTGCGCTGCAACAGCCAGGACTGCGGAGCGGCTGGCGAGAACAGCGGCGGCAACCCGAGCACGGCCCTCCACGGCATTCGCGCCTCTTTGGACGAATACCGCGGGATCCGGCGCCGCGCCGTAAAACTTCGGCGCCTCGGACTTGTCCAAGGGCACAGTGCTCAAGGAAGAACACGATGAATCCACACCGGACGTTGCCGCCCGGCGCCGCTGGCGCTTGGCCGGGGATCAGCCACGCCGACGGCGGACACCGTGCCGACAGCGGGTGCGCCGCGGGTAGCGATGCGCGCGCGGCCGGGCGCTGACCGCGTGTCGCTCCCGCGCTACGCCTCCCGCGGCCCGATCCGCTTCCTGCTCCACTATGTCGGTCGCAGGGCCATCAGCCATTCCATCGTGCTGGTCTCGGTGCTGGCGGCAGTGGGTTGCGCGGTAGGTTCTCAATACGCGGTCAAGCTGCTGGTCGACACGCTCGGCTCGGGCAAGCCCAGCGACTTCGCGCTATGGAGCGCGGTGGGCCTGCTGCTCGGTCTGGTGGCCGGCGACAACCTGCTGTGGCGCCTGGCCGGCTGGGTTTCCACCTACGCCTTCGTGGTGGTCGGCGGCGACATCCGGCTGGAGTTATTCAACCACCTATCCGGTCACGGCACGCGCTATTTCGTCGAGCGCTTCCCCGGCGCCCTGGCCGGACGCATCACCGTTGCCGCCACCGCCGCCTGGACCATCGAAAGCTCGCTCACCTGGAACACCATTCCGCCGGGCATCGCGGTGCTTTCCAGCATCGGCCTGCTCAGCATCATCAACTGGAAACTGACCGCGGTGCTGGTGGTGGTGGTGCTGATCCTCGGCGTCATCATCGGCAAGCTTGCCGCCGGCGGCCGCGATCTGCACCAGGCTTTCGCCGGCCAGGCCGCCAGCGTCAGCGGCGATCTCACCGACATCGTCTCCAATATCGGGCTGGTGCGCGCCTTCGGCGCGGCGGCACGGGAACAGGCACGCCTGTCGCACAAGATCGAAAACGAAATGCAGGCGCAGCGCGCCAGCCTGCGCTCGCTGGAGCGTCTGCGGCTGTTTCACGCCTTCACCGTGTTCGCCGTCACCGCCGGCGTGCTGGGCTGGTCGGTCGAGCTGTGGCGCAGGGGCCAGATCAGCACCGGCGACGTGGTGCTGACCACCACGCTGGGTTTCACCGTGCTGCACGCCTCGCGCGACTTCGCCATGGCCCTGGTCGACCTGGTGCAGCAGTTCGCCAAGCTGGGCGAGGCGGTGCAGGTGCTGGGCCTGCCGCACGAGATGCAGGATGCCGAGAACGCGCGGCCGCTTGAGGTCGCCGGGGGCGCCATCGCCTTCCGCCAGGTCTCGTTCAGCTATCCCAGCGGCCAGCCGGTGCTGAAGCGGTTCAACCTGGAAGTCCCGGCGGGGCAGAAGATCGGCCTGGTCGGCCGCTCCGGCGCCGGCAAGTCGACCATCCTGGCGCTGCTGCAGCGGCACTACGATCCCGGCGGCGGCCAGTTACTGATCGACGGCCAGGACATCGCGGGGGTGACGCAGGAAAGCCTGCGCAACTCGATCGCGGTAGTGCAGCAGGACATCTCCCTGTTCCATCGCTCGCTGCTGGAGAACCTGCGCTACGGCCGGCCCGAGGCCAGCGACGAGGAAGTGTTCCGCGCGGTCGAGGCCTCGCGCTGCACCGAGTTCATCAACCGGCTTCCACAGGGCTTCGACACCATCGTCGGCGAACGCGGCATGAAGCTCTCCGGCGGCCAGCGCCAGCGCCTGGCCATCGCCCGCGCCTTCCTGCGCGATGCGCCGATCGTGCTGCTCGACGAAGCCACCTCCTCGCTCGACACCGAATCCGAGCAGTCGATCCAGGAAGCCCTGGCGCGGCTGTTCAAGGGACGCACGGTGATCGCCATCGCGCATCGCCTGTCGACCCTCGATTCATTCGACCGCATCGTGGTGCTGGACCAGGGCCGCATCGTCGAGGACGGCTCGCCCACCATGCTGCTGCGGCGCAAGGGCGGTGTCTATGCGCGCATGTATTCGCGCCAGCTCACCCCGATGGAGCAACAGGTGCTCGGATGAAACACGAACCCAACACGCGGAAGATGAAGTCCGTCCCGATGCCCGTCGCCTGCGCGATGGCGCTGCTCATGACACTGTCGGCTTGTGCGCAGCGGCCGGTGCGCAATGACGCGGATACCAGCCCTGCCATGACCCAGGCTCCGCCAGCGCCGGCGGTCCAGCCAGCGGGTCCGCCGGAGGCAGAAGCCGGCGGCGGCGCCAGCGCGGAAGCGCCGGCGCCGTCCGATGCGCAGCCCCCCGCCGTGTCATCCACGCCACCGGTTACCCAGGGCAGGCCCTATGCCTTCGTCTGCGTCCCTTACGACGACCGGCCCAAACCGCCGCGCAAGGCCGTACGCAAGGACACACCGCAAACTGCGCCAGCACCACCCGCGCCGGTGACCAGCTCCGCGGATCAGAAACCGTCCAGCTCGGCGGTGATCTCGATCCTGGGCAAGAAAGTGTTTGGCCGTGACGGTGAGGACATGGGGCGGGTGGTCGACGTGCTGGCCGACAGCGACGGCCATGCGCGCGCCGCCGTCATCGACTTCGGCGGCTTCCTCGGCGTGGGCAACCGCAGAGTTGCCGTGGACTGGCGTTCCCTGCAGATCAATCCGTCGAATGCCGACAAGCCGGTGATCCTCAGCCTCAGCCGCGGACAGGTGAACGCGGCTCCGGAGTTCAAGGAATCGGCGCATCCGGAACAGGCCATCGTCACCGATCCCTCCGCCCGCGCGCCGGCTCCTCAGCAGTGACCGGGACCAGGACTTGCTCCAGACCGCCCAGACCGGCGCCATCGCCGAAGAATCCGACCATGCCGCCAACCGCGGCCTGGACTGGTTCAACCTGTGCGTCGCCAACATCCAGACCGGTTTCGGTCCGTTCGTCGCGGTCTATCTGGTCAGCCAGGGCTGGACCCAGACCGCCATCGGCATCGCGCTCAGCATCGGCACCATCACCGCCATGGCAAGCCAGGTGCCGGCCGGCGCCCTGGTCGACGCACTGCGCAGCAAGGCCGCCGTAGCCGCGATCAGCGTGCTGGCCTTCACCGCCAGCGCCCTGATGTTCGCGATCTATCCGATCCCGCTGTTCGTCTATCTCGCGGAAATCCTGCACGGCTTCTCCAGCTGCACGCTGGGACCGGCGGTGGCCGCCATCAGCCTGGCCCTGGTCGGACGCGCCGCCATGGGAACGCGGCTCGGCCGCAACGCCCGCTATGCCTCCATCGGCAACGGCGTCGGCGCCGCGCTGATGGGCGCCTGCGGCTCCTATGTGTCCGAACGCGCGGTGTTCTTCCTCACCGCGGCGGTGACGCTGCCGGCGGTGTTCGCCCTGCTGCCCTTGCGCCGCATCGGCGCCCTTGCGCCGGCGACAACCAGCCCGGCTTCAGACGCGACACCCGCCACCATCGACGCCGCGCCGCCCGGCGCAAGGCGCGCCGCGGTGATGAGTGTGCTGCTGGACCGGCGTCTGCTGATTTTCAGCGCCTGCGCCATGCTCTTCACCTTCGCCAACGCGCCGATGCTGCCGCTGGCGGCGAGCACCCTGACCGCTCGCGTCGGCCATCTGGCCAGCCTGCTGATCGGCGCCTGCATCGTGCTGCCGCAGCTGATCGTCGCGCTGGCCTCGCCCGCGGTGGGACGCTTCGCCGACCTGCGCGGGCGCCGGCCGTTGTTGCTGCTGGGTTTCAGCATGCTGCCGCTGCGCGGCCTGCTGTTCGCCACGCTGCCCTCACCCACCCTGGTGGTGCTGATCCAGGCGCTCGACGGCGTCGCCGCCGCCTGCTTCGGCATCATGGTGCCGCTGATCACCAGCGACGTCGCCGGCCGCTCCGGCCACTACACCCTGTCGCTCGGCGTGGTCGGCTTCGCCATCGGCATCGGCGCCACCGTCAGCACCACCGCCGCCGGCTGGGTGGCGGATCACTTCGGCAGCCAGATCGCTTTTCTCGGCTTGGCCGGCGTCGGCCTGGCGGCGACACTGCTTTTGTTGACCCTGATGCCGGAGACGCGGCCACCGCAGCTTCCCGGTGGTGTAGCCGCCAGCGGTGACGCCGCACTGGATGCCGCGCCTGTGCGATTGCTGCACATCCCCTAGCTAGCGCATACCGCACTTCCACCACGCGCGCCAGCAAGGACGTGCTGACCCCGGACTTGATCCGGGGGAAGCGCATCGTTTACCGCGGGACCGCACTCGATTGATGCGCTTCGCTTTGCTCGGCACATCCTTGTCACTACACATACCCCTTGCGCAGATATCCGCGGACCACTTACATAGGCGGGCCATCAGTAGCGCGCCACCACCTTCACCTCTCCGCTCAGCGCGATCACCGTCACCGCGACATCGTTGCCATTGCGGCGCAGCACCACGTCCGCGGTGCCGCCGCCCAGGCGCAGGCGCCGCAGACACAGCTCGTCGAGAAAGTCCGGCAGCTGGGGGCGGTTGAAGCTGATTTCGCCGGCGCCGGCACGCATCTCCAGGCCGGTGCAGGCTTGCAGCAACGCCATCATGGCGGCACTGGCCCAGGCCTGCGGGGCGCAGGCGACCGGGTACTGCGTCGGTGCATTGCGCCGGCGCCGGGGGAAACCGCAGAACAGTTCCGGCAGGCGCCGCTGCTCCATGTAGGCGGCGGCGTCGAACAGGCCCTTGAACACGGGCAGCACCGCCTCCTTCAGGCCATAGCGGGCGAAACCCAGGGCAATAAGAGCGTTGTCGTGCGGCCACACCGAGCCGTTGTGATAAGACATCGGGTTGTAGCGCTGCGCCGACAGCGCCACGGTGCGGATGCCCCAGCCGGAATAGCAGTCATGACCCAGCAGGGTTTGCGCCACGCGGCGCGCGCGTTGCGGATCGGCGATGCCGCTGAGCAGGGCCTGCCCGGCGTTCGACGAAATCACCCGGCAGGGCTGCTTGTCGCCGTCGAGCGCCAGCGCGTAACACGACAGCTCCTCGCACCAGAACGCCGCCTCGAACTTCTGGCGCAGGGCTTCGGCCTGACGCCGCAGCTCCATCGCCCGCGCCTCCAGGCCCAGCGCGGCGGCCATTTCCGAGGCGCAGTGCCGTGCGCCGAAGACATAGCCCTGCACCTCGCACAGCGCGATCGGCCCACTGGCGGCGCTGCCGTCCTGGTGGAAAATGGCGTCCTGCGAATCCTTCCAGCCCTGGTTGGCCAGGCCGCTGTCGGTCATGCGGTGATACTCGACGAAGCCGTCTCCATCGCGGTCGCCGCAGGTATCCATCCAGTGCAGGGCCGCTTCGGCGTTGGGCCACAGCGCGCGCACCGTGTCGAGATCGCCGCTGCGGCGATAGTATTCGCCGAGCAGCAGCACGAATAGCGGCGTGGCATCGATGCTGCCGTAATAGCGTTCGAACGGCACCTCGCGCAGGTGCGCCATCTCGCCATGCCGCATCTCGTGCAGGATCTTGCCCGGCTCGGCGTCGCGTTCCGGCTCGGTGCGGGTGGCCTGCGTCGCGGCGAGGAATTGCAGCACGCCCTTGGCGATACCGGGATCCATCCACAAGGTCATCAGCGCGGTGATGATGCCGTCGCGGCCGAACGGCGTGCTGAACCAGGGCGTGCCGGCGTAGGGATACGGTCCGTATTTGGTGTCGGTGATCAGCATATACAAGTCAGACACCGAGCGGCGCATCACTTCGTTGAACAGCGAATTGGAGCTGTCGACGCTGGCGGCGCGGCCGGCCGAGCGGCTCAGGGCCCTGCGCGCCGCGTGCATCTGGCGGTAGAAGCCGAGACCGTTCCAGGCCTCGCCGGCGGGCGCAGGCACGCCGATGCGGATGAACAGGCGCCGCGACTCGTGCGGCTGAAGATTCACTTCGAATTCCGCCGTGGCCGTGTCCAGCCGCTGCGGCGCCGGATCGAAATTCAGCGTGGTAATCCGCTCGATGTCGTCCAGGCCCATGTAGCGCAGCGTCACCGCCGCGGCGGTGTCGCGCTGCGCCGAGGCGACGCCGCGCCGCAGGCGCTTCTCGCCGCGCACCTCGAACAAATCCGCGAAATCGGCGGCAAAGCACAGTTTCAGCCGCAAGCGGCACGGCTCCTCACTGAAGTTGCGCAGCAGCAGACGCTCGTAGCAGGCGGCATTCCAGATGAATTTGATGCGGTGCAGGTGGATCTGCTCGCGGCGCAGCACGATCCTGCCGCCGGCCAGCAGGTCGGGATTGGACAGGTCGGCGGTAAACACCGCGTTGTCGTCCTGATTCATCGAGCTGAGCAGCAGAGGCGGATAACCCTCCAGCAACAGCTCCAGGCGCGACAGGATGCGCGTATCGAGATGGTAGATCCCTTCCGGGCTACGCGGATCGGCGCCGATGTCGCCGCGATGATCGAACACCGCGAAGGTATCGCCATGCTTCAGCGTATGCGGCTGCCGCTCCTGCAAGGAAACGCTGGTGGCGATATGGAAATCGGGAAGCGCGTGCTCATCCGGCGCGGGCTGCGCGGGCGCGCCTGACTGTGCCTCAAACGACATCGACTGATCTCCTTAAGGAACTTTCCTTGGCAATATAGAGTCGTTATTACACGATCCGTTCCACCCAGGACGGGAGAAAGCCACCGAAACCCGCGCAAATCAAATTCGCGGCAGCGGCCGGGCCAGGATCGGCAGCAATGGAATGCGAGTCCCGAAGCGGTGCGCAGCGGTGCTGTTGCGCGGTGCGTACGGTACGGGACGCCACACACAGGGACCCGGCACGCCGGGTTGCTCCCTTCAAGCCGAGAGCGAGCAAAGTATGAGAATTGCACAAGTCGCACCCCTTACCGAAGCCGTGCCGCCGAAGCTGTATGGCGGCACCGAACGTGTCGTCGCCTATCTCTCCGATGCCCTGGTCGAACTCGGCCACGAAGTGACGCTGTTCGCCTCCGGCGACAGCCTCACCAAGGCGAAACTGGAAGCGATCTGGCCGCGCGCCCTGCGCCTGGACCCGAGCGTGCGCGACCACATGGCGCCGCTGTTCATGCTGATGGAAGTGATGGCGCGGCGCGCCGGCGAGTTCGACGTGATCCACTCGCACCTGGACTATTTCGGTTATCCGGTGCTGGGCCGGCTCGGCGTGCCCTCGGTGACGACCCTGCACGGCCGCCTCGACATGCCGGAGCTGCAACCGCTGTACCGCCTCTACAACGAGGTGTCGGTGGTGTCCATCTCGGATGCGCAGCGCGTGCCGCTGCCGCATGCGAACTACGTTGCCACGATCCATCACGGCCTGCCGCAGGATCTGCTGGCCGCGGGCAGCGGCTCCGGCGGCTATCTCGCCTTCCTCGGCCGCATCTCTCCGGAGAAGGCGCCGGACGCGGCCATCCGCATCGCCGCCATGGCCGGCATGAAGCTGGTCATCGCCGCCAAGGTGGACAAAGCCGACCAGAAATACTTTGAGGAAAAGATCGAGCCGCTGCTGGCGCAGCCGCATGTCGAATACATCGGCGAGATCAACGAGCACGAGAAGAACGACTTCCTCGGCAACGCCGCCGGGTTGCTGTTCCCCATCGCCTGGCGTGAACCCTTCGGCCTGGTGATGATCGAGGCCATGGCTTGCGGCACGCCGGTAATCGCCTTCCGCCACGGCTCGGTGCCGGAGGTGCTGGAGAACGGGGTCACAGGCTACGTCGCCGACAGCGAGGTGGCCGCGGCCAGGGCCGCGGAGCGAATCGGCCAGCTCGACCGCAAGCGCATCCGCGCCGAATTCGAGCGCCGTTTCACCGCGCATCGCATGGCCGAGAACTACGTCAAGCTGTATGGCAGCCTGTCCGCGGCGCAGCAGCGTCCGGCGGCGGCCCGCCATGATCGGGTGACGCCATTCGCCGCAGCCGCGCGGGTGGCATGAAGCAATAGCGCAAACGGATCGGGGTTACCCGGGGAAGGCTGCTTGTTTCAGGCCTGCATCTTGCTCTTGCGCCCGGCCTCCGCAATCATCCGCTGGCATTACCGCGGCGGACAACGGAGACTGGGGGCCACGATGCGCATGATCCTGCTGGGTGGGCCCGGTTCGGGCAAGGGTACGCAAGGCGAAATGCTGGCGCGGAAATTCGGCGTGCCACGCCTTTCCACCGGCGATGCCTTGCGTGCCGCGGTAAAGGGCGACACCGAGCTGGGCCGCAAGGCCAGGCCGGTGATGGAGTCCGGCGGCCTGGTCGCCGACGAGATTGTTCTCGCCATTGTCGAGAGCCGGCTGGCGCAGCAGGACACCGCCGCCGGCTTCATCCTTGACGGCTTTCCGCGCACCACGGCGCAAGCCGCGGCGCTCGACGCGATGCTGCAACGGCACGGCACGCCGCCGCTCGACGCGGCCCTGGATCTCGAGGTGAAGGATGCGGAGCTGTTGCGGCGCCTGCTGCTGCGCGCCCAGCAACAGGGCCGCGCCGACGACCGGGAAGAGGTGATCCGCAACCGCATCCGCCTGTACGGGGAGGAAACCCGGCCGCTGCTGGATTACTACGCCGCCCAGGGCAAGCTGATCGCGGTGCCCGGCAGCGGCGCGGTCGACGAGGTGTTCCGCAACATCGCGCTGCGTCTCGCCGAAGCCTTCGGCAAGCCGGCTCCCGGCGCCCGGCGGGGCTGAGCCAGCGCCGCGCTGCCGGGAGGATCGGCGACGCGCTCAGTGCTTGAACGCGTTCCTGATTTCGGTATAGCCGGCCTTGAGGGATTCGGCCAGCGCCTTCGAGGCGGCGTCGATATCGCGCCCGGCATCAGCGGCCGCGACCTCGGCCCGGCCGAGGTGCTCCTTCAACTCGCTCCACTTGATTTCCAGTGTTTCCCAGGTGCTTTTCATGTCCGCCTTGAACAGGTGCGCCTGCAAGGACAGCTCATCATGCAGAAGCTCCAGGAGCTGGTATTCGTTGTGCAGCGCATTCTTGACTCGCGACATGGAATCTTCCTTGGTTGGAAAAGGGGCTGTCCATGGTGCGGGCGCCGGCCACCACTGTCGGTACGCTGGCACACGCGACCGGCGGCTTCTCCTGTGTATGCAATCGTACAGACGGTGGGCGCATCCTGAGCGATAGTCGCAGCTGCGAACTACTTCCCGCGCGGCTTCCACAGCGACTTTTCACAGAATCGAGCCCCCACCGATGATTGCCTCCCAGCCGGACCGCTTGCCGTACACCCGGGGCCTGGTGCGTGGAATGGTCAGTAGCGGCGGCGTATCGATTACTCTGGATGCGCTGGTATCAGGCTGGATGGCACGGCACTTTTCCGCCCAGATATTGTTCGAGCAGCTCGGACCGATGCTGCAGCAAGGCGACCTGGCCCTGGTCCACGATCCCGAACACACCCGTGTGCGCCTGGGCGAGAGCCCGCCGGATCGCCGGCGCACTCCGCGCAGCTGCGAATGCCTGAGCACGGGCGAGGCGGTGGAATTCGCCGCCGCCGTGCTCCACGCGCTGCGGTACCAGCCCTAGCCCGCGGCCGTTGCGCCCGCAGTGACGCCAATCATCACCCTCGAAGACATAGGCCCGAAAATCCACAGGGCCGCGGGTGCGATGACGAGTGTCCGGGGTGAATGTGTGCGATCGAACAGACCACTCCGCGCCAAGCCATTACGGTGTGCTCTGGAAATGCGGGCTGCCAGGGACGGTGGCTTGCACCAACCGACCGCTACAGGATGCAAGCGGGGCGAGACTCACCCTACGGCCAACGCCGATGGCGGATCTCGCGGAAACCCGTGCACATAACCGCCCGCATCGCGGGCGGTATCGATGCTCAAAGCAGCTTCAAGGAATATACGATGATCAAGTTACGACATATTGCCCTGGCCCTGGTTCTCGCGACCGTGCCCGCCCTTCCGCTCAGCGCAATGGCCAGTGGCGCCAGCGAATCCTCCGCGGCCGACCTCAACCGCGATGCCGCCCAGGCCTTGCAGAATCTCTACAAGACCAACCCGGTCGCCCTGGACATTTCCAAGCACGCCCGCGCCATCCTGGTGTTCCCCAACATCGTCAAGGCCGGCCTGGTGTTCGGCGGCAGCTACGGCGAAGGCGTCCTCACCACGAACGGCAATGTGGACAACTACTACAACTCCATTTCCGCCTCCTGGGGCCTGCAGGCCGGCGCCCAGTCCTACGGCTACGTGGTGTTCCTGATGACCCGCAAGGCGGAGAAGTACATCAACAAGTCCGATGGCTGGGAAATCGGCGTCGGCCCGACCGTGGTCGTCGTCAACGAAGGCGCCGCCAAGAATCTGTCCACCTCGACCCTGAAGGATGATGCCTACGCCTTCGTCTTCGACCAGCAGGGTCTGATGGCCAGCCTGAGCATCGAGGGCACCAAGATTTCCCGCATCAAGCGTTAAGCTGGTTGGGCCACCTGACTTGATCGGGTAGCCGCAAATCCCCGCATCAGGCCAGCCCTCCAAAGGAGTATGGTAGCCAATACAGCGCCAAGTCTGACACCGGCTGAAGTCACCGGCGGTTCGCAGCCTGATGCGGGCACGCAGTTGATCCGCATCAACGCGACGGATGAAACTGGATATTCCTGAATATGCACAAGTTATAACCTGCCCGCTTGGCACATTCGGTGCTGGCTGGCGTCATCGCAGAAGCCGGAACAACCGGCTCTTCCCGCTGATAGTCGGGGAAGCGATACCGGAGGAGTGGAGAAAATGGTTAATTCGCTCATCGTCAAGCACGCTGAAGATATTTTACGTTCAGTGCATGAAATCCGCCTGCCAAGCAGTTCCGCAGTACCAACGGCAATCGATTGCTCATGGGCCCGCTGCGTCAACCAGTTCCATCTGGATCCGTCGAGACTGTATTCGTCTTTAGCGGTCGATCGCCAGCTTCTGAGTCAGCGGCTGGAGCAGCACGCCGATCTGGTCGAGATCGCGAACGCCGAAATGGACGCGCTGTATGAGCATATTTCCGGATCCGGCCACGTACTTTTGCTGGCCGATGCCAGCGGATTCATTCTCCGCAAAAAGCTCAACCCCGAACTGCTACAGATGTTCCGTAGCTCGGGTCTTTCGGCGGGAACGGACTGGAGTGAGCGGCACGAAGGAACCAATGGCATCGGCACCTGCATCACCGAGGACCGGCCGATGACCATCTATCGCGCCGACCACTTCCGCGCCCGCCATATCGGCCTGATCTGCTCGGCTGCCCCGATCCACGATGCGCGCGGCGCATTGATCGCGGTGCTGTGTGCTACAAGCGTCGATGCGCTCGGCAGCCGGTCCAGCCAGTCTCACACCATGGCGCTGGTAAACATGTCTGCACACCTGATCGAGAAATGCCTGTTCCTGCACCGCCATCAGGGCCGGGCGATATTGCGCTTCCATCTCCGGCACGATCTGGTCAACCTGCTGGACGATGGGGCCCTGGCCCTGGCCGAAGACGGCACCGTGCTGGCCGCCGATATCACCGCCGCAAAACTGCTAGGTGTAGGCAATCGCTCGGATCTGGTGAGCCGCTCCGCATTCGAAATTTTCGAGACCGGCGTGCCCGAGCAGGCGTCGGCCAACTGGGCGCTGTGCAATGCCATCTGGCAGATCCGAGATCGCCACAATGGGCAGTGCTTTTTCGCCAGCCTGACCCAGGGCGCCCACTACGATTCGCCAATGCCGGCGCGCGAAGCCCATACCGTAGTCGAGGTGGCCGCAGCCCCCGTGTCCAGCTCCGGCGGCCCAATGACCCTGGAAGACGTCGCCGGCGAAGATCCGCAGATGCTGCGCAACATCCGTAGCGCCCATCGCATCGCCAAAAGCAATGTATCCGTCCTGATCCGCGGACCTACCGGCTCCGGCAAGGAAGCCTTCGCCAAGGCCCTGCATCTGGCCAGCGATCGCGCCAGCAAGGCTTTTGTCGCGGTAAACTGCGCGGCGATTCCGGAATCCCTGATCGAAAGCGAGCTGTTCGGCTAAAAGTCGGGCGCCTTTACCGGGGCGCGCAAGGAAGGCATGCGTGGCAAGATCCTGCAAGCCGACGGCGGCACCCTGTTCCTCGACGAAATCGGCGACATGCCGCTACTGCTGCAAACACGTCTGCTGCGCGTCCTGGAAGAGCGCGAAGTAGTCCAGCTTGGCAGCGAAACGCCGATCGCAGCCGACCTGCGCGTCATCTCCGCCTCCCATCGCAATCTGCTCGACATGATCGCGCAGGGCAGCTTCCGTGAAGACCTCTATTACCGGCTCAATGGCATCACCCTGGAACTGCCCTACCTGGCGCAACGCAGCGACAAGGAACGCCTGATCCGCCAGATCATCGCTTGCGAAACTCGCGACGGGCGCCCCGTAGCGATTGAGATCGAAGCATTCCGGCTGCTGTTGTGTTATTCCTGGCCGGGCAATATCCGAGAATTGCGCAATGTCATCCGCACTGCTCTGGCCATCTGTGAAGGCGGCCTGGTGTGCATGGCCGACCTGCCGCGGGAGATTCGCGATCGAATGCCCAACGCCCCAATCTTGACGCTGGCGGCGCCCGCCGCCGAAACGGCGAAGTCGTCTGACATTGCCACAAGCCAGGCGCCGGCGCCCGGTGGCGGCGATTCGATGCCTCTGGCGGTTGCCGAGCGCGGCGCATTGCTGCAGGTCATCGAAAAGAGCCACTGGAACATGAGCACCGCCGCGCACCAGCTTGGCATCAGTCGCAATACCTTGTACCGGAAAATCAAGCTGCACAACATCCCGCTCGTTACCTACCGACGCAACAATCTGTAATGGAACCTTGACGTTCTTTCTGCTGGGGCTATCGCTGCTGATACGGCGCGTTGCTACCGCGACGGCACACACATCTCGGCCGAGATCAAATGTAAGCTGAAATCACTCGCGCTACTTTGGCATCCTGAAACCGGATACTCATCAAGGTCCGCTGCGCGCCTAAGGCTCGTCCAGGAACGACGACACCACCGCATTGACCCACTGCGGCCGCGCGCTGAAGGTGGCGTGCTCGGTGCCGGGCAGGATCCACAGCTGCGCATCCGGCAGGGACTGGTAGATCAGCATGGTGTGCTCCAGCTTGATCTGGTCGCGGTCGCCGGACATCACCAGCACGCGCTTGTGCAGGCCCTTGAGCATCTCCGGGCTCAGCTCGTCCTTCGCCGGGTAGTGCAGCCAGAGCTGCGTCAGCTTGTCGTCCATCACATCGGCGTGACCCGGGCCGTCCGGCGACTCCGCCGCATAATGTGCCCGCGCCCGCGGGTTCATCGGCAGATCGGCTTCCCGCGCCTGGGTGTCCTCAGGACCCGCGTCGGTAAGGCCGCTGGGGTCGAGGTTGGCGCCGGTTACCACCAGGCGCCGCACCAGGTCCGGATGGCGCAGCGCCAGCATCAGGGCAATGATGCCGCCGTCGCTGAAGCCCATCACGTCGACCTCGGACAGATGCAGCTGCTGCAGCAGGCGCGCCGTGTCCTCGGTCATCCGGGTATACGACAGGGGGCCGGGCACGTCGGGCGTGTGGCCATGGCCAACCTGCTCCGGCGCGATGATGCGGTGCGCCGCCGCGAATGGGCCGAGCTGGTAACCGAAGGAGTCCTCGATGGTGCTGCCGCCGCCGTGCAGCAGCAACAGCGGCCGCCCGGTGCCGCGCAGCTCGTAATACATGCGGTGGCCGTTGACCTTGGTCCAGTGGCCGTAGCCCTTTTCCACAGAAGGTTCCTCCAAAGTGGGCTTTTCAGGTGCCGCGACAACGCCGCCAGCGCCCAGGGCCAGGGCGAGCACCGCCGCGGCCAGCTGCATTTTCATGACTTTGCCTTTTATCTTGCTGCTCTCGGGTCGACTCCCGAGCAGCGACAGTAGACATGTCATGAAACCGACGCAAATCTGTCGATTGGCTTACGGCCATCCACCGGAACGACCCGCCCCAGGCGCAAGCGGGGGCGCGGCCGGTCCGGACGTTCGGACATGAGTTCCGGGTGCGCGGTGATATTCCGCGCGCGGCGCATCGCGGATGATGCTTCCCAGCCGGAGCGGATTCATTGCAGGCAAGCGCCCCGGCTACCTATCCCCTGAATTTGAACCGGGCGATCAAAGCCCTCAAGGAGTTTGCAATGCAACTGACGACGAAAGTGAATGGTTTCGCCCTGGCCGCCGCCGCTGCCGTGATGTTCCTCGGCGCACCGATGGCCAACGCCGACGACAGCGCCGCCGCCTCGGTCGGGCACTGCGTGGGCGCCAATTCCTGCAAGGGACAGAGCGCATGCAAGAGCGCCAGCAACTCGTGCAAGGGCCAGAACTCGTGCAAGGGCAAAGGCTTCACCGCCACCACCAAGGACGATTGCGCCAAGGCCGGCGGCAAGTTCGAAACGGCGAAGTAAGGCTCCGAAGCGCTGATGTTGCCAGCCTTCCCGCCCTCCCGGCGGAAGGCTGGCTTTCTTTGCCGTAGCGGTGATCAGGCTGGCAGGGGGAGGTCCGGGCGGCGGTGCGGCATGCCGGATTCCGCCCCGTCGACAACGGTCCGGGACGGAAGACCTGTCCAAGCGTCCGCATAATACGTAAGCTTGACCGCAGAATAGTGCTGTTTCACTGACGCGGCACCCCTCACATGCCAGTGTTGAAGCTGTCCCCCTACCGCAGAGCATGGGGACGCATCAGGAAGAATACGCTGCAGCGGCAGGCCATCGCGGCCAACGCGAAGCAGGCCCGTGCGCAGCGTGACCTGACGCCCGCGGAGGTGCAGCTGCTGGAGCGCATCGCCACCGCCGCCACCCGCCGCTTTCGTTTTCCGAAGGTGCTCGAGGACGAATTCCAGAACGATGTCCGCTCCGCCTCCCGCACCGCCCGCATCTGCATCACCCTGATCACCTTCATCCTGTTCGCCAGCGCGCCGGCCTGGGTGCCGCTGACCCTGGGCGAGCCGGAGCGGATGAGCGGCCCGATGCGCTGGATCGAACTGGGGGTGATGACCCCGTTTTTCGCCATCGTCTGCCTGGTCCAGGCCCGCTATATCGCCAGGGGCTGGTCCGAGTGGCTGCTGTTCGCCGCCTTCCTGCTGGAGGTGGCCTGCATCGAATTGATCATGCATCTCGCCGACCGTATCGGCTATGCCCTGGAGCCCCTGCTCAGCCTGCTCATCCCGGTGTCGGTCATGATCCTGGCGCGGTTGCGCATGGTGCGCTGCCTGCTGTTCGTCTCGCTGTACCTGCTCATCGTCGTGCTCGCCAACGTGCTGTGGCCGAATCACCTCAACGTACGCTCCCCCACCGGCTGGCTGCTGGAGTGTCTGCTGCTGTGTATCGCCCTGCTCTCCGCCGCATGGTCGAAGCTGTCCTTCCGCCGCCAGTGGGCCGCCAACCTGCTGCTGGAAATGATGGCGTATCGCGATTCCCTCACCGGCCTGCCCAACCGGCGCGCGCTGGAGGACCACTACCACGTACTGAGCCAGGCGCTCACCCGCGGCAACAAGAAACAGCTGATTTTCGCCCTGATCGATCTCGACCATTTCAAGTTGATCAACGACAGCTACGGCCACGAGTACGGCGACGGCGTGCTGGTCGAAGTAGCGCTGGCCCTGTCAGAGTTCGCGCGGCGCCCGCTGGACATTGCAGCCCGTGTCGGCGGCGAGGAATTCGCCGTGATCCTGCACGATTGCGACGCGGCCTCGGGCCGCGAGCGGCTGTCCCAGCTGCTCCAGGTGATCCGCGACCTGCGCATCGAGCACAAAGGGCACGAAGGCGGCGTGGTCACCTGCAGCATCGGCGCCACCGCCCTGGGCTCGAGGCGCAACCTGCACGACGCCTACCGGGCCGCCGACGAATGCCTGTACCGGATCAAGCAAAGCGGACGCGACAACCTCGAACTGGTAAGCATCGACAACTGAGCCGCCGCGCCGGCTCTTCGCATCCATCCAGACCCAGGCCAATGAACACCCGCCGTCCTTCCATTGTCCTGTCGCTGCGTCCGGCGCTGGCGATCGACCACCCCGCACTGATCGCACTGCTCGACGAAACCTTCCGCGACACCTGGCTGCCGCACCTCAGCCCACGCGCGGCGCAGGCCTGGTGGAGCGAGAATCGGGCATCGCGCTACGTGGCGGAGTACGGCAGCGCATTCATGGTCGCCGAGAGCGGCGGGGAACTCGCCGGATTCATCCATCACCGCGGCGACTTCATCGAAGGGCTCCACGTCGGCCGCCGCTTCCGCCGGCAAGGCGTCGGCCTGGCCCTGCTCGGAAACGCCGAGCAGGCCATGCGCGAACTCAGCCATCTCCTCAGCCGGCTCGAAACCGACACCTTCAACAGCGCCAGCCGCTCCTTCTACGGCGCCTGCGGCTACCGCGAAGCGGACCAATATCCGGACCAGGAATGGGACAGCGGACTGACCACCGTGCTGATGACCAAGGCGCTAGGAAAACCCTGAACAATTCAAGTATCGTCATTCCGGCGAAAGCCGGAATCCAGGGCAATTAAAGCACTGGACCCCGGCTTTCGCCGGGGTGACTATTTGATCAGAGATTCTCCAGGCCGGCACGGGCATCCGCCCTCAACGCAAAATCTGCACCCCCAGGTAAAACAGCAGGTCCTGCCGGTCGTCGCTACGCGGGCCGACATCGCGCCCGATGGCGCCCATCAGCGCCAGGGAATCGCCCAGGTGCAGGCGCGCGCCGAGGTTGAGCAAGGTCTGTGCATCCTGCGGCGCCAGCGTTTCGTGGACTTCGAACAAGCATTCCAGCTGATGGCCGCAGTCATGCGACAGGATCAGGCCGCCCGCCCAGTAATGCGGGGTATCCGGCACCTGCGGGCCGAAGCTGCGACCAATCTCCCCGTCCAGTCCGAAGCCGGCGAATTCGGTAGAGGCTTCGAGCGGCAAGAACCATTGCAGACCCGAGGAAGTGAGTCCGCGCCGCGGCGAGGACGTGTCGAAATTCACGCTGACCTGCGGATACATCGACATCGAGAAACCCGAAGTCTCGCGGTCGAGGAAGCGCCACTTGACGCCCAGCTCGGAAGCGCCGAGGCCGGTCTTCACACCCTCGCCGTCCTGGTGGCTGAGCAGCCAGGGCGTATCGATCTTGAGCTGGACGTGGTCGCCCCAGCCGTAATTGATATCGGCGTCCGGCAGCGCCAGCTGCGCCAGGCCGGGAACGTGGCTGCCAATGGCGGCGACATTGATTTCCCAGTGGCCATTGCCCGGCGTATCGGGGTCGTCGGTCACCAGCGGCGGGCCGCCCTGCGCCGGCGATGGCAGAGGCGTCGATCCGCACAGCACCGCCAGCGCCAAAGTGATCAGGTGTATGCCGTGGAGGCGCCGCGCTTGCCGGCTTCGGCGCGGCCGGTGTTGTGGAGATGATTTCAAAATGATCGGATGCTGATGATGGAGGTGACGCAGCCGGCGGGCGCAGCAATTTCCCGTGTCAGCCGGCCGCCTTTATTGAACAAGCGAGGGTACGGGTCAAGTTGTGAATCCGTAATGTTGCGGAAAGCCCGCGTGCAACGCCGGGAGTGCGGCCCTACTCCCGGGCCTTGACCTCGAAATGATCCAGCGCCGTCCATGCTGGCGCAGCGGCGAGCGGGTCCAGCCGGATCATGGTGCCGCGCAGGGTGTCCTGATCCAGCACCAGCTTGACGTAATGATAATTCGGAAACGTGTCGCCGCCGAACAGGTCATCCGGCCCCCGCGCCACCCGCGTCGGCTTCGCCCCGCCGCCGCCGGAGACGATGTAGCTCACCTCGTCCCGGGTGAAGCGCTCGTAGTTGTGGACGTGCGCGGCCACCACCAGCACGCGGGCGCGAAGCCCGGGAGCGGCGGTCTTGAGAAACTCGCGCAGCGCTATTTCGTTGTCGCGCGGATTGTCCTCGCCGCTGGCCTGCACATCGTCCACGGGGGGATGATGCATCCAGATCAGCACGAACCCGACGCTGGCGGGTAGCCCCGCCAGCTGCGCTTGCAGCCACTGCATCTGGGCGCCGCCGGGCAGCAGCGAAGTGTCGCTGTCCAGCGCGATGCCGTAGAAGCGCCGTCCCAGCTGCACCGAATACCAGCGCAGGCTCTTGAACCGCGGAAACTCCGACCACCAGTTCTCCAGGCAGGCCGGTTCCTCGCACCCCTTGAATTCATGATTGCCCAGCGCCGGGTAGACGCGCAGCCCGGCGTCGCGCCAAGGCGCGCTTTCCTTGTGGAACTCCGCATAGTCGTCCGGATGGCCGCCGATATAGGGCACATCGCCGTTGAGAAACACCCCGTCAGGCCGCTCCTCCGCGATCTTCGCGATCAGGGCCTGCCGCGCCGCCGGATTGGTGGCCGTGACGTTAGCCGGGTCGGTAAAGCGCATGTCGCCGTAGGCGATGAGCGTCAGCGGCTGGTGCAGATCCTGCTCGGCCACCGCAAACGTGGCCGGCGACGGGACGGCTGCCGGCGCACCGGCCGGATGCCCGATCCAGGCACAGCCGCCGAGTGTCAGCAGCAGTGCGATCGTGGCGGCAGCCCTGGCGGCGAGGCCGCGGCGCTCGGGATGATTCATGAAAATCCACCTTGATGGAAACATCGCGGACCCATGCCGGAACACGCAGGTCCGTGCCCCGGCATGGGCAAAAAAATGGCGCCGGACCGGTACTGGGATGGGACCGGTCCGACGCCGAGCGTCATGAAGCTATGCGGTCAGAACTTGGCGGACAGCGTCGCGATCACGCTGCGTCCGGCAACCGACCAGTACAAGGGGTCAGGATTACCCGTGGCCGGGTCGTTGCCCACCGTCGTTCCCGCGAGGGAGCTGAACTTGTGCACATCCACCAGATTGTCCACCGAAACCTTGAGCGACACCGACGAGGCGGAGAACACATTCTTCATGGTGTAGCCGGCGGCGAGCATCAGGTCGTTGTAGGGCTTGAACTCGCTGTCGTCGGTGACATTTGCCGTATCGAACCGGCGGCCGACCCATTTGCTGATGAGCGAGCCATAGACGCCGTTGCGGTTATAGATGATGCCGCCGGCCAGGGTGGCGTCGGGCGCCTCGGCGACGGGCAGGCCAGACGGCGCCAGCTTGGCGCTGTTGTAACTGCCGTTTCCGAAAACGCTGTAGCCGTAGCCCACATAGTAGGTGGCTTCGGCTTCGGCACCCTTGTAATCGGCACCGCCGGAATTGACGAAGTTGGTGATGGCGCCCGATTTGGGCCCCTTCTGGATCAGGTTGTTGAAATTGATCCAGTACAGATCTCCCGACAGCGTCAGGCGGTTGCTCTGCCAGGCGGTACCGACCTGGTAGTTCCAGGTTCTCTCCGGTGACAGGGTGGAGTCGCCGACGGCGGGATTGGTGGTGTAGAACAGATTCAGGTTGGGCGCCAGAAAGCCCTCGGCGATCTGGGCATACGCGGTCCAGTTCTTCTGGATCGTGTAATGCGCGGCGATCGATGGCAGCAGCTGCTCGTAGTTCTTGGAGAAGTCCAGCGGCTCCAGGGTGCCCTGGTTGACCAGCGCGTCGGTGCGGCGGCGGAAGAAGTTGTATTTGACGCCGGGATTGACCGTCAGGTCGGGTGTCACCTTCCAGTCCAGCTCGACGTAGGGCTGGATCGTCACCAGTTCGTTGTGCTGCTCGCGGCCGAAGGCCGGGCCGCCGTTGGCATTGTCCGGATCGATATTGGGCGCGTAGCCGCCGAGGGTGAAGTCCACTTCCTCAAGTTCGCGCAGGTTGGTCTGGTTGTCGATCCAGATGCCGGCCTTCGCTTCAACGGGGCCGTAGGCCTTGCTGAGCCGCGTCAGGTCGCCGAAGGAGCGGTAGTTGTTGGTCAGCAGCTCGCCCGGCACGTCGTTCGGAAATGCGCAGCCGGAGGCGCCGCCGCAACCCGGAACCACCGTGCCGTTCGGCGTGAAGCCGTTCGGGTCGAGGCCGTTCTTGCCGGTATGGTAGTAGGCGTAGGTGTAGACCTTGTTGTCCAGGTTCCAGCCATCGCCGAACTTCGACTGCACGCCGATGTACTCGAAATCGGTGTGGATGGCGTCGTGGTTGTAGCCGTAATAGTTCTGCTGCGTCGGATCGTTGGACAGCATGAAGTTGTGGCCATTGGCCTGGACCTGCGCCAGGGTGGCGCCGAGCCCGACGTTCTGACTGATGTCGTTGTACATCGCCACCACGGTGACGGTGGTGTTGTCGCCGACCGGGCGCACGATCTTCAGCATCAGGTTGTCGCGGGTCTGGCCGCTGAAGGTCAGGTAGCCGTCGCTGGTGACGCGCTCGCCGTCAATGAAGGCGGTGGTGCCGCCATACTGGCGCAGCTCGCCGGTGTCGTACTCGAGGCCGCCCTGCAGGGTGTTGAAGCTGCCCCCCGAGATGTAGGGGTTGAGTTCCGAGTGCTGCGTCGGCGCCTTGCTGGTGACGGCGATGGTGCCGCCGAAAGTGGCGTTGCCGATGGTCTGCGCGCTGCCGGGACCGCGATCCACGTCCATGTCGCCCAGATCGTGCGCCATGAAATACGAGGTGGTGTGATGGGTGAAGTCGTTGGAATCACCCCAGGGAATGCCGTCGAAGGTAACGTTGTACTGCCCGTCCTGGAAGCCGCGGATGCTGAGGAAGGAATTTTCCTGCAAGCCCGGGCCGTTCGGCCCTGCCGCGAATACGCTCGGCGAAATCTTCACCACGTCATCGTAGTTGCTGCTCGGCGCGACGTTGTTCTGGATGTACTGCTGGCTGATGACCGAAGTCGGCTGCGCAGCCTCGAGCGGCGCCTTGCTGGGCGCCTGGTACGGCGCCGATTCGATCTGCTGCGCCTTGACCTCGACCCCGTTCAATTCCATGGCCGAATCGGCATCCGCCGCCCATGCCGGCAACGCACAGCCCGCGCCGGCCGCGAGGAACAAGCCCGCGATATTGCGCATGCCCTGGTGCTTCCTGCGAAAACTGGTCTGCCTCACAACCGTCTCTCCTTTCTCATGCAGTGGAACGTCGTACTCGCCACAAAA
>Ga0302317_10000931_pt1 | contig 22902 bp, 21 predicted proteins | sample III_Palsa_N3_3_FD_200450 | JGI IMG/M metagenome (GOLD analysis project Ga0302317, IMG submission 200450) | Peat permafrost microbial communities from Stordalen Mire near Abisko, Sweden - III_Palsa_N3_3 | ecosystem: Environmental > Terrestrial > Soil > Palsa > Peat permafrost | place: Sweden...
GCGGCGCCAGTATCGATCGCCTTTGGAACCACAAGAGAGCCGACGAAGCCGATCGCGTACAGGAAGGCTCCCAAGAAGAACAGGTAACAGACGGTGCTGTAGGCGGTCATGAGAAGCTTTGCCATTTCAGCCTCCCACGAGAGCGCCTGCGCGGCGCTCGATACGCGCGTCGACACTCACGCCGTTGCGCAGGGTGTTGAGAACGACACAGCACTGTTCAGCGGCGGCTATGAGCATCGCCACCTGCGGCTCGGCGACATCGCCTACGGGCTCAAGGGTGACCCGGCAGGTCATGGCTTGAAAGCCAGCTGGAACCGACGGTTCAAGCCTTAGTGGGCCGCGCGCGTCGAGCTCGCCCGTAACACTCACCTCCAGAAAACCGATCGGGACGGCAAGCCGATCGGCGATCATGCGCAGCGTGGCGTCCAGACAGGCCGCCAGCGCGGCGCAGAGAATGTCGCCTGGATTAGGCAGGTCGTGATCGCCGCCAAGCGCCCGGTGAATCCCGAACCGCATCCCGCCGACGTCATGTTCGCCGGCGCGAACGACGCCATGGAACGGATCATCGTCATGGTTGTAGACGGTCCGTGCGCCGTCAAAGATCCAGGCGTCCTCGGACACTTCGCGGTAACGCTCGCGAAGCCTTTCATGGCGAGCCCTGACGAGGCCTGATGGGTGCATCTTGGGGCAGCTCCCTGCTTTGCAACTTCTTCGGAGCCAACCTATTGTTCGGCGGCTCGCCATTCTTTGCCGCACCGCCGCCGTTCTTTGCCGGGCGCACGCTTAGCGGTTGGAAAGGTCACGCCGATGGACGCGCTTTCGGAAGTGTTGAGCGCGGTGCACATGACCGGCGCGATCTTTCTTGACGCTGAGTTCAGCGCTCCGTGGGGCGTATCGGTGCCGCAGGCAGGCCAGGTGGCCGCCGTGTTGGCCCCCGCCGCAGAACATATCGTCAGTTATCACCTCGTCATCGATGGAGAGATGTTGGTGCAGTGCGACGGCGGGGAAGCGCTGCAGCTATCCGCCGGCGACATCGTGATCATGCCGTTCGGCGACGCGCACCGCCTTTCGGCCGGAGCGGCCCCAAGGTTCATCGATAGCGGACTCGTCGTAAGGCGGCTCTCCCGAGGGAAGGTCGCCCGGCTTCGCCTGGGCGGTCACGGCGGCGCAAAGACCCGCATCGTCTGCGGATTCTTCGGCTGCAGACGCCAGGCGGTTCGCCTCTTCCTCGCTGGGCTTCCGCCGATCCTGCGCGTTCCCGTGCGGGATGATCCTTCTGGCGCCTGGGTCGAAAGCTCGATCCGGCACCTCGTCTCCGAAGCCGAAACGAGCCGGCCGGGCCGCTCCATCCTGCTTTCGCGGATGGCCGAGGCGCTCTTTATCGAGAGCATGCGCTATTACATGGAACGCTTGCCGGAAGGCCGGAGCGGCTGGTTGGCGGCCGCCCGCGATCCGGTTGTCGGTCGGGTGCTTGAACTCATCCATCGCGAGCCGCAGTCCGCATGGTCGGCGGCGGCCCTGGCCAAGTCGGCCGGGTCGTCCCGCTCGGTTGTGACCGAACGGTTCAAACGCCTGCTTGGCGAGGGCCCGATCGCCTATCTTTCGCGGTGGCGATTACATCAGGCGGCGCGGCTGCTGGAAACGACCCAGGATTCCGTACTGCAGCTGGCAGGCGATGTTGGCTACGAGTCAGAGGCCGCGTTCAACCGCGCATTCAAACGTGAATTCGGCGCGCCGCCGGCCCGGTATCGAAAGCAGACGCGCACGGTTGGTTGAAGTTCTTGTAAGCTCGCCCGCAGAATCGCGGTTGGCCTGCGCCCAGCCACTTGGCGAAGGGGGGATATATGAAGACAGCAATTATTTCGCTTGGCGCCGCGCTGGCGCTCACCGCCTGCGGCCCAAGAACGGAAGTGGGTCCAAACGGCACTGTAACTGTTCACGGCGACAACGGCCAAGCAGTCACTATCGGGAAGCAAGTACCGGCCAACATGCCGGCCTATGCGCCGATCTACGCCGGCGCCAGCGTCGCCTCGACCATGGGCTCAGCCAGTGGCGGGGTGGTGGTCTACACCGTTCAGGCGCCGCCGGACTCGATCGTCGATTTCTACAAGAAGGCCGCGACCGGGGCTCAGCTAACCGCTCAGTTCGACTCGTCCTCGATGAACGGCGCCAACGCGGCCCATCGCGTGCTGATGTTCGGCCAGCCGGGCTCCAAGCGCAGCCTGTCGGTCACCGTCGAGCCGCTACCGAACGGCCAGACCAAGGTTGGGCTCATCTACGGCGCCGCCTAGCCATTCCGGACGACGGTCGTCTGCGGGGCTCGCCGAGCCGCGGCTATTCCGCCGCCAGCAGCACCACGGCTTCGCGGCCGCCGCGCACCAGCGAACCGGGCCGCGCGCCGGTGAACACGCCGTCCTCCAGCGTCACCTGGCCGGACTTGATGGTGTAGCGGTAGCCCTCGACCCGCTGCACAAGTCGCCGGCCGCCGGCGGGCAGGTCGCAAATCGCCTCCGGCCGATGCAGCCGCAGATTATCGAAGTCGATGACATTGATGTCGGCCAGAAGACCTGGACGCAGTTCGCCGCGGTCGGTGAGGCCATAGGCGCGGGCGGTGTCGCTCGAGAGCTTGCGGACCAGGAACTCGAGTGGGAATTGCTGGCCCTTGGTACGGTCGCGCGCCCAGTGCGCGAGGATGAAGCTGGGCATCCCGGCGTCGGCGATCACACCGCAATGTGCGCCTCCGTCGGATAGGCCGAACAGCACGTTCGGGTGCTCCATGTTCCGACGGAAGAAGTCGAAGTTGTAATTCTGGAAGCCGCCCAGCGGCTGGTAGAACAGTTCTCGGCCACCGTCGCGCAGCAGCAGGTCGTACATCATCTCCATGGGAGAGGCCCCGGCGGCCTCGGCCAGGCCGCGCACGCTATCTTCGCGATCCGGCTCATAGTCCGGATCTTCCCCGAGGGGAAAAACCTGCCAGAGCAGATCATCGAGCGTCACCCCCATCAGGGTGCGCTTGATCGGGCTTTCCTCTGACAGGATGGCGGCGCGAATCTCCGGCCGCGACAGCACCGCCAGTTTCTCCTCGAGCGGCAGCTGCGCCACCTCCGCCTTGTAGGTCGGATGGCCCATGAAGACGTGAAAGCTGGACTGAAGGCCGTGCAGGACGCCGGTCGGGCGCCCAGCGATCTGCGGGCGAATGTCCATGCCGTGCCGGCGCGCCTCCTCGGCGATGTTGTACATCTTGTCGCCCTGGTAGGCGCCGGCCGAGGTCGCTACCAGGGTGACCGGCAGCCTGGTCTCGCCGGCGAAGCCCTTCACCCACAGCCACTCGTCGTCGTCGCCCAGGTGGTCGGAGACCATTTCGAAGACGCCGTGGCTGAGCCCCTTCATCGACAGGCCGAGCGCCAGCATCTCATCTGACCCAGCAAAGGTGCCGGGCATGTGGACGCCCTTGAGGTCCTTGTGCAGCAGAGTCCGCGAAGTGGAAAAGCCGAGGGCGCCGGCGGCCACGCCCTCGCGCACCAGCTCGGCCATCTCGTCGATCTCGGCCGCGTTCGGCACGTAGTCGGTGTTGCAGCGCTCGCCGAGCACATAGGCCCTGACCGGCGCATGCGGCACGTGCACGCCGACGTCGATGGTGCGCGGCATCGCCTCGAGCGCGTCGAGGTACTCCGGAAAGCGCTCCCACTTCCAGTCGATGCCCTCGGCCAGCGCCGAGCCGGGGATATCCTCGACCCCCTCCATGAGTTCGATGAGGAACTGGTGCTGATCGGGCCGCACGGGGGCGAAACCGACGCCGCAGTTGCCCATGATCGCCGTGGTCACACCGTGCCAGGACGAGGGCGCCATCTCCGGGTCCCAGGTCGCCTGGCCGTCGTAGTGGGTGTGGATGTCCACCCAGCCAGGGGTCACGATCATGCCGGCCGCATCGATCTCGCGCATGGCTTCGCCATCGACCTCGCCCACCGCGACGATGCGATCGCAGTCCACAGCGATATCGCCCTTGAACGCCGGCTGGCCGGCGCCGTCGACGATGGTCCCGTTGCGAATGATGAGATCGTGCACGGCGCTTCTCCGCGAGCTCTTCTGGCTATCCGGAACCATGGTGTGCCTGCGGCCCAGACCTGGCAAGCATCACCCGGCGTCATGTCCCCGGGAGCCGGTGAGGCGGGGGCCGCGGCCTCCAAGCCAGATTATCCTGGCGCGCCGCCTTCCCTGGCGAGGGGTTTGAGGGAATGGTTGCGGCATGACCGCCAGCGCTGCTTCACCGCCTTCGTCGACCGCCGTCGATCCGATCAGGTTCGAGGCGGCGGTCTTCGACCTCGATGGCGTTCTGACCGAAACAGCGGCGATCCACGCCGCGGCCTGGAAGCAGCTGTTCGACGAATTCCTCGCCAGTCACGCCGCCGCATCGGGGAAGGTCTACCAACCCTTCGATATCACCAGCGACTATCTCGCCTACGTCGACGGCCGGCCGCGCAGCGATGGCGTGCGCACCTTTCTTGCCGCTCGCGGGATAACGCTGCCGGAGGGTCAGGCTGGCGATCCCCCCGACGCTCTGACCGTCCGGGCCCTCGGCGAACGCAAGGACGCCTACTTCCTGCAGCGCCTGGCTGAGGCCGGCTTGAAGGCGTTCCCAGACGCCCAACCCCTGCTCGCCAACCTGCGCGCCGCGGGCCTGAAGACGGCGCTGGTCTCCTCCAGCCGCAACGCCAAGGCGGTGCTGGAGGCGGCGGGCCTGACGGCGCTGATCGACGTGGTCGTCGACGGCGTCGAGGCGGCGCGCCTGGGGCTTCGGGGCAAGCCGGCCCCGGACACCTTCCTACGCGCCGCCCAGCAGCTCGGCGTCTCGGCCGCTCGCGCCGTCGGCTTTGAAGACGCCCTGGTCGGCGTCGAAGCCATCCGCGCCGCCGGCTACGGCTTGGTGGTGGGCGTCGATCGGGTGGGCCAGTCGCGCGAGCTCGTCGCTCACGGCGCCGATCTTGCGGTCACCGACCTGCTGGCGCTCGCGGTCGCCGCACCGGCTGCGGCCACGCCGCAGCGCCTGGCCGCCTGGCCGCCGGTGGCGCCGACCGAAGACGCGGACTGGCTAATCGTCGAAGACGGCTTCATTCCGACGCGCGAACACGAGATCGAGTCGAACTTCGCGATCAGCAACGGCCGGGTTGGCAGCCGAGGCTCGCTCGCCGAGGGCGGGCCGATGTCGGCCCCGGCGACGTTCGCCGCCGGCTTTTTCGACGTCGGTCCGCGATCCGTCCTGAGGCTGGCGCAGCTTCCGGACTGGCGCAGCCTGACGCCCGTCATCGACGGCGCGCCGCTCAGCCTGCGGTCAGGCCGGATCCTCTCGCACCGGCGGACGCTCGACCTGCGGCAGGGGATGATCTGGCGCGACTGGCGACAGGAAGATTCGGCCGGCCGCGTCACCCATTTCCAGGAGTGCCGCCTTGCCTCGGGCTACGACCGCCGGTTGCTGCTGCAATCGGTGGCGCTCACGGCCGAGAACTACGCCGGCGACATCCGCTTCGAGGGCGCACTCGACGGGTCGGCCGAGGTCCAGACCAGCTCCGGCGGCCTGGCGGTGATCAGCACCACGGCCCTCTGCGCCCTGACACCGGACCTGGACGCGCAGCCGGCGCGCTTCGCTGGCCTGATGCTGCAGGCGCAGCTTGAGGAAACCGTTCGCGTCGATCGCTTCGCGGCTGTCGGCGCCTCGAACCAGGATCCGCAACCGCGGGCGGCCGCCGAGGACCACGCCGCAGCCGCCCAGGCGCGCGGCATGAGCGACCTGATCGCGCGCCACTGCGAGGCCTGGTCGGCCCGCTGGGACGCCAGCGACATCCGCGTCGAAGGCAATGCCGACGCGCAACGAGCGCTGCGATTTGCCGGTTACCATCTGCTAAGCGCCGTCGATCCCGCCGACGACCGCGTGTCGATCGGCGCCCGGGCTCAGACCGGGCTCGCCTACAGCGGACACGTCTTCTGGGACACCGAAATCTACATGCTGCCGTTCTTCGCGCTGACCTGGCCGGAGGCGGCGCGCACGCTCCTGATGTACCGGCATCGCACCCTGCCTGCGGCGCGAGCGAAGGCCACTCGCTATGGCGCGCGCGGGGCGTTCTACGCCTGGGAGTCGGCGGATACGGGCGAGGACGTGACACCCGCCTCGGTGGTCGGCCCCGGGGGCGTGACGATCCCGATCAGGCTCGCCCAACAGGAACAGCACATCAGCGCCGATGTGGCGTTCGGGGCCTGGAACTACTGGCGCATTACCGGGGATGACACTTTCCTGCTGGAGGCCGGGGCCGAGATCATCATCGAAACCGCGCGCTTCTGGGCCTCGCGGGCCGAACCTGGCAGCGATGGCAAGCGGCATATCCGCGGTGTCATCGGGCCGGACGAGTACCACGAGAACGTGGACGACGACGCCTACACCAACGGCATGGCGCGCTGGAACCTGAGAACAGCCCGGGCCGTGGTCCATGACATGTCGATGAGATGGCCGGAGCCATGGGCGGAGCTGCGCGCCAAGCTCGCGTTCGAGGACGCCGAGCTTGATGAGTGGTCGGTCATCGCCCGCGATCTCTACATCGGCCTGGATCCGAGGACGGGATTGATCGAGCAATTTCGAGGCTACTTCCTCTTGAAGGACCTGCCCATCTCCAGTTCCGTTTCCCGGATCGTTCCGGTCGACGTGCTCCTGGGCCTTGATCGCGTCCTGCCCTTCCCGATCATCAAGCAGCCCGACGTGCTGATGCTGATCTACCTGCTCTGGGACGACTTCACGCCGGAGGTGCGGGAAGCGAACTTCCGCTACTACGAGCCGCGGTGCGCCCATGGCAGTTCGCTGAGCCCGTGCGTTCATGCGCTGCTCGCCGCCCGCCTGGGCGACATGGCCTTGGCCGAACAATACTTCCGCCAGGCGAGCGAGATCGATCTGAGCGACAACATGGGCAACGCCGCCGGCGGCATTCACATCGCTGCGCTCGGCGGCCTGTGGCAGGCGGCCGTCTTCGGCTTCGCCGGTTTGCACCTGTCGGACGACGGCCCGCAGCTGAACCCGAAACTGCCGCCCGCCTGGCGCGGGCTGTCGTTCCGCATCCGCTGGCGCGGCAAGGACTACGCGCTCAATACCTCGACGCCAACGGCGCCCCCTGTTCCGGCCCTGGAGACAGCGTGATGACCCACCCGGTCGTTCTGGTCCCGCTGGATGGATCGCCAGGCGCCCTTAGCGCGCTGCCCGTCGCCCGGCGCCTGGCCGGACTACAGAATAGCCCGCTGCGCATCCTGCACGTGACCGACGAGACGCGGCCGCTGGGCGAGACCGCCAAGTCGCTTGGGCTGGAGCCGGCCGACCTGCGCGGCGCCACGCTCGAGGTGTGCAACGGAGGCCCGGCCGACAGAATTGTCGCCGTGGCTGAGGACCGTGAGGCCAACCTGCTGGTGATGAGCGCCCAGGCGGCGGAGGTCGAAACGATCGGCGCGGCGACGCTGGCGGCGATTTGCGGAGCCTGCTGCCCGGTGGTCCTGGTCAATCCAAACCGGACTTGGGACGACTGGGGCCTCAAGCGGATTCTGGCGCTGCACGATGGCAGTCCATCGATCAGCGGCGCGCTTGAACCGGCTGCCGAACTGGCACGGGCGACCGACGCCGAACTTATCGTGCTGCAGGTTGCCAGTGACAAACGGGCCCTCGAGCCCGGCTCGATCGCACCACCCGCCTACGTGGATCAGGTGCAGCACAGTTGGCCGGCGTGGTCGGAGGAGTTTCTGCATCGGCTGGCCTGCCTCTGCCCGCTGGCGGGGGTGCGGGTCCGCCTGCTGGTGGCGCATGGCGATCCCGCCGGGGAGACGGCCCGCGTGGCCGGCGAGGAGTCGGCGGATCTCATCGTGCTGGCCTGGAAAGGCCCTTGGGAAGCGCCGCACGCCAAGACCTTGAAGACCCTCCTGCGCGATGCGCCATGTCCGATCATGGTGACGCGGGCGGCCAAGCCTAGCGACGCGCCGGTTTTGGCCTGACGCCGCACCGTCTGCAAGCGCTAGCGCGCTAGCCGCGGATGAAGGCCAATAGGTCGGCGTTGATCGCCTCGGCATTGGTCGTGCACATGCCGTGCGGATAGCCGGGATAGATCTTCAGCGTCCCGTTCTTGAGCAGCTTGGCCTGAAGCAACGAGGCGTCCTTGTAGGGCACGATCTGGTCGTCATCTCCCTGCAGGACGAGCGTCGGCACGGTGATGGCTTGAAGATCTCCGGTCTGATCGGTTTCCGAGAACGCCTTGATGCCGTCGTAGTGGGCCTTGGCGCCGCCCGTCATGCCCTGGCGCCACCAGTTCTCGATGATCCCCTGCGACACCTTTGCGCCCGGTCGGTTGAAGCCGTAGAATGGCCCCGAGGCGACATCGAGGAAGAACTGCGAGCGGTTGGCGGCCAGAGCGGCGCGAAAGCTGTCGAACACCTCGATCGGCGTGCCGCCCGGATTGCCCTCGGTCCTGACCATCAGCGGCGGCACCGCGCTGATCAGAACCGCCTTGGCGACGCGGCCCTGAGGTTGGCCGTACTTGGCCACGTAGCGCGCCACTTCGCCGCCGCCGGTCGAGTGGCCGATATGGACGGCGTTCTTCAGATCGAGATGCTCGGCCACTGCCGAGGCGTCGGCCGCGTAGTGGTCCATGTCGTGACCATCGCTGACCTGAGCCGAGCGGCCGTGGCCGCGGCGGTCGTGCGCGACGACGCGGAAGCCGTGGGCGACGAAGAACAGCATCTGGGCGTCCCAGTCGTCCGAGCTGAGCGGCCAGCCGTGATGAAAGACAATCGCCTGGGCGTCCCTCGGGCCCCAGTCCTTGTAGAAGATCTGGGTACTGTCTTCGGTGATCACGTACGGCATGGTCTGAGCTCCAATTTCTCAGGGTATGGTTGCGATCGACGAGGCGTTAAACCCCAGGCTTGTGACGGTTTGAACACCGCTCAGGCGGCGTCGACGAACACAATCTCGGCGTCCTCGAGCGCCCGGATGTGCAGCGTCTCGACGTCGCTGATCGCCGCGCCGTCACGCGGACCGACCCGCACACCTTCGACATCGACCGCGCCAACCGCGGGAACCAGGTAGCCGCGGCGATCCTGGCCCAGCGGGTAGTCGATGGTCTGGCCGGCCTTCAGGGTGGCGCCCAGCACCCGCGCGTCGGCGCGGATCGACAAGGCGTCCGTATCGGCGGCGTCGCCGGAGGCCAGGGTCACCAGGCGACCGGAGCGATCATCCTTGGGAAACGGCCGCGCGCCCCAGCTCGGCGCCTGACCGCGGCTTTTGGGCATGATCCAGATCTGAAAGATCTGGGTGGCGCCCGGTTCACGGTTATATTCGCTGTGGGTGATGCCGGTTCCGGCCGACATCACCTGGACGTCGCCTGCTTCGGTGCGGCCTTCGTTGCCGAGATTGTCACGATGGGTGATCGCGCCTTTGCGGACATAGGTGATGATTTCCATGTCGGCGTGCGGATGGGGCGGAAACCCTGTGTTCGGCGCGATGGTGTCGTCGTTCCAGACGCGCAGCGCGCCCCAGCTCATCCGGCTCGGGTCGTAGTAGTCGGCGAATGAAAAGTGATGCTTGGCGTTCAGCCAGCCGTGGTCGGCGCCGCCGAGGCTGTCGAAGGGACGAAGGTCGATCATCTTGGGTCTCCCGAGGTTCGCTTGACCCGAGAGGTAGGGCGGCTTCATCATAAAGAAAATGGACATGATAGAAATGCATTGTTTCTCAAATATTGACGATGACACTCCCGGATTTTGAGGCCTGGGCCATCTTCGCAAAGGTGGTCGAGGCCGGTTCGTTCGCGCGCGCCGCCGAAGACCTCCACCTGTCGAAACCCAAGGTGTCGAAAGCCGTGACTCGTCTGGAGGCGCGGCTGGGGACGGCTCTGCTGCACCGCACCTCCCGCCGCCTCTCCCTCACCCAGACGGGACAATCCGCCCTCGAACGCGCCCGGCGCATCCTGACCGAGGGCGAGGCCGTCGAGGCGGACGCCTCGGCCCAGGCGGCGACGCCGCGCGGGACTGTGCGGATGGCCGCACCGATGTCATTCGGCGTGGCGCACGTCGCGCCGATCCTGCCAGCCTTCCTGAAGCTCTATCCAGATGTCTCGATCGATCTGCACCTCAGCGACGAGCAGGTCGACCTGGTCGGCGACGGCTTCGACCTGGCGCTGCGGATCGCCAGCCTGACCGATTCCACCCTGCGGTCGCGCCGACTGTGCACAGTGCGCCGCCCCCTCGTGGCGTCGCCGGACTATTACGCGCGCAACGGCCTCCCGACCCATCCGCGTGACCTCGAGCGGCACACCGCGTTCGTCTACACCAACATGCCCTCGCCCGAGGTGTGGCGCTTCCACCATCGCAAGGAGGGCGAATACCTCGTGCCAGTGCATGGAAACCTGCGCGCCAACAACGGGGAGGCCTTCACCGCCGCGCTACTGGAGGGAACGGGGGTCGCGCTCCAGCCGGAATTCATCGTCTGGCGCGAGCTCGCCGACGGCCGTCTGGTCGAGGCGCTCGCCGACTGGCAGGCGACCGAAATCGCACTCAACCTGGTGACGCCGCCCAACACCCTGAGGGCCGCCCGTGTGACCGTGCTGATCGACTATCTGGCGCGCCGCCTGGCCGCCGCACCGTGGGCGAACACCTTGGGAGCGAAGCGCCTGGCGAGCGGCGCCCGACCCAAGGCCTCTCCTACTCCGCCAGAGGCTTGATCGGCGCGAAGCTGATCACTCCCTGAGCGCCCTGCGAGCGATCGAAGACCGTGTAGTAGTTGTTGAGCAGAGGCAGGCCGAGGTTGGACTGGTTGGCGGCGGTGAGCGGCCCGCCGATCTTGAACGCGGCCTGGCCGGCGGCCGGAAAATCGACCTGCCAGTACGTTTGGGGAGCGACAGTGAGTTCGACGTTCTCGCCGTCAACGCCGGTGAACGTGAAGCCGATCTCCGGCCAGGCGGCGAGGTTGAGCGTATTTGCCGCCACGCTCTGGTTGGCCTCGGCCTCCTGCACGGCCTGCGCGAAGGCCGGGTTCAACTGCTTCAGGCCGGCGAGCACGGCCTGGTAGAGGTCGGCGGCAAGGGCCAGCGATGGATTGCCGGTGTCGACGACGGCGTTGGAGACCAAGGTCTCTTGGTCCTGCGCTGGCGGCGCGGTCGCGGGCATGGGGGATAGCGCCCCGACGCGGACCGAGACGAGGCCGACATTGTAGAAGAGGTCGTGCAGGACGGCGACATCGGCGAAGTCGCCGTCATAGAGATCCGCCTGCTCCTCGCCGCCGCCGAGAACGAAGACACCGTTGTTCAGCGGGTCGGCGGCGATCGCGGCCGGATCGCCGCCGCGCAGGCTCACCGACGAGCGCAGCGTGTGGAAGGCGAACTTGTTGGCCGCGCCGACCTCGGCCTGGAGCAGGTTGAAGACCGGCGTCACCGGCTGTTGCGGCACGGCGTGAGCCTGGACGAGCTTGGTCAGGCTGGCGGCCATGTGGCTCAGGCTCCCGGCCCCGAAAGGCCAGGGATGAGTCGCAGCCGGCGCGCCATTGCCGGTCAGATATTCGGCGAAGTCGTAGGCCGTGTTCAGGCCCGCGTAGGCGAGGCCCAGGACGCCGTTGGCGGTCCCCAGGGCCCCCTGGTGGACAACGGCGATGGCGATCGGGGCGCTCTTCAGGACCACCGCACCGCCGAAACCAAGGTCGGTGGTGACGACCGGGCCGGCCCAGCCGCCGCCGGCGTAGGTGGTCAGTTGAGCGAGGGTGGTGGTGGCGAGGGCCGTATCGCCCGAGCCGTCGTAAGTGGCGGACGCGACGGCGAGCGGGGTGCTGCCGGTATCGAGGAGCAGGTTGGCCACCACCCCTTTGCCGCCGATCGCGATCTGGGCCGAGTAGATGCCGCCCTGATGGATGTTGGTGATCGGCATCCGCAGCGCCGCCGCGGGCGCCGGCTGGGCGTTGTCGGCTGTGGTCATGGCTCGTCCCCCTCACAAATCCCAAGAGCCACCGGGCCGGCCAACACCGGCGCGCCGCTGCGATCCTTGAGCGCCACGCCGGTGAAGCCCAGCCGCCGCGCCTCGGTGAGCAACCAGGCGATGCGCGCTGCGCCGTCGACCGGCGCCAGGCCGCCGCCGGCTCGGATATTGGAGACGCAATTGCGCTCGGCGTCGCGCCGTCCGCGGCGGGGCGCCCAGGTGATGTAAGCCGAGAGACTGTCGGCCGCCGACAGCCCCGGCCGCTCGCCGATCAACACCACGACGGCGCGGGCCCCGAGATCCTCGCCGACGGGGTCGCCGATAGCCACCCGACCCTGGGTGACGATTGCCACCGGCGCCAGGCTCCAGCCCTCCAACCGCGTCGCCAGGGCCGCGATGACGGCTGGCGCATGGGCCTCGACAGCGGTGGCCGAGAGGCCGTCGGCGACGACGATGGCGAGGTCGAAGTCACCCTTGACCAGGGCCGGTTCACTCGGCGCCAGACGGCGGCCGAGATCGGGATTCCGCAGATAGGCCGTGCGATCGGCCGCGGCTGTGCGAACGAGGACCGATGGCATTGAGATCGCCGCCCGCAGCGCTTCGACTTGCAGCGCCGCATGGACGGCGTCGCGAGCGCGCGCGTGGGCCAACTCGAAGGCCAGCAACGGCGCGGTCGGCAGGCCGGTCCCGGCCCGCCCAAGGGCGACGCGGGCCGGCGTCGCCGCACGCAACGCGGCCAAAGGGCTATCTTCGTTCACCAACCGCTCAACAGGTAACGCTCGGCGGCCGCGGCTTGCTCCGGCGGCAGCAGGCGGCCGGCCTCATCGGCCAACCCGACGCTCTGCAGCCAGGCCTCGAACTCGGGCGCGGGCCTCAGGCCCAGCACCTCGCGGACGTAGAGCGCGTCGTGGAAGCTGGTGCTCTGGTAGCTCAGCATGACGTCGTCCGAGCCCGGCACGCCCATGACGAAATTGACCCCGGCGACGCCGAGCAGGGTCAGGAGATCGTCCATGTCGTCCTGATCGGCGGCGGCGTGGTTGGTGTAACAGACGTCGACCCCCATCGGCAGGCCGAGCAGCTTGCCGCAGAAGTGGTCTTCCAGCGCCGCGCGGGTGATCTCCTTGCCGTCGTAGAGGTACTCCGGCCCGATGAAGCCGACCACGGTATTGACGAGCAACGGCCGGAACCGGCGAGCGACGGCATAGGCCCGGGCCTCCAGGGTCTGCTGATCGACGCCGTGGTTAGCGTCGGCCGACAGCGCCGAGCCCTGGCCGGTCTCGAAATACATGACGTTGTCGCCCAGGGTGTGACGGCCAAGGGCGAGGGTGGCGGCGTGGGCCTCGGCCAGCACGGCGAGGTCGATGCCGAAGGCCCGGTTGGCGTCCTCCGTCCCAGCGATCGACTGGAAGGTCAGGTCGACCGGCGCGCCTTCGGCGATCAGCTCGAGGGTGCTGGTGACATGGGCGAGGACGCAGCTCTGGGTGGGGACCTCGAGGCGCTGGCGCAGCTCGTCGATCAGCTGCAGCAGCGTCCGCGTCGCCTCGAGATTGTCCGTGGCCGGATTGATGCCGATCACCGCGTCGCCCGACCCCATCAAGAGGCCGTCGGCGATCGAGGCGGCGATGCCGCGCGGATCGTCGGTGGGATGATTGGGTTGCAGCCGCACGGAGAGGCGGCCCGGCAAGCCGAGGGTATTGCGGAAAGCGCTGACCACCCGGATCTTCCGCGCCACGGCGATCAGATCCTGGTTGCGCATCAGCTTGCTGACCGCCGCGGCCATCTCCGGTGTCAGCCCAGGAGCGACGGCGGCGAGGCGGGCGCCATCGGCCTCCAGCAGCCATTCGCGGAAGCCCCCGACGGTGAGGTGGGCGACCGGGGCGAAGGCGCCCGCGTCATGGGTGTCGAGGATCAGGCGGGTGACCTCGTCGACCTCGTAAGGAACCACAGCCTCGCTGAGGAAGACGGTCAGCGGAACATCGGCGAGGGCGTAGCGGGCCGCGACCCGCTCCTCGGCGCTCTCGGCGGCGACTCCGGCCAGGCGATCGCCGGAGCGATCCGGCGAGGCGCGCGCCAGCAGTGTCTTCAAGTCCGCAAAGCGGCGACGGGTCCCGGCGAGATCGCTGACGTACATAGGGACCCCTTCCGCGCGAAACTTCATCACGGATCGGCCACGGGCTGCAATCGGGCCGTTCCCTAAGGTGAACTATTGCTCTAGGGGCGGCTGGCCATGGACGACGCCCCCGCCACGCTTCAGAGCGACATCCGCTTTCTTGGCCGCGTGCTCGGCGACGTCATCCGCGCCGAGGACGGCGAGGCGGTGTTCAACCAGATCGAGGCCATCCGCCAGGCCTCAGTGGCCTTCCACCGCGATGGCTCGGCCGAGACCGGGCGACGGCTGGCCGAGCGCCTGGGCGGCCTCTCGCTCGACGAGACGGTGCGCTTCGCCCATTCCTTCGCCTGCTTCCTGCAGATCACCAACATCGCCGAGGACCGGGCGCAGCGTAGCTTCGGCGGCGAAGCGCGGGGCGACACCCTGGCCGGGGCGGTCGACGCGGCCGAGGCGGACGGCGTCGACCGGAGCGAGATCCGCCGCCTGCTCGAAACGGCCTTCATCGCGCCGGTGATCACCGCCCATCCGAGCGAAGTGCGGCGCAAGAGCGTGCTCGACCGCCAGGCGGCGATCGCGGGCACCCTGGCCGCGTGCCTCAACGCCAGCGACGCCTCGGCGCGCGCCCGGGCCGAGCGCGCCCTCGGCCGCGAGATCTCACTGTTCTGGCGCACCCGCCTCCTGCGCGGGGCCCGCATCGCGGTGAGCGACGAGATCGAAAACGCGGTGTTCTATTTCGAGCGCAGCTTCCTGCCGGCTCTGCCGACGCTCTACGCCCGCTGGACCGAGCTGCTGGGCGCGCCGCCGCCGAGCTTCCTAACCGTCGGCTCGTGGGTCGGCGGCGACCGCGACGGCAATCCCAACGTCACCGGCGAGGTGCTCGGCCGGGCGCTGAAGCGCCAGTCCCGCGCCGTGCTGGGTTTCTATCTCGAGCGCATCCACCAGCTGGGCGCCGACCTTTCGATCTCCTCGGCCCTGGCCAAGGTCAGCCCGGCCCTGGAGACGTTGGCGGCGGCAGCGCACGACTCCTCGCCGCACCGGGCCGACGAGCCCTACCGCCGGGCCATCACCGGTGTCTATGCCCGCCTGGCGGCGACCCATGCGGCGCTGGTCGGCGAGGCGCCGCCACGGCCGGCGTCCGAAGCGGCCGAGGCTTACGCCGGACCCGACGGCCTGCGCGCCGACCTGCAGACCATTCTGGATTCGCTCGTCGAACACCACGGCGCAGTCTTCGCCGAGGGTTCGCTCCCAGACTTGATCCGCGCCGTCGACGTGTTCGGCTTTCACCTCGCCACGGTCGATCTGCGGCAGAATTCGGCCGTGCACGCCCGCGTGGTCGGCGAGCTGCTCGGCACGGCAGGTGTGACCGCCGACTACGCGGCGCTCGACGAGGCGGCGCGCTGCGACCTGCTGGTGGGCGAGCTCGGCCACGGCCGCCTGCTCTACTCGCCGTTCGCCGATTACAGCCCAGAGACCCGCAGCGAGTATGCGGTGCTGGCCGAGGCGGCGCGGGTGAAGCGGCTCTATGGACCGGCGGCGATTCGCGCCTACATCGTCTCCAACACCACCTCGGTCTCCGACCTCCTGGAGGTCTACGTCCTGCTCAAGGAGGTCGGCCTCTTCACGCCTGGCGCGCCGGCCCGGGCCGAGATCTTCGCCGAACCCCTCTTCGAGACCATCGGCGACCTGCGCGGCGCGCCAGACACCCTTGGCCGCTACTTCGCCCTGCCGCTGATCCAGGGCCTGCTGGCCGAGGCCGGCCTGCAGGAGGTGATGATCGGCTATTCCGACTCCAACAAGGACGGCAGCTATCTGACCTCTACCTGGGAGCTGCACCGCACCTCGCAGGCCCTGGCCGAGACGGCGCGGGCGGCGGGCCTGACGTTGCAGCTCTTCCACGGCCGCGGCGGGGCGGTGGGCCGCGGCGGCGGCTCCAGCTTCGAAGCCCTGCTGGCCCAGCCGCCGGGCGTCGCTAACGGCCGCATCCGAGTCACCGAGCAGGGGGAGGTGGTGGCCAACAAGTACGCCGACCCGGAGCTGGCGGCGCGCAGTCTGGAGACCCTGGCGGCCGGAACCCTGCTGGCCTCGCTGCGGGCGGCGACGCCGGCCGAGGCCGAGGACCTCGGCGCCGCGGCCATGGACGCCATGGCCCGCGAGGCGATGGCCGCCTATCGCGCCCTGGTCTACGAAACCCCCGGCTTCGCCGACTACTTCTTCGCCGCCACGCCGATCAGCGAGATCGCCGACCTCAACATCGGCAGCCGGCCGACTTCGCGCGTCGCCGGCCGCGCCATCACCGATCTGCGGGCCATCCCGTGGGTATTCTCGTGGTCGCAGTCGCGGGCCATGCTGCCGGGCTGGTACGGTTTCGGCGCCGCCGCCACGCGCTCGGGCGTCTCGATCCAGTCGCTGCGCGAGCTCAGCGAGGCGTGGCCGTTCTTCGCCTCGATCCTCGCCAACATGGAGATGGTGCTCGCCAAGGGCGACCTCGCCATCGCCCGCCGCTACGCCGGCTTGGTTGAGAACGGCGTCCTCGCCAAGAAGGTGTTCGGCGAGATCCAGGCCGAATGGGACCGCACGGTCGGGGCGCTGCTGGAGATCACCGGCCAGACCCGCCTGCTCGACAGCAACCCCAACCTCGCCGCGGTGATCCGCGCCCGCCTGCCCTATATCGACCCCCTCAACCATCTACAGATCGAACTGATCCGCCGCCGCCGCTCAGGCGACGACAGTCCGGAGGTGCGAGAGGGCATCCACCTGACCCTCAACGGCGTGGCGGCGGGGCTGCGGAACGCGGGCTAGAGGGCGGCTTAGCCCGAATGTGGTCGGAAGAGCAGCTTCCCCACCTCTGGTCAGGAGTGCAGGAATGATGCTCCTGTCGCCTAAAGTCCATGATCGAGCCACTTAACCTAGTGAAGGCCAGCCCCCTGCCGAGGCCCCCTCTCGGGTGGTTTAACGACGGCTACGCAGCACTAAACGGCGGCTATCTGGCGCTTGTTCGTGCCAATCATGACTTCAGGAACCTGCCGCGCGAAATACAGTCTTTGAGATGGCCGAACGCCCGTCTTCGTCTGTCCAGTCTAGACGAAGGGGTCGAGACCGACGCCACTGAGGTTCCGACATCGGAATGGCCAATCGTGGATCGCCTTGCCGATGGCCGGTGGCTGGTTGTTGCGGCGCGTGCGAGGCCGGGAGACATGAATGGCCGCCTCTTCGACGCTAGGGGGGCGCCGGCGGGCAGCTTTGCAGCCGATGACGCTGTCCGGCGCGTGGCCTGTACGCCAGCAGGCGTCACGTGGATCGGATATTTCGATGAACGGGACAACGCCTCTGCTCTCATTGCGTTCGACGGTCGAGGCGAGCAGATGTGGGCGTTGGCTGGAGAGCCATACGCCCTGGACTGTTATGCGCTCAGCGCGACAGGCGACGAAGCCTGGGCCTGCACTTATCCTGATTTTCCAATTATTCGCGTCGCCGGAACGGTCGCTCAATCGTGGATGAACGACATTGATGGCGCGAGCGCGATCGCCGGAAAAGACAAACACGTCATCTTGGCCGGCGGCTACAACGCCGACAAAGGCCGCGTGGTGTTACTGCGCCTTGGTGTGCGTGCGGAGCCGGTCGCGACGTTTCACTGGCCTGCGATTATGAACCGCCCCGTCTTCGTCGGCGGACGCGATGGTGTGCTGCACGCTGTCGCGGATGGCCAATGGCTCAGGCTCGCCATTGGCGATTGGGTGGCTGCGCTCGGCTAGGCCCCTCTGGCTAAGCCCGCTTCGCCTGCTTGAGAGACGCCAGCATTTCCCGCCGAAGAATGGCGTTGAGCCGGCCCTGGTACCCCTTCCCCTGTGACTTGAGCCAAGCCAGCACGTCGGCGTCCACGCGTGCGGTGATCTGCTGCTTTACGGGTCGATAGAAGCGCCCCCGGACGCCGGCGCTCCACGCTTCGTCGGCGAGCTCGGGGACATCGCTGGTGTCGATTGACTCGTCGGGCAGCGCCGCAAGCTCGGCGAGGCATCCACGCTGCGCGTCTGTCAGCGGCGGCGTTTCCAGCGTGTGGCTAACCATTTTCGTTTTCATAGCGTCGTCTCTCTCGCGGCGTGGCCCGTCGCGCTGAAATGATGCGGATAATTTCCACCGACCCGTCGTCGGCATCTTCCTCCGTGACCGTGTGCGCCACCACGAGGATTACGAGGCCCTCTACCGCCCCAACGGTCTGCCAGCGTTGCTCGCCGCCCTCGATGCGATCAGGCGCCGAGACATGCAGCGGGTCCTGAAATACGCGCAGGGCGTCCTCAAAGCTCACACCGTCATGCTTGCGCTGATTTGAATGGTTCTTGGCCTCATCCCATTCAAATCGAACGCTGCTCACGGACCTCATGTAATTATGTTTTTATAATTATGCAAGCTATATGGGTCGCAGCCGGACGCTGCTAATGGGCGCTGGCTCGTCAACGGCGTCGCCGCGGGGTTGCGGAACGCGGGTTAGCCCAGCGGCACCTCGAGGTAGCAGCCGAACTCGCTGACGAAATTGACCGCGATGCAGCAATGAACTCGGCCCTGTTTGTTGTTGAAGCTCGCCCGCTCGCCGACTGGAAACACCGGCTGATGCCAGACGCCCGGATCGATATGCAGGCCGAACGAGCCGTCGCAATAAAAGGCCACGAAATCATCCGGCGTGATGTCGTCGCCGGGCTTGGCCAGAAGGGCGACGAAGGCGGCGCCATCGCGTGGAAAGAAGATCTGGCCGCCATCCGGATGATAGTTCGCCTCATGGGTGAAGATGCGTCCGGTGTCGGTCGGCGCGCGGGTCTCCGACGCGGTCGCAGGGTCGGCGAACCAGCCAGTGACATAGCTGCGCCCGACCGCGTGGTTCACGGCATGCTGCACCTCGCCGCGACGCACCATCTCGAAGCGGTCCTCGACGACGCCGCCTTCGTTGCCGGTTCCGGGAACCACCGGACGCCAGCCGGGCTGTGGCCAGGTGACGATGGTGACCTGACCAGCGGCAAAGTCGGGCACGATGTGGCCGTAGCCGCGCAAGGTCTCAGAGGTGGCGGCCAGCAGCGGCGCCCTGTGCGTGCGCACCGCGCCGCTGGCGATCGAAGGCAGGGCGTCCAGGTCGATCTCAGCGAAGTTGGAAAGCATGGCGGACTCTTTCAGGCAGGGAACGCCGGCTAGAGCGCCCGCTCGGGATGGGCCCGGTCGTCGGCGCGGCGCAGGGGATGACCCCAGAAGCGCCAGATCGACCAGAAGGCGCCGGCCACGCAGGCGATGTTGATCACAAGTTCGAGCTGCATGCCGCTGTCGCTCAGCAGCAGAGCGTAAAGCCCGTGGTGCAGATTGAACGAGATGTCGATGAGGGCGAGGAAGCCGAGCGCGCCGCTGCCGATCAGGCCGAAGAGGACAGCCTTGGCGTCGCGGCCGATCAGGTAGAAGGCGGCCAGCGAGGCGGCGACGGCGACCAGCAGGTCGGCCAGGGGAAAGGCGGATTCGAAGCCCATGTAGACGAGGGCGAACGGGTCTGGGCCGGGCTTGTCCGGGTGCAGCACCGATTCCGGCAGGGTCAGGTTGCTGTGGTAGAAAGCCACCCAGTAGGCGCAGACGAGCACCGCCCCGCAGACGGCCAGCAGCGCAGCGTGAACCTTGTCGGTGCGCGAGAGCCGGTAGCCCACCCTCAGAACTCCAATCCGCGGACGACCATCATCCGCGCGACCATGACGGTCAGAATCGGCGCGAACCCCCAGACGACGCCGATGAAGGCCGCCTTGTCGATCGGCCGTTCGATGCCGAACAGGGGTTTGTCCGACCATGACCAGGCCCGCCACCAGTAGCCGTTGAGGCCTTCAACCAGGATGCCGACCACGGCGCCGACCATGAACAGCACCGGCGCGATTGAGACCAGGCTGAGGCGCCCGCCGATCACCCATCCGACCAGCAGCCCCTGCACCAGGCCGAAGGTGATGACGATGTTGAGGAAGGCGAAGGTGAAAGAGCGATAGCGCCCGATCCGCATGACTCTGGCCCCCGCCTCGGTGAAGGCGCCAAGGCCCAGCCCGGCGAACAGGTGGCTGTAGGCGAGAAGCGTGGTCATGGTTCTGAGGTCTACAGTTTATTCGCGTGGGGCCCGCCCTGGCTAGATGGGGCAGAGGGCGCGCAAGCTAGCGCAGGGTGTCAAGCGCCTCTTCCGCCGCGCGAACGCCGCTCTCCCAGGCGCCGTGGGCGGTGGAGAAGAAGCTCGGGTGGGTCGCTTCGCCGGCGAAGAACAGCCGGCCGTCGATCGGTGCGGCCAGGCGGGCCCGGTCGTCGCGGTGGCCCGGCAGCGCGTGGGAGTAGGCGCCTAGCGCCCAGGGATCGGTCTTCCAAGCGCTCTCGGCCAGGGGCGTCAGCGTTCGACCGAGCTCGGAGCCGACCAGCGCCGTAAGCTGGTCGATGGCGAAGGCGGTGAGGGCGCCTGGCCCCTCCCCTTCCAGCCGCGCGGCGAGGCGGCCGCCGAAATAGGCCTCGACGTAGGGACGCCCGAACGGACGGATGAAGAAGCTCGCCGTCGCCTCGGTGTCGATGCGGCCGAAGCAATGGCCCTCTTCGGGGAACAGCTCTGGGCGCTCCAGCGTCAAGAAGGCCTTGTCGGCGAGGCCGAGCGGCAGGCCGGCGGCGGCCTCGGCCTTGCCAGGAAGGTCAGGCGTGAAGCGGAGCCGGCGTTCGGCAAGGTGCGGCGTTGGAACCGCGACGATCACCGCGCGGGCGGTCAAAGCTCCATTGGCGGTGACGAGCCGGACGGGCGAGGCGCCATGGTCGATGGCCGTGACTGGACAGTCCAGAACCGGCCTTAGCGGCCCAGCGGCGGCGACTATGCCCGCCCCATATCCCTCGCGGACGCGCCAGTTGGCTCCACCGTCGTCATAGGCGTCGTAGTCGAGGATCGAGATCTCGTCCCACTCGGCCCCGTTGTACCAGCTGCTGGCCGCGTTAAGCAGGCCGTTCCAGCGGCCGCCCGGCTCCAGCAGCGCCGAGGCGGGGCCGTCGGTTCCGGTCGCAGCCCGGGCCGCCACGCGTCCGTCCAGCGCCTCGAAGGCCTTGCCAAAGGCGTTGGCGTCGGCGGCGGAGATGCCGATCCGATCATTCCGACGCTGCCAGTAGGCCGTCGTTCGGTCGACGGTGAGGCCGGCGGCGGCGATCAGCGGGGCGAGCACGTTGCGGGTCGCGGTGTGCAGCCACTCGCAGCCGAGATCGACGGGCAGACCCGGCCGAGGCTCGATCGTCCACGACCGACCGCCGACGCGGCCGCGCGCCTCCAGCAGCACGGTCTCCAACCGCTCGCCACGGAGCCTGGCCGCCGCCGCCAGCCCAGCCGCGCCGGCGCCGACGATGGCGATGTCGTAGGAGTCCTTCATGCGGCGAAGCTCTAGCCGATATAGGCTCGTTTTAGCGAGGAGGGTCCATGAGCAAAGTGACGCTTGTTACCGGCGCGGGCGGCGGAATCGGCCGGGCCGTGGCCCTGGCCTTCCTGGCGGCGGGCGAGGCGGTCGTCCTTGCCGGTCGCCGCGGCGAAGCCCTCGAGGAGACCGGCGCGCTGTCGGGCCCCGGGGCGCGTTATCTCGCCGTGCCAACCGACGTCGGCGACCCCGATCAGGTCACCCGGCTCTTCGCGGCAACGGCCGAGCGCTTCGGGCGGCTGGACGTCCTCTTCAACAACGCCGGCCGCGGCGCTCCGCCGGTTCCGTTCGAGGATCTGCCGCTGGGGACCTGGGAGGCGGTGGTGCGGGTCAACCTCACCGGCGCCTTCCTCTGCGCTCAGCATGCATTCCGGCTGATGAAGGCCCAGGACCCGCGGGGCGGCCGGATCATCAACAACGGCTCGATCTCGGCCCATTCGCCGCGCCCGCGCTCGGCCGCCTACACGGCGACCAAGCATGCGATCACCGGCCTCACCCGTTCCCTCTCGCTCGATGGACGGGCGTTCGACATCGCCTGCGGCCAGATCGATATCGGCAACGCGGCCACGCCGATGACCGCGGTCATGGCGAGCGGCGTCCCCCAGCCGGACGGCCGGATCGCCCCCGAGCCGGTGATGGACGTGAAGGCCGTGGCCGACGCCGTGCTGATGATGGCGTCGCTGCCGCTCGACGCCAACGTGCAGTTCATGACCGTGATGGCGACGAAGATGCCGTTCGTTGGAAGGGGCTAGCGAGCCTCACACCGCCCCGGCGGCGATCAGGCTGCGGGCGGTGTCGACGATCGAGTCTTCGCTCGGCCGCGGGCGCCAGCCGAGCAGGTCCTGAGCTTTCTTGGAGCTGAACTCGCGCCGGCGGCCCAGTCCGCCGGCGACGCCGGCGATGTCCTTGTCGAAGAGACCCATCAGCCGGATCAGGAAATCGGGAGCTCGGCGGGTCGGCACCTTGGCGGCCTCGCCTCCAAGCTTGGCCTTGAGGATGTGGGCGATGTCGATCATCCAGGCCCATTCGCCGGCGGCGACGAACCGCTGGCCGGCCGCCGCGTTGCTGGTCATGGCGCGGATGTGCAGGTCGGCGACGTCGCGCACGTCGACCAGGTCGAAGCCGAGGCGCGGCACGCCCGGGACCTTGCCGCCCAGCAGCCGGTCGATGACCTGGATGGAGTCGGAATAGTCCTTGCCGAGCACCGGGCCGATGACCAGGGCCGGCAGCACTGTGGCGAGCTGCGTCGTCCCACCGGTCTTCTCGACAATGTCCCAGGCGGCGCGCTCGGCCAGGGTCTTGGAGCGTGCGTAGGCGCTGACCTTGGGATCGTCGCCGTCGGTCCAGGTGGTCTCGTCGAAAACCCCATCGGCCCCGTCGAAG
>Ga0302317_10000936_pt1 | contig 22850 bp, 27 predicted proteins | sample III_Palsa_N3_3_FD_200450 | JGI IMG/M metagenome (GOLD analysis project Ga0302317, IMG submission 200450) | Peat permafrost microbial communities from Stordalen Mire near Abisko, Sweden - III_Palsa_N3_3 | ecosystem: Environmental > Terrestrial > Soil > Palsa > Peat permafrost | place: Sweden...
CCAAATTGTCGAACCTGCTATCGAGATCATGCCCTATCAAACCGATTGGCCGGTCGAGTACCAGACGATCGCCGAACTGTTGCGCCGGGCGGCAGGTGACGCGATTGTCGTTACACATCACATCGGCTCCACCGCCTTCCCACATCTCGTCGCGAAGGACGTGATTGACGTTCAGATCACCGTTGCGCGGCTCGACGACCGACCTGAAGCCGCGATCCAGTCTGTCGGTTTCACACTGGTTCGGCCCGTCGCCGATCACTGCCCGCCAGGAGTGTCTCTTTCGGCCGAGCAGCTCGCCAAACGCCTCACCGCGCGAAACGCCAAACTCCCTCCCTACACATTCCACGTGAACGAGGCGCATCTGGACAATTGCATAAGCTGGTTTGATCCCCCGACGCCGGATGAGCTCAGCTAGGGAACAAGACCACGCCGACGTGCGCTTCCGCCTCAAGCATGACGTGCCGGTGTTCAACCATCCGTTCCGCGCGGTGGCCCAGGAATACCTGGCGACCCAGGAGGCGCGGGCCCGGCGCGGCGAGATCAGCGCCCTGCGCCCCAAGAAGCTCAAGGCCGTGCTCCAAGGTGCCTTGGAGGACTATGTCGGCCCCACCCAGGTTCACCTGATCGGAGACGACCTCTGGGCCGGCTACCCCGCCTGGCGGCGCGAGAACGGCGCTGGCCGCAACAGGCGAAATGGGGTTCGCGAAATCTCCGCGGAGAAGGCCGCGCAGCTGGACGCGCGCGACACCGCCGCCCGGGTCCGGGCGCTTGCCTTCGTTGGCCGACGTCAGGTCATCCCCACACCAGCCTGGAGCCGGCGCAGTCCATTTCGCACAAGCTGCCCATAGTCGTCGTCAGCAAGCACGGCGCTGCGAGCCACCGCGATTTCGACGTGCCGACGCGCCCGTTCCCGATCGCCCAGCAAACGATAGCCGTTGCCGACGCTGCCGTGTAGCGAGGGCAGAAAGGTCACGAAGTCCGGCGAAAGTGGCTCGTGGTCTTCTGCGTCTCGGGACCCTGTCGCCGCCTCTAGCGCCCGCAAATCCCACTCCATTTCCTCGGAGGCCCCATCCTCGGTATCGGCCAGGAAGTGCGCCGCCACGCTCATGTGAAGTCGCGCGCCATTCGCCGAGTGCGCTTCCCACAGTTCCAGCAGTCGTTTCCTCGCGCCTGCCTTGTCGCCCTGATCCAGCGCTTGGACGGCCTCAACAATGTCCTTCATTTCCGGCGACGATAAATCCATTGGGCTTTCCCTGGCTCGGTGGGTTGCCAGCATCCGGAACGTTTCAGGAACGGTCAAGCTCGGGCCAAACGTCCGCAGCCACCCATCGCGCCCCTTCGCGACGTCCGTCAGTTAGTAACTCGGGCTGACGTCCAATTTTGGCCACTGGGGCCGAGGCTCGTATCGACCTTCAGCGGGAGTTCGCGGGGGGCTGGTAAATCGGGCGCACGATCTGGATGCTCCCGCCAGTCGGGCCTGTCGTAGAGCGCCTTCGCGCGCACGTGCCGCCCCTCCATCTTGTCCACCTGCGCACCGAGTACGCTGACTACGCGCCGAAATCCATCGCACCATTGGGGTGGAACTCTCATGTCGTCAGCTATGTGCTGCACGATCAGCTCCTGTGACTGGGCCTCAGTGGCGGGGAAACCCGCCTCGGAAAACGCGGTCGGCAAGAGCGCTTCTGCCTCTTTCAGCGTTTGGTCATATGACCACGTTGGTGCATTGCAGAGTTTGGCCCGCTCTTTGACCATGCCGGCCAAGGTAACCAGCCTAAACGCTCGATCTAATGGCGGAGTTGTGTCTTGGGCGTGCGGGCTGCCCAACGGGGTCAACAAACCTGCCAGTGTCACAAATACGAGGTAGGAATGGCGGTTCAGCGGCATGTTGACCAACACGCTTAGAGATTGTGGACGAACACAATACGCGCGCACTTATGCGGGGTGTCAACGACGGCTTTCCACCGATTGTGTTGAAGAAGTCGGCGATTTGGCGGCTGGGCTAGGTGGCCTATCGGGTCGGCGAGCGGCGCCGATCTGCTCAGGCGGGGGCGGCCGCGTGCGCCGGCATCAGCTTCGCGAGCTTGCGCAGGTTTTGCGCCGTTGCGGCGAGAAGGAACTCATCTTTTGCTCCGTTTGGTCCTCTCAGGCGTAGTCGGTCGAGCTTGAGGATGCGTTTGAGGTGGGCGAACAGCATTTCCACCTTCTTCCGCTGTCGGCGCGAGGTGACGTAGGCGTCGGTTTTGCGATGGCGCGGGCCTTGTCCCGGGCGGCCTCATGGATCGAGCGGGTGACCTTGCGCGCTGGCATGTTGGGGCAACAGGTCGCCTTCAGCGCGCAGGCGTCACAATCGGCCTTGCTGGCTCGGTATTTTAGCGTGTCGTCTTTGGCGTCGCCATCGCTTCGATCAAAAGCGCCTGGAGCTGCTCCAGGGCCTTCGCTCGTTCGGCCGGTGCAAGTGCCGCTCCCGATGGTGGATCCTCGAACAGATCCGGTTGCGCGTTGCTCCAATGTTTCGCCATCGACTCCTCCCTGGGGCGCTTCTCGCCCTGGAGTAGAGCCTAGGCCTGAGTCCAAGAACGCGCTCAGCTCGAGAAGCCGGTGACCGAAAGGCACGGAACGTCAACGATCTTGATGAAAGCTACGTCCGGATCGATCATCCACGCCGGAACGAGGAACGTGCGATCATCGCCCCCGCGGACGGTCAGATGCCGAGTGCCCTCATGGACCTGGTCTGCCGTCACAATCACCCGCTGCCGGAACAGCCGATGGAATGGATAAGTAACCTCCACTTCGCGCCCCAGACTCCGGGCATCATGAGGTCGCGTCGGATGTGGGCGCCGAGCACTGGGCCATCCTCGCCAGTCTTATCGAGTGCTGCAAACTCTGCGACGCCAACCCCGACGCCTATCTGACCGACGTCCTCACACGCCTGGTCGGCGGTCATCTGCAGAGCCGGCTAAGCGAGCTGACGCCCTGGGCCTGGAAGGCCGCAAACCCTTAGCCGGTGACGTCAAGCGCCAGGCTCAGGGTGGAAAAGCACCGCTTACGACGCAGCCGAGGTCGGTCTCACTGCGTCGATCGCCGCCGGGCCACGCTCAAAGCCTTCCGCAAGGTCAGCCAGGGTTCGGCTAGTTCTCGGCCTCGCAAAGGGCGGCTTGGCGCTCCCTCCGAAGCAACCTATTGCTTCTCCCGCCGACGCTTGGTCGGGCTGCAAATCTGAAGGGTTGCGCAGATTTTTCTGCACAGTTCCTACACAGGCGGAAACGGGCTAGTTTTCTCTTGCGAATTCAGTCGGATAAAAACACCACGTCATTTCGCCGGGATGAGCGGGTTTTTGGGTCCACGCAAAAACTAAGCGCTAACCGCCTCCACCACCGGGATCGTCTCGGCCAGCCGCCCGCCAACCCTGATCGGCTCTATCCGCCGCGCCAGGCCCGTCGCCGGGTCGGTCTCCACGAACACGCCGCACACCGTCGCCGGACCCTCGGCGGGCTTGTAGCGGCCGCCGCTGATCTTGGTGGTGAAGCGGCGCAGGGGCTCTTCCTTCTGGTTGCCGATCACGCTGTCATAGTCGGCGCAGGCGCCGGCGTCGGTCTGGTAGGCGGTGCCGCCGTTGAGGATCTGGGCGTCGGCCGTGGGCACATGGGTGTGGGTGCCGACCACCAGGCTGGCGCGGCCGTCGCAATAGTGGCCCATGGCCATCTTCTCCGAGGTGGCCTCGCAGTGCATGTCGACGATCACCGCGTCGGCCACCGACCCCAGGGGGCAGGCGTCCAGCTCCCGGTCCACGGCGGCGAAGGGGTCGTCCATGGCGTCCATATGCACCCGGCCCAGCAGGTTGATCACCAGCACCCGGTGCCCGCTCTCCGTATCGAACACCTGGGCGCCGCGGCCAGGCGCATCCGACAAGGCGGGATAGTTGGCAGGCCGGATCAGGCGCGGCTCGCGCACGATATAGGTCAGCGCCTCGCGCTGGTCCCACGAGTGGTTGCCCAGGGTCAGGCAGTCGGCGCCGGCGGCGAACAGTTCGCGGGCGGTGTTCTCGGTGATGCCGAAGCCGGAGGCGGCGTTCTCGGCGTTGATGATCACGAATTCCAGGCCGAGGCGGCGGCGAAGATCGGGCAGATGGTCGGCGAGACCGTCGCGGCCGGAGCGGCCCACGACATCGCCGAAGAAAGCGAAGCGCATATGATCAAAGGTCCTTTGTGACCTCGATATACCCTTTTTCGGTCAAAATCGCGTCCAGCGGCTGATCGTGCGGTTCGACCGGAATGCGCCCGACCTGCTGGGCGGCATAGGCCAGGCCGAGGACGAACACCGGGCCGCGCGCCCGCAGAGCCGCCAGCGTCCGGTCATAGTGGCCGCCGCCCTGGCCCATGCGGGCGCCGAGACGGTCGAAGGCAAGCAAGGGGGTGATGATCAGGTCGGGCTCAACCCGGGCCGCGTCCTCGGTCGGCGAGGGCACGCCGGCGGCGTCCGGCTGCAGCGTGTCGCCATCAAGGTAGGTGCGGAACACCAGGGGGGCGTCCAGGCTGACGGCGGCGGGCAGGGCGATCCGCGCGCCTGATTTGGCTAAGACCTGCATCAGCGGCCAGGGATCGATCTCGGCGGCTTGTGCGCGGTAGCCGGCGACGACCTTGGCTCGGCTCAGCAGCGCTGGTGGCAGATGGGCCAGGGCCAGTTCGGGGGCGTCCGGCGTCTTGCGCGCGGCCTCCTTGCGCACCGCGCGCATCTGCGCTCGCAGCATGATCTTGGCTGAGGCCTCTGAGGCGTGAACCATGGCGCCTCAAAACGAGGGAAAGGGTGGCGGCGCCGCGAAGAACCGTGAAAGCATTTTCAATCCACTCGGACCTGGTTAACCAGGTGGGCGCCGTGTGTCCAAGACCACGGTCCGGGACAGGGACAGCTCCCGTAGAGATGAATTAAGGTCCCCGGGATGTGAAGCTTTCGACGCGAACCACAGCAAGACCCGCCGAGGTCTAATGTAGGCCCTTGATACGGCAGTCTCAAGGCGCGTTCGCGTTTATCCCGCCGCCCTTGCCGTCAACGCCTCTATCCGCGTCGCCGCGGTGTCCAGTGCGGCGACGGCGGCGCCTTCGATATGGGCGTATTCGGACTGCACGCGCGCCAGCTCCGCCTGGGCCTGGGCCAGCCTCGCCTGGGTGTCGGTCAGCTCGTCCGCCAGCAGAAGAGCGCCCATCAGGAACAGCCGGGTCTCGCCCAGCTGGCCAACCTCCTGGCTCACCGTGCGCACCTGGCGGTCGAAATGGCGGCACAGCTCGATCAGATGATCTTCCTGCCCGTCCTCGCACCCGACCTTGTAGGGCCTTCCGTTCACCTGGATGGTCACCTGGGCCATGCCTTAAGCCTCCGCGCCTTCGGGGTGAGAAACCGCTTCGCTATCCGAATCTTCGTCTTCGCCCAGCGCGGCGCGGATGTCGGCGATGGCGCGACCCAGCGCGCCCGACGCCTGTTGTCCCGCCGCCTCAAGTTCGCGCTCACGGCCTCTGGACGCGTCGAGGTCCGCGGCCAGCTGAGCCCGATCTTCCTCGAACAGGCCGCCGTTGGATCCCTCGGCCTTGGCCGAGAGGTCGGCGAGACGCAGGTCAAGCTGGGCCACGGCCTGATCCAATCTCTGAATCGCCGCCTCAAGGGCGCCCGTTGGACCTGTCCCGTCCGTCATGCGTTCTGCTCCGTACTTACGTCCCTTATCTATAGACGCCATGCCGGTGAAGCCAAATGCGGTGGTTTGCTTGACCGGACCCGTTAGGGCGTGTCATCCGCCGCGCAACTCACCCGCGAGAGTCTAGATTCCATGCCCGTCTCCCAGCTCCATATGGCCAACGCCATCCGTGTCCTTTCCATGGACGCCGTCCACAAGGCCAAGTCCGGACACCAGGGTATGCCGCTCGGCATGGCCGACGTCGCCACCGTGCTGTGGACCAAGTTCCTGAAGTACGACCCGGCCGATCCGCATTGGCCTGACCGCGACCGGTTCGTGTTGTCGGCCGGCCACGGCTCGATGCTGCTCTATTCGCTGCTGCATCTGACCGGCTTCAAGGAGATGACGATGGCGGAGATCGAGAACTTCCGCCAATGGGGCTCCAAGACTCCCGGTCACCCGGAATACGGCCATACCCAGGGCGTCGAGACCACCACCGGTCCGCTGGGTCAGGGCATCGCCACGGCGGTGGGCATGGCCATGGCCGAGCGGCATCTGAACGCGCGGTTCGGCGACGAGATGGTGGACCACTATACCTGGGTCATCGCCGGCGACGGCTGCCTGATGGAGGGCGTCAGCCACGAGGCTATCCACCTGGCCGGCCGCCTGAAGCTGAACAAGCTGATCGTGATCTACGACAACAACAACGTCACCATCGATGGCGCCGCGACCATCGCCGAGACCGGCGACCAGACCCTGCGCTTCAAGGCGGCGGGCTGGATCGTGAAAACCGTCGACGGCCACGACTATCCGGCGATCCAGCGCGCCATGGCCTGGGCCAAGCGGCAGGACCGGCCGGTGATGCTGAACACCCACACCATCATCGACCGTGGCGCGGGCCCCAAGGAAGGCGATCCCAAAGGCCACGGCTACACCCTGTTCGACAAGGAGATCGTCGAGGCGCGCGAGGCCATGGGCTGGACCGCCAAGCCGTTCCACATCCCCGACGACATCGCCAAGGCCTGGCGCACGGCGGGCCGCAGGGGCGTACGCACGCGCAAGGCCTGGGAGGCGCGGGCCAAGGCCTCGTCGCACCAGACCGAATTCAACAAGGCGCAGAAGGGCGTGGTCTCGGCCGAACAATTCGCGCCGCTACAGGCCCATATCGCCAAGCTGATCGCCGAGCCCAAGGCCGACGCCACCCGCGTCTGGTCGGGCGCGGCGCTGGAGACCCTGGTCCCAGCCATCCCCGAAATGATGGGCGGTTCGGCCGACCTGACCGGCTCCAACAACACCAAGACCAAGGGGATGAAGGAATTCTTCCCCGACGACTACGCCGGCCGCTATGTCCACTACGGCATCCGCGAGCATGGCATGGCCGCGGCCATGAACGGCATGGCGCTGCACGGCGGGGTCATTCCCTATTCGGGCACCTTCCTCTGCTTCTCCGACTATTCCCGTCCGGCGATCCGCATCGGCGCGCTGATGGGCGCACGGGTGATCCATGTGATGACCCACGATTCCATCGGCCTGGGCGAAGACGGCCCGACCCACCAGCCGGTGGAGCATCTGGCCTCCCTGCGGGCCATGCCCAACCTGCTGGTGTTCCGCCCCGCCGACGGGGTCGAGGCCGCCGAATGCTGGCGCCTGGCGCTGGAGCACACCCACAATCCGTCGCTGATGGCCCTGTCGCGGCAGAAGACCCCGCAGGCGCGCAAGACCGCCAGCCATGAAAACCTCTGCGGCAAGGGCGCTTATACGCTGGTGGGATCGGCAGACGCCAAGGTGACGATCTTCGCCTCAGGCACCGAGGTCGGGATCGCCATGGAGGCCCATGACCAGCTCGAGAAGGCCGGCGTCTCGACCCGCGTGGTCTCGACCCCGTGCTGGGACCTGTTCGAGCGCCAGCCCAAGGCCTATCAGGCCGAGGTGATCGGCTCTTCGCCGATCAAGATGGCGGTGGAAGCCGGCGTGCGCGAAGGCTGGGACCGCTTCATCGGCCACGACGGCGTCTTCGTCGGCATGACCGGCTTCGGCGCCAGCGCCCCCTATGAGCGGCTCTACGCCGAATTCGGCATCACCGCCGACGCGGTGGCCAAGACGGCGAAGGCGCTGGCTGGAGTTTAGGGGGGCTCAATCCCCCTTTGCCTCCCGCCAAGCTTGGGTCCAGAGTGGAGCAAATCCGCCAGGGAGGCTCTCATGACGCCCATTCGTTTCGCCGTGGCCGCCGCCACGCTCGCGCTCTTCGCCATTCCGGTTGGCGGCCAGGCCGCATCGCCGGTCATCGCCGCCGCCATCACCGATCCGGGCCGGCCGGATAAGGACACCGCCCAGGACGCCTCGCGCAAGCCGGCCGAGGTCGTGGAATTCGCCCGCGTCAAGCCCGGTGACACGGTGATCGATATCTGGCCGGGCCGCGGCTATTGGAGCCGGATCTTCTCCAAGGTGGTCGGACCGAATGGCAAGGTCTACGCCTATGTCCCGGCCGAAATCGCCGACTTCAAGGGTGATCCCGTGGGCATCGCCAAGGCCATCGGCGCCGAGCCGGGCCATGGCAATGTGGTTGAGGTTTCCGACCCGCTGGCCTCCGCGCCGCCGGCGGAGATGGAAGGCACGGTCGACGTGGCCTTCACCTTCGAGAACTATCACGACATGTACGATCCCTTCATGAAGGGCGCGGACGTCGCCGGCTTCAATCGCGCGATGTTCAAGCTGCTCAAGCATGGCGGCTATTATGTCGTGGTCGATCACGCCGCGCCGGCGGGCTCGGGCCTGTCGCACACCAACGACATCCACCGCATCGATCCGGCCAAGGCCCGTTCCGAGATCGAGAAGGCCGGCTTCGTGTTCGATGGCGAGTCCAAGGTGCTGGCCAACCCGGACGATCCCCGGACCGCCCTGGTGTTCGACGCCTCGATCAAGGGCAAGACCGACCGCTTCGCCTACCGGTTCCGCAAACCCTGAGCTGAGCCGCTCAAGATAGGCCGAGGTTAGTCGATCCGCTGGCGCTGGCCCCCACCGTCGCCGGACTACGCTTTGCTTCGTCCGACGCCGTTCGGCGTATACGCCGCCCCCCCCCGCTGCGCTTTGCTTGCATGGGAGGACAAGGAATAGGTGCGTTTCTCCTCCCCCGTGAGCAAAGCGAAACGGGTGGAGGTGGCGCGGCGCTGGAGCGCAGCGCAAGCGAGGTGACGGAGGGGGCGAGCGCCGGCCGGACGACTCGACTCAAAGGTAGCAGGCTTTAGATTCCGCACGATGACCCGAATCGGCACCCCGCTTTCCCCCTCCGCGACCAAGGTCATGCTCCTCGGCGCGGGGGAACTTGGAAAAGAGGTGGTGATCGAGCTGATGCGGCTCGGCGTCGAGGTGATCGCCGTCGACCGCTACGCCGATGCGCCGGCGCAGCAGGTGGCCAATCGGGCGCATGTGATCGCCATGACCGATCCCGTGGCCCTGCGGGCGGTGATCGAACAGGAACGGCCGCATCTGATCGTGCCGGAGATCGAGGCCATCGCCACCGAGGTGTTGGCGCAGATCGAGGCGGAGGGATTGGCTGTGGTCATCCCCACCGCGCGGGCGGTGCAGCTGACCATGAACCGCGAGGGCATCCGCCGGCTGGCGGCTGAAACGCTGAAGCTGCCGACCTCGAAATACGCCTTCGCCTCGAGCGGGGATGAGCTGGCGGCCGGCGCCGATGCGGTCGGCTTCCCCTGTTTCGTCAAACCGGTGATGTCGTCCTCCGGCAAGGGGCAGTCCTACGTCGAGACGCCAGGTGAGGTCGCGGCGGCCTGGGCCTACGCCCTGTCCGCGGGGCGGGTCGAGCAGGCCAAGGTGATTGTCGAGGGCCGGATCGACTTCGATTTCGAGATCACCCTCCTGACCGTCCGGGCCTTGGATCCGTGGGGTCAGATCGAGACCCAATTCTGCGCGCCCGTCGGCCATCGCCAGGTCAAGGGCGACTACGTCGAGAGCTGGCAGCCGCAGGCGATGAGCCCGGCGGCCTTGGCCAAGGCCCAGGCCATGGCGCTGGAGGTGACCTCGGCCCTGGGCGGCCTCGGCCTGTTCGGCGTCGAACTGTTCGTGAAGGGCGACGAGGTCTGGTTCTCCGAGGTCAGTCCCCGGCCGCACGACACCGGCCTGGTGACCCTGGCCACGCAGCAGCTCAGCGAATTCGCCCTGCACGCCCGGGCTATCCTTGGCCTGCCGGTGGACACGACCTTGCGTGAACCTGGCGCCAGCGCGGTGATTTATGGCGGCATGGACGCAAAGGGCGTGGCCTTCGAGGGGATCGAGGCGGCGCTGGCCATACCGACCGCCGAGCTTCGCCTGTTCGGCAAGCCGGAAGCCTTCGAGCGGCGGCGCATGGGCGTAGCCTTGGCGCGGGGCGCGGACGTTGATGAAGCGCGGGCAAGGGCGCGGGAAGCGGCGTCTCGGGTGAAGGTGGTGAAGGAGTAGCGCGGAAATACCGCCTCCTCTTGCGGGAGGCGGTATCGGTCCTAGATGCATCGGAATGACCCCCGCGGGGTTGACTCCGCGCGCCCTACCTTGAAGAAACCGGCGCAAAATCAATCCAGGGGTCATCAATGGCTGTTCGCGTCGCTATCAATGGGTTTGGCCGTATCGGCCGCCTCGTGCTCCGCTCCATCGTCGAGCACGCGCGCCGCGATATCGAGGTCGTCGCCATCAACGATCTGGGCCCGGTAGAGACCAACGCCCACCTGCTGCGCTACGACAGCGTCCACGGCCGCTTCCCCGGCCTGGTCACGGTCGACGGCGACTCCATCGACGTGGGCCTGGGCAAGATCAAGGTCACCGCCGAGCGCGACCCCTCCAAGCTGCCGCACAAGGACCTGGGCATCGACATCGCCCTGGAATGCACGGGCCTCTTCACCACTAAGGACAAGGCCAAGGCGCACCTGGCCGCCGGCGCCAAGCGGGTGCTGGTCTCCGCGCCCTGCGACGAAGCGGACAAGACCATCGTCTATGGCGTCAACCATCAGACCCTGACAGCCGACGATCTGGTGGTCTCCAACGGCTCCTGCACCACCAACTGCCTGGCGCCGCTGGCCAAGGTGCTGCTCGAAACCTGCGGGATCGAGCGCGGCTACATGACTACTATCCACAGCTACACCGGCGACCAGCCGACGCTGGACACCCTGCACAAGGACCTCTACCGCGGCCGCGCGGCGGCCATGTCGATGATCCCCACCTCCACCGGCGCCGCCAAGGCCCTGGGCCTGGTGATCCCCGAGTTGAAGGGCAAGCTGGATGGCTCGTCCATCCGCGTGCCGACCCCGAATGTGTCGGTGGTGGACCTGAACGTCGTCCCGACCCGCGACACCAGCGTCGCCGAGATCAACGCGGCGATGCAGGCGGCGGCGAACGGCGAGCTGAAGGGTGTGCTGGCCGTGACCAACGATCCGCTGGTCTCGATCGACATGAACCACATCGCCGCCTCGTCCACGGTCGCCCTGCCGCAGACGCAGGTGATCGAAGGCAAGCTGGTGCGCGTTCTGTCCTGGTATGACAACGAATGGGGCTTCTCGACGCGCATGAGCGACGTCGCCATCGAGCTGGCCAAGTTCCTCTAACCAAGCCAGGCGCCAAATGACCTTTCGCACCCTCGATCAGGCCGACCTGAGGGGCAAGCGCGCCCTGGTCCGCGTCGATTTCAACGTCCCGATGCAGGACGGGGAGATCAGCGACGACACCCGCCTGCGCGCCGCCTTGCCGACCATCAAGGAACTGCGCGACGGCGGGGCCAAGGTGATCCTGATCAGTCACTTCGACCGGCCCAAGGGCCGGCGCGTGCCGTCCATGAGCCTCAAGCCCCTGGTCGAGCCGCTGGAGAAGCTGATCGGCGCCCCTGTCGCCTTCGCGGATGACTGTGTGGGCGAAGTCGCCGAGCGGGCCGAAGGTTATCTCAAGCCCGGCGGCGTGCTGTTGCTGGAGAATTTGCGCTTCCATGCCGGCGAGGAAGAGAACGATCCCGGCTTCGCCAAGAAGCTGGCGGCGCTGGGCGACCTCTATGTCGACGACGCCTTCTCCGCCGCCCACCGGGCGCACGCCTCAACCGAGGGCGTCGCCCATCTGCTTCCCGCCTACGCTGGCGAAAGCATGCGGCGGGAGCTGGACGCGCTGGACAAGGCCCTGGGCAATCCCGAACGCCCGGTGCTGGGCATCGTCGGCGGCTCCAAGGTGTCGTCCAAGCTCGATCTGCTGCGCCACTTGGTGACCAAGTTGGACAAGCTGGCCATCGGCGGCGGCATGGCCAACACCTTCCTCTACGCCCAGGGGCACGACGTCGGCGCGTCCTACTGCGAGAAAGATTTGGCCGATACCGCCCGCGAGATTATCGGCCTGGCTGGGCGCAACAACTGCAAGCTCTTCCTGCCGATGGACATCGTCGTCGCCGAAAAGATGGCGGCCGGCGCACCCGCGCGGGTGCGGGGCCTGGGCGAAGTCGACGACGACGAGCGCATCCTGGACGCAGGACCGGAAACCATCGCGCGGCTGAAGCGGGCGATGGACAATTCCAAGACCCTGATCTGGAACGGCCCGCTTGGCGTGTTTGAGATCCCGCCCTTCGACAAAGGGACCATGGAAGCGGCGAAATACGCCGCCGAACTGACCAGGGCCGGCAAAATTGTAGCGGTCGCGGGCGGCGGTGATACGGTGTCGGCATTGAACGCTGCGGGCGTGGCGGGAGATTTCACCTTCGTCTCCACCGCTGGCGGCGCGTTTCTTGAATGGATGGAAGGCAAAAAGCTGCCTGGTGTCCTGGCATTGGACCGATAAGCCTGTGGCGGCGTTGCTGAACGAGGAGATTTAGGACTTGGCCCGTATCACCCTGAGACAGCTGCTCGACCATGCCGCCGAGTACGGCTACGCGGTCCCGGCGTTCAACATCAACAACATGGAGCAGGGGCTCGCCATCATGGAGGCCGCCGACTCCACGAGTTCGCCGGTGATCATCCAGGCCAGCCGCGGCGCCCGCAGCTACGCCAACGACATCATGCTGGCGCGGATGATCGACGCCCTGGTCGACATCTACCCGCACATCCCGGTCTGCATGCACCAGGACCACGGCAACAGCGAAGCCACCTGCGCCTCCGCGATCCAGCACGGCTTCACCTCGGTGATGATGGATGGCTCGCTGAAGGCCGACGCCAAGACCGTCGCCGACTATGAGTACAACGTCGAAATCACCCGCAAGGTCTCCGAGATGGCCCACTGGGTCGGCGCCTCGGTTGAGGGCGAGCTGGGCGTGCTCGGCTCGCTGGAATCCGGCGAGGGCGAAAAGGAAGACGGCCACGGCTTCGAGGGCAAGCTCAGCCACGACCAGTTGCTGACCGACCCCGACCAGGCGGTGGACTTCGTGCAGAAGACCCAGGTCGACGCCTTGGCCATCGCCATGGGCACCAGCCACGGCGCCTACAAATTCACCCGCAAGCCGGATGGCGACATCCTGGCCATGGGGGTGATCGAGGAAATCCACCGCCGCCTGCCCAACACCCACCTGGTGATGCACGGCTCGTCCTCGGTGCCGCAGGACCTGCAGGACATCATCAACCAGTACGGCGGCGAGATGCCCCAGACCTGGGGCGTGCCGGTGGAAGAGATCCAGCGCGGCATCAAGCACGGCGTGCGCAAGATCAACATCGACACCGACAACCGGATGGCGATGACCGGCCAGATCCGCCGCGTCCTGACCGAGAACCCCGGCGAGTTCGATCCGCGCAAATACCTCAAGCCCGCCATGGACGCCATGCGCGCGGTCTGCAAGCAGCGGTTCGAAGAGTTCGGCACGGCCGGTCATGCGGGCCAGATCAAGGTGGTCCCGCTGTCCGCCATGGCCAAGCGCTATGCGGCCGGCGAACTGGCCCCGAAGTTCGGGGTCAGCAAGGCGGCTGCGGAGTAGGCCCGCTCAATCGAAACTTGGCGCGAAGTCGCCGTGCCACCTCGGCGATCGGACGTGTCTTTCCGTCCTTGACCTGCTGTTCTCCGAGTTCGAGAATTTTCAGCAAGGCTTGGGTTTCGGCCGCTTGCTTATCCGCGTTGTTGGTCACGGCTGCGCTCCTCGTGCACCCCGAAATGATCCGCCCGTCTTGCCCGAACAGCAAGGCGGCAAGCGTTGTTGGAGCAGCTTAAAGTCCTGGTGAGATTGGAGCTCTGGCGTCCGTCGAACTCAAGGACGCGGCTACACCGCGCCGCGACGCGGTCGGCCCTTGGCCGATCCTTGACTTCGATGGACGCCAGAGCAGACTCGCCTCCAGGGGTTTAAGCCCCCGTCTCTTTGCCGAAAGGGAGGGTATGGTCCCACAAAGCATGGAGCTGCCAAGCAATGTTCAACATGCCTCCGAGGGACAAACATAAAAAGCGTGCCTATGAGAACGGCTGGTCGGTGGCCAGCTATGGAGGGTTGCGCCATACGAGGCCGGCGTACCACTCGCACCAAGAACGCGAGGCGTTCGACAAAGGGTGGGCCGACTGTGCCGACCTAATAGCGATGGGCTACAGGGCTCATTCTGAGCATTCCGAAGCGTAAAAGCCCAGACGCAATTTCGACCAAAGGCGCGATCCTAACTAAGCGTTTTCCGCTTCTTCATGCGCCCGCGCCATCAGCGCCGCAGCCAACCCCATCGCCGCCGCGAACGACAGCCAGGCCCCCGGCATGGCCTTGTCGCCTGTGTGCTTGATCAGCCAGGTGGCGATGGCGGGCGAAAAGCCGCCGAACAGGGCGGCAGCCAGGCTGTAGGCCAATGAGAAGCCGGCGGCGCGCAGCTTCACCGGGATCATCTCGGTGAGGAAGACCACCATGGCGCCATTGTAACTGGCGTAGAGCACCGACAGCCAAAGCTCGACCGTCAGCAGCCTCCCGAACGAGGGCGCGCCGACAAGCCAGCGCATCGCTGGATAGGCTGTGACCAGCATCAGTAGCGTGCAGGCATAGAGCAACGGCTTGCGCCCCACCCGATCCGACACGGCGCCCATCACTGGCAGCAGGATCAGGTTCGACAGGCCCACGCACATGGTCACCGTGAAGGCTGCCGTGGACGACAGTTTCAGCACCGCTGTGCCGAAGGTCGGGGTGTAGGCGGTGATCATGTAGAAGGAGACTGTGGTCATGGTGACCAGCATCAGGCCGATGCCGACGATGCGGGCGTGGGTCATCAGCGAGCGCCAGACCTCCGCCAGTTCGGGACGATGGGTCTGTTTCGAGAAGGCCTCGGTCTCCTGCATGTGGCGGCGCATCAGGAATAGCGCCGGCGCGATCAGGCAGCCGATCAGCAGCGGAATGCGCCAGCCCCAGGCGTTCATCTCGCCCTTGCCCAGCAGGTGATTGAGCGTCAGCCCAATAATGGCCGCGACCACCACAGCCACCTGCTGGCTGGCCGACTGCCAGGCGACGTAGAAGCCCTTGCGCCCCGGCGGCGCGATCTCGGACAGATAGACCGACACTCCGCCCAGCTCCATGCCGGCGGAAAAGCCCTGCAGCAGCCGGCCGGCCAGCACGATCAGCGGCGCGGCGACGCCAATGGTCTTGTAGTCCGGCGTCAGCGCCAGGGAGACGACACCCACCGCCATCAAGGTCAGCGTCAGCAACAGGCCCGCGCGGCGGCCGTGCTTGTCGGCATAGGCGCCGAGGATCACAGCCCCTAGCGGCCGCATCAAAAACCCGGCGCCGAAGGTCATGAAGGCGAGCAAAAGCCGGGTGACGGGGTCGCCGGTCGGGAAGAAGGCGGCGCCGATGGCTTCGGCGTAGTAGCCGAACACCATGAAGTCATACATCTCCAGGAAGTTGCCGCTGGAGACGCGGAACACGGACCAGAAACCGGTCTCGGAGTGCTTGCCGGCCGTGGCCACGTCAGTCGTCAACGTTTGCTACCCCCGAGATGACCGCCCGGCGGGCGGTCATAGCGAATCCTATAGAGCCTTCCTATCTAACGCCGCGCCCAATCAAAAGGAGACCGCGCCATGATCGAAGCCAGACCTTTCGCCAAACTCGGCGGCGCCGATCATGGCTGGCTGAAAGCCAAGCACCATTTCTCCTTCGCCAACTACTACGACCCGCGCCGGATGAGCTGGGGCGCGCTGCGCGTCTGGAACGATGACGAGATCGCGCCGCAGTCGGGCTTTCCGCCGCACCCGCACGAGGACATGGAGATCATCACCTATGTCCGCGACGGCGCCATCACCCACCAGGACAGCCTGGGCAACACTGGCCGCACGGGCGCGGGCGATGTGCAGGTGATGTCGGCGGGCACGGGCGTGCGGCACGCCGAGTACAATCTGGAATCCGAGTTGACGCGGCTGTTCCAGATCTGGATCGAGCCGGATGCGCGCGGCGGCGCGCCCTCCTGGGGCGCCAAGCCGTTCCCGAAAGGCGACCGCTCGGGCAAGTTCGTGACCCTGGCGTCGGGTCGTCCCGGCGACGAAGACGCCTTGCAGATCCGCGCCGACGCGCGGGTGGTGGGCGCGACGATCAAGGCTGGCGAGAGCCTGACCTACGACATCGAGCCGGGCCGTCGGGCCTATCTGGTGTCGGCTGTGGGCACGGTGGACGTGAATGGGCTGCGCCTCGGCCCGCGCGACGGCGCCGCCGCGGCGGATGAAGCCAAGCTGACCATCCAGGCGATCGATGACGCAGAAGTGGTGCTGGTGGATTCGCTCTAGGCTGGCCGATCGAAGGAAGAAAGATCAACCACGGAGCACACGAAGGGCACGGAGTTCAGGTCGGTCACGCACTCCGGTGATGGTGATCGAATGCGGGCTTCGCCCGCGATCAATTGATCACTGTGCTACCGGGTTGTGCTCCCTCCGCGCCCTTCGTGTGCTCCGTGGTTGAATCCTTGCTTACGTCACCGCCGGCGCCGTCTCGCGCATCAGCAACGCCGCCACGACCCCTACCGCGGACGCCGCGATCAGCCACCAGGCGGGCCAGAGGACGTCGCCGGTCTGGTGGATCAGCCAGGTCACCATGGGCTGGGTGATCCCGCCCATCACCGCCACCGCACAGGCGTAGAGCATGGCCAGCGAGGTCCCGCGCACCGGCTTGGACAGGGACTCGGTCACGCTCACCAGTCCCGCCGCCGCGGCCGCCTGACCGAGGGCGCTGAGCACCAGGGTGGCCAGCAACAGGCTTGGCGCGTCGCGATGGGCGGCGGCGAAGGCGAAGGCCGGCCAGGTGGCGAGCATCAGCAGCACGCGTGGCCACAGCATCAGCGGCTTGCGGCCGAACCGGTCCGACAGGGCGCCGGCGCCAAGGCTGAAGACGATGGTCGACAGGCCGTTCACCACCGGCGCGGCGAAGGAAATGTTCGCCTTCATATGCAGGACCGAGCCGGCGTAGGTGGTCATGAAGTTCAGGATGTAGAATTGCACCGTCGAGGAGACGACGATCATCATGCCCAGGATGATCACCCGCCATTGGGTGCGGGTGGGGCCGACATGGAGATCATTGTGAGGCTCGGCCTCGTGCAGGGTCTCGGGCAGGTCGCGGCGGATCAGGATGCCGATGGGCAACAAGATCGCGCCAGCCAGGAAGGCGATCCGCCAGCCCCAGTCGGTGACGGCTGCGGTTCCCAGCGCGTGGGTCAGGCCCAGGCCGAGCATACCGGCGACCAGGGTCGCTACGCCCTGGGTGGCGTACTGCCAGGCGCCGGTAAAACCGCGCCGGCCAGGCGGGGCGGCCTCGACCAGATAGGTGGTGGCGACGCCGATCTCGCCGCCCACCGACAGGCCCTGGAGCAGCCGGGTGGCGACCACGATCACTGGCGCGACCCAGCCGATCTGAGCGTAGGTCGGCGTCAGGGCCATCATCAGCATGGTGACGCCCATGAGCGTGAAGGACAGCATCATCGCCGGCTTGCGCCCGGCCTTGTCGGCCATCAGGCCCAGCAGCAGGGCGCCGAGGGGGCGGGTCAGGAAGCCCGCGCCGAAGGTCGACAGCGAGATCATGAGGCTGATGAAGGGCGTCTTGGCCGGAAAAAAGGCGTGGCCGATCGCCGCCGCGAAGAAGGCGTAGGTCAGAAAATCGTAACATTCCAACGCATTGCCAACCACAGCCGCGGTCATGTGGCGGCGTTTGAAGACGGTGGTTTCAGACATAAAAACACCCGCGGGGATGAGCGCTTTGTGTCACCCGAAATCGTCCACGAAGGCGATGGCCCGGGCGATCACCTCGGGGTCCTGGGCGATCAGGCGGTGGCCGAGACCATCCATCGGGAACAGCTCCGACCCCGGCCAGCGGGCGGCCATTTCCTGGGAATTGGCGAAGGGGCAGACCTCGTCGTCCATGGAATGCAGGATCAGCGCCTTGGCGGTCATGGCGGGGATTTCCGCCTCGACCAGGGCCTGGCCGCCGGCGCGGCCCTGCCATTCGGCGGCCATGAGTTCGGCGGCGCGGTCGACCACCTCCGGATCGGCGCCGCGCTCCAGCTGCCTATCCTTCCAGCGCCTGTTCCAGCTCTCGTCGTCCCGCCCCTTGGTGCGCGGCATGGGCGAGGCGATCATCACCGCCCTATTGACGGTCAAGCCGTGTGCCAGGGCGTAGATGGCGGCGGGGCAGCCGAAGGAGTGGGCGATCACGGAATCGATCGGCCCCAGCGCCTTGGCCACCGCCATGACAGCCTCGCCGGCCGCGTCGACCGAGTGAGCCTCCGACGGCGAAAAACCATGACCGGGCAGGTCGAGCACCACCACCGCGCGGAAGATGTCCGTGCAGGCGTCGATCATCGGGCTCCACAGGGCGTTGTCGTCCTCCCAGCCATGCACCAGCAGGGTGGCGGGGCCGTCGCCCAGCCGCCAGGCCATCACCGGGCCATTGGGGGTGTCGACTTCAAGGTCCTGGGCGTCGGCCAGCCTGCGGGCCAGTCTCGGCCGCACCCGGCGTTTGGGCTTGGCGGCTTCCTCGAGCAAGGCCATGGCCTCTGCGTCCAAAGCGGGATCGCTTAAATCCGTCATCGATTCAAATGCCCTGATACGTGTCGTTCAATATGGCCAAGTTGGCCTAATCCGGCGGGCGGCGCCAGCGGGTGGGTGTGCGAAGGCAGGTCCTCCCGACTGCCATGGCTTGACTCATTTAGATGATTAGCTAATTATCGTCCTATGAACCTGGTCTTCAAAGCCTTGGCCGATCCAACCCGCCGGACGGTGCTGCAGCTGCTGCGCCGCCGGCCGATGACGGCAGGCGAGATCGCCGCCCACTTCAAGGTCTCCAAGCCGACCATGTCGGCCCACTTCGCCATCCTGCGCGAAGCGGAACTGATCGACGGGGAAAAGATCGGCAAGACCATCGTCTACCGCCTGAAACTGTCGGTGCTGGAGGACGCCATGCTCTCCTTCGCCGAGGCGATGGGGCTGGGCCATGAGCTCGGCGCCGCCTCCAGCCAATCGGCCTCGAGCGAACCCTTGGGAAAGCCATCATGACCAAGCCCAAATTTTTCGCCTTTCTCATCGCCCTCCTGATGTGGACGGTCGGTGTGGCCCTGTTCGGCTTCTTCAACATGCCGAAAACGGTGCTTCCCTATGCGGAAGCTCACGCGCCGGGCTTCGTCTTTCTGATCGCCGATGTCTGGGGGCTGGTCCCCTTGGGTATCCTGTTCTTCATCTTGGCGCTCACCCCCACCGGCCGCGCGCTGCAGCGGTGGGCGAGCGGGGACCGCGAGGTTCCTCCCGACCGCGTCCCATGGGGGACGCGGGTTGGAATGGTGGCCACATTGTTCATGACGTTTGGCCAGGCCTGGATAACGGCGGCCCTGGTGCTGCAATGGCATAGGCGCGATCTGCCTTGGGTCGCCCAGGCCATGCGCGGACCCCATTGGGCCGGCTTGCCTGATCCGCACCACCTGATCCCAAGGTTCTGGGTCGCGGCCGGCGGGCTGTTGCTCGCCTGGGTCGGCAACAGCCTGCCCAAGCTGCTCAGCCCGTTCCGTGGCGGACAGGAGCCCTATGACTGGGGCAAGATGATGCGCACCTGCGGCTGGGTGATGACCGTCTGCGGTCTCGTCACCGTGGCCTGCAGCCTGTTCGTCGCCGATCTGCGCGCCGCCATGCTGATCAGCGCCGCCATCCTGATGGCTCCGGCTGTCGCCATCCTGCCGATCTGGGCCATTTACCGCCTTGGCGGCCAGCCCAGCGCGGCGCCGCCAAGGCGCCTATGATCCGGGCCGGTCTTTCAGATGCGCCTCAAGGCTGGCGACCCTGGCTTCCAGCCGCGCGATCCGATCCTCCAGGCCAGGTGCGTCCGGATTCGGAGTCGAGACGCCAGCGTGTTTGGCCACATCCGCCGCGCTGACGCCCAGCATTTCGGCGAAGACCGCGACTTCCGCGGCGGACAGCTCGCGCTGATCCTTGAACACCAAGGCCAGGTCGGCCGGGCTCATGCCGCTGGCGGCGGCCAGCGCTTCACGGCTCAACAGCCTTTCGTCCAGTCGGGCGTTGAACCATTCGGCGTCGAAAAATAGCGCCATCTCACCCTCACGGCTGGCCCGGGACTTGCTTGCCTTCAAGGCTCGTATCGCCCGCTTACCGGAAGCCGCCCATGTCCGTCCTGGCCTCGTTCGTCGTCAAAGCCCTCGACCTGGCGGTCGTGACCCTGATCTTCACCGCCCTTACCTGATCGGGCCGGACCTGAGGCGTCTCGCCGATCAGTTGTCGCGGAAGTCGATCTCGCGGCGCGAGGCGACGATGGTGACGATAAAGCCGGCCAGCACGTCCAGCAGCACCATCAGGGTGAGCAGGAAGAAGGCCGAGGTCGCAAAGGCCGGGAACAGCAGGAACTCGACCAGGCAGGCGATGAACAGGATCATCGACAGCGAGTGGTTGATGATCGCGATCTGACGGCTGGTGGTGGATTTCAACAACTCGATGAACAGCACCACCAGGGCGCCGGCCAACAGCAGGTCGGCAAGGCTTACCGGCCACTGGGCTCTGGAGGCGGTGCGGATGGTGAAAAGCTGCGCCGACATCCGCTCTGGCGCGCCGTCGCCGCCAAAGCCGCCGCCCACGGCGAGGACCAGCAGGTTGTAGGCCAGCACCGGCAGGGCGAGCAGCGGAAACGCAGCGAACATGCTTAAAAGCCCCCCTCAAGGCGTCCATCACAGACGCCAAGCTTAAAGCCTAGCCCAGTTTAACCAAATTGCACAAAGCGCCGCGCGTCAGACGCGATACTTGGCGATCAGGCGATCGATGATCTGAGCCAGGGCGCCCTCGTCCAGGGGTTTGCCGAGATAGGCGTCATAGCCGATGTCGGCCGGCAGCCGGGCTTCCGGCAGACCGCTGATCAGCACCACCGGGATCTTCGGACAGGCGCGGGCGCGGATATAGCGGATCAGGCCGTCGCCCCCCATCTTGGGCATCATGAAGTCGGTGACCAGAATGTCCGGCGAGAAGGTTTGCAGCACCCCGATCGCCTCTTCGCCGTCCACCGCGTCGCGGACGGTATGCCCAAGGTCGGACAGTTCATCGACGAGCGCCAAGGCGGTAAAGGCCTCATCTTCGACAACCAGCACGCTCGCCATGTCTCACCCAACGCTTGGCGCCAACGGCCCACCATACGCGTCTTTTTGCTGCGCTGAAATGTCGCGGCGCCAAGATAATCGCGGTGATCGTCCGGTCTGCCGGAAACGCGGACCTGTGAGGTTTCGTGCTATCACCCTGCTGCAAATGGATACTCGGATTGGCGTGGCGCAGTGAAATCCAGCATTGAAATCGTCGATGTCGGCGCCCGCGATGGGCTGCAGAATGAGGCCGCCATCCTCAGCGTCGAGGCGCGGGTGGACTTCATCGCCCGGATGGAGGCCTGCGGCGTGCGGCGCGTCGAGGCGGTGTCCTTCGTCAATCCCAAACGGGTGCCGCAGATGGCCGGGGCCGAGGAGATCATGGCCGCCCTGCCGCATGTGGCCGGCCGCTCGCGGATCGGCCTGGTGCTGAACGAGCGGGGCTGGGACCGGGCGGTGGCCGCAGGCGTAGACGAGGCCAATGTGGTGGTCTGCGCCTCCGACGGCTTCGGCATCCGCAACCAGGGCGCCAATGTCACCGAACAGGTCCAGGCCATGGCCGCCATCGCCGCGCGCCAGGCGGCGGAGGGCGGCCCGCCCCTGTCCATGACCATTTCGGTGGCTTTCGGCTGTCCCTTCGACGGCGAGGTGTCCGAAGACCAAGTGGTCGCCATCGCTCGCGAGGCGGCGGCGGCCGGAATCGGCGAGATTGCGCTGGGCGACACCATTGGGGTCGCCGACCCCTGGACGGTGCGCAAGCGGCTGGAGGCGGTGCGCAAGGCCGCGCCGGATGCACGCTTGCGGCTACACTTCCACAACACCCGCAACACCGGTTTGGCCAACGCCTATGCCGGCCTGGAGGGCGACGTGGACGTGCTGGACGCCAGCTGCGGCGGCATCGGCGGCTGCCCCTTCGCGCCAGACGCCACCGGCAACATCGCCACCGAGGACCTGGTCTATATGCTGGACCGCGCAGGGGTGGAGACGGGTCTGGACCTGGGCAAGCTGATCGAGACGGGCCGCTGGGTAGCGGAGAAGCTCGGCAAGGCCCCGCCGAGCGCGCTCACGCGGGCGGGGGTGTTTCCGAAGGCATAGGAAGGGCTGGCGTCGCGGACGTCTTGACGCTGGGGAGCGGGGATTATGGCTTTCGGTAAGGTTGCGTTGTTCGCGCTGGCGCTCGTCCTTGCGCCGGTCTCGGTCCTGGCCGCGGAGTCGCCGCCGCCTCACGCCTCCGTCTATGGCTCCAACCCGGCCGCCGGGGCCTATTTCGAGCACGACGGGGTGAGGCTCTATTACGAGGTCTATGGCCAGGGGCCGCCGCTGCTGTTGATCCATGGCAACGGCGCCAACATCTGGTCGATGAAGCACCAGATCGCCTACTTCAGCCAGCACTACTAGGTCATCGCCATGGACAGCCGCGACCACGGCCGCTCGGGCGACGCCAAGGACGCCCTGACCTTCGAGGCGATGGCCGACGACCAGGTCGCCCTGCTCGATTACCTGCACGCCGGGCCGGCGCTGGTCTTGGGCTGGAGCGACGGCGCCATTGAGGCCCTGCTGCTGGCCATGCGCCATCCGGACAAGGTGACCAAGGTCGCCGCCATGGCCGCTAACCTGGACCCGGAGGGCCTCGCGCCCCAGTTCCTCAAGCTGCTCGGCCCCCCGCGCAAAGCCGATCCGGCCCA
>Ga0302317_10000945_pt1 | contig 22686 bp, 26 predicted proteins | sample III_Palsa_N3_3_FD_200450 | JGI IMG/M metagenome (GOLD analysis project Ga0302317, IMG submission 200450) | Peat permafrost microbial communities from Stordalen Mire near Abisko, Sweden - III_Palsa_N3_3 | ecosystem: Environmental > Terrestrial > Soil > Palsa > Peat permafrost | place: Sweden...
CCGACGGTGTCGCCGATCGGCTGACCGAACGTGATGCCGCCCGGATGTGCGACCACGGCACCGCTCACACCCAAACCGGCTTGCGAATAGCCGCTGCCCTCGCCGTAACTGGCGTCGATCACCGCATACGGGCTGCGATAGCCGCCGTTTACGCTGCCGGAGTTGCCAACGTCGTCGCCAGCGTGCGTCGCGGTTACGCCATAGCTGAACTGGTTGTCGACACCTAGGGTGCCGTTGATCATTCCCTGATCCTGCGCGCCGCTTTGCTGGTCGTGGGTCAGGTTGAGCATGAAATTCGGTGCGTGCGGGCTGGTTCCCAAGGGGATGGTGACACTGAGTAGATACTCGTTGTCGTTACGTCCCTGCGAATCGAGTGTACGCGTGGCGGAGAGGCTGTAGCTCAAGCGGTGGAACGAGTTGCCGTAGCCGATCTGGAACTGGGTATTGGTGCCAAGGGTATTCCAGTAATCGCTAACGGAACCACTGGCGTAAAACGACCCACCATGCATGCCCAGCTGTTGGCTCATGCTGATCGAGAACGTGCTGCGCGGTCGTTCCAGCCCTGTAGTAGTGACGACCGTGCTGGTGCCACCTAGTGCAGTCTGCTCGCCTGGCGTGAGCAGGCTCGACGCGGGCTCGCCATCGACAGTCGTCTGCGCTACGGTTGCCGTGTAATCGAACGGGTTGATGCCAACACGTGCGTCATTTCGAGCCACTGCCGCATCGGTCAGGTTGAAGTAGCCGCTGGTCGAATACTGGTAAGCAGCGACCGTGAGTGAGGTTTTGGTATCCGGAAAGAGTTTGCTGTAGCTCAGTCGTATGCTCTGGCCGGACTGGGTGGCGTAACCCGGAATCTGCGCACGCGCCTGGGTAACGTCGAAGGCGAGCGCGCCATAGCGTGTGTTGAGCGCGGTGCCGACTAATGCCGCCGCGTAGCCTTGCGAACCGACAATGCCGGCATAACCGGTGAACAGGTTGCTGAAGCCATGCTGCACGGCAGCCTGCACGACGGCAGGCTCATGCTCGATCGGCAAATTACGCAACTGACCAATAGCGATATCAAAACGCGTGATGCCTGGCCGCAGCAGCTGCACTACCGACGCGTAGGGCACGGAAAATTTGCTGACGCGACCATCCGCTTCGGTCACCGTTACATCCAGGCTGCCGCCGTAACCGGTCGGGTAGAGATCCTTGATCTCGAACGGGCCGGGAGCAACCGTGGTCTGGTAGATCAGCACGCCGTTCTGGCGTACGGTCACCATGGCATTGGTCTGGGCCACGCCGCGCACGATCGGCGCGTAGCCCTGCAACGATTGCGGCAACATGCGATCGTCGGTGGCGAGTTGTATGCCACGCAGCGCATAACTGTTGAATACCTGGCCGTCGGTGTAGGAGTCGCCCAGCGTCAGCTGCGCGCGTAGCGATGGCAGATCACGCTGCACGTAGGTATCGAGGTTCTGCCATTGCGTATGTGCCGGTGTTCCGGTCGTGGCCGACTGCGAGATGACGTTTGAATCCTCGCGGAAATGCCAAAGGCCCAGATTGAAACCCGCATTTAGACTCAGGAAGGACGTGGTCTGACTCAGGTCCGCGTTACTGGTGTGATAGCTGTTGAAGTTATAATTGAGCAGGGCCGCTGGTACGCCGGCATCCCAGTATTCCGGGCTTACATAACCGCGTGGCATCTGCATCATATAAGCCTGCGGCACACTGGTGTTCAGCCGCAGGTCGGCTTGATCCAGGGTCATCGTGGCACCGGGGATCAGGCTGCCAATGTTCACGCAGGCGGCCGGATCCTTCAGTTCCGTCACTAACTCGGCAGACAGCTTGTCCGGATGCAGACCCAGCTGGTCGAGCAGCTGGCGATCCACGCACGCGGTCGCACTGGCTTTGGCGGAAGCGGCGGCGAAACGCACGTCGCTGCGGCCGACCCAGACCGTGTTGAGATAGATGTCCGTGTTGTAGTTGCCTGGCAACACCGGGTTGCCGTGCTCGAAGCGAGCGAGATCAGTAGTGTTTTGACCGGCACCGGACAGTAGGCTGCGGTCGAATTGGGCATCCGTTGCATTGGCGTCGGCGCCGCTCGCATCCGCGCCGGTAGCGGCCGGCGAAGCTGCGGCATCTGCTGCACCCGATGCGTCTGCACTGACGGCAGCAGGGTTGGCTATTGCACTGCTCACCCAGCCCGCCAACGCTGCGGCTATCAGCGCGCACAGCAAAACCTGACGGCACACGACAGGTCTGCGCAGACGTGCCGCGTGACGTGTTGTGTGCCTTACACTCATGGCGTGACGCTGCCCTTGTAGGAAGTCGTTGCACCATAGTCATTGACGATGTTGTAGGCGATCGGTGTGCCGGTGGCCGGACTCTGGGTCAGCCCCTTGATTGCCAGACGCAGGCTGCCGAGCGGGTCGACCATGCCACTGGCAGCGGTATAGTGCTTGCCACCGACATCCAGCGACAGTTGCACGAAAGTGATGTGGTATGGCGTGGGATTATGGACTTCCAGCGCATAGCCTTGGCCGTCGGCAACGACCTTCCAGGTCACCTGTTCAGGCGCCTTTTGCACGTCACCCGGCAGGTGAGCCGGGCGATAAAAAAGCTTGAGTCGCGAACGGATCGCGAACTGCAGAATGTTCTTGCCTTGCGTCTCCGCCGTGGTGGGCTTGGGTGGGATTTCCAGCACGTTGAGCCAGAACAGCGACTCGCGATCACTCGGCAATGGTGCCGGTGTTGCGATGATGCGGAGGCTCTGCTCCTTGTGCGCCTCCATGCGGAACAGCGGCGGCGTGATCAGAAACGGCGTGGTGGCCTTGTCGGGCGTGGATTTCACATCGCCACTGTCGATCCAGGCCTCGACCAGCGCCGGACGATTGTTGTCGTTGGTGAGGCGTACGGTGACCTCACCGTCCTCGGCTGGAAACACCACGCGGGTGCCAGCGATTAACACATTGGCATGTGCGACGGTCGCGGACAGACAGAATGTCAGCAATGCCGCTCCGAGAGAGCAAACCAGATTTCTCATCGTGGGATCCCATGACGCCGGCAGTGGTGCCGGCAAGGCGTGCTGCGGCCGGTGATCCGGCCGCAGCAGCGCGGTAATGCCAAGTACTTACGGATACGTGATCGAGTACTGCACCGTGGTGGCGACAGTGCCGGCCGTGGACGCACCGGTAGCGTAGTACTGGGCGTAGTAGGGCAGCGTGGCACCGGCGGCGCCAGCGGTGACGGCAACAGAGGTGGCGTTCTGCGCGCCGGGAGCTGCGTTCAGGAGGACAGCCGCGCCGTTGTTATTCAGTACCTGTACTTCGACCAGGGTGGCGGTGCCGGTGTTCTTCAGGTTGCCGTCGGGCAGAACATTAGCTGCCGGTGACTGGAAGTCCGTGCTGATGTTGCCAGCGGTGATACCGGTGCAGCCGGTCAGCACAAAGGAGAACGGCGTGGTACCGGCGACCTGGCCGCTGGAGGCCAGCGCGGTATTCTGCACAGTCGGCAAAGTGACGGTGAAGCTCGAGCCGACACCTGGGGTGTTGATGGCGCAGGTGTTTGCTTCGATTTTACCGTTGATGGTGACGGTGCCGTCGACCGCGCGAGCGGCCTGCGGAGCGAATGCTGCGATGCCGAAACCGGCGATCAGTGCAGCGGAGAGAAGAGTCTTGTTCATGCGTATTTCCTTTCAATGTGTTGGTTTGGCTAAGTGGTTCGACGCGCTTCTGAATTGCACTACTGCATTACCCCGACTGCAGCCTTGCGCGCGGCTGGGTCTGCCCAACCATCAGCAAGCTGTGTGCCAAGTCCTGTTTGAAAACGGTTCCCAAGCCGCTTGACCGCCCTCGGGGAGGGTTTTTGCCCGTTTGCAGGCTATACAGTCACATCCCTTGTGGTCCGTCCCTGACAAATTATGGCATTGAAAAGTGCGGACTACGTCACTTTTTAACGAGCTGTTCACGTGATTTCCACGCATAGCTCGCAAATGCGACCAGGCTGGCATCGGAAAATGTAAAGCTCGCTTGACACGGGCAGCCATGCTCCGTACGCTGCGACTGTCAAGGTTGCTTGACATTGGCCGCCGGAGTTCCCGTTTGGACAAGCCCCGTTCCATCCACCAGCGCTATCAGCGCGAGTTCTGGCCCGCGATGGCGGCCTATGTCGCGGTCATGTTCCTGCTCTGGCCGCTGCTGCCGCGGGTGCACAGCGAGCTGTTGAAGATTGCGCTGGCGCTGTTGCCGGTGCTGCCGGTGCTGTTTGTAGTGCGCGCGATGGTGCGGCTCGTGCTGGGCAGCGACGAGCTGGAGCAGCGCATTCACCTGATCGGCCTGGCGATAGCGGCCACCGTGGTGAGTACGCTGAGTCTGGTCGGCGGTTTTCTCGCCGCGGCCGGCGTGATCAGGCTCGATGGCGCGATCCTGCTCTGGGTGTGGCCGACCCTGGTGCTGGTGTATGCCGCCGGGCGTGGCTGGGCCAGTCGCCGCTACGGCGGCGGTTCCGATGTGGTGTGCAACAACGGGATTGCCTTGTATTGGCAACTGTTGCTGGTGGCGCTGGTGATTGCCGCGATCGCCGGGCTTGGACGCGATCAGATGAGTGGTGCCCAGCTGGCCATGCTGTGTGGCATGAGCTCGGTGCTGGTGGCGTGGGCGCTGGTGCTGGCGATCCTGCGTCGGCGCAAGCGGCAACGCGGCGAGCACGAGGCGCCGTGATGTCGGGATGGCATTCGATATCGGTGGCTGCCGATGAATAACCACGTACGCGGACTGCGCGGCGAGCAGGGCTGGTCGCAGGCGGATCTGGCTGAGCGGCTGGAGGTATCGCGGCAGACCATCAACGCGATCGAGACAGGCAAGTACGATCCCAGTTTGCCCTTGGCATTCAAGATCGCGGCGTTGTTTGGCCGTCCGATCGAATCGATTTTTGTACCGGGTGAGGAGTGATAGGCATGGCATTGAAGGGACGTACGGCAATGCGCATCGGTGCGGTGGTGGTGGGGCTGGGGGCGCTGGCCTGGCACCAGTTCCATCATCCGCAGCAGGTCGCGACAGAAACGGCAGCAACTCCGGTTGTCGCCATCGGCGCGGTGACGCCGGCGAAACCGCAGACATGGACGCTCGGCACGGTGACGTTGATTGCTTGTCAGCTCGGCCAGCCGAACAGCGGGCTCAGCACGGCAGCATGGTGCGCCGACTTCCCCGTGCCGGAGAACCGCGACGATCCGCACAGCCGCACGATCAAGCTGAAGCTGGCGCTGCTGCGTTCCAGTGCGCAGGTGGCGAGCAAGGACATGCTGGTGTTTCTCGCCGGCGGCCCGGGCCAGGCCGCCACCGATTCGGCCGGTGCAATCGCCACGATGCTGGAACCCTTGCGCGCGCATCGCGATGTGCTGCTGCTCGACCAGCGTGGCACCGGTGGTTCCAATGCGCTTACCTGCAAAGATTCGGATGATGCGACTACACCAGATGACGACGACAGTTTCGATGCCGACAAGATGCGCGCAGCGGCCGCCGATTGCCTGAAGCAGCTGGCCATCCGTGCCGACCCGCGCTTCTACACCACCACAGTCGCGGCACAGGACCTGGAGGATGTGCGCAAGGCGCTCGGTTCGCCGCAGTTCGACCTGATCGGCGTGTCGTATGGCACACGGATGGCGCAGCAATACCTGATGCGTTATCCGGATGCGGTGCGCAGCGTGATCCTGGACAGCGTGGTACCGAATTCGCTGGCGCTGGGCGAGGACTTTGCACGCAACCTGGATGATGCGCTGAAGGCACAGTTCGCCCGTTGCACCGCCGAGCCTGCCTGCAAGAAGCAGTTCGGCGACCCGGACCAGACGCTGTATCAGTTGCGCGATGCGTTGCGGGCGAACCCGCATCAGGTCAGTTTCCGCGATCCGCAGAGCTACCAGACCGTCAAGCGGGTGTTGGACGAGAACTCGTTGGCCAGCGTGGTACGGATGTTTGCCTATACGCCGGCGACGGCGGCGCTGTTGCCGCTGTCGATCGACGCGGCCGCACATGGCGATGTCGGCCCGCTGCTGGGCCAGGCGAAGATCCTGTCCGGTGATCTGTCCGAGCTGCTGGGCAGCGGCATGCAGTACTCGGTGATCTGCAGCGAGGACGCCGACCTGCTCACGCCGCGCCCGCAGGATGCCAATACCATCCTCGGCACACACATGATCGATGCATTCAAGGCGGTCTGCTCGGTGTGGCCCAAGGGCTCGCGCCCGGCGGATTTCCATCAGCCACTGAAGACCGACAAGCCGATGCTGCTGCTGGCTGGCCAGTACGACCCCGTGACGCCACCGCGCTATGCCGATGAAGTGGCCAAGGGCTTGTCGAACGCACGCGTGCTGGTGCTCAAGGGACAGGGCCATAGCGTGATGTCGGCCGGCTGCACGCCTGAATTGGTCAAGCATTTTGTCGAGAAACTCGATCCGAAGACGCTGGATGCCAGCTGTCTGGATCGGCTGCAACCCACGCCGATCTTCATCGACTTCAACGGAGCAACGCCATGAAATATCACTTCGCGAAAAGTCCGTACGTTCTGGCCAACGCCATGTTGTGGGCTGCTGCCATCATCGCTGCCGCGATGCTCGGCGCGCCGAAATTCCTTTTCCTGGTACTGCTTCCGCTGCTGGCCACGCTGTCCGTGGTGACCTTCGGCCTGCGCGCTGCTTCAAACGGAGCGATTTGTCGTGATTGAAGTCAGAAACCTGCATAAAGCATTTGGCGCAGTGAAGGCCGTCGATGGCGTCAGCTTTACTGCGCGCGATGGCGAGATCACCGGCCTGCTTGGTCCCAACGGCGCGGGCAAGACCACCACGCTACGCATGCTGTACACGCTGATGACGCCGGATCGCGGCCAAGTGCTGGTGGATGGTATCGACGCGGCAGTCGATCCGCTCCGCGTGCGCCGCGAGCTCGGCGTGCTGCCGGATGCGCGCGGACTCTACAAGCGACTTACCGCGCGCGAGAACATCGAATACTTCGGTCGCCTGCATGGTCTGCCGGAGGATCTGCTGGCCAGTCGTCGTGATGCGTTGATCAAGGCGCTGGAGATGGGCGATATCGCCGATCGCCGCACCGAGGGCTTTTCGCAAGGCCAACGCGTGAAGACCGCGATCGCACGTGCCCTTGTGCACGACCCGCGCAACGTGATCCTTGACGAGCCGACCAATGGCCTCGACGTGATGGCCACGCGCGCATTGCGCCAGTTCATGGCGCGACTGAAAGGCGAGGGCCGCTGCGTGCTGTTTTCCAGCCACATCATGCAGGAGGTCGCTGCGCTGTGTGACCGCATCGTGGTGATTGCGCATGGTCGCGTGGTGGCTGACGAGTCACCGGATGCGCTGCGTGCGCAGACCGGCGAGAACAACCTGGAGGATGCGTTCGTGAAGATCATCGGCACCGACGAGGGTCTGGCCGCATGAATAACGTCACGGGAAAAAATCAGCGTAGCCGCGCCTTCCTCACCGTGTTCCTGAAGGAGGTGAAGGAAAACCTGCGTGACCGCCGCACCCTGATCAGTGCCTTCCTCACCGGCCCGCTGCTGGGGCCGCTGCTGTTCGTGATGCTGATCAACTTCACTCTCAACCGCGAACTGGACAAGGCGGAGAAGCCACTGCCGGTGCCAGTGATCGGCGCCGAATACGCACCGAACCTGCTCGACGCGCTGAGAGCCGGCGGCGTGGTGCCGGGTGCGGCGGTGGCCGATCCGGAGCGGGCCGTGCGCAAGCAGGACGCCGACGTGGTGCTGCGCGTTGCATCCGACTACGGCAAAGCCTGGCACAAGGGCGAGCCGGTGCAGGTGGAGTTGTTTTACGACTCCTCGCAGCGCGATGCGAACACATCGGTGGAGCGGGTGAGCACGCTGGTCGAGAACTACGCGCGGCAGCAGGGCACGATGCGGCTGGTCGCACGCGGGATGTCGCCGAGCACGGCGTGGCCATTGCAGGTCGCCCGGCGCGACCAGGCCACGCCGCAGTCACGCGCGGTGCTGATGTTCGCGATGCTGCCGTACTTCTTCGTGATAACCGTGTTCATGGGTGGCATGTACCTGGCGATCGACCTCACCGCCGGCGAGCGCGAGCGGCAATCGCTGGAGCCGCTGTTCGCCAATCCGGTGGCGCGCTGGAAGATCCTGTGCGGCAAGCTGGCAGCGATCTGCGCATTCTCCACCGCCAGCCTGTTGATGACCCTGCTGGCATTCGCGGTGGTGGGGCAGTTCATCCCTGCCGAGAAGATCGGCATGGAGCTGGATCTTGGCGTGCACTTCGCGGCCTACGTGCTGCTGCTGATGCTGCCATTGGTGCTGCTGCTGGCCGCGTTGCAATCGATGGTGGCGGCGTTCGCGAAGAGTTACCGCGAGGCGCAGACCTACATCTCGCTGCTGATGCTGGTCCCACTGATTCCGAGTGCACTGCTGTCGTTCATGCCGATCAAGGCGCAGGCATGGATGTACGCGGTGCCGCTGCTGGGGCAGAACCTCGGCATCATGCAGTTGCTGCGCGGCGATGGTGTCAGCGTGGAACAGCTCGGTCTGTGCCTGGCCGGCAGCTTTGCGGCGGCGCTGCTCGCGCTGCTGGCCACGGTCCAGTTGTATCGCTCGGAGCGGCTGGCGATTTCAGCCTGAGGCCACCAGCAGGGGCGGAGCCTCAGCCCTGCGGTGGCGCGGTCAGTTCCTGCGCGTTGAGGTAGCCGTGGTGGTGGCGGTCAAGCTCGTGGAACTGACGGCGCAAGTTGTCCTGGTATTCCTTCAGCGTGATCGGTTTGCCGCGGCCACCCGGTAGCTCACTGGTCTCCAGGATGCCGTCGTGGTTGGTATCCATGCGGTAGAAACCCTGGCTCATGAACGCCACGTATTCGGCTTCGCTTACCTTGCCATCGCCGTTGGTGTCGAACTGCTTGAGATAGTCCGCGCGCGAGTCTTGTGCAAATGCGGCCAGCGGCATGAGCAGTGCCATGGCGATGACCAGGCGGCCCATCAGCGGCTGCCGCCGTGGATGCCGATGAACTGCAGGAACTCCGCGCGGGTGCGCGCGTCGTCGCGAAAGGTCCCGAGCATCTGGCTGGTCACCATCGACACACCGCGCTTGTGCACGCCACGGGTGGTCATGCATTCGTGGCTGGCATCGATCACCACCGCCACGCCGGCCGGCTGCAGGGTTTCCTGGATGCACTGGGCGATTTGCGCGGTGAGCTTTTCCTGCACCTGGAAGCGGCGTGCGAAGCCCTCGACCACACGGGCCAGCTTGCTGATGCCGACGACGCGGTTGGTCGGCAGATAGCCCACATGCGCGCGGCCGATGATCGGCGCCATGTGATGCTCGCAATGGCTCTCGAACTCGATGTCGCGCAACACCACCATCTCGTCGTAACCGTTCACCTCCTTGAAGGTGCGGCGCAGGTAGTCGCCCGGGTCGCTTTCGTAGCCGGAGAACCAGTCGCGGTAAGCCTTGACCACGCGCTTGGGTGTATCGAGCAGGCCCTCACGCGCCGGGTCCTCGCCGGCCCAGCGCAGCAGGATGCGCACCGCCTCTTCGGCCTGTTCGCGGGTGACGTCGTGCTGGTCGCTCATGGAGATTCCTTCGGTTCTGCGGATTCCCTCCAGTTTAGCGAATGCGTCAAGGGATGCCCTGTTCCGTGTGGAGGAGGGCACCCGGATCGGGCGCCGGACTCAGGGATCGGGCACGAAATGGTCGGGGAACGGCTCCGGCATGCCCGGGCGCGGCGCCGGTACCACACCACGGGCGAGCAGGTGGTCCCAGGTGTCGTAGTACAGCGCGATCACTTCGTCCGGCGTACTCGACGCACGCTCGAAATCGACATAATGGATCGAGGACTCCTCGCGCTGGCCGTGGCCGGTGCCGAGCGGGCCTTCACTCTGGGCCTTGGCCATCGCTGCCGGGTTCATGGAAGCCTGGGTTGACGGTGCAGCCATGGCCGGAGCGGGATTCACGGCAGAACGGGACGTCGATTCCATGATCGGCGCCGGAGCGGGTGGCGCTGGAGCAGGCATCGGTGCATAGGTTTCCCGCGAAGCCGCATCGGCCACGGGTGCGGGCATCACCGGCTGAGCGTAGGCGCGCTGACGACGGAACACCGCCACACCGATCACGCCGACATTGTCGGGACGCCCTGTGCGCACCGCATAACTCTGCGCGAAATCCGCGAACACGAAGTCGGCGACCTGCGCCATGCTCTTGCGCCAGCCGAGTACATCGGTGTTGGTATAAGGGTCCAGTACGTAGCCGGTCTGCGACCAGTCGGCGCTATCGCCAGAGATCGCGTTGACCGCGTCGACCGAAAGGACCGCCATCACATCGTTGCCGGAACGGTTGCGCAGGCTGATCTGGTAGCGATGCCCAGGCTCACCGGCGATGTAGTAGCGGCCATCGTGCCGGTAGACCGGCAGCGCGCGCTGGCTGTCGCGGTCGTACACGCTCAGATCGACCAGCCGACCCACCGCAGCGGCGGCCGCGGCATGGGCCAGACTCGCCGCGAAGGCGAGCGCGAGCAACAGGGTTTTCATGGGGCGACTCCGGCATGCATCGCGGATCGATGCATGGGATGTAACGCTGCGCCGTTGCCGATGGGGTTAACCCGTGATCAGATTTCGGTGGCGTCTGTCGAGGAAATGCTACGGCCTATGATGACGAGCGGCCGGCGAAGAGACGCCGATCCAGCATGTCGAACGCGAGCGTCACCAGCAGGGCTGCCGCAGCGCCGAGGGTGACCTCGCCCCAACGGAACAGGGCGAACTGCCAGAATGCACCGCTGTGCGGCACCAGCATGATGATCGTGGTGGTAGTGCCACTGATGCGGCCGGCGGCACCCAAATTGAAGGCCGAGCACAACATCATGCCGACGATCACCGCCAGCACGTAGGCCAGGTAATGATCATGGCCGAGCATCGCGGCGCCCATGCCGATCAGGCCGCCGATCATCGCGCCGACGAACTGGTCGCGAGAGGAACTGCGCACCTCCGCATAGCTGCTCTGGCTCACCGCGATCGCGGTGATTGCGGCCCAGAAGCCTTGCCCCAGGCCCAATTCGAGGGCGATGAAGTAGCTGATGCTCGCGGCCAGCACGGCACGCAGCGCATGGACCAGGCCGACAATCAGGCGGTCGCGTGGTGGCAACGCCTGCCGCAGCCGCGCCAGTTCATCCGTCAGCAGATCGAGCCGGCGATGGTGTTCGACCAACGGTCGGCGTGGTTCGCTCATGTTTCCTCGTCAGCTTCGCTATCGGTGCCACTGCTATCGCCGTCGATCAATTCACTGCCGAGCAGCTCGGTGGTATCTTCGCTGGACAGGGACTCCACGCTGCGCAGCTTTTTCTCGATCGTGCGGGTCTTCTTGCCGGCATCGCTGATGCTCTTGCTCACCGTGTTGAGCTGGCGTTCGGCCTTTTCCAGCACGAGTCCGAATTTTCCGAATTCGTTCTTCACCGCGCCGAGCAATTTCCACACTTCGCTGCTGCGCTTGGCAATCGCCAAGGTGCGGAAGCCCATCTGCAGGCTGTTGAGCAGGGCGCTCAGCGTGGTCGGGCCGGCCACGGTGACGCGGTGGTCGCGCTGCAGGCTTTCGAACAGGCCGGGCCTGCGCAGTACCTCGGCATACAGCCCTTCGGTCGGCAGAAACAGCACGGCGAAATCCGTGGTGTGTGGCGGCGCCACATACTTGGACCGAATGCGCTTGGCTTCTTCGCGCACGCGGACTTCCAGTCCGCGACCTGCTGCCGCTGCCGCGTCGGGATCCGCCGCGTCCTGAGCTTCCAGCAGGCGCTGGTAGTCCTCCACCGGGAACTTCGAGTCGATCGGCAGATAGACGTTCTCGCCATCGCCCTGGCCCGGCATACGGATCGCGTACTCGACCCGTTCGTTGCTGCCAGGCACGGTGATGACATTGGAGGCGTATTGCTCGGCAGTCAGCAGGTCCTCCAGCAATGCGCCAAGCTGCGCTTCGCCGAAAATGCCGCGTTGCTTCACATTGTTGAGTACGCGCTTCAAGTCGCCCACGCCGACCGCGAGGTTCTGCATTTCGCCGAGACCACGCTGCACGGCCTCCAATCGCTCGGAGACCAGCTGGAACGATTGGCCCAGCCGTGTCTCCAGCGTGCTCTGCAATTTCTCGTCGACGGTGGCGCGCATCTGTTCGAGCTTGGCCGCGTTGTCCTGCTGGATCGCGCCGAGCTTGCTTTCCAGCGTGGCGCGTACTTCGCCCATGCGCTTCTCGTTGTCGGCAGTGAGCGCGGCGAGGCGTTGCTGTTGTTGTTCGCCGAAGCGATTGAGCGAAAGCGTGACTTCCTCGCGACTCTTGCGTGCGTCTTCGGCGAGACGCTGCGCCAGTGATTGCAGGCCGTTGTCGGTGCGTTCGGTGAGCAGGTTCAGACGCTGACCGAAACCGTCAATGCGTTCGATCTGTTGCTGTGACATGCCGCTGAGTTGTTCAACGACGTGACCACGAAAGCGGTCGAAGCCCTGCTGCAGCTCCTCGCGGCCGCTGCGCTGCTCTTCGCGCAACGCGCGCTGCAGTCGTTCACCATCGTCTTTCAGCGCGTCCAGCCGCGGGGCGAGTCCTGCATCGCCGCGCCCGCGCATTAGTACGATCACCTGCAGCACGATAACCAGCAGCACGGCGACGATGAGAACGATCAGCAGCATTTCAGTGGCAGGCATAAGGGAATCCAGTGATGCAGGTTGCGAGTTTACGCAAGGCTGTCTCGCCCGCTGCGATCAGGCCGATCAATCCACGCGGCAGAATACGGCTTTCAGATAACGCCCCTCGGGTACATCGGTACGGAACGGATGGTCGGTACCGGCACCGCGCATTTCCAGCACCTGGATCTCGCGGCCGGCATTCAGTGCCACGCGGCGCAGCATTTCCAGAAATTCGCTTTCGCCGACCAAGCCGGTGCACGAGCAGGTCAGCAGCAGACCGCCCGGCGGGATGATGTCCAGCGCCATGCGGTTCATCGCGAAGTATTTCTTCAGCGCATCCATCACCTTGCTGCGATCACGTGTGAGCTTGGCCGGATCGAGGACCACCGCGTCGTAATGCTCGCCGCGCGCGACCGCGGCGCGTACCCAGTCGAAGATGTCGGATTGCTCGAAGCTTACGGCGACGTTGTTCGCCGCGGCGTTGGCGCGGGCGACCTCAAGTATGCCCGCATCCAGATCCACGCCGACCGCTTCGCGCGCGCCGGCCGCCATCGCATGCACCGCGAATCCACCGGCGTTGCAGCACAAGTCGAGTACGCGCCGACCCTTGGCCAGTTCGGCGAAGCGCTTGCGGTTGTCGCGCTGGTCGGCGAAGAAGCCGGTCTTGTGGCCGGAGCCGGGCGCGGCGTGGAAGCGCAGGCCGTGCTCATGCACTTCGACGGCCTCCGGAGCATCCGGACTGCGGACGTCGAACGATTCCTGCTTTTGCACGTGCGATTCGGCGAACCAATACAGCCGCGCGTCGGGGAAGTGGTGCAGCAAGGCGGCATGGATGGCCTCGCGGAACTTCCACATGCCAGCGGCGAAGTATTCGATGACGAGGATATCGGCGTAGCGATCGACGATCAGTCCGGACAGGTCATCGCCTTCGCTGTGCACCACGCGCCAGGCGTCACTGACGCCGTCGAGTTTTAACCACTCGCGCCGCAGCTCCACCGCGCGAGCGATGCGTGCGGCAATCCAGTCCGCGTCGATCGCCTGATCCGGATGACTGTCGAGCAGGCGCAAGGCAATCCGCGCATGACCGTTCCAGAAAGCGCGGCCGACGAAACGGCCCTTCGCGTCCTGCACCTCGACCACGCTGCCTGGCGGCAGCTTGGATTCCGGCTTGTAGATCTGCGCCGACCACACCCACGGGTGGCCGGGGTTGCGATCGGATTTCAGGCGAATGACAGGCAGGGTCGGTGCCGGCGATAGCTGGTCAGGAGAGTTCATCCGCGCATGATAGCGTGCGCGCCCCATTGAACAGGCTCTCAATCGGCCTGCATCACCGCCAGTTCATTGCCGTGCGGACCGAGAAACTGGAAGCGGCGACCACCGGGAAACGCGAAGATCGGCCTCACGATGCGGGCACCGGCTGCAGTGACCGCGGCCAGCGCGGCCTCAAGATCGTCCACCGATATCACCGGCAGCGGCGCGCGGGTGGCTTCGGCCGGGTTGCCCTGCAGACCGATATCGACGTCGCCGGTCATGGTGCAGGCGTAGGTCGGGCCGAAATCGGTTAGCTCCCAGCCGAACGCCTGGGTGTAAAAGGCTCTGGCCGCGACGATATCGCTGGCCGGCAGTTCGATGTAATTGGGACGCGCCATGATCGGCTCCGTTGTGTGGTCGATTGAAGTAAGTGAATGGCTCAGCGCAGCCTGAGTACCAGCCATGACAGCAGGGCCAGCAGGTTAATGCCCAGTCGCGATACGCCTGGGCCGGCCAAGGCCAGCACAAAGCCTTGGCTGCCGAAATGCCAGTCGATGCCGAGCCGCGGTGCGGCCTGCAGCGTGGCGAACACATTCACGAAGGCACCACAGTGCAGCGCATAGCTGAAGATCGGCAACGCGATCAGTGGCAATTGCAGCAGCTGTGCCCAACTGGACATGCGCACGCCACGATCGCCGCCGTCGAGCAACTGCACGCCGGCAGCCAGCACGAATCCGTACAGCGCCAGGCTGATCAGCGCGATCACGCTTTCGTGGGCCGAACCGAACGGGAGCAGCCGATGCAACGCCGCCGCCACGCCATACAGGCCACCGGCAATTTCGAGGATGCCGATCAGGCGGAACAGGATGGTGCGCATGCAGAACTCCGTAGGGGAAATGATGAGAATTGTAAGGGTGACTACCGTGGGAGCTATTCAAGCTCGTCGGCGAGCTCATGCAGGTCGGCGATGTGCTGCTCCCACCAGCGCGACTCGGCGGCAAATGGGAACGCGGCCGGAAACGCTGGGTCATGCCAGCGCGCGGCGATCCAGCCGGCGTAGTGCAGCTGACGCATCGCGCGCAGGGCGGGGACCAGCATCAACTCGCTGTCGTCGAAATCGCGGAATTGCCGATAACCCTCGAGCACGGCATTCATCGCGCGCTCGTCGCTGGCAAGCATCCACAGGTCCTGCACTGCCGGGCCGGTGCGCGCGTCGTCGAGATCGACGAAGTGCGGGCCCTCGTCGGTCCACAGCACGTTGCCGGGATGGCAGTCGCCGTGCAGGCGCAGTTGCCGCACTGGGCCGACCGCTTCAAGACGCGAGGCAATCGAGGCATCGAGGCGCATCGCTGCCGCGCGGTAGTTCGTCTGCAGCGATGCTGGCAGCAAGGACGACGCGAGCACTGCCAGCATCGGTTGCCGCACCATGGTGTCGCGATCGAGCTTGCCGCGATGAACGAACGGCTGGCGCGCACCAACCACATGCATGCGCGCGATCAGCCGGCCCAGCCATTGCAGTTGATCGAGCGCTTCCAGTTCCGGCGCACGGCCACCGCGGCGTGGGGTCAGTGCATAGCGAAAGCCGTCGTGCAGCAGCATGGTGTGGCCACCGAACACGAGCGGTGCGACCACCGGCAACTCGGCCATTGCCAGTTCCTGCGCAAACGTGTGTTCCTCGATGATCGCCGCATCGCTCCAGCGGGCGGGACGGTAGAACTTCGCAATCACTGGTGTCGTATCTTCCAGCCCCACCTGCCACACCCGGTTTTCGTAACTGTTCAGTGCGAGCAGCCGACCGTCCGGCCAAAGGCCGCAGGCGCTAACCGCATCCAGTACCAGGTCGGGGCTGAGGCTGGCGTACGGCGTGTCGTTCAACGCGGGCCCACGACGCGTGCCGGCACCACCGCCATGGTGATGCGTGAGATGCACACCAGCGCGCCTTCCTCGCTTTCGATGCGGATTTCCCATACCTGGGTGGTGCGACCGATATGCATCGCCTTCGCGGTGCCGGTGACGGTGCCGCTGCGCACGCCGCGGATATGGTTGGCGTTGATGTCGAGGCCGACCGCGAGTTCCTTCTCAGGATCGAGCGTGAGCATCGCCGCGCTGCTGCCTAGCGTTTCGGCCAGCACCACCGAGGCGCCGCCATGCAGCAGGCCGTACGGCTGGTGAGTGCGGTGGTCGACCGGCATGGTGCCCTGAAGCCAGTCGTCGCCGATCGCCGTGATGCGGATGCCCAGCGTCTCCATCATCGTATTCGTGCTCCAGGCGTTGATCCGCGCCAGGTCGGTGGGCTGTTTCCAGAGGCTCATCGTTGATTCCTGTGTGTCGAGCCCGCATTGTTGTCCGCTCTCATCGCCACGACAATGCATGCGTGTTTAATGTCACTCTCAAAACCTCCGAGCGTCAGTTTTCGGTAGCTGCCGGTGAAACCGTGCTGGAAGCGGCACAGCGGGCAGGCGTGGCGTTGCCGTATTCCTGTCGGGCCGGCGTCTGCGGCAGTTGCAAGGCGACCTTGCTGCAAGGGCATTGCGAGTACCCGCGCAATCCGCCGCTGGCGCTGAGTGCCAGCGCGCTGGCACATCATGCGGTGCTGTTGTGCCAGGCGGTGCCGACCAGCGATCTGCTGCTGGAGGCGCGCGAAGTGACCTCGGTCGAGGACATCGCGCGGCGCCAGCTCGGCATGGTGGTGACCGAGAAATGGCCGCTGACACCGGATGTGATCGGCCTGCGCCTGCTGCCGGCGCACGGCGAGCGCCGGCTCAACCGCTTGCCGGGCCAGTATGTGGATGTGTTACTGGAGGACGGCAAGCGACGCCCGTTCTCGATCGCCAATGGCCCGCAGGTGGACGGCATGATCGAGCTGCATGTGCGGCACGTGGCGGGCGGTGGCTTCACCTCGTGGGTCAACGATGCCCTGAAAGTGGGTGACCACCTGCGCATCGAGGGTCCGCTGGGTACCTTCGTGCCACGCGAGGATTCGGAGCGGCCGATGCTGTTCATGGCCGGCGGCACCGGTTTCGCGCCGGTCAAGGCGATCATCGAGCACTTCATCGCGCTGGGTACGCGCCGGCTGATGCAGGTGTACTGGGGTGCACGCACAGCGGCGGACCTGTACTTGCTCCCGCTGGCCGAGCACTGGGCGCGCGAGGTACCAAACCTGCAGTTCCACGCCGTGGTGTCGGATCCGGAACAGGCGGCGGGTTTGCGCACGGGGCTGGTACACGAGGCGGTGTTGCAGGATCAGCCCGACCTGTCCGGCCACGATCTGTACATGAGCGGACCACCGGCGATGATCGATGCAGCTCACCCGCTGTTCCTCGATGCCGGCCTGCCGGAAGAGCGGCTTTATTACGACTCGTTCGATTACGCGCCGGACGTGCTGGCGCAGATCATTGCCGCCCGCGCGGGGATCCATGACAGCGGAGCAGTGAGAGAAAAGGAGTGAGGAGTGAGAGAAGAGCCGTGCTGTGCATGCCTTCTCTCACTCCTCACTCCTCTCCACTCACTCTTGCTACTTGTTGCCTTTGGCAACGGGGAGCTGCGCCGCATGCCACGCCAGCACGCCGCCACCCAGCGTATGCACCTTGACGAAACCGGCCTTGACCAGCCGCTGAGCGGCCTTGATCGAATTGCCGCGGCCATCCTTGTCCATCACCACCACCGGCAGTTCCTTCGCCTTGGCCAGATCCTTGTTCTCCGGATCGAACTGGCTCATCGCCACGTGCTTCGCGCCAGGCACATGCATCTTCTCGAAATCGGCGATCGATGACAGGTCGATCAGCAACGGTGTTTCGCGATTGATCAGCAAGGTCAGGCCGGCCGGGGTCAGCTCCTTGGTCTTGCTGAACAGTTCGATGATCTGCATGACGATCAACGCCACCAGCAGGATCGCGAACAGGGCCGCCAGGGCCACATGATTGCCGATAAATTCGGGCAGCTTGTGCAGGATGTCGTTCATCATCAGTCCACAGGTGCGTGGATCGCACCGACTCGGGTAAACCGACGATTATACGGGTACGGCACGACCGGCAGGCGGCTGCCGGCCCTAGTCAGGGTTGCTGGGTGATATCCGGCAAGCCGCTGGTCAGCCACCAGTGATTGGTTTTCTCGTCGTATTGCCAAGTCTGGTGGTCGACGATACCGCGCTCGGACTGGGTGTGGATGTTGACCAGGCTGATGTGCACGGTCTGCTTCACGCTATCCTTGCCAGCCGGTAGCGGGCCGCTGCCGTCGTCGTAGTCGCTGATCTGCACCTGCTTGTAACGCGCGATATCCAGCTCGCTCAGCGGATGCTCGGCGCGGATCTTGGGATCGATGAAGTGCTCCGCGTTCTCGACATCGCCCCAGCGCAGCGCGCTGGCATAAGCGTTGAGCGTCGTGGTCAACGTATCGCCGCGCTTCTGGGCGGTGGCGCAGCCGGCCAGCAACAGTACGGAGAGCAGGGCAGGCAGGCTCAGGATACGGCGCATGTGGGTTTCTCCCCCGATGAATACCTGCCCATTCTGCCTCAACGCGGCTTGTCGTGGTTCAGCCGCGCCGGATTCAATCCCGTCTCTTGGCGACGAAGCGCGCACTTAGCGTGGCGGCCGGCTTGCCGTCCTCGCCGGGTACCACGCAGGCGACTTCGATGCGTGCCCTGCCGCGTGCCTTCAGTGTGTTGAAAAACGTGGCCCAGTCGGCGTCCGCGCTCAGTCGCGCCTCGCTGCGAAAGTCCTGCCACAGCGGCGACAGATAGCGCACCGTGGATTCGGCCACGAATACATCGCAGTCGTGGCCCAGTCGGCGCAGCGCCAGTTCCACCAGCGCCCAGCCACTCAACGTCATCAGGCTGACCAGGCTGCCGCCAAACGCGCAACCCTTGTCGTTGACGTTTGGTGCCAGCGGCGCCAGCAGGCTGAGCATGTCGTCGCTGCACTCGCCGAGCTGCAGATCCATCGTATGGGCCAGCGGAATCTCGTCGCGGATGAACTGGATCAGCTGTTGAGCACGGGTGGTTGCGTCGTCGGTCAGGGTCACGTTGATCGGGGCCAAGCGGGGAAGGGGACTTCCCAGTGTAAGGCGGCCGTTACACTGGAGCCATGGTCATGATGGATGCGGTGTGCGGATGCAGCGGCAAACCCCGGTGAACAAGACGGATCTCGGTGGTCGGGTCGTGGTCATCACCCGGCCCGCCGGTACCGCGGCTGCGCTGGCACGACGGGTGCGAACGCTGGGCGGCATACCCGTGCTGCTGCCAGGGCTGACCCTGCGCGGCGTAGCCGACGAAGCCACCGCGCGCACGGCCTTGCTGGCGACACTGCAGAGCGATGTGCTGATCTTCACCAGCCCGGCCGCCGTGCGCTTCGCCGCGGCACTGGCATCATTGCAGACCGCAGCCACGGTGCTGGCCGTGGGCCAAGGGACGGCGCGGGCATTGCGCCGGCACGGCGTCCTGGCGCCGCTGACACCGTCGCGACAGGACAGCGAAGGCCTGTTGGATCAGCCGGTGCTGCACCGTCTGCACGATCGCCGCGTCGGCCTGATCGGCGCCTCCGGCGGTCGCGGCCTGCTGCGCAAACAACTTGTCGCGCGCGGTGCCCGGCTGCATGAGTTGCATGTGTATCAGCGGGCACGGCCGCGGCTGGATCGTCGGCATGTCGGTGCACTGCTGCAGCTGCCACCCTCGGCGCAGGTGCTGTGGTCCAGTGTGGAGGCCTTGCAGAATCTGCAGCAACTGCTGCCGGGGACGGCATGGGCGCGGCTGTGTGCAGCGACGGCGGTGGTCAGCAGCGAACGGCTGGCTGACGCTGCGCGTGCTGCCGGTTTCTCACGCATCACGCGGGCCGCCTCGGCACTGGCTGCCGATCTGCTCGCTGCGGCGATGCACGCGGACTGACCCGTTCTTCACATCGGCTTGCTACGAACGCGGGCGTATGGGCTGCTAGCATGCGCGCATGAGCAACGTAGACAATCCCAGCGAGTCCGCCGCGCCCGAGGGCGTTCGTCCTGATGTGATGCCGGCGCGTCCGGCACGAACGGTGCCCGCACCGCGCGAACCAGGCCCGCGTGGCGGCGGCAGTCTTGCGCTGGCCGTGCTGCTGGCCTTGATCGCGCTAGGCGCTTCCGGCTACGTCGGCTGGCGTCAATGGCAGCAGGAGCAGGGCAATGCCGCCGACAGCCAGAGTGTGGCCAGCCTGCAGCAGCGCGTGGCCAGTCTGGAAACCACGCTGTCCGGCGTCAGCGGCGAGCGCACCAGCCTCAATCAGCGCCTGAACGATGCGGCCGCGGTCAACCGTTCGTTGCGCGAGGAATTGCTCGGCCAGGCCGAGCGCACGCGCAATCTCGAGGATGCGGTGGCCAAGCTCGCCGAGAAGAGCCTCTCCGGTCACGACGCGATGCTGCTGGATGAAACCGAATCGCTGCTGCGCATGGCCAGCGAACGCTACACGTTGTTCCACGACGCGCAGGGCGCGGCGGCCGCGTATGCGCTGGCCGACCAGACCCTGGCGGCGGTCAACGACACCGCGTTCAGCGGTCTGCGCCAGAGCATCAGTGCCGAACGCGACGCCCTGGCGAAGAGCCAGCCGGCGAGCCAGGCCAATGCGCTGCAGCAGCTGACCGCCTTGCGCGGCACGCTGGCCATGCTGCCGTTGAAGCCGCTCGACAACCCGGGCACCACGCAGGCGCCGGATGCCTGGTCGCGCATCAGTCACGCGCTGGCCAGCGTAGTCAGCGTGCAGCGCGACAATGGCGCGCCGCTGGCGGTGGCCGATGCGCGCTTTGCCCGCGAACTGGCCGAGTTGGATCTGGCGCAGGCGCAGGTCGCCCTGCTGGCTTACGACAGTACGGAGTACACAGCGGCGCTGCAGCGGGTGGATGCCGCCTTGTCGACCCAGTTCGATGGCAGAGCGCCCGCGGTGCAGCAGGCACAGGTCACGCTCAAGCAACTCGCCGCCGCGTTGCCCGCAAGTGCGCCGGTGCAACTGGGTGCCGCCTTGAGCGAATTGCGCAATCTGCGCGCCGTGCATGCGCTGAATCCGGACACGCTGCCGGCGGCTGCCAGTAGTGCGGCCAAGCCGACCAGTGGAGCCAAACCATGAGGTTATGGCGTTGGATTCTGCTGCTGGTGATCGTCGCTGCGCTGGCCGCATTCGGCTGGCACTGGGTGGCGGCGGATCCTGGCTATGTGCTGCTGCGCCTGCACGGTTGGCGGGTGGAAACCACTGTCGTCGCCGCCGTGCTCATCCTGCTGCTGGCGTGGGCTTTGCTAACCGTGTTGTGGCGCTTGTTGCGCTGGCCGTTCGGCGCGTTCTCGCGGCGACATCGGCGACTCAGCCAGCAACGCATGGGCGATGGCTTGATTGCTTTGATCGAAGGCCGTCACGGCGACGCCGAGCGCGACCTCAACCGCGCCTCGCGCCTGGACAGCCTGCGTGCCCCAGCCTTGTTGGCCTCGGCCGAAGCGGCCTCGCGTCGCGGCGAACATGGCCGCGCGCTGGAAGCGTTGAACCAGGCTTCGCAATCCGCGCCGCAGGCGGCCCGTGTCTTGCGCGCCCGCGTGCTGCGCCGTGAAGGCAAGCCGGCCGAAGCATTGGCGCTGCTGGCCCCCGAATCCGACAAGGGCACGCTGACTCCCGGCGGCTGGCGCGAGCTGGCACTGGCCGCATTGGCCAGCGGCGATGTCCGGCGCGCGCGCGCGGCGCTCGATCCATTGCAGAAAAGCGGCGCGCTCGGCACCCGTGCTTACGCGGCGCTGGAAGCGAAAGTACTCATCGCGACGATCAATGTCGCGCCGGACGGTGCCGCGCTCAATACGCTGTGGTCGCAGTTGCCCAAGGCGCAGCGCCGGGTGCCGGCGGTGATCGACGCGTATGCGCGCCGTGCGGCTGGCTTCGGCCTGATCCTGCCGGCGATGGATGAAGTCGAATCGGCGCTGCGTCGCGAATGGTCGCCGTTGCTCGTGGAAACCTACGGCGTACTCGGTGGCGACGATCTCGAGGCGCGCCTGCGCCGCGCCGAAAGCTGGCTCGACGGTCATCCGAACGACGCCACCTTGTTGCTCACGCTCGGTCGCATGTGTGTGCGGCTAAAGCTGTGGGGCAAGGCGAACCAGTACCTGCAACGCTCGCTCGCCTTGGTGCCGAGCGCGGGCGCATGGGAAGCGCTCGGCGACACCTTTGCCGGCCAGGGCAATCCGGAGCAGGCACAACGCTGTTACCGCAACGCGCTCTCGTTGATCCGCGGTGACGCCGTCGAGTCACTGCCGCAGGGACAGCGGGCCGACCGTCTCGATACGCGCCCGGTCGCGATCGAAGAACGCAACGAGCATGGGGTGCCGCGGCTGCGCGAATAACGCGCCATCGCATCGTGCAATGCGTTGCCCTCAGTGCACCGACATCGCCCAGGTGATGTAGGCGGCGTTGACTGCGGTCAACGTCAGTGCGACCAGGAAGATGATGTCGGCGATGCGTTCCAGTCGATAGTTACGGGTCACACTGCGCGTGCGCAGAGCCCAGTACGACAGCAGGGAAGATGCCAGGTAGAGCATGGCGTTTATGGCCAGCAGATCGTCCGCAAGCATGTCCGATCGGTGCTGCGAGATCACCACGCGAATGATCCCGATCACCGTCAGGCAGACGCCCACCATCGCAGCCGACGCGGTGAAGATGTGCACGCAGATGTTCTCGTCGAGCCGGGTGCGCTCCGATGTGCCTGGCGTCGTGATCTGTTGATCCATGATGACTCTTCGCTGGCTATAGGTGACTAGGGATTGAACGCGCCAGCGGTACAAGAGTTTCA
>Ga0302317_10000949_pt1 | contig 22663 bp, 18 predicted proteins | sample III_Palsa_N3_3_FD_200450 | JGI IMG/M metagenome (GOLD analysis project Ga0302317, IMG submission 200450) | Peat permafrost microbial communities from Stordalen Mire near Abisko, Sweden - III_Palsa_N3_3 | ecosystem: Environmental > Terrestrial > Soil > Palsa > Peat permafrost | place: Sweden...
ACGCTCGCCGGGATCACGACGCTCGCGGGCGGGACGGCGACCATCTCCGGGGCGGTCGCCGCCGGGGCGACCATCGCCTTCTCCGGCGCCGGAACCCTGGCCCTGGCCAACCCCACCGCCTTCGCCGGCGAGATCTCCGGCATGAGCGGGCCGAGCCAGAAGATCGACCTGACCGGCTTCGCCTACGCCACCAGCGAGACGGTGTCGTTCACCGAGGCGGGCGGGAACACCAGCGGGACCCTGACGGTCACCGACGGGGCTGAGGTCGCCCACCTGACCCTGCTGGGCCAGTATGTCACCAGCGACTTCACCCTCTCCACCGACGGCCACACGGGCACCTATGTGGTCGATCCGCCGCCGTCCTCCCCCACCGGCCACAACGCCTTCGTCCAGGCCATGGCCAGCTTCGGCGCCGCCGCACCGAGCGGGGCCAGCGGGCTCAATCCCATCTCCGGCCGGCATGACCCGTTCGGCGATGGGGGGGTGCTGACGGTGACTAACCGTGAAGGTCCGCGGCCATAGCCCGAACAAACCCAATCAGCGCCGCCTGATGACCTGCGCCGTCGGCCGCCGGGCCGGCGGCGCTTTTTTGTGTTTTGCTAGCGCGTTGCCCACCCGGCCGCCCTGGGGTAGTGGCGTGGCCTTTGACGCGCGTGAGCATTGATGACCGACCAACCCGACATCAAGGGACTGTCCTTCGAGGCCGCGCTCGCCGAGCTGGAGAAGATCGTCGCCGAGCTGGAATCGGGCCGGGCCGAGCTCGAGCGCTCCATCCAGGTCTATGAGCGTGGCGCGGCCCTGAAAGCCCACTGCGAGGCCAAGCTCAAGGAGGCGCAGCTGCGCGTGGAGAAGATCCTCATCGGCCCCGGGGGGCCGGAGGGCCTCGAGCCGGCGAGCTTTACGTGAGTTCGGGAGATCTCGCGCGCCGCATTTCCGAGGCGGCCGATCTCGTCACTGTCGCCCTGGACGAGCTGCTGCCCCGGGCCGATGGGCCGGAGGCGCGGCTGACCGAGGCGATGCGCTACGCCGCGCTGGGGCCGGGCAAGCGGCTGCGGCCGTTCTTCGTGCTCGAGACGGGACGCCTGTTCGACCTGCCTGAAAAATCGGTGCTTCGCGCCGCCTGCGCCCTGGAGCTCATCCACGCCTATAGCCTGGTTCATGACGACCTGCCGTGCATGGACGACGACGACATGCGTCGCGGCCGGCCGACGGTGCACAAGGCCTATGACGAGGCCACCGCCGTCCTGGCCGGCGACGCGCTGCAGACCTCGGCCTTCGAGATCCTGGCCGATCCCGAGACTCATCCCGACGGGGCGGTGCGCGCCGAGCTGGTGCGCCGGCTGGCCGTCGCCTCCGGGGCCAAGGGCATGGCCGGCGGCCAGATGATCGACCTTTTGGGCGTGCGCGACGACCTCGGAGCTGTTGCCCGAATGCAACGCCTCAAGACTGGCGCGCTCATCGCCTGCGCTTTCGAACTGCCTCTGGCGATGACCAAGGCCATCCCGTCGGAGCGCTCGGCCCTGGCCGGATACGGCCGCGACATCGGCCTGGCCTATCAGATTGTCGACGACGTTCTGGACGCCGAGGGCGACGCCGACGCCATGGGCAAGGCCGCCGGCGGTAAGGACGCGGCGAAGGGAAAAGCCAACTATGTCACGCTCTTGGGCGTGGAGGCGGCGCGCGAGCGGGTGAACCTGCTCACGGTCCAGACCAAGGCGCACCTGGAGCCCTTCGGCAGGCGCGCCGGCGTATTGGTTGACGCGGTCGATTTCGTCCTCGCCCGGAGGGCTTGAGGCGCCGGCCGGGTGTTGGCGACCCGGAGTCGATTCGTGCTAGACCGACCCCGGTGACGTCTCCCAGGGACGGGGGGCTAGAAATGGACCTTTTGTGCGCATGGCCGCTCCCACCCCTCTACTCGACACCGTCAAAGACCCGGCCGACACCCGCGGTCTCAACATCCACGACCTGAAACAGCTCGCCGACGAGCTGCGCAGCGAGACCATCGAGGCCGTCTCCAAGACCGGCGGCCACCTGGGCGCGGGCCTGGGCGTGGTCGAGTTGACCGTGGCCCTGCATCACGTGTTCGAGACCCCGCGCGACGTCCTGATCTGGGATGTCGGCCACCAGGCCTATCCGCACAAGATCCTCACCGGCCGGCGCGACCGCATCCGCACCCTGCGCCAGGGCGGCGGCCTGTCGGGCTTCACCAAGCGCTCGGAGAGCGACTACGACCCGTTCGGGGCCGCGCACGCCGCCACCTCGATCTCGGCCGCGCTCGGTTTCTGCGTCGCCCGCGACATGCGCGGCGAGGACAATGCGGTGATCGCGGTCATCGGCGACGGCTCGATGAGCGCCGGCATGGCCTATGAGGCCATGAACAACGCCGCCGAGGCGACCAAACGCCTGGTGGTGATCCTCAACGACAACGACATGTCGATCGCCCCGCCCGTGGGCGGCATGAGCGCCTATCTCGCCGGCCTGGTGTCCGGCGGCGCCTATCAGACCATGCGCCGGTTCGGGAAGGGCGTTGTCAGCCACTTCCCGCGGCCGCTGAAGGACATGGCCCGCAAGGCCGAGGAATACGCCCGCGGCATGGCCACCGGCGGCACCTTCTTCGAGGAGCTCGGCTTCTATTACGTCGGCCCGATCGACGGTCACAATCTGGAGCACCTGGTGCCGGTGCTGAAGAACGTGCGCGACATCACCGATAAGCCGGTGCTGGTCCACGTCGTCACCCAGAAGGGCCACGGCTACAAGCCGGCCGAAGCGGCCGCCGACAAATATCACGGCGTGCAGAAGTTCGACGTCATCACCGGCCAACAGGTGAAGAGCCAGTCCAACGCGCCGGCCTATCAGAAGGTGTTCGCCAGCGAGCTGATCAAGCACGCCGAGCGCGACAACAAGATCGTGGCCATCACCGCGGCCATGCCGTCGGGCACGAGCCTCGACATGTTCGGCAAGGTGTTCCCCGAGCGCATGTTCGACGTCGGCATCGCCGAGCAGCACGCCGTCACCTTCGCCGCCGGTCTCGCCGCCGACGGCATGAAGCCGTTCGCCGCCATCTATTCCACCTTCCTGCAGCGCGGCTACGACCAGGTGGTGCATGACGTGGCCATCCAGAGCCTGCCGGTGCGCTTCGCCCTCGACCGCGCCGGTCTGGTGGGGGCTGACGGGCCGACCCATGCCGGCAGCTTCGACATCGGCTACCTCGGCCAATTGCCCGGCTTCGTGCTCATGGCCCCGTCCGACGAGGCCGAACTCGCCCACATGGTGGCCACGGCCGTGGCCATCGACGATCGGCCGAGCGCTTTTCGCTATCCGCGCGGCGACGGCGTCGGCGTGACCATTCCGGACCTCGCCGAGCCGCTCGAGATCGGGCGCGGGCGGGTTGTGCGCGAGGGCTCGGCGGTCGCCATCCTGTCGTTGGGCACGCGTCTTGGCGAATGCCTCAAGGCGGCGGACCTGCTGGCCGCGCACGGCTTCTCGGCCACCGTCGCCGACGCCCGCTTCGCCAAGCCGCTCGACGTCGACCTCATCCTGCGGCTGGCGCGCGAGCACGAGGTGCTGATCACGGTCGAGGAAGGCGCCATGGGCGGCTTCGGCGCCTTCGTGCTCCAGGCTCTGGCCGAGCGGGGCGCCCTCGATCGGGGGTTGAAGGTGCGCACCCTGATCCTGCCCGATATCTTCCAGGACCACGACAAGCCCGAAGTCATGTATGCGGTCGCCGGCCTCGACGCCGACGGGATCGCCCGCGCGACTCTGTCGGCCCTGGGCGCCGACCAGGCCATCAAGGGCCGCCGGGCTTAGGTGAACTCTCCCTCCCCTAGACGGGGAGGGTGGACCGACCGCAGGTCGGGACGGGTGGGGTGACCGCTCCACCCCCTCCGTCTTGCTGCGCAAGCCACCTCCCCCATCAGGGGGGAGGAGGGCTCCCCAGGGGGACGTGGCGATCCATGATCCAGCTTGACGCGGTGGTGAAGGCCTGGCGCGGCGGCCCCACCGTCGGGCCGCTCACGCTCGCCATCGCTTCCGGCGAATTCGTCGCCATCCTGGGCGGATCGGGCTGCGGCAAGACGACCACGCTGAAGATGATCAACGGCCTGATCGCGCCCGACGCCGGCGAGGTCAGGATCGAGGGCCTGGCCGCCGAGCCGGGCTACCTGCGTCGCCGCCGCATCGGCTACGTCTTCCAGGAGATCGGCCTTTTCCCGCACATGAGCGTGGCCGAGAACATCGCCGTCGGTCCGCGCCTGGCCGAATGGACCCGGCCGCGCATCGAGGCCCGCGTCGCCGCGCTGCTCACCCTCGTCGCTCTGCCGCCGGACCTTGGCGGACGGATGCCGGCGGCGCTCTCCGGCGGCCAGCGCCAGCGGGTCGGCCTCGCCCGCGCCCTGGCGGCGGAGCCGGGGATCATGCTGATGGACGAGCCCTTCGGCGCCCTCGATCCGGTGGTCCGCGAGGGGCTCGGCCGCGACTACCGCGCCCTGCACGAAGAACTCGGCCTGACCACGGTCATGGTCACCCACGACGTCACCGAGGCCCTGCTGCTGGCCGACCGCATCGTGGTCATGGAGGCCGGCGCTATTCTGGCCGACAACCGGCCGGGCGTTCTGCTGGCCGACCACGCCGAGCCGGCGGTGCGCGCCCTGATGGAGACCCCGAGGCGCCAGGCGCGGCGGCTGGAAGACCTGGCGCGCGGCGCCGCCGAGGGACCAGCGCGCGATGGATGACCGTCTCGCCGCCGCCTGGCGCCTGTTGCCGGACTACCTCTCCCAGCATGTGCTGCTGAGCGCCAGCGCCCTCGTTCTTGGGCTTACGCTCAGCCTGCCGCTGGCGGTGGCCGCCGCGCGTAGCCCGGCCGTGCGCTGGCCGGCCCTGTTCGGCGCCAGCCTCATCCAGACCATCCCGAGCCTCGCCCTGCTGGCGCTGTTCTATCCCCTGTTGCTGGCCCTCTCGTCAGTGAGCCAGGCCTGGTTCGGCCACGGTTTTCCGGCGCTCGGCTTCGCGCCGTCGCTGATGGCCCTGACGCTCTATTCCATGCTGCCGATCCTGAGGAACGGCGTCGCCGGCCTCACCGGCGTCGACCCGGCGGTGATCGAGGCCGCCGACGGCATGGGCATGACCGGCCGCCAACGCCTGTTCCGCGTCGAACTGCCCCTGGCCGCGCCGGTGATCATGGCCGGCGTGCGCACCTCGGCGGTGTGGACCATCGGCGCGGCCACCCTGGCGACGCCGGTGGGCCAGACCTCGCTCGGCAACTACATCTTCTCCGGCCTGCAGACCGAGAACTGGGTGGCGGTGCTGTTCGGCTGCGCGGCCGCCGCCATCCTGGCCCTGGCCGTGGATCAGCTGCTGGGGCTGATCGAGTCGGGTCTGAGGGCGCGCCGGCCCTGGCGTATCTGGACCGGCGCGGCGGGCGTCGCCATCGGCGCCCTGCTGGCGACCGCGCCGCTGTGGGGCGGCGGCCCGGCGCCGACCTACCGGATCGGGGCCAAGAACTTCTCCGAGCAATATATCCTGGTCCAGCTCATGGCCCGACGGCTCGAGGCGGGCGGCGCGCGGGTGGCGATCCGCGACGATCTGGGCTCGGCGACCATCTATCGCGCTCTGGCCGCCGGCGAGATCGACGCCTACGTCGACTATTCCGGCACCCTGTGGGCCAATGTTCTGGGCCGCACCGACAACCCCGGGCGCGCCGCCGTGCTGGCCGGACTGGGCGGCGGCGTGGCCCGCCGCGACGGCGTGCGGTTGCTGGGTCCGCTCGGCTTCGAGAACGCCTACGCCCTGGCCATGCGCGCCGACCGCGCCCGCGCTCTGGGCGTTTCGAGCCTCGACGATCTCGCCCGGCGGGCCCCGGATCTCGTCCTCGGCTCAGACCTCGAGTTTCCTTCGCGACCGGAATGGAAGGCGGTGGAAACCGTCTACGACCTCAAGTTCCGTCGGCTGGTCTCCTACCAGCCGACCTTCATGTACGCGGCCCTGATGGACGGCGAGGCCGACGTGATCTCGGCCTTCTCCAGCGATGGCCGCATCGAGGCTGACCATCTGACCGTGCTGGCCGACCCGCGCCACGCCCTGCCGCCCTATGACGCGGTGATCCTGATCTCGCCGCGCCGCGCGCACGACGCGCGGCTGATCGCGGCGCTGACGCCGCTGGTGGGCGCGATCGACGCCCAGGCCATGCGCGCCGCCAACTACAGCGTCGACCGGCCGGCCGATAAGCTCACCCCTGCCCAGGCCGCCGCCAACCTCAACGCCCACATCGGCCGCTGAGGAAATTGCGATCCGACAAATTTGGCAGAGGTGCTGCTCCTCCCTCCGTCGGCGGATGGGGAGGGCGAGACGGCGAAGCCGTCCGGGGTGGGGTGAAGACGCCGCTCCACCCCCTCCGACCCTGCTTCGCCAAGGCTTCGCAGGGCCTCCTCCCCCATCAAGGGGGAGGAGGATCAATGAGGAGGATGATTGAGACAGCGGGGCCCGACGCGCGTTAGCATCGGCGGATGATTCCTCGCTGGCCTTCGCGCGGGCGCGTGGCGCGTATCGAGGCGGCCCCATTGCTGGACGCCCTGGGGGTCGCGGCCTGCCTGGCTTCGCTCGACGGCGCGATCCTCGTCGCCAACGCCGCCTGGGGAGAGGCCTGCGGGCCCGCCCGCCGCGTCGCCCAGGGTCTGCATGCCGCCTTCCGCGGCGCCCGCGCCGGCGGCGTCGGCGAGGCCGAGGACGCCGGCCACGTCTTCCGGGTCAGTGTCGCGGGCGAGGGGCTGTTCCTGGTCCGCCTGGCCGACGCTCGCGAGGCGAGTTCGTCGCCCGGACCCCGCGCGCTGGACGCCTTCGCCGCCGCCTCGCCGTTCGGGGTCGCCCTGATCGCCGGACCGGACCCCTTCGCCGGCGACATCCGCGAGATCAACGCCGTGCTGGCCGCCATGGCGGCGGGCGCGGCCCCGACGCGCCTGGCCGACATCATTGGCGAGACGGCGGCCGAGGAGCTCTCCGCCCAGCGCGCCGCCGGGCGTCGGCCGCCCTTCGAGGCCGGTCTCGCGGGCGGCCGCGCGGTCCACCTGTTCCTGGCCCCGGCCCAGGACGGGACGCTGGTCTATGTCCAGGACGTCACCGACCAGAAGCAGATGCAGTCGCGCCTGGCGCAGCGCAACCGCATGGAGTCCGTCGGCCAGCTCGCTGGCGGCGTCGCCCACGACTTCAACAATCTGCTGACGGCCATTCGTCTCAGGACCGACGAATTGCTTCAGCGCCACGCCCTGGGCGATCCGTCCTATGACAGCCTGGCGGAGATCCGCGAGACGGTCGAGCGCGCGGCCTCGGTCGTCCGCCAGCTTCTGACCTTTTCGCGCAAGGCGACCACCCAGCGCGAGGCCCTCGACCTCGGCGAAGCGCTGACTGACACGGCCGTGCTGCTGCGCCGCCTGGTGCGCGAGGACGTCAAGCTGGCCATCGACTATGGCCCCAACCTGCCGCAGGTGAAGATCGACCGCTCGCAACTGGAGACGGCGATCATCAATCTGGTGGTCAACGCCCGTGACGCCCTGCGCGCCCAGGGCGGCGGCACGGTGCGCATCGCCACGGCCCGGCTCGGCCTCGAGGCGGCCAAGGCCCTTGGCTACGCCGGCGTCGACTTGCCGGAACTGGCCCTGCTGGAGGTGTCGGACGACGGACCGGGCATCGCGCCCGAGGCGCTCGGCAAGATCTTCGAGCCGTTCTTCACCACCAAGCCACAGGGCGAGGGCACCGGGCTCGGCCTCGCCACCGTCTATGGCGTGGTCAAACAGGCTGACGGCTGGATCACCGCCGCCTCGGCCCCCGGTGCCGGGGCGGTGTTCCGCATCTTCCTGCCGGTCTACACCGCGCCGCTCGCCTTCGAGCCGGCCGGGCAGGGGGCGGCGCCGCGCAGGAGCCCGCCGCGCGATCTCTCCGGCGCTGGGCGGATCCTGTTCGTCGAGGACGAGGCCCTGGTGCGGGGCGTCGCCGCCCGCCTCCTGCGCGCGCGCGGCTATGAGGTGCTGGAGGCGGCCGACGGCGAGGAGGCCCTGGCCCTGGCCGAAGCCCACGCCGGCTCCATCGACCTGATGATCTCCGACGTCATCATGCCCGGCATGGACGGCCCGGCGCTGATGAAGGAGGCGCGCCGGTTCCTGGGCACAGCGCCGGTGATGTTCATTTCCGGCTACGCCGAGGCCGAGTTCTCCGACCTTCTGGAAGGGGAGACGGGCGTCTCCTTCCTGCCCAAGCCGCTGGACATCAAATCCCTGGCCGAGCGCGTGAAGGCCGAGCTTCGCCCGCCTGAGCGGGCCGCGTGAGAGAGCGGCCGACCGCGCGCGTCCTGCTGCTCGATCCCGAGGATCGGATCCTGCTGATGAAGGGCCGGCTGCCCAGCAATCCGGACGCGCCTGGGGCCTGGTTCACCATCGGCGGCGGCGTCGAGCCGGGCGAGACCGTCTTCGAGGCCGCGGCCCGCGAGGCGCGTGAGGAAACGGGGTTCACGGACGTCATTCTGGGCGACATCGTCTGGTGCGGCGAAGTGACGCTGGCCGACCGCAAGCAGCGTCCGGTCCTGTTCAAGGACACCTTCATCCTGGCCCGCTGCGGCGGTGGCGAGGTCAGTCGCGACGGCTGGCAGGCGCTGGAGCGCGAGTTCGTCGACGACGTTCGCTGGTGGACCCTGGCCGAGCTGACGGCGACGACCGAAGCGGTCTGGCCGGCCAATCTGGCCGCGCGCCTGACCGCCCTTCTGGGTCGTTGATCTGTGAGTCCAGACTTTAATTAATTCATGTAAAACAATATGTTAGTGGCCTATCCGCGACGTCGACGCCAACTTCTTCCGAAGCGGCCGCGGCGTAGTTCAGGCTTGATCCCCCCGCCAATCTCCCGTCCTCCCTCCCCTTGATGGGGAAGGTGGCTCGCGAAGCGAGACGGATGGGGTGGAGCGGTCACCCCACCCGTCCCGACCTGCGGTCGGTCCACCCTCCCCATCGAGGGGAGGGAGGGAAAGAAGGACACCTCACGGGCCCGGGGGTGCGGTCATGCGTCGCGGGCGAGCAACTTTTGCAGCCTTGCGAGTCGCGCTAAAAACCGATTGTCGATCCTGTGGCAAGGTCTCAGTTGATACAACCGTGTCCAATTCGCCCCTGCGTAACGCTTTGCGTGAAGACCCGATGCCCCGGGGGGGGGCGTTTTTGATGGCAGTGTTCTCGTTCGCGTACAATCCGTTCGTCGTTCTTCCGGTTTCGCTGCGCGCCAGCGCCCGTGACGTCGAAGACTCGTTCCAGCGTCGCCTCGCGGCCCGGCCGCAGGACGAAGCGGCGCTGACCCGCGCCCGCCGCCTGCTGCTCGAGCCGGACAGCCGCCTGGCCGCTGAAGTCGCCTGGCTGATCGATGTCGGACCCAAGGACGCGGTGGTGCTGCTGGGGGCCATGGCCGGCGGCAACCAGAGCGCCCTGCTCGACGCCCTCGCCAACCAGCCGCCGCTGTCCAAGGCCAATGTCGCCGCCGACGCCTGCGCGCGCCTGAAGTCGGTCGCCTTCCTGCGTCCGCTGGCCGCCGCGCACCGCGCGCTCGACCCGGTGGCGCTCGCCAGCCACATCAATGAGATTCACCAGGCCATCCCCATACCTGACATCGGCCCGCGCCAGGTGCAGGCGGCGATGCAGGCCATCACCATGCTCCACGCCGGCGCGGCGCTGGAGGCGATCAGCGCCCAGGTCGACCCGGCTTTCGCGCTCGCCGCCGTCACCCAGGGCCCCGACGCGGCCACGGGCGCCTTCCTCGACGAGCTGACCCGGCAATACGACCGCCGCTTCCCGCAGGCGCCGCCGCCCGAGGTGGCCAACGACCAGGTGGCCAACGACGTCGTCGCGCCGGCCGAGCCCATCGCCGTGGGCGAGGATCTGCGCGCGCCCTCCGGCCACACGCCCGCGCCCGCGGCCCCGCCCATAGCGGACGCCTTCGCCGAGGTTCACGCGCCCGCGCATCAGGCTGGCTGGGGCGAGGGCGAAGACGCCCACGCCGCCGCGGCCTCGGCGTTCATGGACGCCCAGCTGATCTTCTCGGCCCACGACCGGTTCGAAACCTACGGCAACGCGCGCCGTGTGCGCCGGGCGCTCTATGTGCTGGCCGGCTCGCTGACGGCGGTGGTCCTGCTGATCCTGGTGTTCGCCAAGGGGCCGCCCGACACCGACACCGCCGCCAAGGTGGTCAAGCCGACGGCCACCTCGCTCAGCGCGGCGGCCGGCGGGCGCCATCACCACGAAAAGAAGCAGTGCATCACTGTTTCCGGCGCCAGCTACTGCACCAACTGAGCCGCGCCTAGCCGTCCGTGGACGGAGGTTTCCCCTGCGACAATATGACTCTGGTTCGGGGGGGTGCGAGCGTGGCCGAGTCGGGCGATACTCAGCCTCATGACTGATACAGATCGCACCAAGGTTGAGACCTGGACCAGCCTCGCCGACGACAAGCGTCGCCGCCTGGCGGAACTCGGCGCCGGCGCGCCGGACGTCGAAACCGTCCGCGCTGAGGCCGAGCGTCTCGAAACCCTGATCAACTTTTACAAGGCCAGCCTGGCCGCCTGATCGCGGGGTTTCCTGGGTCCTTCGCCTCTCCCTGAAGGGAGAGGTCGAGACGCGTCTTCTCACTCCCTCCAGGAGGCAGGGCAAGCGCCTATGCCTGCCCCAAACCCCACCGTCATGGCCGGGCGTCAGTCCCCGCTAGCCCGCAGGCTCGCTCAACCCTTTTCGTACTTGAAGCTGATCCGCAGTTTGCTGCGATAGGCCTCGATCTCGCCTTTCGGGTTGAGCGCGATGTCCAGCTCCACGACTTCGGCCACCCTCAGGTCCCTCAGGCTGCCGGCGGCGGCGGCGAGCGCTTCCTTGGCGGCGTCCTCCCAGCTGGTCTTGCTCGTGCCGATGATCTCGGTGACGCGATAGACGCTCATGGCGGTCTCCCTCCGCCCCCCGGTGGCGTCATAGGGCTCGCCAATTGACCCTTGGTCAAGCTGGAGGCTGCGTCACAGGCGAAGAGGATGCGGCGAAAACCGCTCGGGCGGCTTGGGCCCGCGATCGGATGACCTAGCTATCTGAAGTGCGCGGTCACCCGACAAAAAGAACATATTGCCAACCCAGAACAAAACCGGTACGCCTAAGTCACTCGCGTCGCATCCGGGGGAAATGATTCCGTCGGCCGCACGCGGTGCGGAATCATGGGATAGATGGTGGGGAAAATGAGCAATACGGCGCTGAGGCTGGTGGGAAAAGAAGACGGCGATAAGCAGCGGGCCCTTGAGGCTGCGCTGGCGCAGATCGATCGGGCCTTCGGCAAGGGCGCGGTGATGAAGCTGGGCGTGAAGGGCAAGATCGTCGAGATCGAGTCCGTGTCCACCGGCTCGCTCGGCCTCGACCTGGCGCTCGGCATCGGCGGTCTGCCCAAGGGCCGGGTGGTGGAGATCTACGGCCCCGAGAGCTCGGGCAAGACCACCCTGGCCCTGCATGTGGTGGCCGAGGTGCAGAAGGCCGGCGGCGCCGCCGCCTTTATCGACGCCGAGCATGCGCTCGATCCCTCCTACGCCCACAAGCTGGGGGTCAATCTCGACGACCTGCTGGTGGCCCAGCCCGATACGGGCGAGCAGGCGCTGGAGATCACCGACACCCTGGTGCGCTCGGGCGCGGTCGACATCGTGGTCATCGACTCGGTGGCGGCCCTGACGCCCCGGGCCGAGATCGAGGGCGAGATGGGCGATTCCCTGCCCGGCCTGCAGGCGCGGCTGATGAGCCAGGCGCTGCGCAAGCTCACCGCCTCGATCTCCAAGACCCAGACCCTGGTCATCTTCATCAACCAGATCCGCATGAAGATCGGGGTGATGTACGGCAGCCCGGAAACCACCACCGGCGGCAATGCGCTGAAGTTCTACGCCTCGGTGCGGCTCGATATCCGTCGCACCGGCTCGGTCAAGCTGCGCGACGAGATCGTCGGCAACAACGTCCGCGTGAAGGTGGTGAAGAACAAGGTCGCTCCGCCGTTCCGCGAGGTCGAGTTCGACATCATGTACGGCCAGGGCATTTCCAAGCTCGGCGAGATCATCGACCTCGGCGTCAAGGCCGGGGTGATCGAGAAGTCCGGATCCTGGTTCTCGTGGAACAGCCAGCGCATCGGCCAGGGTCGCGACAATGCGCGCGAGTTCCTCAAGGCCAACCCCGATATCGCCGCGGCCATCGAGGCCGAGGTGCGCGGCAACTCGACCAAGATCGAGGAAGAGCTGCTGATCGGGCCCATCGAGACCGCCGAGGACTGACGCCGCCGCTCGCGCGCGCCCCTCGCGCGGTTTGACAAGCTCGCGGGGCGCGATCAGCCTTCACCGCTCAAGCGGAGGAGGGATGGGTCATGGCGCTTTCGGGTCAGTGTTTCTGCGGCGCGGTGAAGCTGGAGGCGTCGGGCGAGCCCGAAGCCATGGGCTACTGCCACTGCCGATCTTGCCGCTCGTGGTCGGGCGGTCCGGTGAACGCCTTCAGCCTGTGGAACCCGGCGGCGGTGACGGTGGTGGCCGGGGCCGAGCATGTCGCCACCTATGAAGGATCGCCGCTCAGCCAGAGGAAGTATTGCGCCAAGTGCGGCGGCCATCTGATGACCAATCACCCGCCGCTGGGTCTCGTCGACGTCTTCGCCGCCACCCTGCCGGACCTCGATTTCCAGCCGGGCGTGCACGTCAACTACGCCGAGACGGTGCTGCCGATGAAGGACGGCCTTCCCAAGCTGAAGGACTTTCCCAAGGAGTTCGGCGGCTCCGGCGAGGCCGTGCCGGAATAGCTTTCAGCGCCGCAGCGCCGGATCGCTCTGGCGCATGCGGGTGCGTAGGGTGACGACACCGCCGCCGCTCAGCACCCCGCCCCGCGCCAGCAGCCGGCCGCCCTGCCAGTTGGAAAGGCCAAGCTCCGGGCGGCCGAAGACATATTGGCCGTCGACCCAGCGCGTGAAGCCGTCGCCGACGAAGGCCGCCTCGACGCCGTCGTAGAAGCGCTGCTGGGCGGCGGGGTCCTCGGCGATCAGGCTGGCGATGAAGCGCGGGCTGTGGATGTTGAAGAGGGCGATGGCCGCGTCCAGGTCATCCACGATCGCCAGCCACGCTTCCGGCGTCCGCTCCCACTCCCATTCATGCCCGAGATCGAGCGATGTGTGCGCCTCGACAAAGGTCTCGTCGTAGTCGCCGTCGGCGCGCCGCGTCGTCACGCGCGCGTCGCGCAGGGCCTGGGGGATCAGACCGGAGTCGGCGGCCGAGACGTGCAGCCGCGCACCGTGGCCGAGGGCCTCGCCCGCCCGCCACAGGCTCTCGGCGAACAGGGGCGCCAGCTCCGCCGCCCGCGCCCGGGCGATGCAGCAGACGTTCAGGGTGTTGCACACCTTGCGATCGAGGGAGTTCAGGACAGCGGCGGAGAAGCGGGCGGCGTCGGCGCTGACGTCGGCGACCAGCCACGCCCCGCCGGTCCCATGCAGGCTGGCGGGGACGCCCGCCTGTCGCGCCACCGCCCCAAGTTGGGCGACTGCCGGCCCCGAGCCGCGCGCCACCGCCAGAGCCAGGCGCGGATCGGAGAATAGCGCCCAGCCGGCGGCGCGCTCGGCGCTGTCCACCAGCACCGCCGCGCCGGCGGGAAGCCCAGCCTCCGCCAGGGCGGGCGCCAGCGCGTGTTCGGCGATGGCGCGCGCCGTGCCGAGGGCGTCGGAGCCGATGCGGAAGACCACGGTGTTGCCGCCGCGAATGACGCCGGCGGCGTCGGCGAACACATTGGGTCGGCCCTCGAAGACGAAGCCGACGACGCCGAGCGGAGCGGTCTCGACCCGCGCCGTCCAGCCGGGATGGACGACCTCCTCGACCATCCGTCCGCGCATCGCTGGCGCGTCGCGCCAGGCGATCAGGCCGGCGATCATGTCCGCGCGCACGGCGGCCGTCGCCTCCAGGCGGGTGGTGGAGCGGCCGGCGGCGTGCGCGCGCTCGACATCGCGAGCGTTGGCGGCGGCGATCGCCGCCCAGGCGGCTTCCGAGTCCAGGGCGGCGGCGAAGCGGTCGAAGAAGCCGCGGATCTGGTCGTCACCCGCGCGCTGCAACTCGCCGAAGGCGGCGTGGGCCAGGTTCACCGCCGCGGTCACCGTGGCGGCGACAGAAGCCGGAACATGCAGCAGATCGCCGCTTTCCTGGACCACGATCAGGCGGTCGCCGGGTGCGAAGGCGGCGGCCAGGGCCTCGCCGACCACGGCGAGCCGGTCGCCGCCCCAGGGGATCGGCATGCCGGGCGTGAGGCGTTCCAGCTTCATGGCCGGGCTTTAGCCCAAGCCCTCGGGGCGCGCCAATCCGGGCGGCGATTGCACGGCCTCGCCGGCCGGACTAAGCCGCCGAGGTTGTTGCAGGAGGGGAGAAGCTCGCCATGAAGACCCGCGCCGCTGTCGCCTGGAAGGCCGGCGAGCCCCTGACCATCGAGACGGTGGACCTGGAAGGTCCGCGCGCGGGCGAGGTGCTGGTCGAGATCAAGGCCACCGGAATCTGCCACACCGATGAGTTCACCCGGTCCGGCGGCGATCCCGAGGGCCTGTTCCCGGCCATCCTCGGCCACGAAGGCGCCGGGGTGGTGCTGGAGGTGGGCGCGGGCGTGACCACGGTGAAGCCGGGCGATCACGTCATCCCGCTTTACACGCCCGAGTGCCGTCAGTGTAAATCGTGCCTGTCGCGGCGAACCAATCTGTGTACGGCCATTCGCGCCACCCAGGGCCAGGGTCTGATGCCCGACGGCTCGAGCCGGTTCTCCATCGGCGGCCAACCCATCCACCACTACATGGGCTGCTCGACCTTCGCCAACCACACCGTGCTGCCCGAGATCGCCCTGGCCAAGGTGCGCGAGGACGCCCCCTTCGACAAGATCTGCTACATCGGCTGCGGCGTCACCACCGGGGTCGGGGCGGTGATCTGGACGGCCAAGGTGTGGCCGGGGGCCAATGTCGCGGTCTTCGGCCTGGGCGGCATCGGCCTCAACGTCATCCAGGGCGCGCGCATGGCCGGGGCCGACAGGATCGTCGGCGTCGACCTCAATCCGGCCCGCGAGGCCATGGCCCGCACGTTCGGCATGACCCATTTCGTCAATCCGGACAGCGTCGGCCGCGACAAGGTGGTCGAGGCCATCGTCGATGTGACCGGCGGCGGGGCCGACTTTTCGTTCGAATGTATCGGCAATGTGGCGACCATGCGTCAGGCATTGGAGTGCTGTCATCGCGGCTGGGGCGAGAGCATCGTCATTGGAGTGGCCGGCGCCGGCCAGGAAATCTCCACCCGTCCGTTCCAGCTGGTCACCGGCCGGGTGTGGCGCGGCACGGCCTTCGGCGGCGCGCGCGGGCGCACCGACGTGCCGAAGATCGTCGACTGGTACATGGACGGCAAGCTCGATATCGACAGCCTGATCACCCACACCCTGCCGCTCGAGGACATCAACCGCGGCTTCGAGCTGATGCATTCCGGCGAGAGCATCCGCTCGGTGGTCGTCTATTGAGCCGGCGGATCGCCCTGCTGCGCGGGGTCAATCTGGGCCCGAACCGGCGTGTCGCCATGGTCGATGTGCGGGCGACGTTCGAGGCGGCGGGCTTCGGCGCCGTCGCCAGCCTCCTGCAGAGCGGCAATCTGGTTTTCGAGGCCGGATCCGCGACCGACGCCGAGGTGGAGGCGCGGGCCGAGCAGGCGCTCAAGGAACGCCTGGACCTCACCACCGAAGTCGTCGTCCGCGATGCGGACGCCTGGCGGGCGATGATCGCCGCCAATCCCTTTCCAGACGAGGCAGTGGCTGACCCGTCGCATCTGGTGGTCATGGCCATGAAGACCGCGCCGGCCGAGGGCGCGGAGGCGGCCATGGCCGCCGTCCCCGGCCGCGAGCGGGCGCGGGTGATCGGCGACCACGCCTACATCTACTATCCGGACGGCATCGCCGGCGTGCGCCTGATCGGCGCGCCGCTTGACCGGGCCCTGGGCGCGCGCGGCACCGGCCGCAACTGGAACACGGTGTTGAAGCTGGCCGCTCTGGCCGGCGCGTGAGCGCGCAACCGCCTTTCACGGGGCAGCGCGATGTGGTCTAGATCGAAGGCGTGATGACACGCCGGCGTGACGGTGTTCCGACCTTTCCAGCCTCAGGCCGGCCGTGACCACGGGCGAGGATAGCCTCGAACCGCGGATCGCGCGGCCGGAGGATTTCGAGCCGCGCCTGCATCGCCGCCGCTCGCCGATCGGTCTGGCCGCCCTGTTGCGCAGCCGGATCCGCGCCAGCGAACTGTGGCTGGTGGTGGTGGCGGTCGCGATCGGGGCGGGGGCCGGCGTGCTGACCTCGGCGGTCAGCTTCAGCGCCCACGCCGCGCAGTCCCTGATCTATGGCCTGGCGCCCGGCCAGAGGCTGTCGGCGATCGAACATCTGGCGCCCCTGCGGGCACTGGCGCTGCCGGCCGGCGGTCTGGTTCTGGGTCTGGCGACCTTGGCGTGGGCGCGGCGCCGGCCTGCCTCTCCGGTCGACCCGGTGGAGGCCAACGCCCTGCACGGCGGACGGATGTCGGCCAGAGACAGCGTATTCGTCGCCGTCCAGAGCGTCATCTCCAACGGCTCGGGGGCCTCGGTGGGGCTTGAGGCCGCCTACGCTCAGCTGGGCGGCGGCCTGGCATCGGTGGTCGGGCGGGCGCTGAATTTACGACGCAGCGACATGCGCGCCTTTGTCGGCGCGGGGGCGGGGGCGGGGATCGCCGCCGCCTTCGGCGCGCCCCTGACCGGGGCCTTCTACGCCTTCGAGATCATCATCGGCTCCTATTCGGTGGTCAATGTCGCCCCGGTGGTGGCCGCGGCCATCGCCGCTACCCTGGTGAGCCGCGTGCTGCAGACCCAGCCGGCGGTGCTGCACACCCAGGTCAGCGACACCCTCACCGTCAGCCACTATCTGCTGTTCGGCGCCCTCGGCATCGTCTGCGCGGCCCTGGGTGTCGCGGTCATGCGCCTGGAGGCCTTCATCGAGGGGCGGGTGGCCAAGACGCCGGGGCCCAAGTGGCTGCGGCCGGCGCTGGGCGGCGTGATCCTGGCGGTTCTCGCCATCGCCGATCCCCATTCCCTGTCGGCCGGGCACGGGGCCATGGGCGAGGAGGTGGCCGTACAGTTCGGCCTGGGCGCGCTGGCGTTCCTGATTCTCGCCAAGGCCAGCGCCTCGATCATCGCGCTGGGCTTCGGATTCCGGGGCGGGATGTTCTTCGCCTCGCTCTATCTGGGGTCGCTGGTCGGCAAGTTCTTTGTGATGGCCCTGGAGGCGGCCGGCGTCCACACCGGCATAGATCCCATGGCCGGGGCCCTGGTCGGCATGGGCGCCCTGGCGGTGGCCATCATCGGCGGGCCCTTCACCATGACCTTCCTGGTGCTGGAGACCACCGGCGACTTCGGCCTGACGGCGGCCACGCTCACCGCCTCGATCATCGCCAGCCTGCTGGTGCGCGAGACCTTCGGCTATTCCTTCTCGACCTGGCGCCTGCACCTGCGCGGCGAGACCATCCGCAGCGCCCACGACGTCGGCTGGCTGCGCAACCTGACCGCCGCGCGGATGATGCGCGCCGACGCGCCAATGATCTCGGCCGACGCCACCGCGGCGGCGTTTCGCGCCCGGTTCCCGCTTGGCTCGGCGCGCCGGGTGGTCGGGCTGGACGGCCTCGGCCGCTACGCCGGCGTGATCCCCGTCTCGGCGGTGCATGCGCTCGACGACCTGACGGCGCCGGTGAGCGGGGTGATGATCAACCGCGAGGAATGGCTACGCCCGGACATGGCCATCAAGGAGATCATGGGGGTGTTCGATCGCACCGAGACCGACGAGTTGGCCGTGCTCGACGACGACCGCGACGTGGTCGGGGTGCTCACGGAAGCCCACGCCACCCGCCGCTACGCCGAGGAGCTGGAGAAGGCCCGCCGCGACCTCGTGGGCGCCGACTGACGCCCGGCGGATTACGCTTTCGTAAGGCTAGCCGCCCTGCGGGTTAAGCTTTTGTAAGACCAGCGCTGCGCGCTTGACTTGGGTGGCCACGCACCGGACTTCCTGTCGCCGGCGTCAGCAAGACGCCACGGCCGGACGGGGAAGCAGTGGCGTCGAAAAATCTCGTTCCCGCGCTCGCCGCCCTCTGCGCCATCGCCGCGCTGGGCTCCGCCCTGGGCGGTTGCGGCAAGAAGGACCCGCAGGGCGGCATGCAGGGCGGCGGAACGCCAGAGGTGGGCGTCGTCACCCTCCAGCCCGCGCCCGTCACCCTGTCGGCCGAGCTGCCCGGCCGGGCGACACCCTATGAAACCTCGGACGTGCGCCCGCAGGTCGGCGGCATCATCGTCGCCCGTCCGTTCGCCGAAGGCGCCAATGTTCGCGCCGGTCAGGTGCTCTATCGCCTCGACCCGGCGCCCTATCGCGCCGCCTATGACCAGGCGCGAGCGCAGGTGGCCAGCGCCGAGGCCAACCTCACCACCACGGGTCTCAAGGCCCAGCGCTATGGCGAGCTGGTCAAGATCAACGGCGTCGCCAAGCAGGACTATGACGACGCCGAGGCGGCCTACAAACAGGCCGTGGCCCAGGTCGCCCAGCTGAAGGCGGCGGCCGAGTCGGCGCGCATCAACCTCGCCTACGCCACCATCACCGCGCCGATCTCGGGCCGCGTCGGTCCCTCGACCGTGACCAAGGGCGCCCTGGTCACCACCGGCCAGGCCGCCGCCCTGACCACCATCCAGCGGCTGGATCCGATCTATGTCGATGTAACGGAGTCGGCCAACGACCTGCTGCGCCTGCGCCGCGCGCTGGCCGACGGCCAGCTCACCGGCGGCCCGACCACCGTGCCTGTGCGCCTCAAGCTCGACGACGGCTCGGACTATCCGCAGGAAGGCAAGATGCAGTTCGCCGACGTGACCGTCGACCAGACGACAGGCACGGTGACGCTGCGGGCGCTTTTCCCCAATCCGGCTGGCATCTTGTTGCCCGGCATGTTCGTGCGCGCCGAGGTGGCCGAGGGCGTGGTGCCGGCGGGCATTTTGGCGCCCCAGCAGGGCATCTCGCGCGACGAACGCGGGCGGCCGACGGCGCTGGTCGTAGGTCCCGGCGGCAAGGCGCAGCTGCGCGACCTGGTGCTCGGCCAGGCCGTGGGCGACAAATGGCTGGTCACTTCGGGTCTGAACGCCGGCGACCGCCTGATCGTCGAAGGTCTGCAGCGAGTGAAGGCCGGCCAGGCCGTCCACGCCGCGCCCGCCAAGCTCGTCGTTCCCCAGGCCGTGGCCGAGTAGGCCGGCGGTGTCGCGATTCTTCATCGAGCGGCCGATCTTCGCGGCCGTCATCGCCATCGTCATTTCCCTGGCCGGGGCTCTCGCCATCCGCACCCTGCCGGTGGCGCAGTATCCGACCATCGCGCCGCCGGAGGTGGGGATCGGGGCCAACTATCCCGGCGCCGACGCCCAGACGGCCCAGGAATCGGTGACCCAGATCATCGAGCAGCAGCTGCAGGGTCTGGACCACCTGCTCTATTTCACCTCTGACAGCGAGGCCAACGGCAACATCGGCATCGATGCGGTGTTCGAGCCTGGGACCAATCCGGACATCGCCCAGGTTCAGGTGCAGAACAAGCTGGCCGAGGCCATTCCGCTGCTGCCGTCCGAGGTGCAGCAGGAGGGCATCGGCGTCTACAAGTCCGGGGCCAGCTTCCTGCTGATCGTCGCGCTCTACGACACCAGCGGGCGCTACACCGACCTCGACATCTCCGACTATCTGAACAGCCGCCTGCGCGATCCGCTGTCGCGGGTGAACGGCGTCGGCAACGTCAATGTGTTCGGCGGCCAGTACGCCATGCGCATCTGGCTCGACCCCTACAAGATGGCCAATTTCAAACTGATGCCGTCGGATGTTCAGAGCGCTCTGCTGGCCCAGAACATCCAGGTGCCGGCCGGCGAGATCGGCGGCCAGCCCTCGGTGCCGAGCCAGCAGCTCAACGCCACCATCACCGCCCAGGCGCGGCTGCGCACGCCCGAGCAATTCCGCGACGTGATCCTCAAGACCCAGCCGGACGGCTCGCAGGTGCGGCTGGGCGATGTGGCCCGGGTCGAACTGGGCTCCGACGGCTATGGCTTCATCAGCCGGGTCAACGGCCACCCGGCCGCGGGCCTGGCCATCCGCCTGGCCCCTGGGGCCAACGCCCTGCAAACCGCCGAGGCGGTCAAGAAACGCGCCATTCAGCTGGCCGCGACCTTCCCGCCCGGCGTGCAGCTGGCCTTCCCGGTGGACACCACCACCTTCATCAAGCTGTCGGTGCAGCAGGTGGTGATCACCCTCGTCGAGGCGATCCTGCTGGTCATCGCGGTGATGTATCTGTTCCTGCAGAACTGGCGCGTCACGCTGATCCCGGCGGTGGCGGTGCCGGTGGTGCTGCTGGGCACCTTCGGCGTGCTGGCGGCTGCCGGCTTCACCATCAACACCCTGACCCTCTTCGCCATGGTGCTGGCCATCGGCCTGCTGGTCGACGACGCCATCGTGGTGGTGGAGAATGTCGAGCGGATCATGAGCGAGGAAGGCCTCTCGCCCAAGGCCGCCACCATCAAGTCCATGGGCGAGATCACCAGCGCCCTCGTCGGCATCGCCCTGGTGCTGTCGGCGGTGTTCCTGCCCATGGCCTTCTTCGGCGGCTCGACCGGGGCCATCTACCGCCAGTTCTCTATCACCATCGTCTCGGCCATGGTCCTGTCGGTGCTGGTGGCCCTGATCCTCACGCCGGCGCTGTGCGCCACCCTGCTCAAGCCCATCCCTCAGGGCGAGACCCATCAGCGCGGCGGCTTCTTCGGCTGGTTCAACCGGACCTTCGCCGCCACCGTGAAGCGCTATGAAGCGACCGCGGGCCGCGTCATCCATCGGCCGCTGCCGGCGCTGATCATCTATGGCGTGCTCGTCGCCCTGATGGTGGCGCTGTTCTTCACCCTGCCCAGCGCCTTCCTGCCGGAAGAAGACCAGGGCGCGCTGATCACCTCCTACAGCCTGCCGACCGGGGCCATGCAGTCGCGCACCCTGGCCGTCGCCGAGCAGGTCGAGCACCACTACCTCGTCGACGAGGCGGCCAATGTCGACAACGCCTTCATCGTCACCGGCTTCGGCTTCGGCGGCAGCGGCCAGAACCAGGGCATGGCCTTCGTTCACCTGAAGCCGTGGAAGGACCGGCCCGGTCCCGCCAACCGCGCCAAGGCGATCGCCGAGCGCGCCAATAAGGTGTTCAGCAAGATCCGCGACGCCCAGGTATTCGCCCTGGTGCCGCCGGCGGTGCAGTCCCTCGGCAACGCCTCCGGTTTCGACCTCGAACTCGAGGATCAGGCCGGCCTCGGCCACCAGAAACTGCTGGCGGCCAAGGATGAGTTGATCGAGATGGCCTCCAAGGACCCGATCCTGGCCAATGTCCGCTTCAACGGCCTCGACGACACCACCCAGCTGCACGTCGACGTCGACCAGGCCAAGGCCGGGGCGTTGGGTCTCAATCTCAACGACGTCAACAACACCCTGAGCGCGGCCTGGGGCGGCGCCTTCATCAACAACTTCATCGACCGCGGGCGGGTGAAGCAGGTCTTCATGCAGGCCGACGCGCCCTTCCGCACTAGCCCGGACGATATCGGCCGCTGGTTTGTGCGCGGGACGACCGGGACCATGGCCCCGTTCTCGGCCTTCTCGACCTGGAAGTGGATCACCGGCCCGGCCCAGCTGCAGCGCTACAACGGCGCCGCCGCGGTGGAGATCCAGGGCGAGCCGGCCCCTGGCAAGAGTTCGGGCGTGGCCATGGCCGAGATGCAGAAGCTGATCGGCAAGCTGCCGCTGGGCATCGGCTATGAATGGACCGGCATCTCCTATCAGGAACGGCTGTCGGGCGCGCAGGCGCCGGCGCTGTACGGCATCTCCATCCTGGTGGTGTTCCTGTGCCTGGCGGCGCTCTACGAGAGCTGGTCGATCCCCGCCTCGGTGATGATGGTCATCCCCCTGGGCGTGGTCGGCGCGCTTTTGGCCGCAACCCTGCGCAGCTTCTACAACGACGTCTATTTCCAGGTCGGCCTGCTGACCACCATCGGCCTGTCGGCCAAGAACGCCATCCTGATCGTGCAGTTCGCCGATGAGGCGGAGAAGCGCGGGTCGACGCCCGTCGAGGCGGCGCTGGAGGCGGCGCGGCTGCGCCTGCGGCCCATCCTGATGACCTCCATGGCCTTCATCGCCGGGGTGTTCCCGCTGGCCATCGCCACCGGCGCCGGCGCGGGCAGCCAGAACGACATCGGCACCGGGGTCATCGGCGGCATGCTGACGGCGACCGTCCTGGCCATCTTCTTCGTGCCGATGTTCTTCGTCGGCGTGCGCTCGATCTTCCGGGCTCGCGCCCGGCCGGCGCCCCTCGCGAGTCCGGCGGAATGAAGCGGCTGGCGCTGATCCTGGCCGGCGCGGCGGCGCTGGGCGGCTGCATCGACCTGGCCCCGAAGTACCAGCGTCCGACGAACCCGACGCCGGCCAGCTTCCCCACCGGTCCGGCCTATGCCCCGGCGCCGGCCGTGGCCACGGCGCCCACCGGCTGGCGCGAGTTCTTCTCCGACCCCAAGCTGCGCGGGATCATCGAGACGGCGCTTCGCAACAAC